>Ga0082212_10002307_pt1 | contig 27959 bp, 21 predicted proteins | sample TergutNt197P3_FD_71548 | JGI IMG/M metagenome (GOLD analysis project Ga0082212, IMG submission 71548) | Neocapritermes taracua P3 segment gut microbial communities from Petit-Saut dam, French Guiana - Nt197 P3 | ecosystem: Host-associated > Arthropoda: Insects > Digestive system > Gut ...
TCATCACGCCGTCCAGTTCACATGTCGCGGGCGTCGTCACCGCTCCGCTGTCCCAGTCGTGGCCGGTGGCGGCGACATAATCGCGCGTGTCGGTTTCGCCGCATCGCAGGCAAGTGTAGATCGTATAACCCTGCTCAGTACATGTCGGCTCAGTTTCCACGCCGCCGTCCCAGTCGTGGCCGAGCGCGGACACGTAGTCGCGAACTTCGGTCGCGCCGCAAATCAGGCAGGTGTAGGTCGTATAGCCCTGCTCCGTACAGGTCGGCGCAGTTTCGACGCCGCCGTCCCAGTCGTGGACGTGCGTGACTTCGACGACCGTGACGGTAAAGCCGTCGGTCTTTGTGAGGCCGCCTTCCGTGTAGCTGACCGCCACACTCTGCCCTCCGGCGACCATCAGCGGCGCCCCCGCCGCCGGCTCCGTCACAACAAGCGCCGTCACATCTTTTTGACCGCCGTTGCTGTAGTAGGCGGTCACGACCATGCCGGCAAGGTCGAGCGCGTCGCCCACGTCATATTCCGCCTTGTCCGGCGGCGTCGTCACGAGTATGCTGTCGAGCGTCACGACCGCCGTCGTCGAATTGACCTTGAATTTTACCGTGAAGCTCTCCGATATGCCGTTTTGGCCGCTCACAGTCACGGCGGCGGCGTAATCGCCCTCAGCCAGCCCCGTGACCGGCGCCAGGCTGAACATTCTAAAACCGCCGACGTCGATGCTCGTCATGGAGCTTGCCGTCAGCCTGAACGCGGCGTCGTCCCCGGCCACGCTAATGCTCAAAGCCCCCGTCCCCCGGTTGCCGGTATTGGACGCCATAACGGTCTTCGCCGCCTGGCTGCCGTAACCTTTCGCCGCCGCAGGGAATGTGTGTTCCGCGGTATTTAGCGATAAGCCGTAAACCGGCGCTTCCCCCACTGTGACGTCAAAGCCGTCCGTCATTGTAACGCCGCCCTCTGTGTAGAGGATTTCCACGAACTGCGTTCCCACGCGGAGCAGCGTAGTCCCGCGCGCCGGATTCGCCGCAGTCAGAGCGGTGACGTCCGCCTCGCCGCCGTCGCTGTAGTACGCGGTCACGACCATGCCGGTAAGGTCAAGCGCCTCTCCCGCCGTATATTCCGCCTTGTCCGGCGGCGTGGTCACGGCTATGCGATCCAGCGCCACCCGCGCCTCGCGGATGATCAGGGCAAGCGAAGTCATCTCCGGGGCCTCGTTTCCGGGGGCGTCAACATATTCTTCGCCCATGGGGTTGTAGTGTATCGTCAGCGCATAATCCCCCGGCGCCAGGCTGTTCAGGTAGCCCGCCTTTAAAGTGACCGTGCCTTCGTCCGACGCCGCGAAGTCGCCGCCCGCAGTCAGCTCGGACGCGCCCAGCCAAATCCGCCGCACCGTATTACCGTACAGCAGTACCTCGGCAGTCCCGTCCCCGCCGCCGCTTATAGTGTACTCTATATACTCCGACATCGGCTCGCTGTCCGTGTAGAGCGCGACGCCGTCCGAATTGATGTACAGCGGCCCGCCGCCGTCTCCCTCGCCGTCTTCATCGCCGCCGTCTCCCACACCGCCGCCGTCTTCGTCAGTCAGCCGCGCGTAGACGATGTACTTGTTGTTCGGGGCTAGGCCGATAGCGCCGGCGTATACCTGCCAGTCGGCGACGCCATTCAGTTCCTCCGCCGTCAGAGCCTTTTCCGCAAGGAAGTATTCAATTATCACGCCGTCGGCCGAAGCCGTAATGGTCGCCGTCCGGGCGCTCTTATAAAACAATCCGTAAGTCACATTTTCCCGGAAGTCGTCCCATTTGTACGCGCCGATCGCTATTTCGCCGGACAAGACCGCCCTCGCAACTTCCACGTCGAAGCTGTCCGTTTTCGTAACGCCGCCCTCAGTGTAGCTGACCACTACGGTCTGCGTCCCGGCGGCGTTAAGTCTGTCGCCCTGCGCCGGATCGGTGACGTAACCCGCGGTAAACGCTCCGCCGCCACTGCCACCGCCACCGCCGCCGCTTCCGCCGTCGTCATATGGAGGCAGCGCCTTCGAGCTGCCATCGTCGTAAAAAGCTGTTACCACAAGACCCGCAAGGTCAAGCGGCTCGCCGGCCACATATTCCGCCTTGTCGGGCGGCACGGTCACCTCGATACCGGTAAGCGCCGCGGGCTGCAACCCGCCGATAACCGCAATCACAAAATCCTGCGTGTAGTCCGTACCGGGCGCCAGGCCGTTTACTATCGTCGCCAAAACGACGACCTCACCGGCAGACGGGGCTAGCAGGACGCCGCCGTCTATCGCCGCGCCCGTCGCCCCGGCGTCTTTTACGCTCCAGGCAATAACCTTATTTGTGGCATTTGCCGGCGCGACCCTTCCCGTCAGGGTCAGCGGCGACCCCGCCGCGACCGAGTCCGGTACGCCGGTAATGCCGGTTACAGGCGTGAACAGACCCGCCTCCCTCACCCAGACGCTGCTCACGCCGTTGGTGTACGTGAGATAGCTGTCCTTGGTCGTAGGCGTGACATAATCATCAGGGGTCAGGACTCCGCCGCCTATGTTTATGTAGTACATTTCCTCAGACGCGGTCAGCGCCCCGAGCGTCACCTGGGCGCCCCCGTTCGCGTAGACGCCGCCCCCGGCGCTGTTGACTCCGCCGGTAACGTCGATGAGACCCCCGTTAGCGTAAACGCATATGTTGGTCGGGCTGGTAATACTGACAAAGCCGTCGACGAAAACCTCCGGTACGCCCGTTCCGCTCTGCGAGGTATATATCCCTTCGTAGACCGCGACGACGTCGCCGCCCACGCGCAGGACGCCCCGATCCGCGCCGCGCACTGTCACTTCGACTCCATAGGTTTCCGAGATGACGTTTCCGCCTATTTCTATTTCACCAAAAGCGCCGCCGGAAACAGAGCCGCTATTGTTGATACTCACGCCCTGATACTCTGCGTAAACATCCCCCCTTACCAAAACAGTACCGCCGTTCTGCGAATAAACGCCCGTCCGGAAATTGGAGACGCTGCCGTTAACCGTGACCGAGGCTCCATTGTTTGCCACGACGCCGGTGACGCTGTCGTCGGCAAAAGTTGTGACGTTATTTACAGTCACTGAGCTGCCCGCGCCCTGGCAGTCTACGCCAGTGCCGCCGGCTATGATGTTGTTCACGGTCGCCGAGTTGTTCTCACCGTAGCAGTCTACGCCGATACCGTCGGCAATGACGTTCAGTTCGCCGCCTTTGGACCCCACCAGGTTCAACTGCGAACCGTAATAAACCACAACAGCGTACCAGGATACGTTTCCTTTTACGTCGACGGTCAGGTCAAACCCGTTCAGGTCGAGGTTGCAAATCTTGCTGTAAAGCTCGATGCTCCTGTAATGGTGAATATCGGCAAGTAAGCGGATGGTCTGCCCGCTGACATGGTCGGCCAGCGCCCCGTCCAGCGAGGAGTACCGGACCCCGGTCTCCACTATCTCGCAGACAGGCGCCCCCTCCGGGTTTATGGCGACTTCCACGTTAAAGTAGTCGAATACATAAATCGGGCCTTCGCTGTAGCTTATCTCGACCGCCCGCGTCCCGATTTGACGGAGCGCCGCGCCGTGTTCCGGATACGTCCCGTAATTCGTGATCTCACATTCATAACCGTCGGTATAGACTGCGTAGACGACCAGTCCGGTCAGGTCGAGGGGGTCGTCGACGAAGTAAGCCAACTTATAGGGCAGCTCGCGCGCTTCGATATAGTCGAGCTGCCGCAAGACCCGGATCTCAAAATCCATCACGAAATCCTCCCCGGGCGCGAGACCGTTCGCTATAGCCGCCGTGACCAGCGCCGTCCCCGGCGTATGCGCGAGGAACGTTTTGCCGTCGATCGCCGCGCCCGTGTCCCGGGCGTCCTTGATCGACCAGACGATTTTCCTGTTCGTGGCGTTGCTTGGATCAACCACGCCCGACAAAGTCAGCGGCGTTTCCGTATAAGCCGTTTCAGGTAATCCCCTGATGTCTGTGACGGGGGTAAATTCGTCGCCACGCGGCTTGCCCATGTATAGCGTGTTTGAGCCGCGGCGGGTGAGTGTTTGATAGGTATAGTAATCGCCGTCCCCCTGATATAAGAGCAACTGGTTGTAGGTAAGCGCCCTGTCATAGATAATCTCGCCGACCGGGATGTACGAAAAGTCCGCCACATTTACGTCGTCCGGGCAATAGATGGAGCCTTCCACCAAAACAATTACATTGTGGTGACCGTTGCTGTAGGCTAAGTCTGTTTGAACCACAGACGCCGGTCTGTAGACGTACTGCGACAGCGGGTAATATTCATAGACCAGGTCCCCGCCGATACGGACGCGCGCGTCGTAGCGCACGCCGACCCTGCCGTAGACGCTGCCTTCAATATTCACGCAGGTATCGTCTTCGCTGACATATGTATTGTGCGGGTATTGCGGCGTGTACTCCCACGCCACTACGGTAACCGGGCCGTACACATCGCCCTTGATCGTAAAATCGTGATCCTTTATGCCCCTATCCACTTCCACTTTGCCGTATACGTTGCCGCAGACTGTGAAAGACGCGGAGTAATCCAATATATCTTCGAAGTAGTCATCATGGGAACTGACATAAATGCCCCCGTACACGTCGCCTTCTATGACCGCGTCGGTCATAGTCGCGCTGTGCCTGATACCATCCGATGCGAATCCATACGTTTTAAAATATGCGCCGTAGCCCCCGCTCTGATCATTGCCCCTGACGTCGCCCCTCACGGTCAGCTTTTTTAAGGCGTGGTTGTAAAGATGACCGCTATGGTACAAAACGCTGTATCCCAAAAATTCAATTCCCGTACCGTTGGTCGCCGTCACGTTGTCGATCGTCACATCCGAATTATTTGCGTACACCCCGCAGTCATAGCCTGTGACGTTGAATTTACCTCCGTCTGAGATCAGCTCCAGATTACAGTGGCTCATGTGCAACCCGTAATATGTGCCGTAACCCGGCCCGGCGGGAACTCCATAAACGAAGTAATTCCAATCATTCTCAGGGATAGTGTTGTCCACTATCACATCTAAGTTATAGGGACCTATGTCCAATATGATTTTCCTGACGTTGTCAAAATCTTCAACGTCGCGGGATTTGCTAAAGAAAAGAGTCCTGTCCGTTACGGCGTCGCCCAGCAGCTTAATGGTCACTTCGTCTGTGCCCGGCTTTATACCGGCGGTCGCGTCCGCCCAGGCAAGCTCGAACTTCGTGTAATAACTGCCGCCGTATTCTGCGATGACGGGCTTGGCCGTCTCGTTCACATCGATCCGGTAGGCGATCGGCAGGCTCACCCCTTTGGCGTTTTCCGCGACAAGTGAGAAGTTGAAGGTCCCGGCCTGGGCGAGAACGCCTGAGATCAACCCGGTCGTCCCGTCAAGGGTGAGCCCCGGCGGCAGCGCGCCTTGGGCGACCCTGATCTGTACGGGCGTCGGGCTGGATATAAGGATAGGTACGCTGTAGGCTTGGCCAAGTACGGCCACTTCCTCCAGGCGCTCTGACGTCAGCGCGCCTTCCGGCGTGAGAAAGTAAGGGAGGTCTTTGTCCAAAGTGACAGTGAAGCTGCCTCCCGCCGGACACAGATACTCGACACTGTCAGTGGCGCCATTCCCGGCCGACACAACGCCATCTCCCGTAAAATGCCAGGGCAGCAGACCGGCGGAATTCGAGGCGGCATAGCGCTCAAAGCGGTAAAGATCCGCTTCGCTTTCGCCGGCGTCGCTGTTGATTACCAACGTCGGCTGGGGCTCGCTGAGGGAACTGTAGCGGAATCCAAGCGCAGGGACTTTGTCCCCGGATGTTATGTACCAGACGCGCATCGGACTTACGCCCGCCCCTCCCGTTACCGTCAGCAGGAGATTGCCGGATATGTATGTATTGTAACCGCTCTCGTCCACAAAGAGACCGGCGCAGCCCGGCGCGCCCTGAGCGTAGACCTCGATGGGCGGACCGACCGGACCGAAGCCTCGCAAATTTCCATAGTAAAGCATTATACCGTACCCTGTATCTCCGCCCACACCCCTGGCAACGACTTTGCCCGTTACAGCTCCCGGCGTCAGCCGGGTAAAATGAGAGGCGCCGTAAATACCCGCGCCGCCGTTCTCCCCGCCTTCGGGGAGGAAATCATAGCGGCCTAAAACGATCGTCCCGCCGTGGCGCAAGCCGGCGCCGGATATGGTCACTTCTGATATGCTGATCTCCGCGTTCGGACCGCCCTTTGGGGCAAAGTCCTGATTCAGCCCTACCAGGTTGAGTGTGCCGCCGTCGGCCGCCATTCCCGAGCCGGCGCCCCCGCCCAGGGCGTTGATCCTGTTGCCGATCAGGTACAGCGTCCCGATTTTCCTGTTTATTCCGTGCCCCGTCCCCACATATCCGGTTGCCTCCGCGCCGCCCCGGAACGTCAGTTCCGCGCCGTCATTTCGGAGCGCCGCGGCGCCTGTTGACCCGTATACGAAACTTATGCCGCTGCCGGTCGCGCCGCCTGTGACGGTGAGGGGTTGCGGCAGGTCAAAGGTCAGGGTGACAAGCTCGCTGCTTGCGGGCTGCACATAGACGCCGCTGCCGCCGCCGCCGCCCTCGATGCGCAGGTCCAGGCCGCCGCTAAACGTGAGATCGTGCCGTGGGTAAACCCCGTTGCCCAAATTGCCGGCGGCGTGGGCGAAAAGCGTACCTTCGCCCCGTACCGTCCAGGGGTTATAAGTCGTCAGCCCGCCGTTGACAGCGCTACCATTTCGCGTGCTGACAGCGTACAGCGCAGCGTCCCCGGCTATATCCGCCGTATATCTGACGTCCGCCATCCCGCCGTCGAGGAAGACGCCTCCTAAAACGCCGGTCGCCGTTAACGAACCCGCGCCGTTTACTATAAAGTTTGACTTCGAGTAAAGCCCATAACCGGAGGCGTTTGTGTTTGTGACCTCGTTGTCCCCGATCAGCGTCAGCTCCGCAGTCCCCCCGGGATCTGCGAGGCCCAGCGCCAGCGCGTATTTCTCTCCCGCGGGGGCGGAAAATTTCAGGTCGCGCAGCGTCAGGCCCCAGCCTGTCGCCGTGCCGCTGAGATCCCCATCCGCCCTTAGCATAAGATTTTCGTAGGTTTTGCCCGGGTCCCCCCTGATGACGACAGGCTTGTTGTTTAACTTTATCTCAACCGGTGCGTCCGGGCCGGAAGCCCGGCTGATATCCAAAGTATCCCCACTGCTAAGGGCGGCGACTGCATTTTCGGCGTCCGCCCACAGGTACTCGTCGTCGTTTTGAACGGAGTCCACGATGTAGAGGGTCTTGCCGCCGGCGCCGACCGCGATTGTGAAATCTTGCGTATAGACTGTGCCGGGGGCGGCGCCGTCCTCGATCGCAGCCGTTACTACGACCGTACCCGCCGCTTCCGCCAGCAAAGTGGCGCCGTGCATAGCGGCGCCTGTCGCTCCCGCGTCCCTGACGCTCCACACGGCATTTTTATTTGTGGCAAAGGAAGGTTCGACGGCGTAATCAAACGTGACCGGCCGACCCGCCGTTGCCTCCGCAGGAACGCCCGTTAAACGCTCCACAGGGACAAAGGAGGGGTGTACCAGGATGTTGAAGTCTTTTATAAAGGGCGCGCCTGCGCCCGCTCCGTCGGTGACGGTCGCCGTCACGACCGCCGTACCCGGCGCGGGCAGCGACAGCGCGCCGCCTATTATGGAAGCGCCTGTCCCCCCGGTCTCCTTGACATTCCAAATGATGGTTTTATTATCCGCGCTTGCGGGAACGACCGCGCCGACGAGGGTCAGCGTCGCCCCCTCAACGGCTGCCTCCGGGATACCGGTAATATCCGTCACCGGCACAAAAACGCCCTGTTCGCGGTTTGTGTAGAGCTTTGCCCTGTAGCCCGGCCATGAGTATACATGGAAGCCGGGCCATCCGGGCTCGCCGTCCAGCACCCCGTCCGCGGCCGTAAGGCTGTTGCTTCCAAAGCGCACGACCGTCGCAACGCCCCGGATAGGACCGCCTAAGGCTGCCGCGGCGCCGCCGCAGTTCGTGGCGCCGACATTGACGCCAATAGATGCGGCGTTGTCCCAAGTGCTTGTCATACTGCCCTCGACAGTGACGGACCCGTTGAGCAGGGAGATAAGGTTCACTCCGGACGTCAGGTTGCCGCCTATTGACAATACGCCCGCCCCCGCATTAATCGCGTAGTTTGCGCCGCCGACCCAGTTCGCGCCGGCGCTGACGTCGCCCCGGACAGTGACCCGTGCGGCGTCGCCGTCTATTCTTACCGCGCCCGCGTCGGCCCTGAGATTGCCGTCGATGACGATTTCAGCGTTCATAGCCGCATATACCGCGTAGGTGTAGATACCGGTCCCTGCCAGCCTGTTATCGGTCACATCCCCTCTGACGCGGACGGAACCCGAGGCGTTATTATTCTGATCCTCGCTGCAGTTAACCGCCGAGGATTGTGATTCCGTCGAGTTGACGACGACGTTTGTGACTTCGACCTTCCCCCCCCAGCAAATAACTCCGTCAGCCGCGCCGTTGATATTGATTTCACCGTCGCCGGTCCCGGTAAATACAGACCCTGCAAGCGCGAAAACGCCGTTGCCGACGGGGTTCGTGATCGTCAGCCTGTGCCCTTTGAGATTTATATTGAGGCGCTCGTTATAATACATTAAAACCGCGCCGTTGTACACACCCGGAACGCTCTTGACATAATCGTAGTCAGCGTTCAGATTGACGGTCAATATAGCCTCTGTCCTATCCGCATAAAGCCTGGTCCAGTAGAGCACATCTTCAAAATCGTTCGTGCCGCCATATAACGGCGAGGTGAAAATATACCCGTCGCCAATTTCAATGCTAAAGTCCCTGACAAAAGGCTCGCCCGGCGCAAGACCGTCTTCTATGGTCGCCGTGACCGTCACGGTACCCTTTTTAATCGAGATCAGTTTATTGCTTGATAATATTGCGTCGGTTCCGCCGTCGTCCTTGATACTCCACTCGATCCACCTGTTTGTCGCGTGTATGGGCCAAACATCCCCGCCCGGAGACGTCAGGCTGTTTAACGGAATAATTTGCCGGACGCCTGTGATATCTGCCACCGGCGTGAATGGCGCTTCCGGGCCTTCAATGCTGTTGATCGTGAAGCTCAGGACAAAAGGCACGCCCGGCGCGCGGCCGTCCGCAACGGTGGCCGTGAGGATCACAATACCGGTTTTTTCCGTATACAGGCTGCCGTTATCGGCGCCGCTAAGCGACGCTCCCGCACCGCCGTCAAATATGATGCTCCACGTTATCTGACGGTCTGTCGCGTCGAGGGGCTGGACGACCCCGCCAAGGTCTGTCAGCCATTTGACATACACAGACTCCGGGACGCCTGTGATATCGGTCACGGGCACGAACGGCGTGAACGGCTCACCGGTAATAACTACGGGAAAGTCCAGGATAAAAGGCTCGCCCGGCGCAAGGCCGTCTTCGACAGCGGCCGTGAGGATCGCAGTACCGGACCCGGTCGCAAGCAAGCTGTAGCCGGCGGCGCCGTCTCCAGAGCCGGAGCCGCCCCCTCCTTCGGAGCCGCCGGGACCGCCGGGGCCGACGGAGCCGACGATAATCGCCGCGCCAGTCCCGCCGTCGTCCTTGACGCTCCATGTTATTTGCCAATTGGTCGAATTGCCCGGCAATACCGTGCCGGACAGGGCTGTCGGCTCGCCGGCTTCCGCTTCCTCCGGCAGACCGACGATAGCTGTCACCGGCACAAAGACCGGCGTTTGTGATTTTAACACTTTCAGGTCAAACGAGACGATCTCGGCCTCGACCCCGCGCCGCACCAGGGCGTGTATATCCCCTGTCGCGTCCGCGCCCTCAAAAGGCGGGCGTTGGATGCTTACGCCGCCGTCCAGGTCGATGACGACGCCCCGGTTGTCGGAGGCCCAGAGTATTTGCGACCCGTTGGCTCCTGTGACCGGCAGCGTCAAAGCCGACGTGACGGCGTTTTGAGAGCTGTTATCTCCCCGGATGACGGCCCAGGTCAGGGCCGCGGCGTCAGCTTGCACTGCCTCGTAATCGCTGACGCCCGCCGGACGTATCGTCATGGTCACGTTCGTATAGGCGTAGTTGCCTTCGCCGTCTGTGACATAGACGAATACTGTGTAGTGCCCCGCCACGGCAGCCGCGCCGGAGACGGCGCCCGTCTGCGCGTTATAGGACAAACCGGAGGGCAGCCCGCGCAGCGTCCACGTGTACTCACCGTCGCCGCCGCCGGCGGTAAAGGACGCGCCGTAAGCCGCTCCCTGAACTCCGGCCGGGATGTTTGCCGATTCAATACTGACCTCGCTGTTTAACTCCTCGATATAGATTGAGGCTTCAATTTGTGACTCGCCGCCAAAGCGGTCACTGACGTACACTGTGAAGCCAAATATCCCGTATTCCCCCGGTACGCCGCTGATAACGCCGCTGCCGCCGTCGACGCCAAGCCCTGACGGCAAGCCGTAGGCGCTGTATGTCAGCGGGCCGGGCGGCATTCCGTTGGTCGTCTGATAGTACATAACGGGCGGTGAGGAAAACAGCCCGAGCGGCGAGGATAGCGTTGTCAACCCCGAGACCTGCTCCAGCGCCCGCTCCAGCGCCTGTTCCATAGGATACTGATACCAGTTGCCGGTCGTGGCGTCCGGTATCTCCTGCGGCGGCGCCTCAGGAATGCTTGCAGCGCCCTTCTGAATAAGGTCGGCCTCGATTCCCGCCCCTATGCCGTCTTCCATAAGGGCGACCGTGTACTTGATATTGTTCTGTCCCTGATTGGCCGACAGCATAAAGGATATGACCAGAACGCCGTCTTCCGGCCTGCCGTATGTCAAAGCGGCCTGGCTGTCCCGGTCCGCGTTGACAACGACGCCCGAGAGCGTCGCGCCGCCGTCCAACGAGAGGCTGTATTCGTGGGAGGACAGGTTAAACGGTTCACCGCTGATTATGGCGAAATTCGGCCCGCCTTCCGCCGGCTGCTCCCCGGGGTACGCGAAGGTCATAACGCCCGGCTTCTTTGGCGGCGGCGCAGCCTGGCCCTTTACCCAGACTGTGTTGACAGGCGCTGCCGGCGCTTTATCCTGAGCGTCTGTATATGTGAGGTAATTTCGTTTCGTGGTTTTTTGAGCGTACGCGCTTTCATTGAAAAGTATATCGTCCAACACGATATAACAACTTGCTTTGAGCTTGCCGTCAATGGTCGCCGTTCCGCCGTCGTACGCGGACGCGCCGACAAGGCCGCCTGTCGCGGCGCCTTTTACCGTGACGTCGCCGCCGCCATCCGCGAATACGGCTACGCCTTCGTTTATATCCGGGGCTGACACGTTGCCCGCCACCTTGGCTTTGCTGCCCGCGCCGAGGGCTGTGACGCCGAAGAAGTCGCCCGTCACCCGGCCTGCGACGTCGACGGTCCCGCCGTCCTGAGCGCCCGCGCCGATATAGTCTGCGGCAATTTCACCGGCGACGGTAATTTTGCTCAAAGCGCCGTCCGCAACAGCGCCCCGGCCTCCGCTGCCTACGCTTCCGGACACTGTGATCGCGCCGCCGTTTCCTGAGACCGCCCCAATGCCGTCCCTGCTTTCTGAAAAAACGGAACCGGTGATCTTGATCGTGCTGAATTCGTTTTTCTCTTTTTCAGCGTTGTAGGCGTAGCCGTACGTGTAAGCGCCATACTGTACGCCGCGCGCGCTCCCGCCTACGGTGATTTGCCCGAGGCTTTGCGCCAAAGCGCCTGTGCCGCCCGATCCCGTGCCCGTGACGTCCCCGTCGACCCTGACAGTCGCCGCGGTTTCCGCAATCGCGCCTATGGCGCCGCCCTCCGCGTTTCCTTTGACTATCGCGCTCGCGCGCTCAAAGGCGCCCGCGCCGGCGTAGACGCCGACGGCGTCGCCGTCCACAGTCACCTTTGCGCCATCTGCGGCTTGCGCCCCGTACGCGTCTTTGTACGCGCCGTAGTTCTCCCCTATCGCGTCGCCCCCGACGGTCACGCTTGAGCCCGCGTATATCGCGAACGCGCCGATATCCCCGCCCTTAGCGTCGCCGCCCACTTTTGCGGCGCCGCCCTTTGGCGTCACTCCCGTGTCGGGATCGGGGTAGGAATCCGTCAGGACGCCGTACAAGCCTCCGACGGCTGAGCCGAGTACCGTCAGCGTCGCCTCATTGGCAGCCCTTGCGCCGATGCTCGACGGGTTATTGACGTTGCCTGTAGCTTCCTGTACGGTCGCCGTACTTTTGGCGTCCTCCACGTCGAGGCCGTACTCCCATCCTTTGGCGTACTCGTCGAGGGTCAGGCTGCTCCCTTCCAACACAACCGCGCCTGAACCCATCCCGGTGTTTGCGTGGGATTCCGCGCTGGTCAGGGCCGCTTTTGACCCTTGGAGAAGGGCCACGCCGCAGTCCTGGCCAAAGGCGCGGACTTCCCCACCGCCCACGGCGGTAAAAGAGCTGTTTACAGCATAAAGGCCGTTCACGGTGTTATATCCGGTCCCGAAGTGAAGGTTGTACCCGTCGGTCAGGATCGTCATATTGACGTCATAGAGCACTATCGCTTCCGTATCCCCTATGTGCTGCAGCAGGCGGATGGCTATCGGGATGACCTTCCGGCCCTTTGTATTCTTCAACAGTTCTTCGTAGTTCAGGTCTCCAAGGCCCATTTCCTCCAAAAGCTTTTCAGTGACCTGCCTGTGCACCTCGTCCATCGCTTTTCGAAGGCTGGTGTATTTCTTGCCGCCCACTATCTCGCAGACTTTCGGCAGGAGGCTGTCGTAGACTAATGTAAAGCACCTGTCGAAACCATTGAAATGATTGACATACACGCGGTAATCTTCCATAAACGATATATCGTTGAACCGATTCCCAAATTCTGAGGGCGACCAGTATTCTTCCTGTTCAATTTTTCTCGTATACAACCCGTCGGGCGTCAAGATATAATAGCGGCCCCGGATCTCGCCGTCGACAAAGACAAAGCTGTCGGAGTTAGCCACGCCGACCCCGCCGTTATTGAAGCCTGTAGGGTCATACGCCTTTGCCGTCACGTCGCCGCCGACTTCCACCCATGAATGATCGGAGAGTTTTTTCTGAATTGTCTGAGTACCTGGTGCAAAATCGTCGGCCGTGTATTCGTCTAACGCAAATACCCCGTAGTCCCATCCTTCAACACTGCCCGTGACAGTGACCCGGGCGCCGTAAGCGGCGTATACACCGTCAAACGACGAACGGTCGACGTCATTTGGGGGATATTCCATCGTGCACTTCGCGTCGCCGGAGACCCTGACCGACGTGCCCCTGTCGGTCGCAAACACGCCGCTGATTTTCCCTATGGCGTCGCCGTAGACCTCGACTTTGCCCTTATGTTGAGCAATGACGCCGCACTCGTTATCACCTATGGAGAAGCCCGGTTCTGTGGGCGAGCCAACCGTGACGCTGCCCTTGCTATGGATGACGACGCCGCTATAGCTGCCCATTGCGCTTTTTTTCACCGTAACGCTCGACCCATCGTTATCTTCGGGTATCCTCACGCCCACGCTTGGGTAGTCGGGCGCGCCGCCGCCAAAAGCGGTCGTCACAGTGGCCTTGCCTCCGCTGTTCGCCACAACTCCGTCGGTCGTCCCCCTGACGTTCAGCTCGCCTTTGCCGCTTATGCCAAGGCTTCCCTTGTTCGTCACGAGGAGGCCCACGCCGTCGGGGTTGTTGATGTTCAGCCGGAAGCCGTTTAAGTTGACCGTGAAGGAGCCGCAAAAATCCGACGCCCCGTCGACGGTGAGGCCGGAGTTATATGTGTAGTTTTTCAGCATTTTGATGGTCTCGCCCTTGCGGACGAAGGCAAACGCGGTCGCCAGGTCTTCGTAAAGTTCCACACCGATCGAGCAGACGTATGTGTTGGGCTTCACCACCGTGAAGCTGTGGCAGTAGCCACCCGGCTCCCGCTCGTAGTAGAACCAGAGATGCCCGTCAAACTGCTCAGGGATGTTGTCCCCTGTCGGGCCGGTCAGCTTGTAGTCGTCGCAACTGAGGGTCACAGCATCCGCCGGACCTACGTTTGGCTGAGCGGGGACCCGGATGTAGACGTCGGCTTGGATCTCCGAATTGACGGCCACCATCCCGCCCTGGTTTGACACGCCCACGCCGCCTGCGCCGGTGGCTCGGACATACCCCTGCACTGTAACGCTCGTGTTTGCGGAACGCAGCCCGGACGGGGTCCCGGCGGGCAGCTCGGCTGCGATGCTTGCGCCGACGGACACGCCCACGGCGTCGCCCTCGACTTCGATTGCGCCGCCGTTTCTCGCTTCGGCGCCTACCCCTGTTGTGGTGTTTTTGCCCTGGGCTTTCGCGTCCCCGCCTATTTTAACCAGCGAGCCGACGCCGTCGCAAACAGCGCCGAAGCTGTCGCCGGACGAGTTCCCCGCGACGGTGACCCGCCCGCCGTTTTCGGCGTGGGCGCCGGTGCGCTGTCCTGTCGCGCCGCCCTTATATGAGTCGTCGCCAATGCTGATGCTGCCGGGGCCCATCGCGGCCGCGCCGTAGATCACGCCCTTGGCGTCTTTGAGGACGCGGATGTTTCCGGCGGGGGCGGTTGGGCTGCCGCCGTCCGCGCTGATATAGACGCCGGCGCTCTGCGTGCCGGTGCCGGTAGCGTTGGTCAGGGTGAGCTGACCGCCCGCACGCACGGACGCACCGGCAAAGTCGCCCGAGGCGTTGAACTCGCCCTGGCCGATGACACTGACGCTGCCGCCGTTGCGCGCGAGCACGGCTGTGCCGCCGAACGCGCTGTTTGTAATGATGAGATTATTGTAGTTGAGGTCGACGGTTACGCTGATGCCGTCGATGACCCAGGCGCCGCTGTGCTTGGTCTCAGCCAGCAGCTTTATCGTATCGCCGTCTTTGAGGTCGGCGAGCAAGTTCGCAAATGTAATATAGCCGGTGGTCCCGATGGCGCATATCTCCGGCGGCGGCAGATCCGACGCGGCGGACATAAGCGACATGCCGCCGCCAAAAGGCGCAGACGGACTTTCTGTGTCTGTCGACGAGCTTGCTGCATCCGAAACCAAGTTGTCGTTGGCTGCCGACGCGCTTCCGCCAACAGTCTGTGACAGGCTATTATCAGCCGCCGATATGCTTCTGGCTGTAGTCGGCAAAATATTTCCGCCCGCACCTAATTTATTTCCGCCGATAGGCGATTCGCTTTTGACAATAGCCGATACGCTTCCGTCAGACAGCGAGTCAATGCCCTCGCCTACTGTCAGAAAGTCAGGCGACACATTTGCCCGAAAGCTGTCAGCAGCCAAAGGCGTCAGGCTTTCGTCGACCGACGGCCGCGGCCTCTCGCCGACTGATGCTCTCAGACTCTCGCCAGCCGACGCCAGCAGGCTCTCACTGCTCAGCAGATGTGTATTCCTGCCTGTCGGCAGCGACAAGTTATGAGACGCCCCCGTCCGCAGGCTCTCGCCCACCGACAGCGCCATACGCCCGTCGCCCAACGCTTGCGGGCGCACAACACTAAAGCGCGATCCCGGGGAATCCTCCATACGGCGCAAGCCCTCGCCGGCTTGCGTATGCAAACTCTCACCGACCGGATACAGCAGGTTTTCGTCGCTTGACAGCGGCGGACCATCGCCGGAAGGACGTCGTTCCGGGAATCCCAGCACTTGTGGGCTCTCATTACGCGACGCGGGCAGGTTCTTTTCGCCAGGCAGTAGCAAATTATCGCCGGTAGGCAGTAATTCAACAGCATCCGGCGACAGCGTCGCCGCATATGTCGCAGCGCTGTCCGCGACGGTCGCGACGGTCACTCCGAGCGCAAAAGCGTCCATAGGCGACAGCCCCAGCGCCATAGCCAGCGTCAACAGTATCGCGAGCGATTTACTTGCTGTTTTTTTCCCTTTTCTCCATTTTCGCAGCGTTGACATGTTATGCCCTCCACAGCTCAGACAAGGCGGATGCATCCAAACAAAGAGGATATGTCATCACCCTCGACTGGCAAAATAATTTATATGATTGCTAACCCGTTTTAACTACGTAATTGTTAAGTATTTTCATGGAACTAATGTTACAATTTTATAAAATTTTCAATAAATCGTCAAGGGTATCAGCTGCCGTGGAACGCTGGCTGTAAAACAGAGTAATAACCCGATTTATGAGTAAGCCGAGAACACCCGTGACTTCGCGCCTGCGTTATCCGAGCCGTAGCCCTCCAAAAGATTGATTACGCCCCATACTGCGAGGCCTGCGCCTAACGCTACGACGAGCGTTTCAAGTGTGCTTACCGCTGATGTGAAAAATGCCATGTTGTTTGTCACCGTAACCGGATATTATCCGGCCCTTTCATTTTTTGGTGTTTTGGGTAATAAAAAATGCCGCCATGAAAACGGCGGCGAGATATAGGCTTCGGGCGAAACCTCGTAACTTCGGGTCAACTTGGCCCGAAGTGCGATAACCCGAAGTTTACGCAAAAGCGTCCGGGTCGTCGAGGTCGTCATAATTGAGGATGTCCTCGTCCTCGCTTACGGTTTCCTCTGTCGGCGCGTCCGCTTGGTAAACGGTAAATAAATCGTTCGGCTTAACTTCAAGTTTTGAACTGATTAGCTCTGCCGGGTCAAAAGCGTTTTGTTTGTCCGCTTCTGACGTGTGTTTGAAATTCGGGTGATTCTTCAAGTTATATTTGGGCGAGAAAAAGGGGCGCAAGCCCCGTAACTGCAATATGCACTTGTTCCCGTCCATCGTAGTGAGTTCGTCAATAGTCATCAGTTCCTTGCCGAGCCGCGAAGTGTTCTGCCCGTAGCTTTCCTGTTGCCCCCGCGTCCGGCTTTCGGTCTGCATGGATATGGTTTCCTTCCCCAACGCTTCCGATAGCTCCTTGACTGTGGTGTGTTCGCGCCCGCCGAGGAAGATAACGGAATCCATGTTACCCATGATTGTTTCTGCGTGGTCTTTATAGAGCGCCTTTAACTGCGATTGCGCCTGTAAGAACAGGCACAGGGATATTTCGCGGGAGCGTATGACCGCTACGATTTTTTCCAAATGCGGCACTTGACCTGTGTTGGCGGCTTCATCCCAAAGGACGCGGACGTGGTGCGGCAGCCTGCCGCCGTATTTATTGTCAGCGCGTTCGCATAAAAGGTTGAACATCTGGGAGAAAGCGAGGGCTACGATAAAATTAAACGTGGGGTCTGTATCGGAGATAATAAAAAAGGCGGCCGTTTTCCGGTCGCCAATCCTGTCAAGCTCCATTTCATCATCGCCCATCACTTGCCGCAGTTCCGCTATGTCAAAGGGCGCAAGCCGCGCCCCACAGCTTATAAGTATTGATTTTGAGGTTTTGCCCGCCGCCAGTTTGTACTTTTTATATTGCCTGACCGCGAAGTGCTTCGGCTGTGGCGGTGTCTCCATCACTGGCTCACCGTCGCCGTCAAGCACGGGGTTCCCCTCGCCGTCAACCATCGGGATTCCGTTTTCAAGTTTACCGAACATGATATCAACGGCGTTCTTGAAGCTTTCGTCCTCCTCATGCACTTCCATCGAGTTAATCAGCTCGACAAGTGTGTTCATGTTCTTTTCTTCGTCGGGAGCCTCGTAGTGGATGAACCCAATCAAAGCGCAGTAAAGCAGGGTTTCAGCCTTGACCCAAAAATCTTCACCGCTTTTAGAATCCTCGCCTTTTGTGTTGGCGATGAGGGCGGTCGTGAATTTCAGGATATCCTTTTCTGAGCGGATATAATGGAACGGGTTGTAATGGAGCGACTTCTTGAAGTCGATAGTGTTAAGAACCTTGATTTCATAAGGCTCATAGACTATCTTACCGTTTTTTCTACGAACAACTTCCGTCACCGTGTTCCCACGTTTATCTTTGAGGGGTTGCCCGTCTTTACCGAGAACGGCTTTGAGTTTCGGTGCGCCGCGCTGTAGTAACTTCCCACACTCGATCAGGATCGTGCCTTTCGGGTCGGTGACGACATAGCTGCTGTGAAGTTGCATCAGATTCGGCTTCAACCAAAACCTGGTCTTGCCTGAACCTGAGCCTCCGACGATAAGGACATTTTTGTTCCGGGCGTGTTTTGGATTTGGGGGCCTGTTTCCCAACATCAACGATTCGGTGGCGGTAAGAATGACGTTATTCTCCGGCTTCGGGTCCAAAAAAGGTTCGATGTCCTTTTTGTTGCCCCAACGAGCCGAGCCATACTCCATATCTTTGCGCCATTTCTTCGCGTTCTTTTTCTTGTACAGGACAATGCCATAGATCGCTACCGCGCCAACAAGCCCGACAGTGAGGTCGAACAGGCTTAACGACGGTAGTGGTTTGGAGAAAGCTGTGTTGATGTTGGCGATACCGCTCATCAGTTTCTGGAGAATATCCCGCCCCGGCGCGAGCCGGTACGCTTCACCACATTTGGAAAAGAACCAAAATATCAGGATATAAGGCAGGAGAGGGATGGCGAACCGCTTAATTTTTGTCGCGTCAATCAATGTTCATGCCCCCCTTTGCTCCTGTTCTTGACGGGAGAGGCAAGCTGGCTGACGAGCTGTTTTGCTTTTTCCAGCGCCGCGAGTAGCGAGGGCTTACGGTTTTTCTGCTTCAACTGGATTGTGCTGAACTCTTTAAACGCCGCAGTCAGTGCATCTGCGTCTCTCGCTTTGAAGAACACCATCCATTTAGGTGGCGATTCAGAGTCGTCGCGCTTCAGGGCGAAGTCAATATTGTACTTTCGGGCAGTGCTGCTGAACGAGCCAATATTATCTCCGGTGATGTCGATGTTCGATAAACTCGCACCGTGTTTCGTGAGCGACTTGATGCTCTGCTTCCCGTGCTTCAGGTGCGGCTCGCCCATTTTTTTGATGAACGCCTGCATTGCCTGTGCGAGTAGCTTGCTCGTGATCTTGATTGCTTTAATCGACAGGGCAACAGTTTTATCATTTACTTGTTCCTGCAATATTTTCACCTCCATTCCAACGCAGAGCGTTTTTGATTTGTGGTTTCGTGGGCAACTTCTCTATTAACCGCCGCAGCTTCCGTTTTTGCGGCTTCGAGCCGACCTATAAGCGGTGATCTGCCAGCGCCCGCCATGAGCGCATCATTCCAGTCCTTGTGGCCGCCAGGCGGTATAAGACGGGTAGCTTTGATATCCGGCAACTCGGTTATCCTTCTTGCTGCTCGATCGCCAGCTTCATCATTGTCCGTGCAGGCTATAACGATCTTGACGTCGCCGTGCCGTTCTAGGAAATTGGTCAGCGCGGCAAGCGAAGTGCAGCCGAGGGAGAGCCGCCAGCCGTCAAGTCCGGGATAGAGCATTTGGCTTGATAAGGCGTCTACTGGCGATTCAAATACCATGACGGTATCGCTGCCGCTGCCCAATGCCTGTAGGAGGAACCCGAAACGCTTGTCTGAACCGTCTGCGTCTCGTTTAAAGTCGCCCATCGTACCCCGCAGGGAAGCGTAACGGGCTTTACCATTGTCGTCGCGCCCTACGAAAACGCAGTTATGCCACTCGGCGCTCTCATAGATTAAACCGCGTTCAATGCAATCCAGTATCAATGGTTCAGAGATTCCTCTCCCTTGCAGGTAGGCGATGACTCGCGCATTATCCTTGTTACGCGGCGGCAGGGCAAATGCCGGTCTTGTTTTGGTCGGCGGTTTGGCTTTCGGCGCGATATAAGAGTGTTGAAGCTCATCTCCGGCTAAAAGCTCTACCGCATCTACAAAGCTGTATCCGCGCACTTTGACAAGATAGTCCACCACATTCCGTCCACCGATTCCCATGCTGCGCCAGTGCCAAAGCCCGTTTCCGATTGAGAACGATTCATGATCTTTAAGGTAGTATTCCTTGCCGATTCGCCTGATGTTATCCGGCTCATGCTTGAGGACGTAATCGAGGATATTGACCTGTTTGGCGCGGTCGATTTGCTCGCGGCTCACTCCTGGCGACGGAACCACCCCCTAGGTCTTTTGATTCTCCCGTTAGCGACAGCTTCGCGCCGGATGCCCTCAAATCGGCAGGCTTCTTCATGGCAGCCGTTTCTGTGCTTCTTGGTTTTCCGTTTATAAAACAGGCAGTCGCGGCAGTCCAAATCCTCGACATGATACTCAAAGCGGTCATAAATCCTTGTGTAATCAGACAATCGGCGTACCCCCTTTCAGATCTTTCCGGTAAAAACAAAAAAAGCCCCCTCGCGTCCCGTTGTGATTGGGAGGCGAGAGGGCTGATTTTTGGCTTGTCTTGTGGTATGATGGTTGTAATTTATTTCCTTGTGTAAAGATAAAGGATGGAAGTTGCGTATGATCAAGTCAATAATCGGAATCGGATTTGATTGTCTGAACGCTAATGATTTGGCGGATTTCTATGTTCAAATAACAGGCTGGACTAAAGAAATTTCAAGCGACGAATGGGCGGCTCTACGGACACCGGAGGGATTATTGCTGGTGTTTCAAACGGTTGAGAACTATACGCCACCTGTATGGCCGTGGGCAGACGGCGAGCAGCAGCAAATGGCTCACATCGACTTTTTGGTAGACGATTTACAGGCTGCGGAAGTGTTAGCCATGCAGAACGGGGCGAGGAAGTCGGATGTACAGTTTTTTGATACCTCAACCGTTATGTTTGACCCTGCCGGGCATCCGTTCTGTCTGTCAACCGTTTCGCAGTAGGGCGATTTCACGCTTCGCAGTAACGTAAATATGATCACGATAATTATTAAGTAAAGGAAGTTGTATTATGAGTGGTGTGCATCCTCTTTCTAAGGTGCTTAAAGAGTTTGGGGATACTGATATTGAAAATATGCAGTTTCCCAAGCCGTTAGTCGAAAAAATGCTACAAACTAACGAACGATTAGCTCTGGAAAAAGGCCACAAGGATGAGCGCGAAGAAAACATCTGCCGGTTGCTTGGAAGTGGGATGACGGTTGATGAAATATCGGTGATCTTAAAAATCCGGGCAGAAGAAATTTCTTATATCGAACGATACAACAAAGAAAAAATCGCTGATTATGGGAAAAAACTAAAGGCCCGGCGCAGGAGTAGAGAACGGAGCAAGTAGGCGTCTGGTTTCGTCAATATTCAACATGAAACAATTTAGCCACTCAAGCAACACGGTTTTATCCCGCAATACGATTAGGTGTACTGTACGGAGGGATGCGCTCTTATGTTTAACGAGATTTGCATTTACGAAGCTAAGATTGAAAAGCAGGACGAGATTGAAGCCTTGATGAAAGAGGTTGCTGCGTTTTATCTGGAACAACCTGGCGTCATTGACGTGAAATATATCAAGCGTACACACAGGCAAAAAGATTTCAATGCCGTCAAATCCGGGGAGGTTCCCATCAGGCTGACGCGCAATGTCGGGAAAGTCACCTATATGCTCTATCTGGCTTTGGAAAATGAAGAAGCACACGCGAAGTTAGCTGTGGTTGGCTTAGAGAAATTTTATAAGCGGTGGAACCGTTGCCTGACAACAATGCCAAAAATCTATCTTGGTGAAAACATCGTTTAAACTGGAGCCTTCTCGCAACAAAGGGCGATATGGCGCATTATTTTATATTAGAACAGTAGGGTATTTGTGAAAAAGGCTTTTTCTGGAATTATTATCATTAGCTTTCTGATTTATATTTGCGTACTGTACTTCGTGTTATTCTCAAGGCGCGGAGGCACAGGCTTTTCCATGCCGACAATGCAATATCTAAGATTTAACGCAAATTTTATCCCTTTCAAAACGATATGGACCTACCTCAATATGCTTACTGATGGAGGCGTGTTTACCAAAATCGCAATTGAAAATCTTGCCGGGAATCTATTTCTGTTTCTCCCTTTGGGCTTTTATTTTCCATTCTTAATGCAAAAAATGAAGAGATTAGGCTTTTTTATGATTTCAGTCGCAGGGTTGATAATCGCAGTTGAAGTAATGCAGGGCTTAACAAGACTTGGTAGCATTGATGTAGATGATTTGATTCTCAACCTTTCAGGCGCGCTTATTGGGTTTGTGCTGTGTAATCACACGCCTATACGCTCTCTTTTCAAATATCGAGCTTACTGACACGGGGAGGATTTAGATGATGAACAAAGACGCTATCACAAGGGCAGAAGAAATCATTATGTCGAAAACTGATTACATCGGCGGTGGCATGGAGGGGTACTGCACACTTGCCGTTATTGATGAGGACGGCTACCCGTCGGCATCAACGCTGAGCATTTCCAAAGCGGGCGGTATAAAGTGGCTCACATTTTTATCCGGCTTAAAATCGAACAAAGCAAAGCGTATCAGTAACTGTAGTCGAGGCAGCGTGTGTATAAACTCCCCAAAGTACAACATCACGCTTGTCGGCACTCTTGAAATCATGACCGATCCCGAAGTAAAAAAGGAAATGTGGCAGGAACCGTTGGGGAATATATATTCCGGCCCTGATGACCCGGAGTACTGCGTTATCCGCTTTACTACGGAACGCTACAACATATTTTTTGACGATGGCGAATCAGCCGAAGGAAAACTGTAGTATGAAAAAAGCAGAAATCCGGATTGTCACAGAGCATAAGAAGGAGTATATGCCCCTGCTGCTGCTTGGCGACGAGATGGAAAGCAATATCGAAAAGTATATTGAACGCGCGAGCTTTTCGCGTTGTACGACCCCGACCTGAAAAGCGTCTGCGACGTGACGGATGAAGGCAGCGGTACGCTTGAGATACAGAACCTCGCGACGGATGAACGATACCAACGGCGGGGTTATGCTTCCAAGTTGTTGAACCATATTTTTAATCATTACAGAAATCGTTATGGCCGGATAATCCTCGGCACGGGCGACGCCCCCGGTATATTGTCATTTTATGCCCGGTTCGGGTTTGCGATAATCGGCAGGGAGCCTGACTATTTCACCAAGCTTTTCGATTATCCGATTTACGAGGACGGCGTGATGCTGAGAGACAGGGTGCTTCTCGAAAAGGTTTTACATCCAATGGCATTTCGTATAGAAACAGAAAGGTTGGTTATCACTGAATTCGACGAGGGCATGGCCGAGAGCGTCCACGAAAACTCGCTGGATGACGATATCAGGCGATTCGTCCCCGACGAGGTATTTGAAACAGTGGAGGATGCGCGCAGGACAATCCTTTCGCTTATGGCTTGCTACAATGACAACGATGAACCGTTCGTATATCCGATCCTGCTTAGAAGCGGGGAGAACATAGGATATGTGCAGGCTATCCCCATCAGGAACGGGTGGGAGATAGGTTATCATGTAGTAAAGAAGCATACTGGAAATGGCTATGCAACCGAAGCGGTGACGGCTTTCCTGCCAATCATCATGAAACGGTTGGGGATTGACCGGATATCAGGATTATGCGCCGTTGAGAACACTGCCTCTTGCAGAGTTTTGGAGAAGTGTGGTTTTCGCTTGGAATACAAAGGGTCTGGCAATTATCAGGGAAGCGCTCGCGAGGTCTGCCGATATCTTTATCGGAACCTTTAACGTCAGCGTCCTTGCATCGTTCATAAGGTGAGCAGACAGGTTGTTACAAAGTCAGCGTAGGCATCACAGTAGGGCGGTATGGTGCGCTATTTATATTTTGTACAGGAGTGATGAAAATGCCAAGAATATCGAACGTTGAAATTCTACAAAAAAACGAACAACCTACACTATCAATTCGCACCAAAACGCAAGTCGAAAAATTGCCGGTGTTAATTGGTGAAAGCTACGGAAAGATGTCTGCCTATTTGAAAGAGTTGGGCGAATGTTTGGAAGATGTTCCCTTTGTGGCTTATCACAATATGGATATGCAAAACCTTGATGTTGAGATAGGGTTTCCTGTAACTAAGGTGTTGCTGGGAAAAGGTGAAATCAAATCCGGCGTTATTCCGGCAGGGAAAATCGTCTTTTGCATGTATCGTGGCGCTTATGGCGAAATGGAACCTACATATGGTGAAATGTCCAAGTGGATAGAAGATAATGGACTTATGGCTGTTGGTACAGCTTATGAATATTATTATAATGGGCCGGGATTCCCGGAAAGCGAAATGTTGACAATGATTGTTATGCCCGTTGTGTAAGCATTATAATCCGCGTAATAGTTGCTTTTTGCGTATTTGCCAAATGAAAAAGCCCCAACGCACTCCAAAATAAATGAGTACGCTGGGGCTTTCAGCTATGGTGACTATATCGCCGTCCTCGCTTTCCAGCTAGTTAGCAATCTGACTATCACATCGTCAATCTGCTTCGGTGAATAGCTCGGTGGGAAGTATCGGCGGTAACGTGCGCTCCCGGTCGGTTCGCCTTTCAGCGGTTTCTTTTCTTCAGATAGCATAAGGTTAATCGCTTCGATGGTCAGTTCGCCGTTTTGCTTCATCTTCTTGAGGCGGACAGCCTGAGACAACGAAGGCTTTACGCCGTGCGCTATCATAGCATCTGCTACGGCGGTCTGTTCGGTAAGAGACAAGTACGATAGTTCCACAGCAGGATTGAAGGCAAGCTGATTCGTATCCACTTTGTCGAGCAGGGCGACGATGAGTGCGGTCAAACGGATGATTCTGAAAATCTGCGTTTTCTTAATACCTGTCCGCTCAACCAGAATCTCATATGAGTGGCTCTCGCCTTTGACTCCGTTGTGGTTAAAGGCTTCCATCATCACTTTATAAGCCCATGCCCTTTCGCTCGGCAGTATCCTCTCACGCTGTTCGAGGTTGCTGTCCACCATAATGATAGCGGCGAGATCGTCGTCCAGTTCACGGATTATCACCGGCATTGACGCAATCTCCGCAAGTTCGCAGGCTCTCTTGCGCCGGTTTCCGCAGATAAGCTCATATCCACCATCAACACGAGGTCGGACAAGCCCTGGATCACGGACACCGTATTCTTTGACGCTATCAACTAAGCGAAACATGGCTTCATCATCGTTGACGTGAAATGGGTGGAACTCTGGCGGGTAAAGATCAGTAAGCGGTATCTGAACGATGCGCTCGCTGCCTGCGTTGCCTGTGCTTGAACTAAAAATGTCTTCATAGCCCACAAGAGCAAGATTTCCGATTGTTGCTTGCTTACGCGGCATCGGTCATCACCTCCCTGGTGAGGGCTGCATACGCTGTCGCGACTTTCCCATGAGGGTCGTAAGAGAAGATACTGACCCCCCGCGCCGTTGATTCGGAGGCGCGGACGGAGCGAGGGATATGTTCGCCGAAGATATGGATATTACTTCCATAGGCATTTTCTACAAGTGAGATGATATCCCGCGTGAAGTGCGCCCGCGTATCCACCATGGTCAACAGTATGCCAGCAATGGAGAGTGTGGGGTTGATTTGCCGTCTTATCTGCGCGATGGCTTTCAGTAGTAGCTCCAAACCTTTCGCATCAAGAAATCGCGGCACGACTGGAATGATTACGCTGTCAGCGGCTGCGAGGGCGTTAATGGTCAGCAAGTCGAGGGATGGAGCGCAATCCACGATTATATAGTCATAGAACGGCTTCACTGTGTCGATGTACTGGCGCAGAACCGTTTCCCGCCCAATTAGTCCTGCAAGAGCGATTTCCATAGCTACGAGAGTATTATTGGATGGAAGCAGGTCAACGCCGTCTGCGTGGCGGACTATGCCCGTTTCCGGGTCGAAGTCCGTTTCGTTTATAATGTGCGACATCATCGTAGAGAGCGTTACAGGCAGTTTGCCCGGCTCAGAAATACCGAAACTTACAGTCAGGGAGTGTTGTGCGTCTGCGTCCAAACAGAGGACGCTTTTACCTTGCCGAGCAAGCCCAGCGCCGAGGCTCGCGGCAGTCATTGTCTTACCGACGCCGCCTTTCATGTTTGACACCGAAATCGTTTTGCCCATACGAGTACCTCCTGCTTTCTGTAGGGCATAATTTTAGCGTTTATTTTACATCGGTCATTTTCAAGCAAAAAATCAGCCCTCATTTTGAGTGAAAAAAGAGTGGAAAAGAATAACGCTACACCCGCGAACCCTTGATTTCATTGGGTTTCTGGATTTAGCGTTATTATACTATAAAGGCACAGCTATGCAACCCGGGCATTTGAGGCCGACGTGGATATAAAGGTAATTTCTGAGCAGTTAGGCCACGCCAGCGTTAAGATAACTTATGATACTTATGTCACCATCATGCCGAAGAAAAAGATCAGTGAGATAGATAAGCTTAATGCGATTGATGATTCGCTGATGGCAGTATAAAAGTAATAGGCTCAGGCTCCGCAGTTCGGGCAACCCGGCTGTTGGGCTTGTTTTTTTATTGCAACGTGATATAGTTGGTTTTATAAGGAGCGTGGGGGTTATGGCAAAAAAAGAAGCTATTGAACTGATCAATAGTCTGCCGGACACCGTGACTTTAGATGAAGTTTTATATCATTTGTATGTAAGACAGCAAATAGAAAGCGGCTTGCAGGATGTCGATGCTAGCAATGTGTATACACATGAAGAGGTACGTGAGATTCTGGAGAAAAAATGGACGTTAGGCAAAGTGTCTTACTAGGCACTGGTGAAGGGACGCTATATACTGACATTTTAGAGAGGCTCTCTGAAAAGAGCGGAAAAGAGACAGTTTTATTTCGTTCAATGTGCGAAGACGAGTATAATAGCATTGTCCAAAATAATAATCAGTTCATTCCCTATGACTGGGCTATGGAGAAAAAATGGTTCGCAATATGCTATGAACACGCACAACAGTGGGGCGACAGGTTCTATCCAGATAATCAATACAAAATAATTGAAATAACAGTGTTGGAAGAATCACTAAAATATATGTTCTATCTGCAATCCTTGGATAACATAGGAGCGGCATATGCTGCGGATACAGTCTTACTGAATAAGATTGTAAGGAGGCTGAGGCTGGTATGAAAAAAACGGCAAAGGCAAGAATAACATGGACGCCCATTGAAGATGGGGGAAGAAAACATATACTGCCTGTAGGGATGCGATACTGCCCAATCATCGTATTTGAAGCAGAAAACTCAGGCGAAACGCTTTGGAGCGCCGAGGTTTATAATACAAGCATTGAAGGCAGGCTATCCTATGCTGATGTTTCTTATCTGGTGAATGAAGCGCCATTCGATCTACTGACAGTCGGCAACAAATTCTCATTGTACGAAGGACAAAGCGTGGTTGCGGAAGGCGCTATCATATAAGCAAGTGATACCTGACCGAGAATTTACCGAGAACAGGATATGATCAGGCGGTACAAGACGGTACAGGATAGGAAATGGGATAAATCAAAGTGGTGTAAACAGGACTATCCGGGACAGGACGGGACGAAACAGGACGTGAGGCACGAAAAGGTCAAGGACATGATGCTGGAGGAGCAGCGGCAGAAGGCAATTCAGGCTGACAGAGAAGCGGCTAATGCCTTTGCCCGATGATCACTGCCACGGCGCACAAGTAGCCGGATTACAGAGGCTGAGTTCGGAAGCTGATTACAGTCATTATTTAAAGAGATAAGTGAAAACAGGCTCCGCAGTTCGGGCAACCCGGCTGCGGGGCTTGTTTTTTTATTGCAACATGATATAGTTGTCGTATAAGGAGTTGATGAACATGGTTAAGCAAGAAGCAATAGAGATCATCAACACTCTGCCGGACACTGCGACTTGGGATGATATCGTGTATCATCTGTCCGTCAGGCAGAAAGTTGAAAAAGGGTTACAGGAAGCCCGTGAGGGTAAAGGCATACCCATTAAAGAAGCCCGTAAGCAGTTTGGCTTATAATGTATTACGTTTTATGGATGCCGTCTGCATTGAGTGATTTGCATGGCATTGAAAAGTATATTGCTGAAGACTCTGATTACTATGCAAAGAAGTTTGTCGATGAAGCATTTAAGGCAACTGATCGACTGAGTACATTTCCTAAAAGCGGGAGAATGGTGCCGGAATTTGGGATAGAGACGATAAGAGAAGTTATATATAATTCTTACAGAATCATTTACGAGCTAAATGAAGATTCGGTAAATGTAGTTGCAGTCATTCATGGAAAACAACAATTACCGGATACGATTCTTGAATAATATACCGAGGACAG
>Ga0082212_10002308_pt1 | contig 27947 bp, 33 predicted proteins | sample TergutNt197P3_FD_71548 | JGI IMG/M metagenome (GOLD analysis project Ga0082212, IMG submission 71548) | Neocapritermes taracua P3 segment gut microbial communities from Petit-Saut dam, French Guiana - Nt197 P3 | ecosystem: Host-associated > Arthropoda: Insects > Digestive system > Gut ...
ATTAAATATTTAAGTTTAAAAAATTTTGAAAATGATAGAAATATTGCAAATTGGTATTTGAATGATGCTGTAAATGATTGTCTTCGTAATTTGGATATTGCAGATGGCATTTCAGCTACTTTTAATGGTAGATACGGCTATGAATTGAAAATAGAATCACTTAAGAAAAATACAAAAAATGATTTAACCAATGTAGGCGTAGGCGTTAGTCAGGTATTGCCAATAATATTATCCTGTTTACTTGCTCCAAGAGGATCAATAATAATTATTGAGCAGCCAGAGTTACATCTACACCCTGCTATGCAATCGCGATTAACTGATTTTTTCATTGCAACAATTCAGTGTGGTAAACAGGTAATAATAGAAACCCATAGTGAACATATTATAAATGCTCTAAGAAATAGAATCGCACAAACAGAGGCTCCTGATGATGAAGAGTTAGCAAACAATGTACAGATATATTTTGTAGATAAAAATGAAAGCGGTTCTTTTTTTAGTCCAATCACAATTGATAAGTATGCTTATATATCAGATTGGCCTGATGGTTTCTTTGATGAATCTCAAATAAGCAATGTAAATACATTAAGAGCAATAAACCGAAAGCTTGAAAAGGATCCTCTAAGTGAGTAATTATCTCATTGATGCCAGTGCTTATGCACTTCCAAATAAAATTTCTGATAAATCAGAATTGGGAACAACAATATCATTTGATGAATATCTTGATAATTTAAATAACTTGATTGAGTTTATTGGTTCAATGGATAAGAACCAAAGAATCAATTATATTCAATTTAGTAGTAATGATATTAGATTATTGATTAAAAAAGAATTATTTTGGGATGATAATACAAAAAAAAGATTGAGAAGCATGGAACTAACGAAAAAAAATAAAAAGAGACTGGATATTTTGGCGGATTTCTTTCTACAAGAGCTAAGTAGGTTAAAATGGTCTGGTTCAAATTCTAAACCTGAAAAAATCTGTTCAATTGAAGCATATACCGGTATTGATGATATTGATATCAAAAAAGATGCTATATATACTCCAGATATCGCAAGTGAGGTTTACGATAAAAATATTGCCGAAAATCTAAAAAAAAACATATGCAAACTAGCATTTTTAAACGATAAAATATATCTGGATCAGAGTATAACAAAAATTATAATCGGGAATTCTGGAAATGAATGCAAAGTGAATATGGTAATACAAAAAATTATGCATAATTTTAATAATATTGGATACCAAGATATTAAAATCATAGATAATACTGTATTAATCAGCACTTTTCAAAATCTTAAGAAACGAATATTTTTATGTATTGATGATGCTTTAGAAAATGCAGAGAATGATTTTAATAAAACTATCGAATTTAGTGAGAATATATATAAGAGTATAGACGAATATAAAGATATTTTGGCTGAAATAAGATCAAATACGGATATTGATGGAATTCTGAAAATTGATAATTTCAAAAATGAATACCCTTTTATGGTTTATAGCAGCTTGGATATTCTGAATAAACTTGTAAAATTTTATAAAAAAAGCAGTAAATCAGACTCGATATACCCTTTATCGAAGAATTTCAATTGCAAAAAAATTGGCGAAAATGAAATATGTACTAAGTGCCGTGGTTATTTGAGAATATGTGGTTTTGATTGTTCAGATGAAAATAAAGAGAGAATATTCGACAATCAACTTTATAAAATTCACATAAAACCATATACAGTAATGAGTGGAGGGAAATATGAAAAATTATCTCTTCGTATTTATTTCCGTTGGGATAAAGATAAAATAAAAATTGGATATATTGGGAAACATCTCTAGTTTAAAGGGAAATGAGAATAGTTTCAGATTGCAGAACCAATGTAATTGACAATATCTATACAACAGTATAGTATAGTTCCTATATGATTAGATCTTTCAAATGCAAGGAAACTGCCAGGCTTTTTGAGAGTGGTTTTTCTCGTAGGATTCCTCTCAGTATTATTAAAACAGCAATAATCCGCCTGGCAATGCTCAACCAATCAGGTAAACTCAGGGATCTCGAAATACCTCCATCAAATCATCTGGAAAAATTATCAGGAGACAGAAAGGATCAATACTCTATTAGGATAAATGCCAAGTATCGTATTTGTTTTAAATGGCAAGAAAATAATGCATATGATGTAGAAATTGTTGATTATCATTAAATAATTTAATAATGCATTGACATTCTATAGCATATACGTATAATGTATAATAAAGGATTTGATATGGTTAAAATAACTAATGTACCAACAATAGGTGAAGTACTGGATTTGGAATTCCTCAAACCATTGAATATCAGCCAAAATGCCTTGGCAAAGGCGCTTGGGATACCCCAAAACCGCTTGAGTAACATTATTAACGGAAAAAGAGGTATTTCTGCGGATACTGATCTGCGTCTCTGTAAGTATTTTGGCCTTACCGATGGTTATTTTTCCGGTTTGCAGATGGATTTTGAGAGAATTGCTGCCAAAAGTAAGTTAAGCAAAGAACTGAAAAAAATAATTCCTTTAAAGGCAAAGTCGGCATAAAAAATTATCCACAATAATGCAGTAATTCCCCACTAAAACCATTAATTTCCTGAATTTCCGGGCATTATATAGAGTAAGGAGCGAAAAATGAAGGTTTTAATCGTTACAGTGCCAATGAAATCGAAGATTGAGGCAGTAAAATACCCTGTGGACGGCAATAAGGCCATTGAATACGAAAAATCAGTGTATTGTCCGGTTAATGGTATACTGGCAAAGACACTAAAAGAGGGCGAGGAACTAAAGGTTATCTATATAATGACCAGTGGGGAATATAGCGATTGCGAGAAGAATAAAAGGCTTTTTATGGAAGAACTTAATGGCATAAATGCGGAAATAGGAGCCATTATAAACTATGATATGGTTGAAATCGAATTCAAGGCTACGAAGAAGACCTATAACAAGCTCCTGACCGATTTGACAGAAAATATTCCCGAAAATGCCGAGATTTTTACCGACATTACTTTTGGGTTTAAACCGGAAATTCTTTCGCTTTTCTGTGCGTTAAGATTTGTAGAAGAATTCCGTGATGCCATTGTCCAGTATATCGTGTATGGAAAGGCAGAATTCAACCGGGAGGGACAAATAGAGAACCCTCTGCTTTACGACATAACATCGCTTTATTATCTGTTTAAATTGATAGGTACAATCGGAACCACTGATTTTGAGAATGCCTCGAAAATGCTGAAAGATTTCTTTACCCTATAAGGAGGTTTTGTGGGAATTCAAAAGAAACCAGAAGAACAATTTAGATCTGAAATTTTTAGTATTTATTCCCATTATAATAGTGAAATATATGCAGACCGTCGTCAGGTTTACTTTGCTCAGCTTTGCGAAAGTACACTTCGTTGGTGTAGCAGGTATTTCTTAAAAGAAGCTAATGATATGGGTTATGAAATTTTTATGGTTCTACAACGAATGGTAAATAGTAACGATAAAATACCAAACACAAAAAGCGATTTCTTCAATTATTTGAAAGCAGCATTGTATAATGCAAAGTCTGAACATTTTCGCTCCTTCGAATCGAACTTAATAAATATTCCAAAAGATAAGATAAGTAAAATAAAAAAAATAGATGATATCATAAGGATGGAAGAAAGCAACACAAGCAGGAAACTGTCTGAGAATGAACGTGTTCAGTTCATATCTAAATGGTTTGATATGCCGGAAAAAGAAGTTCGGGAATACCTCTATTTAAAGAATGTGAGGTATGTTAATGGGCTTACAAATAAAGAAAATAATGATGAAGCAGACACAGACATTTTGAACACCGAAAAAGCACACATCCCTTATTTGGAAAAAACCTTTATCAATCCCGAAAAGGAATACTTTGCAAAACTTAGTACATCTGAAAACGTTAAACGAATACTGAATGCTGTAAAATCAATTTTGAATAATACACAAGACAGAACCAGGGAATGTTACAGAGCTCTTTTTACTGTTTATTGTATCGACAATGCTATTGATTTTGAAGGTCTGTCTTCGCTCCTTAACAGTGAAATAGTGGAAACATTTAGAAAAAACGGGAAAAAGCCCAAACTGCTTGAGGTATATCTTAAATATCATCCTGATGTCAAAAGAGAAAGCGCCGGTGCCCGCGCCTCGGAAATGAACAAAAAATTCCTTAATAACCTTTATACCATTCTTAAAGAAAATAATCCTCTATTTTTCCTTTAAACCATTAAGTTTTCTACAAAACAGGCATTATTAATAAAAGAGATTTTCATAATCAGGAGGTAGCTATGGAAAAGTACGAAGAATATATTATTCTTGATGAAATTAACGAATTATTAAAATACTCCCTTTCAAACGATTTTAATGAAATTATAAAAGCTGTTCATGAAAGAACCAGTTGTTCAATTTTTAATGACAATCTTGGATGGAAAATTAATCCCGGACTTTCTGAAAACGTTAAGGCCATTATGAATAAGTATGACGTTAATTATTCCATGACAACGTATCCTGAAGATGAACGAATAGAATTAGTTATTAATCAAAGGGTTGAAGATGAATGGTATATTAAAAGTTTTACTCGATTTGAAGATACATTTTACAGTTGGAGGTTTATCAAACATTGTTGGGCGGCTAAAGATATTTTAAAAGTATTCTTGTCATCTAATCGTTAACAGGAGGAATATCTTGAAAAAACTATCTGGCATTCTAATCATGGTGTTTATTACAAAAATTGTCTCGGCGCAAACAATTGATGATTTTGAAAATTTACTGCAAAAAAAAGCTTTTGAAACTGCTTGTTATGGAATGTACAACGGCGCGCAGATCGGATCAGGCGATCCACATGATTATTATACACCAAGTATGTGGAATAAATCAATGGCAACGGAAAGCGGTGATACAACAAAGACAGATTTATTTTATGGTGTTTGTACAGATTACGCGTATTGGATGTATAAATCAATCCAAAAGAATAAAGAACTGTTTGAAAGATACGGTATGATGCCAAATCAATTTTATATTGCTTCTTCGGGAAAAAATTCCTCTGGTGGTATTACTCTTTACGATCCGGTAAATTCACAAGTTAATTCAGATATTGTTTTAAACGGTATTTATATGAAGAAATTTAAATATTTCCCCGTTGCAACTCATGATAACGTTACAAACCATGCCTGGGTTTGGATACAGCATAAGAACGGGACCTGGTATTGGGTTGACCCAACCTGGACAGATAATACAGGTAGAATAGTTTTTGGTACAGTGTCAAATACCCGGGAAATTCAAAAAGTACCTGATGAAAGGTTGTGTGTCGTAAAAAATACTATTACACCACCTTCAGACAATTCCACATATTATGTTAAGAACACATTTTGGCCTACTCTTTATTATGGTGTTCTTGTGTATTCCGAAATGATGAATGGTTTTAATATGCTTGATTTTGGTTTTGATATATTCAACGAAAAAAATACATTTGGTCTTTCTGTTGAAATTATGTACTACAATAATGATACTACTGATACTTATAAGCGTATTGATGGGTGGAATTATGAATACTCTAACTATAATGAATATGCTTTTTATTTGTCTATTCATTACAGTTTTTTGAAATTATGGAATAATACAATATTTGTAGGCGGTACTCTGGGGTTGGGCTATCATGGAGCACATCAGAGCGGAAGTGGTTTCAGTTCCGGTTATCCGCCGGATTTATCCGGTATGAAAGAAGGGGATATTAAAAAGGGAATCACATTTAAAGCCGGAGGTTATGTTATGTATTGTCTCAATAATATTTCTTTTAAAGCATTGATTGAATATAAAACATTTGGCGAATTTTCATTTGGTTTGGGTATTGGAATGATGTTTTAACAGGCAATACTATGCTATAATAAACTATATATCTTTTTCCAGGGATTCCGAAAGCAGATCGGTAATTTTTACCCTGATCGTCCCGGCGTCTTTTGGTATGGGGTATTCGCCTTTTACCAGTTCGTTTTTTTCGGGAATGTCGGTTATGGTTGGGTGTAGTACAGCGCCGTCGTAATAAAAATCTACCATGACCGATTCTGCCAGTACCCGCCAATCGTCTTTTACCGCAGTCTTTTGTAAACTTAGTTTTTGCATCAGGTTCCTGGGATAAAACTTTTTTATTATAAGTTTACCCTTGTGTATGGTAATATCTGCTTCCGAATCCCGCTTAAGTTCCAGGTCTTTTTTCTGCCGCAGTATGTCAAAAACCTCAACCTCTACGTTATATTTGGAAAGCTCTTTTTGCAAAGCCGCCTGCAAATCGCTCTCGTACCCCATACAATAAAGGGTTATTCTTTCGGTTACGTCATTGGGGTTTTCTACCAGTTTTTTCTGAAACGTTTTATAGGGCAGCGCCGATAAAAACCCCTCCAGATCAGCGCGGCAGCAAATACGGTCAACTGGCATTACCTTAATCATGCGGCCGTCTTTTTCGCCGTCATAATATTTAGATTTTGGAGATGGCGATACTTCAAAATATTCTAGAAGCAGATCCTTTGCCACCAGCGGGTTACGGAAAAAATTATAGTCGTTTACGTTATAAACTTCAAAACCGGTGTATTTATCGTTGCTTTCAAGCTTGGTATTAAGCTTTTTTACAATACCTAAAAGCCGTTTCGTAGTCGTCTGAATTGCCCCCAGGTTGATGTCGGCGCCGATAAACCGGCGGTTAAGTTTCATGGTAACAGCCTGGGTTGTGCCGCTGCCCATAAAACAGTCAAAAACAAGATCGCCGGGACTGGAAGATGCTTTTATGATGCGCTCAAGGAGGGCTTCCGGTTTTTGGGTAGGGTAGTCAAGGCGCTCAGAGTTCTCTGTCCCAATTGGGTAAATATCTTCCCAAACGTCACGGCAAATAGAATTATGATACCAAAGCTGTTTTTCTTCATCCCACAAATCATCAACACCTTTGAAATTATATTTTTTTTGCTGGTAGGACCGGTAATACTGAGTATTAAAATAATAATCTTCAGTTTTGCTGTAAAATAATAAATTATCGTGTTTTCTGGCAAATAAATTTTTACTAATCCCGCCAGTACGATAACCCCAAATAATTTCGTTTCTAAAATTACCCAAACCAAAAACCTCATCCATCACCATTCGTAAATGATGCCCTTTATGCCAATCGCAATGTAAGTAGATGCTCCCTGTGTCCGACAACAATTCCCTCAATAAAATAAGGCGTTCATACATAAACTGCAGGTATTCGTCATTTGTCCAGATATCGCCGTACTGTTTCTCTTCAAAAGATGTTGAGTTGCTATCCGCTTTTTGCCCGCGGATTTCGATTTTCTTTTTATAGTCGGCTTTGGAATCAAAAGGCGGGTCTATATAAATAAGGTCTATTTTACCCCGCAGTTCACGGAGCAGGTGGCTCATTACCTGTTTGTTATCGCCCCAATAGAGGCGGTTCATCCACCCGTCTTTTGCCTTGCCATGGGATTCTTTGCATTGGGCAGGGTAATACTGGGTGCTGTTGTAGGGGTGCTTTCCTGCCCAGTGCAGTTCCGGGTAACCCTGTATTGGCTGGGGAGGTTCAAATTTAAAGAGTTCCTGGCCGGAGGGCAAAGAATTCCCCTTTCCCCTCCCGATTTAGGAATCAATATAAAGTTAAACAACATACAACTAATAGTTGTATGTTGTTAGTTTAAAATTTGTTGTAATTACAGTCAATAAAAAAATAACATTGTTATGCCATATACTGGATTTTGGAATGAATATTACTTCACAACTGTTAACCGAAATATTCGGGAAAAATATTAAGTTTCTCAGGGAAAAAATCAAAATAAGCCAGGAGAAACTGGCAGAAAAGATGGATGTCTCAAAGAATACAATCAGTGATATAGAAAATGGGAAAAAATTTGTCCATGCCAAGACCCTGGCCAAACTAGCCAATGCATTAAATACAGAAGTCTATGAACTATTTAAACCGGAAGGCGCAATCCCGGATAATCCCGTTGATCTGCTTTATAAATTTAAAGAACATGCTAAAGAAGCTTTGGACAATTTAGGCAATGAATACATGGGTGATAGTAAACAAAGAAAAAACCCAAAGAGGACAAAGACTTGAGGGTTATGCCGGCACTTTCTGTCTAACGCTTTGTCAAGAACATAATTAGTATTATACCAAGTTCTTGTCTATCTTTATATAAATTGGTACACTGTTTTTATGGCAGCCATTACACCGGGCGAACACATCGCCGAATTGCGGAAAACATACTCAATCAGCAGGGAAGTTCTTGCCGAAAGGAGCGGTATTTCCGTTGATCAAATTGCAAAAATCGAAGATCAGGGGCTTATTCCCGATTTAGCACCATTAATTAAAATCGCAAGGGCCCTTGGGGTAAGGCTTGGTACGCTGTTGGACGACCGCGAGGAACTGGGGCCGGTTATAACAAGAGCCGGAAATATTACTTCCTCGGAACGTTTCGTAACCGGGCTTCCGCAGGAACAATCAGCGGATAAAAACGAACACCAGGGTCTGCATTTTAAATCTCTTGCGGCAGATAAAAACGGGCGCCACATGGAACCTTTTATTGTTGACATAGAAAGCGACGCGCATCAGGAAAAATCCGCCCACGAAGGCGAGGAATTTATTCATGTACTGGAAGGAAACCTTTTACTGGAGTATGGATCAATCAGAGAGATACTTAAACCCGGGGATTCTGTTTATTACGATTCAATTGTACCGCACAGGGTATTTGCCACTAACTATAACCCGGTACGAATACTTGCAGTTATCTATACCCCGGTATAGTGCAGGGCTGCTTCCCAACAAAACATAAGGAAAAGAAGTGGATTATATAGAAAAAACTCTGGGTCAGGTACTGCGCGAAAAAGCCCAGGCTCACCCGGATCGCGATTTTTTAATTTACGCAGACCGCTCCCTCCGTTTTACCTATGCGGAATTTGACAAGCGGGTTGATGATCTTGCCAAAGGTTTCCTTGCCATGGGGCTTAAAAAGGGCGACCATGTTGGAATCTGGGCAACCAACGTGCCGGACTGGAACACGGTGCTATTTGCCTGCGCGCGTTTGGGGCTTGTTGCCATTACTGTGAATACTGCCTATAAAATCCACGAGCTGGAATATGTCCTTAAACAGTCGGACATGGTTTGCCTCTGCGTTATCGACGGCTGGCGCGATTCCGACTATATCGCCATTGTCAACGAGCTTATTCCCGAACTTAAAACTTCACAGCGGGGAAACATCAACTCTGCCCTTTCCCCGCTTCTTAAATATGTGGTATATATTGGGCAGCAAAAACACCGTGGCATGTATTCTTTTAGCGAAATCCTCCTCCTTGGACAGCATAGCGATGAAACAGAATTTAAAAAAGTCGAAGCTTCCGCTAATTGCACCGAAGTGGTAAATATGCAGTACACGAGCGGCACTACCGGCTTCCCCAAAGGCGTAATGCTTACCCACCGGAACATACTCAACAACGGGCTTGGCATCGGCGACAACCAGCGCCTTGGCGAAAAGGACACCGTCTGCCTCCCCGTGCCGCTCTTTCATTGCTTTGGCCTTGTTCTTGGGATGATGGCGATACTAACCCACGGCTCCACCGCAGCGATAATCGAGTGGTTCGATCCCCTGCTGGTGCTGGCAACAATCCAAAAAGAAAAATGCACGGCTGTTTACGGCGTACCTACCATGTTTATCGCCGTCTTAAATCACCCCATGTTTAAAATGTTTGACCTTACAAGCCTCCGCACCGGCATTATGGCCGGATCGCCATGCCCCATCGAAACCATGCGCCAGGTTATCGATCTAATGAACATGAACGAAGTTACAATTTGTTACGGCTTAACTGAATCGTCGCCGGTAATGACCCAAACCAATGTTAACGACAGTATCGAAGTAAAAGTAGAAACCGTCGGCAGCGCCCTCCCCGGCGTGGAAGTTACGATACGCAACCCGGAAACCGGCGAAGAATGCCCCGACGGTGTACACGGCGAATTTTGCTGCCGCGGCTACAGCACCATGAAGGGCTACTACAAAATGCCGGATGCGACCGCACAGTGCATCGACAAGGACGGCTGGCTCCATTCCGGCGACCTTGGGGTAAAAAACAGCGATGGGAACTTCCGGGTAACAGGCCGCATTAAAGACATGATCATACGCGGCGGCGAAAATGTGTACCCCAAGGAAATCGAAGACTTTTTGTACACCATGCCCGGCATAAAAGATGTGCAGGTTGTCGGCATCGCCAGTAAAAAATACGGCGAAGAAGTGGGCGCTTTTATTATCCTCCAGGGCGGCATTACCATGAAAGAAGAAGACATCCGCGATTTCTGCCGCGGCCAGATAAGCCGTTACAAGATCCCAAAATATGTATTTTTTGTAGAAAGTTTCCCCGTTACCGCCAGCGGCAAAATACAAAAGTACATGCTGCGCGAACAGGGCTTAAAAACCGTGGAAGAACTGGGTACCGGTACTTAAAAACATGACCATCGAAGTAATTGGAACCGGCAAGGCTATTCCATCACATAAAGTGCCAAATGATGAGTTGGCCGCCCGGCTGGACACTTCTGACGAATGGATCCGTTCCCATACCGGCATAGGGTCCCGGTACTTTGTTGATGATGAAATGTGCAGCGATCTGGCAACAACAGCCAGCCGGGAAGCTCTGGCCATGGCTCTGCCGGGACTATCCCCCGAAGATGCTGCCCTTACCCTGGATATGATAGTCCTGGCAACTGCGACAGGTGATTATTACGGCTGCCCTTCCACAGCCTGCATTGTTCAAAACAAATTAGGGGCAAAAAAAGCCGGCGCTATGGACGTAGCAGCGGGATGTACCGGTTTTATTTATGCATTGGAAATTGCCGCAGGGTTATTAATGATTAATCCGAATCGAAAGCGCGCCCTGGTAATAGGCGCCGAAACCCTTAGTAAATATTTGAACTGGAACGATCGTTCCAGCTGTGTGCTTTTTGGCGATGGCGCCGGCGCTGTGGTAATTGAAAAAACCAGGGCAACCAGAAAACAGGGGCTTTTACAGTCAACCCTGTCGGCAGATGGTTCGGAAGCAGAATTAATCATCTTTAAGGGAGGAGGTTCCCGGGAACCATTTAAAGCCGGAGAAATCCCGGAAAGACCCATTCAAATAGAAATAAATGGACAGGCCGTGTACAGTTTTGCAGTCAAGGCCATGATCGAAACAATAGAAAAACTTCTTTCCCTGGAGGGGATAAGTATTAATGATATTGACTGGATCGTACCGCATCAGGCAAATTCCCGGATCATCCAGACTGCCGCAAAAAAATTAAAAATACAAAAAGAAAAAATATTTTTAAATATAGAGGAATATGCCAATACCTCGGCTGCTTCCATTCCCATTGCCCTGGATGAACTAAACCGGTATGGTAAACTTAAACGGGGAAACCTGATAATGATTATTGGTTTTGGCGGCGGTTTAACCTATGGCGGAAATATTATCCGCTGGTAGAAAAAAATGAAAGCAATTTTTTTATTTCCCGGGCAGGGTGCCCAGTACCCTGGAATGGGACTGGATTTGATTGAACTATCCCCAGAAGCAAAAAAAATATTTGACACTGCATCCAATATTCTAAACCGGGATATAATAGACCTGATTAAGAATTCAGATCCAGATACCCTGAAACGTACCGATATTTCCCAGATTGCAATAAGTGCTGTATCTCTGGCTTCTGCCGCCTGCTTAAAGGAACGGGGCATTTTCCCCGCCGCCTGCGCCGGTTTTAGCCTGGGGGAATACCCTGCCCTTTACTGCGCCGGAGTGATTGGCATGGATGATTGTTTCCGCCTTACCGGTAGCCGCGGCAAAATCATGCAAGCGGCAATTGACCACTTACAGGCCGGTTCCGGCGGATCAAAAGTACCCGGCATGGCTGCGGTCATTGGCTTAGCTCCTGCCCAGGTGGAAACCTTAATCGCCCAATGGAAAAGCGATGGGTTAACGGATCTATATGCAGCCAATATCAATTCGCCAAAACAGGTTGTTGTGTCAGGCAGCACTGCGGCTTTGGAAGAAGCGGAAAAACGTTTTAAGGAAGCAGGAGCTAAACGTGTCTTTCGTCTGGCAGTTGCAGGCCCTTTTCACTCACCCTTTATGAAGGAAGCTGCCGAAGTTTTTGCCTCTGCTCTGCACAAAGTACAGTTTAATGATCCTTTTATCCCACTCTTTTCCAATGTAACAGGAAATCAAATAAAGAGCGGGGCAGAGGCAAAAACCCTGGCCTTGCGGCAAATAGTGGAAGCGATACGCTGGACTGACGAAGAAGCGGCTATAGCCGGTTTGGAACCAGAGCTAATGCTGGAAGTGGGGCCAGGCAAAGTTTTACAGGGGCTGTGGCGTGATACAGGAAGTAAGGTACCCTGTTTTTCTGCGGGTACAGCAAAGGAAATAAATGAGTTACAATTAAAACAGTGAAAAAACACAGGAAAGAACATGACAGAGATTGAAAAGTTACTGCCCCACAGAGAGCCATTTCTTTTTGTTGATGAAATAATAGAAGCGAACAGGGAAAAAATTACCGCAAGGTACACATTTACCGGAAAGGAATTTTTCTTCCAGGGGCATTTTCCAGAGTATCCTGTGGTACCCGGAGTAATTCTAATAGAAACCATGGCTCAAGCCGGTGTATCCGGTTTACGAAAACTCAACATCTTAAGTACAAACGGTTTAATATACCTTGCCACTGTTGACAAGGTAAAATTCCGGCGTCCGGTTCGTCCTATGGAAGAAGTCATTTTGGAAATAAAAAACCTGGAAATCTCCCCAAAGATGATTAAGCAATCCGGTAAAGCCAATATTGGAAATGAAATCGCTGCGGAAGCCGAATGGATGTGTGTGATTTGCCAAGAAGGAATTAATGTTAGATCATGATCTGCCGCCCATATCAAATAAGCCGCTCTATGCTTACCGGGTTCTGATAAAATGGTTTTCTTTCTTTTTCTTTGGCTTAAGCGCGATAATTTTGGCAACTACAATTTTACCTTTTATGCGCCTTTTTATTCATCCCGGTGAACGGCGCAGAAAATATGCAAGACGTTTTGTTTCAACGTCCATGAGTTTTTTTGTTTCCCTTATGCATTTTCTTGGAATTGTGAACCTGGAAGTTGATAACAGGGAAAATTACCGGTGCCTCTCATCGAAGGTTATAGTTGCCAATCATCCGTCGCTTCTTGATGTGGTTATGCTTCTCTCCCTTGTCCCCAACGCCGACTGTATTGTAAACGCATATTTAAAAAACAATATAATTATGAAGGGGATAGTACGCCAGTTATATATTCTCAGTTCTCCTGATTATGAAGACCTCCTCCGTTCCTGTACAGAATCTCTAAACCAGGGAAATTGCCTGATCATTTTTCCCGAAGGAACCAGAACCCCGCGAAGAGGCAAGATAAATGTCAAAAAGGGGGCTGCCCGTTTTGCCTTGGCATCAGGATGCAATATCGTACCGGTACATATAGGAGGTACAGACAAATACGGCTTGGGCAAAAAAGACCCCTGGACTGGCTTTAACCCCAGGGAACGTTATATTTATAACATCAGCATGGGGGTTGAAATTAACCCAAACAAATACCAGAACCTTTCCATGCCAAAGGCAGTACGGGTGCTGACCAGAGAAATTACAGCTTCCATTTTTCCGGGTACCGGCAATTTTTCTCTATCTCATTCTTGACTTTAAAAAAAATCAATTACATACTTATGTAAAGTGGATAAGAATACTATCTATATAAGACTAAAAGAGTTAATGGTTTCTGAATTTGAACTCGAAGCCGATTCAATCAGTCCAGAAAAACAATTATACGACGACCTTAAACTGGACTCGCTGGATATGGTTGACCTTATTCTTAATCTTAAGGATCATACCAAAGAAAAAATCGAACCAACGCTGTTCAAAAATGCCCGTACTGTGCAGGATCTCGTTGACTTAATCCATCCCATTTGGAAGTGATCACTCTTTACTGTATGTTCCGGAAAATAAGCGAAGAATTAACGCCGCCAAAAGCAAAATTATTTGACATAAAATATTCGGTATCTATAGTGCGCCCGTTTCCAGTAATATAATCCAGAGATCCGCAGCGGGGGTCAAGTTCCTCCAGGTTAAGATTGGGGCAGAACCATTTTTCCTTCATCATATTGATGGAAATCCAGGCTTCAATAACACCGCAGGCGCCCAATGTATGGCCAATATAACTTTTTAAAGTGCTTGCCGGAACGGGTCTTTGGAAAACATCTGCTGTTGCCAGGCTTTCTGCTACATCCCCTGTATCGGTTGCAGTACCGTGTGTATTAACATAGCCTATTGCATCAGAATCCAGCCCGGAATCCTCCAGTGCAAGTTTCATGGCAATACCCATGGTGCCGCGGTTTGGCTGGGTAATGTGGCAGCCGTCTGTATTGGTTCCAAAACCAATAACTTCTGCAATTATTTTTGCCCCTCTTTTTTTGGCATGTTCGTATTCTTCCAGAATTAAGGTCCCTGCCCCCTCGCCAATAACCAGGCCGTCGCGGTTTTTGTCATAGGCAGCGGGGGTTTTTTCCGGCGCATCGTTTTTGCAGCTGGCAGCAAAAAGAATGTCAAAAGATGCAGCGTTTGCGGGACTCATTTCCTCGGCGCCTCCCGCAAGCATAATATCCTGAACACCCCGCGCTATGGTTTCATAAGCAAAGCCTATGGCTTGCGAGCTCGAAGTACATGCTGTATTGGTAGTAATAATTCTTCCTGTAAGGCCGTAAAATACACCCAGATTCGCCGCGCAGGTTTGGGGCATTGCTTTAATGTAGGTAGTTGCGCTTATTTTGGATACGTCATCCAGGACAAGCATACTATAATAATCAAGAAGCGGCTCTATACTGCCCATCGAAGAACCGTAGGCAATACCCGTGCGCCCATTCTTAAGTTCAGGATCGTCCGCATTAAAACCGGAATTTGCCAGCGCTTTGTCTGCGGAAACCAGGGCAAGCTGGGCAACCCTGCCAAAGCCGCGGATTTTTTTGCGCGGGTAATCGGGCATGGCAAAGTCCAGAGGAGAAGCAAGCATGGTATTCATACGAGTGTACTTTTCCCAGTCCTTCATATAACGTACACAGTTTTTTCCTGCTTTAAGAGCATTTAAAATATCCGGCCATTCACTTCCCAGAGCACTGACCACAGCGCCGCCTGTAATAACAACCCGCTTTTTCATGCTAACCTCTGTTTCATCCAGCACCAAAGACACTTAAGTGCTGGACATTATAATCGAAAATGAAACATAGTTTCATACCATTCCCCCATTTACAGAGATTACCTGCCGTGTGATGTACGAAGCTGATTCGGAAAGGAGGAACACCACTAAAGCCGCCACTTCTTCTGGTTTACCTGCCCGCCCCATGGGAATAGCAGGAAGCACTTTGTCCAACGGCACATCCTGTATCATTGTTGTTTCGATAAACCCCGGGGCGACGCAGTTAACCGTAATGGAACGGCTGGCAAGTTCCACCGCTAAAGCTTTGGTCGCCCCAATAATGCCCGCCTTGGCGGCGCTGTAATTTACCTGTCCACGGTTCCCGGTAATCCCCGACACCGACGAAATAGTAATAATCCTGCCCTGTTTTTTACGGCAGACAGGCATAATAAGGGGGTGCAGCACATTGTAGAAACTGTCAAGATCCGTGCGAAGAACCAAATCCCAGTTTTCCCCGCTCATGCCCGGGAAAGAATCATCGGCAGAGATACCCGCATTACAGATAATGCCCCATAAGGCACCGTTTGTTTCCGTCCATTTTTCAAGTTTTTCCCGGCACTCTTCCCTGTTGCTTACATCAAACTGAATCAACTCTATCCTGCCACCCTTTAAGGTAATTTCCTTTTCCAGGGACAGGGCGGCTTCTTTTCCTTTATTATAATGGGCAGCAACAGTGTAACCTGCTTCGGATACAGCAAGTGCTATTGCCCGCCCTATACCCCTGCTGGCTCCGGTAATTAATACTTTTTTTTCACCTGGTTCCATTATATCCTTCTTTTAAGGCCTGAGTTTGTTCATTGCTCACTTCCATAACCATGATTCTTCCTTCCATAACTTTTTTATCTTCCAGAAAAATTTCACCTTCAAATGTATACACCAAATCAGTACGATCAAATTCTTTTACCCGTATATCTACTCTACTTCCAAGCCTAAAAACGGGGATCTCTATCTGCATAAAAGGGATGCTTATGATAAACCCAAACTTGGGGGTTTCTCCCCTTTCCCTGCTTCTGATCCCCGCAAGGGCAGAAATTGTTTGGGCCATTAATTCAAATCCAGCCCATGCTGGCACCCCTCCTGCAGTAGAATCGTAAAAAAGACAATCTTTTGTAATATCATATTCGGCGCGCATACTCCCTTCTATATCATACTCGATGATCCTGTCGAGGAGCAGCATTTTTCCCCTGTGCGGTATGAGTGTTTGCAGTTCTTCCTTACAGATCAACAATTATCTCCCCGAAAATTCACCTTCCAGAGTATACGCATACCCCCGCAAATGATTAACAAGCCTGACAAATCCAGAATTTTTTTCAATTTCTATAATAACAGTCCCCTTCTGTAAAATGCGGCGTCCTGTATCAGTATCTTCAATTGAAAGGCCGCAGTCTTTCAAAGCATCCCGCAGCAGCTGGGCATTGTAAAAACAAAGCTGAAAATCGGCAACAACATATTCAGGCTTTACAGAGCCGGGAAATACCAGAGATGAAAAAAAAACTTCCCCGTCCCGGTAAGACAGTTCGCCCATATTCGCCCCGAATTCATTCAAGAGTGTAATATCAATTCCAGTTTTATTTGCTTTTACCCAGGCAATAAAAAAATAATCATTGTCCCCGTAAGACGCGGAAATTTGCTGAACCATATCCATAGGGTTTTCAATACCTTCCGGGGGTAGTAAGATATATTTTGAGTTGTTAGTTAAATAGGCAAAAAGCTGTTTTTTCCCGGAGGCAGATGCCGATGCACAGGAACAAAAATAACCCATAATGCCGATTAACAAAAGAGACGAAAAAATGGCCAATTTTTTACCGTACAAAATATCCCGCCGGAACAACTGATATGTCATATTATCTGGGTTTATCAATTCTGTCAAATAACCCCGGGAAAAACCCATTAAACGCCGAAGCAAGGCGCATTTTATCCGAACTTGCCAACAGGCCCATTGCAGAAAATGACATTACCCGGGAAAAGCAGGGGCGCCCCTTTTTTACGAACCGTGATATTCAAGGAAAAGCCTCTGATTTTAACATATCCCATTCCGGGGCAATTGCCGCTGTTTCCCTGGTAAATGGCAGGGGCATTCGCACCGGCTGTGATATCGAGCTTATCCGCAAACGGACAAGGGCAAGGGAAATAGCGGAAGAGTTTTTTTCAATTCCTGAACGGGGTTATATTAATTTTCAAGACCGGTTTGACGAAAAAAGGTTTTATGAAATATGGACCCTAAAGGAATGTTTTATCAAACTCCGGGGTTTATCGGTTTTTGATATGGCTGGTATTCCGTCCTTTATCCGGGAAGGGGTTTTTTTCTTTGATACCTCTGTTTCTTCCCCGCTCACGTTTTACCTTTATGAGTTAAATAACGCAGGTGAACGCTACATACTGGCAACAGCTATCGAAGGCGCCGAAACGGAACCGGAAATTCACTGGTTTTCACCGGTAACTCCGGTTGCCGGGGCATCTTTGCCGTGCATAAGCATCGCAAAAATAAAAGCTGCACTTAATCCAGCCGAAACTGTAAGTCCAAAAACGTGAGCCGGTGTAAAACTGCTAAGGGCCAAAGCCCCAAAAGAAAGAAGAGTCGTTAAAAAAGACAACACCACTGCAAGAAGGGTATGGTTTTTGTCTGTTCCACGGTTTTTCCCCGACATATAAAATATGTAATCCAGGCCAAGGCCAAAAACCAAAACAAGGGCAGCGACAGGGAAAAAACTTAAGTGTATGCCGCAAACTGCCAACACGGCCATCGTTATAAGCACCATAAACACAGGAGCCGCGCAAATTTTTAGGCTATCGCGCCATGGATATACAAAACAAATCACAATAGATATTACAAAGTAGGCAGCAAAAAAGAAAATCAGCATGATCCTGGTAAGAATGTCGAGAGCGTAACCAACGTCTTTAGCCTTATTAATAAAATTCACAAACTCGAATTCATTGGCAATGGATCTGAATAACGCTTCGTCTACAGCAGGATGAAGGGGCAGAACACAGGAATAACAATTTTCGCCCTGCTCCCCTATCCATAAATTTGAAACACCAGCCTGGGAAGGGGCATCTTTAGGGAGGCAGTATTGCGTGGAAGCAGCGAATTCATTATAAAAATATTCTGCATATTCTGGAGGGAAACCAAGGTATTCAAACTGAGAGGGAACCAGGGGGAGCAGGGACTTCATGGCCTCGTAAGTTTTTTTCTGATAATTTATTGAAGGAACAAAAATCGAAGTTCCCATAAACGAACCAAGGTTTCCCTGCTCCACTTCTTTTTCCAAACGTGCTGCAAGACATTCTTCACGCTCCAGAGTTTCCTCGGGGCTTCTGCCATCGACAATAAAGTACCAGCCCGGGGAACCGTAATCCAGCACCTGGGCTGCCATTTTCTCCGATTCCAAGAGGGAATCGGACATGGTATAGAGCGATGTAATATCATTTTTTATTTTAACAGCCGAAAAATTAATCACAATGATCACAACGGCAAGGGCAGCAATACCGGCGGTAATACCTTTCTTTACAGGCTGCGACAAAGACATTTTTTTTACATTGCTAAAAAAACTTCCGTTTAAAAAATGGAATTGCCTTTTGTCATCTGCCGGTATTCTTAGCCCCGGATAAATGCAGAAAACAGTAAGGAAAGAACTAATAATCCCGGTCATGGAAAAAACAGCGAATTGTTTTAAAATTGGAAAAGGTGCAAGAAGAAAGGCAAAAAAACTAATCTCTGTAGAGATAACGCACATAATAATGCTTTTTATTATATGGGAACGAATTTGCCCTCCGTCTTTTAGGGCGGGATTTCCCTTCCAGTGAACAAAATAATGTACCGAATAATCCACACAGGTTCCAATGAGCGTGGTCCCAAAAACAAAAGTAATAATATGGATTTCCCTAAAAACAAGGAGCGCTGCAGTTGTGGCAATGCTTAATGAAACTCCCGCTGCCAGAATGGAAAAAATTACAGGCAGGGGAGATCGAAAGGCAAATAAAAAAAGGAAAAGTACAATTATAAGTGTAATGGTACTTATAAGCGAAATTTCTTTTTGAGCGCCGAAAGAACTTTCATAACTATGAAAGGGTATCCCCGAAAAATAAAATTCAAGACCCGGGATGGATTCTTTAACAGCTGATACAGTGTTATAGATTTTCCCGACTGCGTTTTTACTGCTGCTAACCGAAACAGCATCCGGTGTAAGAGTCATACGCAGCAGCACAAACCATGTCCCGTCTTTTTCTGCTGCCAGGACATCTTCTTTAAGGCTAAGGCTGCCGCCGGACAGCAGGGAAGATGCCAAAAAATCACCCATTCGCCTTTCTGCCAGAAGGAAAGGATCGCTTTCGATATGAGTCAGGGGAAAAAAGTTAAAAGCACCAAAAGCAGAAGCTAACGCATCTTCCGCGATTTCCACAGCCTTTCCATTCTCCAGCAAATGGAGCGTTTCCTTTCCGGCAATAAAATAACGGTAATCGTAAAGGTATTGACTAAAAAGATCCATTACCGAAGAATCAAAAAACAAAGAACATTTTTCAAAATCCGGGGAATTTTCAAATTCGCTGTTAAGCACAGCTGCGCCTTTTTTTGCATCCTCAAAATCCGCTGCGGCAGCCAGGATAATAAGTTCACGGCCATTTTTTTCCCCAAGGATCATGTCCGCTTCCATTACAGCCCTGGATTGACTGGTATACCCCGCTAAACCCCGATAGAGCCGGGGTTCATCTCCGGATTGGGGAAGAATATCGAATAGCCTGGTATTTATACTAACCGGCCCCGCGAAAAAAATGGAAAACAATAACAAAAGGGAAATGGCGAGGTGGAACAAAAGCCACAACCAAAGCCCCCGGAAATTTTTTATATTAGGGGTAAGAGAAAAGGGCTTTTTCATGTACCGTCAGTTCCGCTGGATAGCTGTGGTTTGATAAAATGTATTTTATAACATCGCCGTTCTGTTCGTGTATTTCAATATTTCTGATTGCCGAATCACCCTTTATGATGATCCTTTCCGCAAAAGAACCTATAGCCTTGTCCAGAGGGGAAAGCCCAAGCTCCCAGGCATCGCTGCCGGAAATACCGGCACGGTTATCCACCGCCCTGCTGATATAGTATACATTAAAATTTTTTAGAAGCCCCTGTGCATCGCCCGAAAATACCGCGCTTATAACTTCTGCCAGCCGGATAAAAGTCTCGTTCCCCTGGGCACTTAAAGCTGTCTTCTGCCCTCCGGGTCTGGATTGAATAAGGTAATCCTTACCCAATACCAATGTAGAAGGAAAAGGATTAGAGGTATTCCACACCATGCCCAGCTTTGCGGCAATTATAAAAGTCCCCGACGATTTAAGGGAACGGTTAAGGCGGTTTAAGATTTTTTCCTGCTCAAAGTTTCCCTTTGTAAAGGAGTGCGCCGCCAGGCGGGCACATGTCGCCGAAAATGCATTAAAAGTTTCCGGCCTTACAGGGCTGCGAAAAACATCTTCCTGGACAGTTTGTGCCCAAAGCCCGCTTATCCCTGATGCCGGTGCCATTGATGCGGCAACAAAGAAAAATAAGGTTAAGGCGGTTACAGGTTTCATGATCCATTTCTACCTATAAGGGATTCAACTTTTTTTATAAATAACGCAGGGCAAACAAAGCAGGAATCTCCGGCTTTAACATCGTAGGCCATTTGGGTACTTACACCCTTGGTTGTTAGGACTCCTGTTTTGGCATTGCGAATTTCGTATTTAATTCTAAGGCAGTTTTCATACTCTACAAGAATGGCTTTTATAAGGACATGATCCTTAAACCGGAGTGGATCTAGGTATTTTGCGGAAACTTCGATCACCGGAAAAACATAACCGGATTTTTCCATTTCGTTATAATCGAAATGTAATTTTTCCAGCAGCGCCCGGCGGCCAATTTCAAAATAATTGATATAGTTCCCGTGCCATACAACACGCATGGGATCAAGATCATAAAATTCAACGGTTGTTTCCGCTTCCGCCCAAATATTATACGGCCCGTTGTTTTCCCGTGATTTCATTATCATACCTCTTTAGACCAGAAATCATAGAAATTATACCACTGGAAAGGCTTTTCTTTACAGTAGCATTCCAGAACTGCCGCATAGGAACGGGCCAATTCCGCACTTCTTAAAACCCTTTCTTTTCTTCCGCAGTCAGAGGAAACGGAACATTTGCATACATGCATATCGTATTCCGGCCTTAATGAAAGATCCTTCCGGCGCAGGGCAAAAATAAAGTATACCGGTACCTGCATCAATAAAGCCATATAAAATGCGCCTGGCGAGAAAGGGGCATCATCCCCAAAGAACGGAATTAAAATATTTTTTTCCGTACCGCCAACAGACGTTCTGTCGCCAGCAATAGTTACCATTTCTCCCGCGGCAAGTTTTTCTTCCAGTAAAAGAGCGGTATGGGCGCCAATATCGTGTACGCTTATAATATCCAGTGTTGACCGGGAATTAAGTTCACGTAACATACGGGTAAAATGTTTGCTCATTTTAACATCGACTATTGCGGTAACCTGTACTTTATACGGCATACCTGTCCGTTTATAACTTGCAAGCCCCCTTAAAAGTTCGATATTTCCCAGGTGAGATGTAATCACAAAAACACCCTTTCCATTTTCCAAATTCTGAACAAGATCCCCAACATCATCATCCTGAAAATGGAGAGCCCGGAAAGGAAACTTTTCCCCCCATGTTTCAATTTTTTCTACCAGGGAAAGGGAAAAGGAAATAATGTGCCGCAAAGAGCCAAAAGGCGAACGGCATTTTTTTGCTGTTTCGGTACTTACCAAAGCAGCGGCTTTTCCAAGAAAACGCTGCGATTCGGTCCGGCCTTTTTTGGAAAAAAGAAAATAAAAAAAACCAACCGGGAATGCTATAATGCGCAGGACAAAAACCGGAAAAATTTTAAATATAATAAGCAATAATTTTACATGCCAATACCCTGCTGTTTGTTCTTCGTGTTGAGACCAATGGAGCGGTTCATAATCTTTATCTTTCATCGCCTTTTTTCCTGCGTTTAATTCTAATGGCAATTAACAGCGGCAGCCGCAATAACATACCGGCAAACAAGCGGCTAAATGTCCAGCTTATGCGGATATTATCCCTTACAAGGCGGAAATTGGAGATACCCCCTTCGGGGTAAACTACTTTAACCGGGTAATACACAGGAAAAACTTTTTTCCAGTAGAGGCGCACCAAAATTTCCGTATCAAAGCCCATGCGCTTGTCCATTAAAGGGAATCTTGTTATTTGCAGCGCCTTATCCACCGGGTAAATCCTAAAGCCGCAGTGTACATCCTTTAATTCTGTCGAAAGCGTAACTATGGCAGCCCAAAAATTGGAAATTTTTCGCCCTATTACCCTGCTTTTTGGAGCGGTCTCGTCAAATTCAGGGTACCCGCATATAACCATATCAGGATATTTCGCCGACTCTTCCAGGAAAAATGCAGCCCTTTCGGCATCGTGCTGACCATCGGCGTCTATAAGAAGTACATGGGTCAGGCCGAGTTCCGCCGCCTTTTCAAAACCGCCGGCTGCGGCTCCTCCCTTGCCTCTGTTTTTTTCCAAACGTACCAGCGTTATGCCAGGTGTTTTTTCAGCACACTCTGCAAGGATGAGTTGGGTTTCGTCATCGTTTCCATCGTCTACCAAAATTACCGGCAAATGCGAAGACGCAAGCTGCCTCGCCAGCGGACATGCAGTCTGTCCATGCCGGAAAACAGGGATAAGAAAGCCTTTCACTCAGGCTTCCCTGAATGAGCCTTGCGAATAAACTATTTTACCATCCCGGGAATTTATACTGAAAGAAATATTTTTCCCGCTTCTTTCAAGGTTAAGAAGGAGGGGGGTAAAGGGCCGGATAATGGTTAAAAATTTTATCCGCCGTATCTGCGAAAGCCCAATGCTGGTTCCAAGGTACTGTGACGCAAAATGGAGTATTATATCTACCTGTGCCACTGCAGGAAGAATGGGAAACCCCGGAAAATGGCCGTCGAAATAAAGACTGGTATCGGGCACAGAAAATTCCAGGGCAACAGTATTTTCGGTCTGGGTAATTAGTTTTTCTTCTGCCAAAGCCTTTGGTTAACCCCCTGGCTATTTTTCATTTGAAAAAAGCAGCTCAATTTCTTCCCTGCTTTTTTTCCCCTGGGAATTTACAGGCAGGTTTTCAACGTAACGCCATTTTCTGGGGATAACTATGTTTTCAAAATACTTAAGAAGGTATTCCTTCCAGAATTTGCTAATCTCGTTTTTTTCCAGACCCGCAAATTTTTCCTTCCCCTTGGCATTAAAAACCATTGCCGCTGCAAGATACTGGCGGTTATCTTCCAGGGGGATCACGCATACATCGGAAACAAGTTCCGACTCAGAAATACGGGTTTCGATTTCCGGCAGAGAAATACGCTTTCCTTCGATTTTAACTACCGAATCGAGGCGCCCCATCAATATAAATTGCCCGTTAGGAAGCATCTTTACCAGATCTGCAGTTTCAAAAGGTTCCGACCCTTTAATAAAGTCCGAACGGATTACCAGACAGCTGTCTTCGTTTACCGACAGTTCGGCGTTGCCAAAAGGTATCCAGGGAATGCCGTTGCATTGCTGCCGCCAGGCAACACCCGAAGTTTCGGTACTACCGTAAAATTCCAAAGGCCAGCAGCCAAAAACCTCGCTTGTTTTTTGTGCGACATCCGGAAAAAGAAACCCGCCGGAAGCAATGATATAAGGCGATTTTAGTTTAAGGCTTAAGGGGGTTTCTATTTCCACTGCCCGCTTTAGGAAAGCCGGCACGGTAATGATTATGTACTGCGAGTCGAAGAATTTTTCAAATTCCTCGGGCATTTCAATAATTTTTCGCCTAAAGGGAACTCCGGCAGTAAAGGGCAGAAGAACCGAAAAAAGAAAACCGTAAATGTGGTGCTGGTCTACCGTAGAGCACAGTTGGCGGCTAAAGAACTCTTCCCCCCACTTTTGAAGTATATTAAGGTTATCCGATTCAAATTCCTTAATGCGCTGCTTTATAGCTTTGGGTTTTCCGGTAGTCCCGGAGGTCCAAAAGGTGATAAATGCTTCTTCTGTGTTAATCATTGGAATATCACCGGATTTTGCAGATTCACTTTTTTCGCTAATCAGAGAAGGGATATGGAAAGTGTTTTCCATCCCGGAAAATACCTGGTCTGTAAGAAAAGGCGCATCGCCCTTAATTTCCGCAAGGTATGCGGGGCTGACATTGGCTGTAAGCAGCACTTCTTTTTTACATTGGAGCAGGGCTGTAAAAGCCAGAAGAAAAAACCAGCTATCTTCACTATGAAGCAGCCATTTATCGCTGCCTGGCTTTTCTCCGATATTCCGGCGAAGAACAGCTGTGCCCTCAAGGAAATCGCCCCAGGTCTTGCAAGCCTTATCGCCCCAGACGCCATCGTAACATACAACAGAAGAAACATCCCGCGAATTGTTTTTTAATTCTGAAAGTGGAATAGTTTTTGGCATATTTTTTTGTACCTTCCTTCTTATAAAAATTTCCCCGGTAAAGAGTATCCCTATTAGTATATATGAAATACCGCCATTATAAACAGACCATAAAACATCGGAACCGGAAAAAATTGTCCATGCGGCTATACTTCCGTTAACGATAAAAAAACCACACCACACAAGGGTAACTTTTCGACAATAGGCATTTATTTTTTTTTCTCCCGCAGAGCCTTTAATGGATTTATCCTGAAGTGTAGCAAAACGGAAGATCATGTTGGGAGGGACAAATAAGGTTACGCCAAATGCTGCCAGGAACAGAATGTTCATAAGCAGGGGGTATAATTTTAAAATAATCGCGGAATTGGCAATAAAACACAAAGCCCCAAGGCCAAAAAGCAGTAAAAAATTCCAAAAAACAGGAACCCCTCTTGCCTCACTTTTTTTTTGGGCTGTACCGGATGATAACTGCGCTAATTCTTGCTTGCGACGCTCACTGGCATTCGCCCGGCGGCTGGTACCGGTAATAAAAGCAAGAAGGGCCAAGGCCATGACAAACAAAGAAAACATCCGAAGCGGAGTTTTACGTACAACCAGGAAATAAAAGATAAAGGCCGGATACAGCACTGCAGCGGTATAAAAGAGAACCCTGGCAATACCTTTGAATCTGGGGAACATCAGGACTATTGAACTAGCGGATAAATAATGTCTACTACATTCTGAACGGTAGCGGCTTTTTTAAATGATTCGGGATCAACTTTTCCCGGGATAAATTCCTTCATTTTAACCAGAAGATCCACCGCATCGATAGAATCCAACTCCAGATCCTCATAGAGTTTGGCTTCGTTCGTAACTGCTTCCCTTTCAAGTTCAAATTCCAAAGTCAATATATCCTGTATTTTCTGAAAAATTTCTTCCTTCGTCATACTTCTCCTCTTGACATTCCAATAAACGCAGCCAGGGCATCTACCGAGGCAAAATGTTTCTTATTGTCTGCGTTTTCCGCAGTAAATTTTACACCAAATTTCTTCCTTAGCGCTATCCCCAATTCCAGGGCATCTATGGAATCAAGGGCAAGGCCTTCCCCAAACAATGGTTCAGCATCGGCAATATTTTCCGGCCCAAGATCTTCAAGTTCCAAAGCGCTGATTATAAGTTCTTTGATTTGCTGTTTTAAATTATCCATAATTATCTTATGCTATTTTGATGCATAGATACGATTAAGTCAATGTTCTAATATTATATCTGGAATATGCCAAACAAGTTAATAGTTTGCCCCGGCTGCGGGGTTTTTCTGGATAAAACTGCAATCTCTTATGCCCTAAATACCTGTCCCTCCTGCGCTTACCACTACCGGATGGATCCCCCCGAAAGAATAGCCTACATTGCGGACAGCGGAAGTTTTAGGGAATTTTCCGCCAATATCAATTCCCTTAACCCCATTGATCTTACAGGCTATGAAGAAAAACTTTTGGAAGCAGAACATAAAGCCCAAATGAAAGAGGCGGTAATAACCGGAACATGCACAATAGAAGGGAAACCTGTTGTCCTGGCCCTTATGTCCTTTAACTTTATGGGTGGCTCCATGGGCTCGGCCGTTGGCGAAAAAATAAGCCGTGCACTGCTTAAAGGTGCAGAAGAAAAAATCCCGGTTATACTATTTGCGACTTCCGGCGGCGCAAGAATGCAGGAAGGGATTTTTTCCCTGCTTCAGATGGCAAAGACCTCCAGCGCCGCTGCGGAACTGGACAATGCAGGTGTCCCCTTTTTTACCGTACTGTGCGATCCTACCACCGGCGGTGTTACTGCTTCTTTTGCCATGCTTGCGGATATCACCATAGCAGAGCCTGGTGCACTTATCGGCTTTGCAGGCCCACGGGTAATCGAAGGGACAATCAAACAGAAACTCCCCAAAGGGTTTCAAAAGGCGGAATTCCAGCTAGAAAAGGGTTTTATCGATATTATCAGCCCAAGGAAGGAACAGAAAAAACTTCTTTCCCGGCTCATTGATTTCCACAAAAAACCTGCCGGGTAAAAAATGAACAATGAAGAACTGCAAAGAAAAATAATTGAACTGGCAGCCCTTGCAGAAGAAACAGGCATTAATATATCGGGAGAAATAGATCTGTTAAAAAACAAGCTCAAGGAGGCAGCGCAAACCGAAAGCGCATGGAAGCGTGTAGAACTTGCCCGGCATCCCGGCAGACCCTATTCTATGGACTACATTAACAGAATATTCGATGATTTTACTGAACTCCACGGCGACCGGGTATTTGGGGATGATCCGGCAATTATTGGCGGGCTAGCTTTCCTTAACGGCTACCCGGTTACAATTATTGCCAGCCAGAAAGGCCGCAGCCTTCCGGAAAAAGTAACACGAAACGGCGGCATGGCCAACCCGGAAGGTTACCGCAAAGCCCTGCGCCTTGCAAAACAGGCGGAAAAATTCCGCAGGCCTGTCATTACCTTTGTGGACACTCCCGGAGCATACCCCGGCCTGGGTGCGGAAGAAAGGGGCATTGGCGAATCGATCGCACGCAACCTGCGGGATTTTAGCCAGCTTAAAACACCAATTGTTTGCATCATCATCGGCGAAGGCGGTTCCGGCGGCGCCCTGGGCATTTGCATAGGGGATAAAGTTTATATGCTGGAAAACGCCGTCTATTCGGTGATCAGCCCGGAAGGCTGCGCATCAATACTGCTTCGCGATGTTAGCCGGGTACAGGACGCCGCCGCAATGTTACGGATCACCAGTACGGATCTTATGGCCTTTAATGTAATTGACGGTATAATAGAAGAACCGTCCGGCGGCGCCCACATGGATCCTGGCGCTTGTGCCGAAACTATAAAGGAAACACTCATAAAGGATATAACAGAGCTGCAGCGCCATAATATAGAGACATTGATCAAGTACCGGAACCAGAAAATACGTTCCATTGGCCACTGGCACGAAAGTTAACAATCACTGCATTATATAGGAAAGGTAAAGTTTAACTATGATAAAGATAAAAATGCTGCTCCTGGCGTTTCAGATTGACAAAATGTTGAAAGAAACGGTTCCCCGGAAAAGCGAATACCTGGAAATAAAAAAAATTCTGGATTCCATTATAAATAAAATCGCCGAGGTAAAGGCCGAAATCATCTGAGTTGGTGCAAATTTCGGCATAATCTATTTAGCACAGTGATTGCCATTTCTGCCAATTTTGGTTTATTATCAGTAGACAATGTAAAAAGG
>Ga0082212_10002309_pt1 | contig 27946 bp, 15 predicted proteins | sample TergutNt197P3_FD_71548 | JGI IMG/M metagenome (GOLD analysis project Ga0082212, IMG submission 71548) | Neocapritermes taracua P3 segment gut microbial communities from Petit-Saut dam, French Guiana - Nt197 P3 | ecosystem: Host-associated > Arthropoda: Insects > Digestive system > Gut ...
CGCCCAACCCCATGGGTAGCGGCACAATTGTGCCACCCGGTACAGCGTTTGTCAACAGTGCAGCGTATAAGTATGTGCGGTTTGCGCCGGCGCCTACTGTTCCCGACGCCCCGCAAGGCCTTATGCTCACGCCTGCCGATTCCAAAATTACCGCATCATGGACGCCCCCCGCCTCCGATGGCGACAGTCCGATCACAGCCTATAAAATACAGCTTGACAGCGAACCCGTCGTTACCAAGTTAGCGACCGAGCTTACACATACCTTTACCGGCTTAACCAACGGAGTGACGTACACCGTCCGCGTCCGGGCAGTCAATGCCATAGGCGACTGCGCCACCCCAGCCCAAGACGTCGCCACGCCGGTAGCCACGACGCCTCCAACCTATCCCGTTGCCTTTGCCGTCGTCAGCGCGACTGCCAACGGCGTCACGGCATCCGCCACAATCAACCCTGCAAGCCCGCAGGCGGCAGGCGCGACGATAACCGTAACCGTCGCATTGACAGGCGTGGCAACAGACGCAGGCGACCACCTTATCGAACTGACCGGCACATCTGCCGGAACGATAGCCGCCCCCGCGACGATGACAAAGACGGTTGCAGCAGGCACGACAATGGGTGCGGGCGACGCCTTCGACTTCACCTTCACGATGCCCGCAAACGCGGTCAACGACCTGACGGTTACCCATACGTTTACCCCCGCGCCAACGCCCCCAATCGCTTACGCCATAAGCGTTAAGGCTGTTGGATATGGCGGTAGTCTGTCGGCCGACAAGACGGTCGCGCTCGCAGGCGAAACCGTCACGCTGACCGCCACGCCCGATGCAGGTTTCCAACTGTCGGAAATATGGGCATACCGCACCGGAGCAGGGTCCGACTTGGTAACACTGAGCGGTTCGGGCGATACCCGCACCTTCACCATGCCCGCCTGTAACGTCACTGTAGAGGCCATCTTCCGTGATCCGATCCTTGATGCAGCATGGGCGGCGGCCAAAGCGCTCATCGAAAATGCTACCTTCATCGTTACGCAAGCTGAAGCCGGTACAGTAGCCACCCTCCGAATCCTGCTTACCAACCGTATCAATGAGCTGATAGCAGGCACAGGGTTTAGCATAACGGTTGACGACATCGTTGTTTTCACCTTCGGTGCAGCCGTGGCAGGCGACGCCGACAATCCGGCAGGCGCTAACGGCGCTTTCGGTTTCCGCGTATCGCCCCCGAACCTCAACAATTCGGCCTATAACGACGGCGTCATCACCGCCACGCCCCACGACCCGACCGCCAACGACGCTGTCGAGACTGCGCCGCTCCGCGCATGGACGCAGGATGGCATGTTGCATGTAAGCGGCTTGACGGCAGGCGAACCATGGCGTGTGTATAATATGCTCGGCATGATTGTATATCAGGGAATTGCCGTCGATAAAACGGCGAAAATCCCCTTGTCCGCACGCGGCGTCTATTTCGTCACCGACGGCAGGACTGTTTTGAAAATAATTAATTCGCGATGATGGAAAATAGTTATAATTATTATTATCTTCTCCGAAATTGACAGTTTATAGTGAACCTGTTTCAGCGTTTAACTCATTTACCGAAAAAATAACTTACTGTGAGGGCAACGTTGCCGTTCTTTATATCATATCCTTCGTTATTACTCAAATTGACTAGCCCCATGGTCATTCCCAAATCAAATTGTACGGAGCCTGCTTGAAAACCAAAGCCAAAGCCGGCGCCTGCATCAAAGCGTTTCATTCCGTTGCTTCCGAAAGTGACATTTACTTTGTCGGTATGGACTACTTTTCTGTCCTCAAATGATTATACTATAACAGACAGTAACATACTCACGGACACTCTCCTGTCTTTAAGAATACTTTTTCCTGTTGCCAGAGATTCATATTCTCCGAATGTTTGAAGCCGAGAAATGAAAAATTGACGCCACAACCGCCAATAAACTGAGCCCTTGCCTGTCGGCATAGAGGAAAGAAAGTGAAATCACCGCCTATAAGGAAGGCCGTTTGAATCCATGGAACAACCACATTGCCGAAGATGCCGACTTCTATGCGTGGATACCCGATGCCAAAGTTGGCGGCTATGGCCTGTGATGCGCCTGTGTCGGTGTTTTGTCCGTCTATAGAGTATGTGCCTATTCTTCCGGTAGCTTGTGTTTTTATGCCATCATATTTTATGCCTGTTTCAGAATTGTATTTGAACTTGGTGGATATTTGTGCTGAACCATCTAAGGGTACTACCGCATTAATGACGATTTGCATTTTTAGGGTGATAACTGTTGGAATAGGACCTACCATGACAGGATACGTCCCCAGAATGACCGGCAATTCCAAATTTAAAGCGTCGCTTCCGGAGCCTGCCACCGTAAGCGCCAAAGTCAGTTCTCCCTGCAGGTTATTATTGTTCATAGTAAATTCTTTTAATTGTCGCTTGTCATATTTGATAGTATTTTCCGATTTAAATGCGGACACTTTACCTTCGGCAGAGAATTTGGCTTTGACAGCGCCGTCGGCTAACGATTTTGTCACTTCCAATTTTACTATCGCATGGTCCTTATTCAAATCCATGCTAATCGAATATTTGTAGCCGCCATAACTAAAATCAAATTTCGTGTTATTACCCGCACGGAGCGATGGCTCAAAAGGTATTTCCCCTACCAGCGCCTGCAACTGCATGTCGGGTTGAAAATCACAAACAGTTGACCATTGTATTATGCCGTCTTCAATTGCCTCATTCAAGGTCGCTTCTACTGTCTCTACTACAATGTTGTTACCTTGTTCGGAGACCTTGTTGGCTTTCCCTAACGCTTTCCCATGAATTAATACAATATCACCCTTTTTCAAATGCTTTGCTTTTTCATTCGAGTTTTTGAATGTGAAAGTTTTTTTCGCTTCATCTATCGACACTACATCTTTGCTGGTTTCAGACGCATCAAAATAAACGGTTTCGTCTGTAAATGTAGCATCATATAAACCTTCCGACTTCCCTGTTTCTTTTTCCGGCCCATCACTTTTGCTGCAAGTTGACATCAAGCACATTACCGATACACACATTATAATACACAAAACATTTCTAATGCTTTTTCCGGTATCTTTACGCGGTTTTTTTTCAACCGCCGAAATAAATAATTTTTTCATCTTTTTTGATAATTAAATAGTTAAAAATAATTTTTCTTTAAGCCCGCCATGACGGGAGCGTCTCCGCAATTCATTGCACTTGCGTTCATTTTTTAATAGAGTATATTTCGGGACAAAAGTAACGTTTTTGAAAATTCTATGCAAGATGCAAATGCAAGTTTTTTTGTTAATGAAATAGATGGTTTAACCTTACAGAAACAAGCCGACCGTTTGTTCCTCGGACAAAATACCATCCGCAACTACCACCAGTAATTAAACTTCAAATTAGAATCCCAAAACACAGCACAACTAATCCAAACCGCAAAGAAACTGAAGTTGAGTCTATTCGCTTCACTTCCTAAAACGACAACATTTTATAATTATGAAACGGGCATGTACCTTAATACACCCATATAAATGAACATGCGAGTTCCATACGACCGAAATATAAAAAATAATAAATGTAGGTATGAAATTTTGGAAAGTTCGCTTGCAGAATAAAATTGAATTGAATTGAAAATCGGCCTTTGCCAAAATCGACGTAATCAAATACGCCCTTTTATGGACTAAGGTTTGTAAAAGTCATTGAAACATTATATATTTGCATGTTAAAAACTTAAACTTAATAATAATCATGAAGTCGATTAATTTTATAAAGTCGTGTTTACTACCACTTTTCATCGCGAGTAATGCGATGACTCAATCGTTACCCGGCACTGATTTGTTGTCCAAACTTAAGGATTGGGACTGCGCCGAAAACAATACCCGACAAATCACGGCTTTTCTTGATTCGAAAATTGCTGAGAGCGAACAACACCGAGAAAAACTCTGGGACAGGCAATTCACAAGTCCTGAGGCTTACGAACAGTCGGTAGAGAAAAACCGTGAAAGACTGCGATTTATTATAGGCGTTCGCGACCGGCGGAAACCTTTTGATTCGCCTGATTATGTTGGAACGCTCACTGCACCTGCCCTGCTTGCTGAAACGAGCACGCATAAATATTACGCCATACGATGGGCTGTCTTTGAAACGTTGAACGGAGAAGGGATATTGGTAGAGCCAAAAAACGGGAATGTCAAAAATACAAGCATTTGTATTCCAAACGTCGGAATTACACCGGAACAAATGGTTGGTATTGAAGGATGTCCCGATTGTCTTTCAGCGTTTAACCCAGCAGCGGATAGAAGAGTAATCATACCGGCGCTTGTTGATAGAAGTACTTTTCAACCGCGACTCACGTTTCGGGAATATATTTATCGCGCCGCTTTTCAAAATGGAAGGCATATCATCGGTTACGAAGTGCAGGAAATCCTTTCACTTGTAGATTGGCTGAAGAAAGAAAACTCGGTAAAGATAACAGTGGAAGGAATAGGCGACGGCGGATTGTTGGCCATGTATGCTGCTGCCGTTGATACCCGAATTGACACTGCCATTGTCGGCGGATATTTCTCGAACAGGAACCGTACCTGTGAAGAACCCATTGACCGAAATATCTTTGGTCTATTAGCGCAGTTTGGCGATGCGGAAATTGCAACGCTTATTGCTCCGCGAACATTGCAAATAGTAGATATTGCCATCCCCGAGTATATAATAGAAAGGAGCGAGACTGTTAATTATGGACAATTAGGCAGCGCGCCGGGGAGAATTGTCAACCCCGATGTTAATACAGTCAAACAAGAGGTCGAGCGGGCGAAGCGATTGGTCAAGCCGCTAAATATCTCTGAGAACTGGATTTCTTTCCGTGAACATGAATCTGAACATGAACAAAAAACGCAAAAATTTATTTTTGTTTCGGAAAAACGACCTAATCCCACAGAGCGGATGCTACGTATTGTTGAAGGCATGAATAGACATACGCAGGATTTGTTAGCGTGCGCCGAGTTCGTCCGTCGTGACTTTTGGAAGCCGCTGGATGATATTCAGGATGCTAAATCTCCGGAGTTTGATGAAAAGATAGCATGGTATAGAGATTATTTCGCCAAAGAACAAATCGGTCAATTCGACGACGCACTCCTTCCCCCAAAACCGCGAACCGCAAAGAAAGAAGAAACGGATAAATATACGGTGTATGAAGTTGAGCTTGATGTGTTTAGCAACCTTACAGTTTACGGATTTCTGTTGATTCCTAAAGGGATGAAAGATGGTGAGAAACGAGGCGTGGTCGTTTGCCAGCACGGCCTCGAAGGGCGACCACAAAGTTCGGGTTTTGTCAGAACACTCTGCGAGCGTGGTTATATCACCTTTGCTCCTCAGGGAATTTTTACAGGCGGTGATAAATTCAGGTTTAATCAGCGTCAACTCAATTCATTAGGTAAAACACTCTTTTCGATTATGGTTCCGCAGCATCATCAACTTACAAACTGGCTTGGAACGCTGCCGTTTGTAGATAAGGAGAAAATAGCGTTTTATGGCATCTCGTACGGAGGGAAAACTGCGATGAGGGTACCGCCGCTTGTTAAGGGCTACTGCATGTCAATATGTTCTGCAGATTTTAACACATGGAATGTCAAAAATGCTTCTACTCTCTATCCCTTCAGTTATATGTGGCTTCCGGAGTACGAAATTTTCGAGTTTGATTTAGCAAATACCTTCGACTATTCCGAGATGGCGCGACTGATAGCGCCACGTCCGTTCATGGTTGAGCGAGGATACCGCGATAATGTGGGATGGAACGAGTTTGTAGCTTTTGAGTATGCTAAAGTCTTTGCGTTCTATGCCTTTCGGTTAGAGATACCCGACAGGACGGAAATCCACTGGTTCGGTGGCGGACACCAGATTAATGGCGAAAAGACATTTCCTTTCTTAGATAAATTCTTAAGATAAAAACCGATTTCTCCGTTTCCAACACGAAGAACATTGGTGTTTTGCAGGCAACATTAATGCACGTCTATGCCGTCAAAATAAATTTCGGAAATGGCTGTGTCGGTGTATTTTTCACCCGGATATATTGCGAGAATTTCAAATTTCATAGTCCATTTAGGCAGTTTATCTAAATTTTTTCGTTTTTCTGATTCCCATGGCGGCTCATTCCCTATTGGTTCAAATTCAAAAATCTGCTCATAACGAGAATCTTCCATATTTAATATGGCGTATGGTTTATTGTCAATGTACATTTTAAGTTGTTTTACCCGGGAATTATCGCGAAAGGCCTTTTCTGATTTCACATAACCGTTAGCGATGATAATTTTGGTAATTCTTGGTGTTGTTTGCCTAAAATAATAAGTTAGATATTCGCCAACTCCATTCCCATTAGAGCCTTCTACCCAAGCGTTTTTAAAAGACAGATCATGCGCATTTTTAGGCAAATAATTGATTGTTGGATGAGTTGATTTTAAATAGGATGAAGCAGAAATACTGTCGGGGCCGCCTCCACAATACCAGCTACAACCACTGCCAATAGCGTCATAATAACCTGGCGCAACTTCACTTTTGAGGTAGTCGTAATTTATTTGCTTAAAAAACTTTTTATCATCCGAAGTCAATCTGGAAGCGTCCCACTGGACGCTCTTCACTAAATTATCCGCTTTTTCCCATTGTTCGCCAATAAACGGGTCAAATTCCAATGAGCGCCCAAGCGTTGGATACATTTCCTTTATATCTTGGGCAAGCAAAATTCCTGCAAAGGTCAGGAAAAATGAAATTAAAAAAAATTGTTTCATGCGTATATTTTTTATTTTTTATATTTCGGTTGTATGGAACTCGCATGTTCATTTACTTGGGTGTATTAAGGTACATGCTCGTTTCATAATCAGAATTTTTAATAAGACACTACAAAAATACAAATATGCCCATTAACAAAATGTCTTTTAAGAAAGTTTAACATGCTTCTACATATTTTAAACAAATAATTAACGATTCTTGAGATTTGTATAGAGATTTTTCTATGATAAAAAAATTGCTTTATTTTGCTGTTGTTTTTACATGTATATTTTATCTATAAATCATAAAATTTTCTGACTATGAAAAAAATAATATGTTTTTACTTCTTTGTGCTGTATTCAACGGCTTTGTATCCCCAAATAGTTTATACCACTATTGTAAGCGATGAAAATGAGCAGATTATAAAAGGGCTGGGAGGCGGACTTCCATGGCCTTCAACCGGTAGCGGATTCCCCATTACGAATCATCCCGATGGAATGAAGCTCTTGTTAGACATGGGTATTTCAGTAGCTAGAATATACTGGCACAATCAGTATATGATGTTCGACAAAAACGGCGACCCTTCCGAACGAAGTAAAACGATGATCGACGGGTTTATTCAGGAAGTACGCTGGTTGAATGACAACAACATTCCATACAACATGGATGGCGGTATTAATAACTTGCCACGTGAATGTTATTTCAACGACAAAACAGCCGGACATTTGTTACCGGAATACGAACCTGCCCAGGTCAAATCAATTTTACATGTATTGAAAGCTATCAGGGATGCAGGATTAACAATGCCGTTAGTGGTTACTCCGTTTAACGAACCAAGCGCTCCGGCTACTCCTTCCAATCCAAACTTTCCTGTTACCGGTTCCATGCCGAGAGACCAATGTGTGCGTATATCCAAGTTATTACGCGCCGAGATGGACAAGGTCGGTCTAAAAGATGTTTTATTAGGTTACAGCGAAAACGGACAGCCCATGTATGCAAACTGGTATGCAGGGAATGACATTGGTCGATCGGATGGATTATTTGCCAATGTTTTTGATGGTGAAAAAAACTGGCCTTTCTTCAATGAGGCCTCTCCACATTACGATGCAACATTGGACGCTGCTGTAGGCGCTTTTACCACCCACAGTTATTATCCAAGCGTACGGGATATCAACGATTATGTAGCAGGGTATCGCCAAACAGGTAAGGGACGCGATAACTGGATGACGGAATATTGCCTTTGGGGAGGTAAATATAATGAAATCCATGCCAATTTTAATCAAGAATTGATTCGGAAATTTATTTCGGATATGGTATTTTTCAGATTCAATTACTGGGAATTTTGGAATATTTGGAACATCAGCAGTCCTGCCCCCTGTACTGACATCTTATGTGGTGGAAGTGATCGTCAACATAGGAAACCTGCCGCTTATTATGCATTTGCCAAAATTTTTAAGAATATTACTCCCGGAGAAACATACGTACGAAGACTTACTACCGATATCCCCGAGGGCTTGACTACCGGCTATGCAACCGCTATGAATGCGGCAGCTTTTGTGAGTCCCGACAAAACGGTTGTGGTATTAGTAAATAGTTCGACCAGTGAAGTGGCAACAAAACTGAAAGGGCTATACGGAAAAGAGGCGGAAGTGTTTCAAATCGATGGTAGTAACAACGAACTCTTCAATACCGATATGACCTTAGTTGCTTCACCTGTCATCAATAGTGGTATTATAGAGCTTCTTATGCTGCCGGCCAACACTATTACAATTGTAATAACAAAATAATAGCGCTTGTTTTCGATTAGAAATCCCCAGAATCCGACATGACTGTTTACGATAATAATTTTGGAAATTTTTGGCGTTGTTTGCTGAAAATACGTCCTTTAAAATCTATTTTATGTATGCTTGCGTAAAACCCTTCATGCCTGATATTGCAACTATTCCTGCCTTAACGTCTATTTTATAGCCGTAAAAAAATCTTCAGAACACCCGTAATTTGTAATCCGGCAATGATGAGTATTAATATTTGAAATGCGATGTACTCTTTGGATTTGATTTTTCGCATTATAAATGCTCATACTCACAACTTCCAGATTGCAAATCCAGAAGAACAGGAGAACAGGAAATCGGTTTCTTTTACGGTCTTCTAACGATTCTTCCGTCGAGAAGTTCGATGATACGGTTTCCGTAAGCGGCGTTCTTTTCGGAATGTGTCACCTGAATAATGGTCATTCCTTCTTCTTTATTTAGCGTGGTAAATATGTTCATTATTTCTTCGCCCTGTTTTGAGTTGAGGTTGCCGGTGGGTTCGTCGGCCAGCAGCAGCTTCGGTTTGACGACAAGCGCACGCGCAATCCCTACAAGCTGCTGTTGTCCGCCGGATAGTTGGGAGGGGAACAGGTCTTTTTTGCCTACGATATTAAAGCGGTCGAGGATGTCGGCGACGGTGGCCTTGCGTTCGCTACTCTTCTTGCCGTGATAAAGAAGCGGCGTCTCAATGTTTTCAGTAACGGTGAGTTCGTCAATCAGGTGATAGGCCTGAAAGATAAAGCCAATATTATGTTTGTGCAGGTTGGAGCGTTGGCTTTCTTTAAATTTATGGACAGGATGCTCCATAAAGTCATACTCGCCCTCCTCAAAAACGTCGAGCATACCAAGTACATTCAGTAATGTTGTTTTGCCCGAACCCGATGGTCCCATGATAGACACAAACTCGCCTTGTGAGATACTCATATTAATGTCGCGCAACAAGAAAACCCTTCCAGCGCCGGTGTTCACCCATTTGGTGATGTGTTGTAATGATAACATAGTTTTTATTTTGTTTGAAAGTGCAAAGATACTTTATTTTGAATATCCTGTATATTTCGGAGAGAAAAAAAACATGATTAAACTTCAATAGGGTTTTCAGAACCGTTGCGGCTGTTTAAGTTTATAGTCGGCTCGTCGGCAAGGATTAGTTTTGGATTATTGACGACATCCCCTAAATCACAGTCGCCGACAACGGATGCGGCATCACGCCGAAGATACGCGAAAAAATATTTATTCCCTTTTTCAGCACGAAGAAAAATGAAACAGGCATTGGGCTCAGCCTGTCCCGCGAAATCGTGAAGCTACACACAGACAGACTTCAACTACAAACAAAAGAAAACGAAGGAAGCGCCTTCTCCATCCCGTTTGCCAAAGCATCACAAGTTTTTTCAGTACCGCATGATAATGGTATAGGTACCAGAGGGTAGATTTCCCAGCCAAACGAAAGGAGCATCCTTGATAACGGATGTCTTATGTGTGATTCCGTTAATAATCACCTCGTATTTCTTGGATAAGCAGGGCAGAAACACTTCACTCTCCATATTGGCAGGTATAGTGAGATGTAGGCAATAATCACCTTTCCCGTTTTCGATGTTTATGCTTATAGGCCCCTTAATTGTTGGTATAATGGCTTTTGCATAAGTTAAGGAAGCTATCTGAGGTTTGATGCGCACTTTTTCAAAGCCGGGGGAGAGCGGCTCGACACCTAAAAGTTTGCGAGATATAATATTGCCTGGAGCGGCGCCCCAGGCATGGTTCCAGTCTTGGTTGGGTTTGTATTTGTTGTCCCATGCTTCAAGCGTGATCGTAGAGCCGACACGGATCATATTATACCAGCTTCGGTCGTCGTTTTTAGTCAGTAAATATAAAGCATAGTCGGCGTCGAAGGCTTCGTAGAGGGCATCCATCAAAAATTGCGAACCATAAACGCTACAAGCCATTTTACGAGTATGCATATAATCGATCACTTTATTTATTTTGCTTGGAGGTACCATCCCGAAAGCTACAGGAAACATGTTGGCGTGAAGGGAGGCATGTATGGTGGTGTCGCCATCTATATAATAACCCAACTTATTGTTAAAGAAGAATTTATTATAACGTTGAAGAAATTCGGTTGCTTCTTTTTTGAAATAGGTAGCTTCGGCAGGCAGGTTCAATGTTTCGGCAATCTTGCTCATCAGTTTCATTGCTTCATAATGATAGGCATTCGTAACCGCGTTGTAGTCGGTAAAAACAAAACCGTCGGCTTCGCCGCCTTCGTTCTTAGCTAAACCGAGAATACCTGTTTGCGGCCAGTCAACGATATCCCGTACATTCCCGTTGAAAAAACCTTTGATACTTAGTGATTTCTTAAATTCAGGCGTCATCAAGCCTGTTGATACGCTTATTAATCCGTTTTTCTCCCGCATTTTCATCAAAGAGCGGATTTTCAGAATCTCATAATTTGCTTTCAACGAGCGGCTGTCGCCGGTGTACATAAAATCGTACCAAGCAATTATGATAGCTTGCAGTATCCATTCGGTAGGCCATGTAGGATTATTAAGCAGGAACTCATGTGTGCGGCGAGCAATCGAATACTCCCTGTCCACGGCGTAATGACTTAACTGATTGATCAGCGCGTCTGCTTCATAAGGGATACGTTCACGGTCTCCATCCACATAGATGCCTAAAAAGGAGGTCGCTTTCATCGAATATTTACACAACTCCCATATCTGATTCAAGGTGTCGTTATTACAATCAAAGGATGATGCCGATACGTCGAAAGGATAATGAACCGATTCCCTCATCACATCCGTAGTGGTTAGCGGTTTGTTATAGTTTTCAATCTCACAGTACCTGAAAGGGATTACCTCGCCAATATAATCAGGAATCAAAATGGCTGCTGTACCAGTATTACGCGGGTCTTTAGCTATTTTCACTCGATAGGAGTGAGCGCCTTTCATTAGCCCGATAGCGTATCGCTGATAGCGAATCGTACCACCTGGATTTCTTGCAATCTTCCCGTTCACAGCATGTTCTCCAAGATGCACTACAATGCTGTCTTTCTCAGTCTCCGAAGTCAACCTTAATACAAGTTGTCCGAAAGCGGCTTTTCCAAAGTCAATGAACTGCAAGGAAGCGCCTTCGTTTTTAATTAATATCGGATATTCCATGGTCTTTACTTGTGGATAATAACCGACTTCATATTCCGATAACTTTTCTGCTGTCCTGAAAGCCTTCACGTCTGACCATTCGCTTTCACCTTCCGTATTGGTAACTGTTTTCACCCGCCAGAAATAATTTTTCTTCGGTTGAAATGCCTTCCCTTCATAGCTGACAGACGACGATTTACGGCTTTCTCTTGTCCCGCTATCCCACACATTTCCTGTTCCGGCAATGGCATCATTCCAGTTGTCTGCTACGATAATCCGGTAAGAAGTTTGTACCGTTCCAATAGCGCTTCCCGGCACAATCCAACTGAACATTGGATGCGCTGTTCTTATTTCTGCAAATTGAAGCGGTTCAATAGCGTCTTCGAACTTCCATACGGGTACATTCGACAAATAGCCGTTCTGCCACGTAAAATCTGTATGTTCCATTAAATCCGTCATCAAACCATACGGCTTGTTTTCAGCGGCATAAAAAACGGTAATATGCAAAAGTAATACCTTAATAATAAACATTTTAGTTCTTTTCATGAGTAGATATTTTAAATATCAAAATCATCCATTGAAATATTTGTTGAGATAAATGATAACCACAACCAATACAATTATTAAGAAACAAAATATAGTCAACATTCGAGATCGTTTTTCCTTTTGACGTCTGTAATTTGCTATTTCATTGTCTTCTTCTTTATTGTTTTCGGAATCCAAATACCCGAAGTCTTTCATTATTTCCTGTGCGCGCGGCAAATCCTTTTCCAATAATTCGACTTTTGCACCGCCAAAAGCAATCCCTCCGTAAATCTGACCTGTGTTTGCGTCTCGCACATAACAATCAATCCCTTCCGATTTAAGCAAACTTACAAGTATTTCGGCATCCGACGAAGACGTAAATCGCTTTATTTCAATCATTTTATCTTCCATAAGCGTTATTTTTTTTGCAAAGATAACGTTTATTTATTTCATACGTACATTTATTATTTTTTATATTTCGGTCGTGTGGAACTCGCATGTTCATTTACTTGGGTGTATTAAGGTACATGCTCGTTTCATAAACAGAATTCATTTTTTCTACCAACATTTTATCTCTTAAGGTAACTATTCAACCTTAACCCAATTCTTTTTTTCGTGGCTTCTTATTCTGCTTTTTGCGTCTTTTTTTCTTATATAATAGTAATAAAAATAATATTTTCTTATTTTTGCGCCGTTTAGCAGGTTGGTTTGTGTGGAACTAACATGGCTAAATTGTTACATTAAACATTATTAAATGAATCATTTTAACTCCATACGCGAACTGCTCAACACGCTGAATAGAGGCAATAAATTGATAGCAGAGATGTTTGAGAAACGCAAACTACCTGCATACCGGTATGAGTATGCAATGGAGCTTTTGGAAGATAACGAAGATACTATCAAGCTGTTACTTAACAAAAATATCATTAACCAAAATGGCGCTTTCCTTGAATTGGACGACCAATTCCTCTTTTTTTTTGAAGACATCCTCGAGGTCAATGAGGAAATCAACCTTTCCTATATCAACGAAAATCTGCAACAGATAAAAGAATACGCATCTTATTACTTACAGTCGAATACGGATAGTGAACGATTTAAGTACTTGAGAAATGTAAAATCGGTCTTACAGAAAATCGGACGAACAACGCTTAGAAATATTGTTGACTTGAACCGTAACATTGACAATGCCTTCAAAACAGAACCCAATTATAAAATCAAACTTGCGAAACTCGAAAATTACAAACAGAAACTGGAATCCATTCAAATTTTGATTGAACAAACAGAACATCTGTTGAACGAAGATGAGCGTACCTTTTTCAAGGTAGCCAACGATGAAGGACTGAAAGATATCCGTAACCAACTGATACTATACCTGACAGAATCGAGGCATAATCTGATAGAGACGCGTCGGCAGATTATTGAATATATCAACCAAATAAAATATCTAAGCAAATTTATTGAAAAGCTGAAACAGCTGAAGTACCTGCGCGACCAGTTCGAAATCAAACACAAAACAAATGTTTTGCAAGTATTATCGAGTAATCATGCGCTAGTTTTTGAGCCTAAACCTTCCTACCGGCTTAAACTTTCGCTGGATAACCTGCAAAAAGATGAAAATTACGCCCTTATTCAAAAAGTCAGAAGACGCTATAAATCAGCCGTTAATCCCAACAAACAGGTAGCCGAAGATTTAACGCTGACCGATATCACAGCCGAAACCGAAGAAGAAATATATATCGACTTGCACAAAGTAAGAAACGACTTCAAGCGGTCGGGCGCGCATCTGTTTGATTTCGTGATGCGTTATCAATTTGTTCGGGATACCGGCTTTGAGGAACGCGTCACCCTGTTTTGCCAAATCATTTCATTGTTTGAAGATGAATTGGAGGTGACTGACGAATTTCTACTGCATGAAAATATAGAATATGCCATTGTTTATCCGAAATAAAATTTATCACCAATTAAACTAAACGAATATGAATGTACCCCGACAGACAGGCGAAATATTTGACATCTTGAGCAGCAGACAGTTTATTTGCTCAAACAGCGCTGATAACCGCATCACCAAATTGTACGACATCATCGATGATGCCGACATATACGAATCGTTGTACAATTACTTTTCCGCTATTGGTTTTTTGCTCGAAAAAGGTGATGAGTTTTATTATTTTTCCCGTAAAAACGAATCGAAAGCCGACATGGAGCGCAAATTGGATGCCGCTTGCCGGTGGATTGATATTTTGGATTTTTTCAAAACTTACGACAATACCTTTGGCGTCGGTACTAGCTTTTCAAAGCAGGAAATTACCGTAAAAATCAAGGTGGACGCCGTCTTGAAGAGCAAAGCCGATAATATGCGTAAAATGTTAAGAAAGACAGATGATAATACGCCTTATGACGAGCTCGTTGAAAAAATTGTAGATAACCTCTGCATTGAAGGTTTTGCCGAATTGGAAAACGAGATTCTGAAAACTTATAAAATACTGTCATCCTTCAAATATCTGGAGGAATTAGTGATAAACATAAATATACCGGAGGACGTGCAAGATGAGATACCTCAATAAAATCGTATTTATTAATAGCGCACATATCAAATACGCAGAAATAAATCTGGATGGCAATGTGCATTTTATTGGTACACAGGGAGTTGGGAAGAGCGCTTTACTGCGAGCCATCCTTTTCTTCTACAATGCCGACTCGCTGGGGCTTGGTATCCCGAAACAAAAATCCGCTTATGTGGATTACTATTTCAACCTTTCCAACTCGTATATCATCTACGAAGTAGCGCGTGAAGACGGTCATTTTTGCGTCGTTTCGTATAAATCGCAACACAAAGTTTGTTATCGTTTTTATAATGGGGAATACAAAAAGGACTTTTTTGTTGACGAAAACGGCCATGTGCCCGATAGCTGGGAAAGTATTGCGCAGAAGTTAGATGCAAACAGGATTTTCTATACGAAACGGAAAATTGACGAATACATTGATTATCGAAACATAATCTACGGCGCCAATGAAGGTAAAAAACATGAATATAGACGTTATAGCATATTAGAAAGTAAAGATTACCAGCATGTTCCAAAAACAATCCAAAATGTTTTTCTCAATTCAAAGATGGAGGCTGAATTTATCAAGCAGACCATCATTCTGTCGTTGGACAATGATGTGCGCATCGACTTGAATAAGTACGCATACAATCTGAACGATTTTGAAACACAACTGACTGATTTGCGCAGGTTTAAAATGCCTTCCACATCCTCGCAAGCCGAAAGCATTGCTAAATTGCATATCAGTATCCGGCATCTGGAACGCGAAAAAATTGCTCTTGCCAAAGAACTGTCGTGGGCTGTCAATGAAAATGAGCGGAAAGAACCGGAACTAACGGAACGACTTGCATCACAACGGGATAAAGAAACGACGGTTAAAACTAGAATGATGCGCGTAAAAGAACTTTTCGAAGAAAAAGCAAAGCGGATGAACGGCGACATCCGCTTGCAGGAAGAAAATCTGAAAAAAGCAAAAAGTCTGGCAGAATATTATGTGAAAGAAAATATTGAACGGATTATTGCCCGCGTAGAAAAGAAAAATGATTGGGAGAGCGAAATAACCAGTTTTGACAACGAAAAGAGCCTACTTTCAGCACAATTCGCCGATTTGGAAACGAAATACAAAGCTATGTTTGATGCCCTCGGAAACAGGCAAAAAGACTTTTCAAACAGTAAAAACGCCGAAAAAAATAACCTGAATGCAGGTTTACTGACTTTTATCGACCAAACGACAAAAAAATCCAATAAACTGATTTCTGATTTCCGTGAAGACCATAAAACGGAACTCGAATATGCACGCACCAATTGGGAAGATACGAAATATATCGTCAATACATTGAAAATCAAAAAAGAGGGCATACGCCTTACCCGCTTCTTTGAAAACGAAATAGAAGCCCTGGAAAAGGATATTCAAGAACGAAAACAAATAATCGAACAACTCCCCAAAGTCAATGAACATCTTCAAAAACAGATAGAAACCATTCATAAACAATGGGAACTCGATGAACAAAACCTGCAAAAGGATTTCGACCGGCACAAAGAACGAATTGACGAAAAAATAACCGCTTTAAAAAAACAAATCACTGAAATCGAGTTGTATATCAAGAACAGCAAAGATTCTCTATATAGCTGGCTTACTGAAAATTATCCAAATTGGGAACTTTCAATAGGAAAAGTGGTAGACGACAAAAATGTACTGTTCAATCCATCGTTACATCCGCGCTTAGTAATACCGATTCCGACTACGACAGCGCCAATTTTTACAGGCAATCTCTACGGAGTAGAGGTCGATTTATCTGAAATCACCAAAACCGTCAAAACCGTCAACGATTATGAAGCCGAAAAAGCGGACATAATAGCGCTCATTCAATCACATAAAAAGAATCTCGCCGAGCTGTTTGAAAAAATTGAAGACGACAAGGAAAAATTGAAAAAGAAATACCAGCCCAAAATACGGGAAAAGATAGATGAAAAGCGTGAAAATGATTACCTGCTTGAACAAAGCCGGTTAAGTCATTCGGATTTATCTATCAGACTCAACAATCAGAAAATCAAGTCGCTGACCGAACGCGAAAACCAACTTTCGGCGATTGACATAGAAATAGATAAGTCAATAGAAAACGCCAAAATTGCCGAGCTTGAAGTCAGCCGCGTTGAAAATGAACAAAATAAAATCATCAAAGCAAAAGAAAAAGAACGTGACAAAACAATCAGCGCCGAAAGAGACAGGATTTTCGTTTTGTTGAAAGATATTGAGGCAGAAGTTGTAATGAATATTGCCGCTATATCGCATCAGAGACAAGAGCTTATCAACCGCAAAAACCGGGAATTATCCGAAAAAGGCGCCGACACGAAACGCATCAACGAAATTGATGACCGCTTGCAAACGTTATCTATTGAGTTGAAGTTTATTAACGACCATTTTCCGCTTGTCGTTGAATACCGCAAAGACAAAAGGGAATTTATTGACAAGATTTCCGTTTTCAAGCAGGAAAAGCAAAAACTTGAAAAACTGATTGAATCGGAGCGACAAAAATTCGACAAACAATACGACGAAATAGCCAAAGAGCTGCTGGAAATTCAAGAAATCATGGCAGACTTGGACAACATGCTAAAAATCATCAAAGAAGACCTGGCTTGTTTTATTCAATTCAAAGACAGTTTTTTATTTGTATCCTTGACCGAATATTTCGTCTATACCGGCGATTCCATCACTACCAATCATTCCGGAGTAGCCTATACCATCCACATCGGACATGAAAAGAAATCGGAAAAGCGCGTAACGGTGTTAGTAGATGAAATAAGAGACCATTTTTATAAATTACAAAACCGGAAAGAAGACTTACGCACAATATCAACCGAATTTCTTAGTAAATTCAGCGAAAACAACATCTTCAAATTCAAGAAACATTTGACCAACGAAGCCGACTACCTCGCTTTTGCCGAAATGTTAACCGACTTCGTGGAAGAACGGAAAATCGAACAGATTGAAAAAGAAGTCAATGAGCGCTTTGCGTTAATCGTTTCGACGATCGGACAGGAAACATCCAACATGCAAGCCGAATCCGGCAAAATACAATCGCTCGTTGCGAAAATAAACAACGATTTTATGGAAAGGGACTTCGGCAAAGGTATCATCAAAAAGATAGAGCTGAAAATTGAAGACAGCAAAAACGAAATCGTACAATTACTTGTCCTGATAAAAAAATTCAACGACGAAAACGCCATGAATTTCGGGCCAACTAACCTGTTTTCGACCGACAATCAAGACAAGAAAAATAAAGTAGCCGTTGACCTGCTGAAACAGTTCGTAAAAAAAATCAACGACCAGAAGCGCGACATCGTCTCTCTGTCCGATTCTTTTGAACTGAAATTCAGGGTAATAGAAAATCAAAACGACACCGGATGGGTCGAAAAATTATCGAATGTAGGTTCGGAAGGAACGGATACTTTAGTAAAAGCGATGGTCAACATTATGCTACTCAATGTTTTCAAAGGAAACGTCTCTAAACTTTTTAAAGACTTCCGCCTCCATTGCATGATGGACGAGATAGGAAAACTTCACCCTACCAACGTACGTGGCATCCTAAAATTTGCTAATGACCGCAACATTATGTTAATCAACAGTTCACCCATCGAAAACGATGCACTTGCCTTTACGCATATCTACAAACTGCAAAAAGACGACCGAAGCATCACCCGCATCAAGCGTATCCTAACCCAACTTACTGAAAAATGAAACGATTACATCTTGCATTTCAACGCATACTAACCTAACTCGCATTATGATGATAATCCCGATTTCCATAGCGGAAAATTTACTAATATTGCAAAACGGAGGGACGATTCCGGCAAGCCGTATAAAACACCGCATTGTAAATGAGATGCTTGATAATGGAATCCTGAAAAAACAAATCCATGGCAGGAGCAAAGCGACAATTTTTGAACCGAAAGCGCAAAACATAGATGTGTTTTTGAAAAATCACTATGGTATTTCCGACTTACGCAGTTATATTGAAGCGCTCAAAGCCGATGAATTGACACGGGCAGAAGCCATTTTAGCCGCTTCCTATTCAAAACTAAAAAAAGTACGCACCTTTAAGGGTTTTTTAGTCAATTGTTACAGTCCAATACCATCAAAACTCAATGGCGAATCGTTATTGCTAATCCCGACAGCAGGAGCCTTTCATTTCATTTACGACTACGAAGCTTTTGAAATCCCAAAAAGCATTACTGTTGTTGGCGTAGAAAACCCAGAAACTTTCCGCCATATCAAAGAGCACAAGCATCTTTTTGAAAACATAAAAGCATTATTTGTAAGCCGTTATCCTCAAAACCAAAGTAAAGATTTGCTAAAATGGCTAAAGTCTATACCTAATAAATACCTCCATTACGGTGATTTCGATTTGTCTGGCATAAGCATATACCTCAACGAATATAAAAAACACCTGACCGACCGCGCCGCTTTTTTTATCCCCAAAAACTTAGCATATTACATTTCTGAATACGGTAATCGGACGCTCTACAACAAACAAGCTCTTCGCTTTGATATACAATCTATTACAGAAGCGCCTTTACTTCGCTTGATTGAACTCATACAAAAACATCAAAAAGGCCTAGAGCAGGAACTTCGGATAGAATAATCCTGAAAAGTACATTGACAGTTGAACAAGTTTGGAAAATTTATACATGCCCCCACGAAAAGAAACGACTATTCTTAGATAAATAAAAGAATTGTTTACCTTTGCAGCAAAATTGACAGTGAAATTATTTTATACCATGACGAAAAGAAACATTATTTTTTTGTGTATTTTGTTTGCAGGGGCATATTGTAGCGCCCAAAACAATCCTTTTGTACGGCATATTTTTACAGCCGACCCATCCGCGCATGTGTGGGCCGACGGAAGGCTGTACGTTTATCCTTCGCACGACATTTTCCCTGCCAGAGGGTGCGACTTGATGGATAAATACCATGTGTTTTCGACCGATGATATGGTCAACTGGGTCGATCACGGTGAGATACTTAGTTCGGAACAGGTGGCGTGGGGACGTCCTGAAGGCGGTTTTATGTGGGCGCCCGACTGTGCTTTTAAAGATGGGAAATACTTTTTTTACTTCCCGCATCCCAGCGGTACCGACTGGAACAATACGTGGAAAATAGGGGTAGCTGTCAGTGATAAACCTGCTGCAGATTTTGTGGTGAAGGGGTATATCGAAGGGTTGCCTGAATTTGCCATGATCGACCCGTGCGTTTTTGTCGATGACGATGGGGAGGCCTACTTCTATTATGGCGGTGGAAACCGTTGTATGGCAGGCAAACTGAAGAAAAATATGATGGAAATCGACGGAGAGTTGATTACGATAGAGGGCTTGGAAGATTTCCATGAAGCAGCCTGGTTGCACAAACGCAACGGCGTCTATTACCTGTCGTATGCGGATAATACCAGAGGTAATAACCAACTGCGATATGCCATCAGTGACAAACCGCTGGGGCCATGGACATCCAAAGGCGTCTATCTCGAACGTGTCACTTCCGATACCAGCCATGGGTCTATCGTTGAGTTTAAGGGTCAGTGGTATGCTTTTTACCACAACTGCGACCTCTCCGGACAAGGGAATGTCCGTTCGATATGTTTTGACAAACTTTATTACAACGACGACGGCACCATTCAAAAGGTGAAGCAAACAACCGGGTTGGAAGCCAGTCTGCGTCACATCAGGATCACAAACGCTTGGACGGATAGAGCCGACGTAACTGGGATTACAGCTGGACCGAAGGGTAAAAATATTTTGTGGTACAAACAACCGGCCAAAGTATGGGAAGAAGCGTTGCCGCTCGGTAGCGGTCGTCTAGGCGCTATGGTTTTTGGCGGCGTATCCGACGAAAGGATACAGTTGAACGAAAATACGCTCTGGGATGGAGCGCCGGTGAACGCCCTTAACCCGAAATCGCTCGAATCACTGCCCGAAGTACAACGCCTGCTTTTTGAAGATAAGAACAAAGAGGCCGTCAAATTAGCTACCGAAACCATGCTCGGCAATCCGTCCGGCGTAAAATCCTACCAGTCGCTGGCAGAAATCTGGTTCGACATGCCGCATCTGAAGGCAGCCGATTATGTACGCAGCCTCGACCTTTCTTCAGCTATTTCTGTCACCGAATATACATCCAATGGCGTCCGTTATAAACGCGAACAGTTTGCTTCGGCTGTTGACAATGTGATTGTCGTACGTATCACAGCCGACAAGCAAAACAAAATCAACCTGTCGCTCTCTATGCGGCGCGAACGCGATGCCCGTTTAATTAGCGTCGGGACAAACGCCTTGCTCCAAAGCGGGAAAATATCGTCCGGAAACCGCAACAGACCCGGCGGCGGCAACCAAAATACTGCTGCCCCACCGGAATATGTAAGTTTTGCATCGCAGGTACAGGCTGTGGTTGATAACGGGAAAGTCTCTATAACAAAAAACGGTATTGATGAACCAATACTGACCGTTGAAAATGCGAATATACTAACGCTTTATATATCAGGCGCTACCAACTACCCCGGCATGGATAACATCATTAATGGCACAAGCGCCCCGACTGGCAATCCCATAGAGAAATGTGCTTCCGACATACAAAAAGCGGCAGCCAAACCTTATCAGACCGTTTTAAACGCACATATTGCCGACCATCAGCAATATTTCAACCGTGTAGCCTTACATATTGACACTCAACCAAACGCTGCTTCATCCCTGCCTACCGACGAAAGGATTGCCTTAGCGCGTAAAAACGGAAAACCCGACCTTGGTTTGGTCGAAGCCTATTTCCAGTTTGGAAGGTATTTACTTATATCATCATCGCGACCGGGAGGAATGCCCGCCAACCTGCAAGGATTGTGGGCATGGCAGTTGAACGCCCCATGGAACGCTGATTATCATACAAACATTAATTTTCAGATGAATTACTGGCCATCGGGTATCACCAACCTGTCGGAGATGCAGCTGCCGATGATAAAATTGATGGAATTATTAGTTAAGCCGGGCAGTAAGGCCGCCCGCGAAATGTATGGAGCCAAAGGATGGGTCGTACATCATCTGACAGATGCATGGGGGTTCGTCGCTCCGGCTGATGGGCCGCAAGGCGTCTGGCCAATGGGTTCAGCCTGGCTGGCGCAACACCCTTGGGAACAATACTGTTATACAGGCGACAAACAATTCCTCGAAAAAACAGCTTTCCCGTTGATGAAGGGCGCTGCCGAATTTATCATGGACTTCCTGATTGAAGCTCCTGCCGGAACGGCATACGCCGGTAAATTAGTAACTAATCCGTCGTATTCGCCCGAAAACTCCTTCATCCTGCCGGACGGCTCGCGGTCGGAGTTTACCTACGGCGCCACGATGGATTTGCAAATTATCCGAGAACTGCTAACTAACTGCATTGACGCCTGTAAAACGCTGAATATCGAAAAGGTTTTTATGAAAAAATGCGAACAGACACTCGCCAGAGTTCCTATCACGCGCATAAGTAAAGAAAGTGGTCGTGTTATGGAATGGGCGGAAGATTACAAAGAGGTTGACCCGCGCCATCGCCATACGTCGCACTTGTTTGGTCTCCATCCCGGTAATCAGATTACCGTTGTAGGTACGCCGGAGTTAGCTGAAGCAGCACGTAAGACGCTAATCGCCCGCGGCGATGCCGGTACAGGCTGGGGTTTAGCCTGGAAAATCAATATGTGGAACCGCCTGCACGACGGCGACCATGCCTTCAAACTGTTGTCAGTACTATTAAGCGACAAAACCCTTCCCAACCTGTTTGATGACCATCCCCCCTTCCAGATAGACGGCAATTTTGGAGCGACCGCCGCCATTGCCGAAATGCTGCTACAAAGCCAGTTACGAAAAAAAGACGGCTCTTACGAAGTAGAACTGCTACCGTCACTACCATCCGACATGGCCGCCAGTGGATCCGTAAAGGGTTTAGTAGCGCGAGGCGGCTTTGTCGTTGATTTGTCATGGGAAAATGGTCAACTCAAAGAAGTCTCCATCCTTTCCAAACTCGGCGGTAAACTGAATTTACGAAACGGCAAATTTAGCAAAACCTACAACACCAAACCCGGAGAATCCATTCGCGTCAATGGTAATCTAGCGAGACTATAATCAAGAAATGATACATTATAATGCGAGCCTTTTAATGAAAATACCTTGATTCAGGGAATTATTCTTTGAGACCAGTCAAGAACAATGGACATTAATTCACGTAGTAATGAAATGAAGGAAAGGTTACCGGGTAGTTGGTTATTTGAAGTAATAGATATTATTTGTGATTTCTTAGAACTGGAGTAAATTCCCTATTTGAGTTTGATGAACTTATTTTCAAAGGGTGCAAAATTGATTTCTTTCAAGCCGCTTTGAATCGGTTCTTCAATGGCGTTGACGATAGAAAACTCTAATATTTTCCCGTCGCTACCTATTATTTGCAAAGGAGTAGGTTTGCCATCCAATTCTCTGACATTGATTAACACATAACCTTTATCAATCGATGGGGTTGCCGACGTCATCAGCAAATTGTCGTTACTGAAACGGAAAGACGAATAGACGGCAGGCTTATTGTTGGTTTTTCCTTCGGGCATGACGCGGGCATAAATCGGGATACGGGAGTTCCATCCAAATTGAGTAGCAAAAGTGTTTGACAGGTCGCTGCAGGAAGTAAGATAATAACCCCAGCGTAACTCGCCTTCCTGCGAAGCGCGGAAATTGGTTGTCCAGTAATTGTTCGTTACCCATGAGTAAACATGCGGCAACTCATACGATTTTTTACGCTGATATTGCCCGGTGCAGATTCCCCCCATCTGAAATAATGGCATCAGGTTACTACCGACCACGAATTGCGCCTTGTCGTTGCGCGCCGTGACAAAATTCTGTACCGTGTTCCAGTCCGAAGCGGTTCCTTCCAACTGATTTTCGCCCGAATTGACTACGCCTCCCTGCACATCGAACAACAGTTTGGCATTGTCTAATTTGAACGGAAAAGCTACATAGATGCCATCCGGATCGGTAATCGGTGTTTTTCTGAGCGCATAATGCAGTTCTATGCGTTTTTCGTGATGAAACAGGCGCACTTCTACTTTCACGCCAAAACCGTCATCGCAACAGTCGGATTTGCCTTCTATTGTGACGCTCTGATAAATAGAACCGTTCCTGCCTGCCTGAACCCGCACATTCTTTAAGCCTGTGCGTTCGTAGTCAGTCAGTTTATACTGTTCCATCTGGCGGCGATTACCTGATAATGTCTCATAAACCATGGCGCCTAACTGCCATTCCGAACCGGCATCGACCATCTCAAGTCCTAATTTTTTATCGTACAAACTTTTAATGCCGCCTTTTTGCGAATCAAAATCTATTTTGAAGTACTCATTTTCTATCGCGCCTTCATTCAAGGGTGTACGCGGCAAATCAGCTCTTTTGTCCTTTCCTGTTATAATCTGGTATGTTTTGTATCCCATCGGCGGAAGGTCGTCGGCATATATTGCGTAATAAGTACCTTCCCCGCGCGAATGTAAGGCTTGCGTTTTCAGTTCTTTACCTGCTTCATCAACCATTTTGAAAGCGCTGTTATTCGGAATAATCTCATGGTCGATATATAGTTCCACCATTCCAGAACGCGCCCAATTCAGGGTATTGTAAAAAGTAACCGTAGGATATTTCCCGCGTGGAATATCAGCCTGTAGCAGACCTATTGAAGTTTCGTACATGATTTGCGCCGTTTTTAGCGCTTCCCAGACATACGAGCCTTTTTCCGCCCATTGTACCTGACTGTTATCGCTTTGCGGGTCTCTGATACTCTCGGCGGCGCCATACGTATGCTCGTCATAAAACAGCAGATTTTCGTGCGCATGACTGATTTTATCAGGTACATGCGGTGGCAACGTTTTATCTTTCATCGTCGCCATGGCAAGTAATCCCTGAATGGTAATCATATCGGCATGAGTTTTTCGTGCAGCGGCGGTTTCGCGGGCTGCCGAGCCGAAGCCATCCGTCCACCAGTCGGGATAGGCAGCGCGATACAACGGCAATTGGTCGGCATATTTTCCGGTGATATAATCCATAAATTCAGAGAATAAGGCGCTTCTTAGTTTTGGCTCAGCATATTTTTCGTTCCATGCACGAATGAGGTCGCAAGGTTGCATCGAGGGCGGCGAATTATCTGTTGAATAGCCTTGATATTGAACTGAAATAGCATCAAAAGGATACCCTCTGTTTTCGATACTTTCGAGGTAACGGAAGACATTGGGCGCTACAGTTTCGTAATTCCCTCCGTTAATACCCCAACCGTTACCAGTCATGTAATGGTCGCTGCGGAAGGAAAAGACCTGTTTACCCGCAGGCGATTCCCATTTGTAAACCGTTGGACGGTCGAAAGGTATCAATGCGCGGTGTCCATTTTCACCCATTGTAAAATACTTGATGCCAAGGTCCGGCATATAATCAGCCAGACACCACGCGATGCCGTTCACATCATTCTGCATGGCTGTTTTTACCGGAATACCCAACTTTTTAAATTCACGTATAGGCGCTAAAAATGTTTTCAATGAATTTTCATCCACTATTTCCGACATGTTGAAAAACATACCAGTTACTTCTATTTGCCCCGCTTTCACATATTTCACAAATTTTTCAATTTGTTCTTTTGGTCTGTTTTGCAGGAATTCCTTGACTGCCCAAGCAGTTTCGCAAGTCCATCTAAATTTCGAATCATCGGGATAATGATCTGTCAGTTCACAATATTCGATGGCATAATCGATATATCGGATATGTTCGGCAAGTATTTCGGTTTGCGGCTTGGTATAACCGATGTCGGTATGCGTATGTTGCACTAAATAAACTGTGCGGCTTGTCACCGGAAAAGCCTTGAATGATGTTTGAGAAATAATTTTTGATTTCGCCGAGACAGCGATTTCAATATCTTTTTCTGTTTTCACTTCGGGGACGCTGGTTTCTATGGCGTTAATACCATTGACGAGTGAGATTTTTTCAACATTTTTTCCGTCTATCAACAGGTCGACAGTTTGCATCTTGCCCCAGTTGGCTATCTGAACGGCTACCGGTTGTCGTTTTTCGCGATTTATCCCATAGACGAGTCCGGGTTTGGCCTCTGCAATTACGATTTCCATTTCGTCTGTTGTTTTATCTGCTTGCAGCGGTTGCGATGTTGAAAGCGATAAACAGTCGAACACTGCCCAACTCCCTCTTTTTGAGGTAATCATTATGATATTGTTTCCTTTTTTCAGGGCGTTAGCAGGAATATCAACCACCGTAGATAAGTCGGCAGGATTTATTTTGTGCAGATTGAAATATGTGTCATTGCCCGCAGGCGCAGCAATCTCCTTCTTAAAATCATTGACGACAATCTCCATGAACGGCGGTGAAGGTTGCGTTTCTACATAGTTCAACTCCAACCGCGCCGTACATGATGCTGGTACATCCTTGATGCCAAAGCGAATAACGAGTTGTCTTGAGCTGCTTCCCGCCCAAGCATCTGCCGGACCTGGTAAAACAAACGGGAAATCAGCTTCAGGTTTGTTCTTACCTATTTCGTACAATATCGGTTTATTGCCGAATTTTTGTTGAAATCGGGTATATTCAAACGGCCCTAACGCAAATTCAGCCGCGCTTTTGTCCTTCTTCCCTATCTGCCAGAAAACCGACATAGACTGGGAAAAGGCTGTCGTTGTTATCCCCCAAAAGAGGACTGCGATAATTTTCTTTTTCATACATACATTTTTTATTTTTTATATTTCGGTCGTATGGAACTCACATGTTCATTTAAATGGGCGTATTAAGGTACATGCTCGTTTCATACGCTTAATTGTGTTAATTGGTGCAAATAAAAATGTTTCTGTGGTGTGTATTTTCCTGATTTAGGTTGACTGTCAGCCAGTTTTATCGCTCAAAAGAGTTGACTCGGATTAATACTTATACCTGATATTTGTTTACTTCCAATTATTATGCCTGATAATTGTTTACTCTAAGACAATTATTCCTGTCAGGGGTTGACTGTAGGGCGTAGCCCGGAAGGAGACCCCTGACAGGGCGGCAAAGGTAAACCATTTCCAGCGATATCCAAACCGTCCTGTTTACTTTTTATAGCGATAAGTCTGTAACTGTACCAAAGTTTCAATCCTCCTATTCCACGATCCTTTTTCCGTATGCTGTGGATGTATTCCAAGACAAACTCCTCCTGAGCAACTTTGAGCAGAACCGCATCTTCATCATATTTGTAATATGCCTGCTTTGTTACGCCAAACAGTTTGCAAAGAACCTCTATCGGATACTTCCGAGCGTCCTTCGCATGCAGGTTTACTACTGTTTGGCGCCAGCTTTTTTTCTTATTGAAATGCTATACTTGGTTTCTGCTACCTCTATCATCTCATCATACGCATCCGCACGCAACCGCTCGTGTTTAAGCTGCGACTGCAAACGCTTAACCTCCACCTCAAGGGCTTTGACGTCCCTGTCCTGGGTGGCAGCAGGCTTCGACTGCTTGTGGCTTTGATTGCTTTTCTATCTTTATCTTGCGCATTTGAACGGCCTTCTTATCGTTTTCTGCTGCAAAGATAGAAATCCATCTTGAAACCGTTGTATGACCTACCGGTAAAATTCGAGATATGCGATCCTCTCCATATCCTTTCTCGTAATGTAATCTGATTACTTCATCAAAATACTGTTGTTGCTTCTTCGTGTGTAAATTCATTTTTTACGCTTTTGTGAGTCAACTTTTTTTAGCGAAAGACACATGTATCTGTACGAGTTGTTGGCAAAACAAATCAGGCAGATTGATAAACAGTTTATTAACTTTACGCAAATCAGGGCTTCCGTTATTACGTCATGGCTGAAAACGCAGGGATTGCGCAAGGCGCAATACATGGCGGGACATCGGAACATCAGCACTACCGAAACCTATTTACCCAACAATTACGAAGATTTAGCCAACGATATTAACCGCTTACACCCCTTTTGATGATGAACGCACATTATAAAACAATCATCGAAAGTTATGGCGCATGGTTTGATACGCTCGGTTACTCCAACGCCTTGGTTTACGGTTACAAATTACACCTGCAAGAGTTTTTCGTGTGGCTTGAAAACAGGCAAATACAAAGCGTTACGGAAATAACCGCCAAGCATATCGCCGATT
>Ga0082212_10002310_pt1 | contig 27941 bp, 25 predicted proteins | sample TergutNt197P3_FD_71548 | JGI IMG/M metagenome (GOLD analysis project Ga0082212, IMG submission 71548) | Neocapritermes taracua P3 segment gut microbial communities from Petit-Saut dam, French Guiana - Nt197 P3 | ecosystem: Host-associated > Arthropoda: Insects > Digestive system > Gut ...
CCTTGACATGTCAGGAACCCCAAAGAGATTTGGGGGTGCTCGAAAGAGAACCTGAACACAGGTGCTGCATGGCTGTCGTCAGCTCGTGTCGTGAGATGTTGGGTTAAGTCCCGCAACGAGCGCAACCCTTGTCATTAGTTGCTACGCAAGAGCACTCTAATGAGACTGCCGGTGACAAGCCGGAGGAAGGTGGGGACGACGTCAAGTCCTCATGGCCCTTATGGGTAGGGCTTCACACGTCATACAATGGTGCATACAGAGGGTTGCCAAGCCGCGAGGTGGAGCTAATCCCAGAAAGTGCATCGTAGTCCGGATTGAAGTCTGCAACTCGACTTCATGAAGTTGGAATCGCTAGTAATCGCGGATCAGCATGTCGCGGTGAATACGTTCCCGGGTCTTGTACACACCGCCCGTCACACCATGGGAGCGGGTTTTACCAGAAGTAGGTAGCTTAACCGCAAGGAGGGCGCTTACCACGGTAGGATTCGTGACTGGGGTGAAGTCGTAACAAGGTAGCCGTATCGGAAGGTGCGGCTGGATCACCTCCTTTCTAGAGACCAAGGTCTGACAAGCGTTCACACTTATCATCTGTAACAAAAAGACAGGACTGATCGGTACTCTCGAAAGGGTCGCTGATCCAAAAGGGTCTGTAGCTCAGTTGGTTAGAGCACCGTGTTGATAACGCGGGGGTCGTTGGTTCGAGACCAACCAGACCCACCAAAGGTACCCAAAAAGGGGGTTTAGCTCAGCTGGGAGAGCACCTGCTTTGCAAGCAGGGGGTCGTCGGTTCGATCCCGTCAACCTCCACCAAAGACACAAACCAAAAATCCTTCCGGAAGTGGAAAGGATTTTTGGTTTGGTCTTTTAGGGGCCAAGTTCTGTACAAGTTCTTTAACAATCTGGAAGAAGTAAAGAAGTAATCGAATATGCTCTTTTTTTGAGGGAAAGAAGCATATTCAGGGTAGTGATTGCAAAATCCAAAGAGAAGTAAAGTGATCTTAAGAAAGACGCACAAGAATTGGAAAACGGCATATTGCTAAAACTCATGTAAGAAGTAAAAGAACTATAACGTTAGTCTCGCAAGAGAAATCAATGTTATAGGGACAAGTGACTAAGTGCACAGGGTGGATGCCTTGGCGATTACAGGCGAAGAAGGACGTAGAAGCTTGCGATAAGCTGCGGGGAGTTGGCAAACAAACATTGATCCGCAGATTTCCGAATGGGGAAACCCGGCCCATTGGGCCATCCGTATCTGAATCCATAGGATACGAGAAGCGAACGTGGCGAACTGAAACATCTAAGTAGCTACAGGAAAAGAAATCAACCGAGATTCCCAAAGTAGTGGCGAGCGAAATGGGAAGAGCCTGCAAGAAATAGCACGATGAGATAGTGGAACATTCTGGAAAGGATGATCAAAGAGGGTGAAAATCCCGTACACGAAATCCGTTGTGTGGTACTAAGCTTGCGACAAGTAGGGCGGGACACGTGAAATCCTGTCTGAACATGGGGGGACCATCCTCCAAGGCTAAATACTCGTAATCGACCGATAGCGTACAAGTACCGTGAGGGAAAGGTGAAAAGAACCCCGGAAGGGGAGTGAAATAGATTCTGAAACCGTGTGCATACAAACAGTAGGAGCCCCTACCCAAATAACTTTCGAGGAGCGTAGCGACTCAAAAGACATATTGGGAAAATAGAATCTGCCCCTGAGTGGAGACATTTCAGGGAGAGAGAGTTATTTGGGTAGGGGTGACTGCGTACCTTTTGTATAATGGGTCAGCGACTTACATTCAGTGGCAAGGTTAACCGGATAGGGGAGCCGAAGAGAAATCGAGTCCGAATAGGGCGACAAGTCGCTGGGTGTAGACCCGAAACCAGGTGATCTACTCATGGCCAGGATGAAGATGCGGTAACACGCATTGGAGGTCCGAACCCACTAACGTTGCAAAGTTAGGGGATGAGCTGTGGGTAGGGGTGAAAGGCTAAACAAACCTGGAGATAGCTGGTTCTCTCCGAAAGCTATTTAGGTAGCGCCTCAAGTATCACCACCGGGGGTAGAGCACTGTTATGGCTAGGGGGTCATCGCGATTTACCAAACCATTGCAAACTCCGAATACCGGTGAGTGCGAGCTTGGGAGACAGACGTCGGGTGCTAACGTCCGGCGTCGAGAGGGAAACAACCCAGACCGCCAGCTAAGGTCCCAAAGATTGGCTAAGTGGAAAACGAAGTGGGAAGGCAAAAACAGTCAGGAGGTTGGCTTAGAAGCAGCCACCCTTTAAAGAAAGCGTAATAGCTCACTGATCGAGTCGTCCTGCGCGGAAGATGTAACGGGGCTAAGCCAGTCACCGAAGCTGCGGATATATCCTTATGGATATATGGTAGGAGAGCGTTCTGTAGGCCGTAGAAGGTGTGTTGAGAAGCATGCTGGAGGTATCAGAAGTGCGAATGCTGACATGAGTAGCGATAATGGAGGTGAAAAGCCTCCACGCCGAAAGCCCAAGGTTTCCTGTCCAACGTTCATCGGGGCAGGGTGAGTCGGCCCCTAAGGCGAGGCAGAGATGCGTAGCTGATGGGAAGCAGGTTAATATTCCTGCACCGTCGTTAGATGCGATGGGGGGACGGATCGCGGAAGGTTGTCCGGGTGTTGGAAGTCCCGGTTCTTGACTTAGAGGAGGCTGTCAGGCAAATCCGGCAGCATGATCCAAGGGGTTGAGACGAGTGGCCATGTGCCGCGAAGCAATTGGAAGTGGTTCCAAGAAAAGCCTCTAAGCTTCAGTCTAACGAGACCGTACCGCAAACCGACACAGGTGGGCGAGATGAGTATTCTAAGGCGCTTGAGAGAACTCGGGAGAAGGAACTCGGCAAATTGGTACCGTAACTTCGGGATAAGGTACGCCCTTGTATCTTGAAAGGCTTGCGCCTGTAGGGAGAAGGGGTTGCAATAAAAAGGTGGCTGCGACTGTTTAATAAAAACACAGCACTCTGCAAACACGAAAGTGGACGTATAGGGTGTGACGCCTGCCCGGTGCTGGAAGATTAAATGATGGGGTGAGAGCTCTTGATTGAAGTCCCAGTAAACGGCGGCCGTAACTATAACGGTCCTAAGGTAGCGAAATTCCTTGTCGGGTAAGTTCCGACCTGCACGAATGGCGTAACGATGGCCACACTGTCTCCTCCCGAGACTCAGCGAAGTTGAAATGGTTGTGATGATGCAATCTACCCGCGGCTAGACGGAAAGACCCCATGAACCTTTACTGTAGCTTTGCATTGGACTTTGAACCGATCTGTGTAGGATAGGTGGGAGGCTATGAAGCGTGAACGCTAGTTTGCGTGGAGCCAACCTTGAAATACCACCCTGGTTTGTTTGAGGTTCTAACCTTGGCCCGTTATCCGGGTTGGGGACAGTGCATGGTAGGCAGTTTGACTGGGGCGGTCTCCTCCTAAAGCGTAACGGAGGAGTTCGAAGGTACGCTAGGTACGGTCGGAAATCGTGCTGATAGTGCAATGGCATAAGCGTGCTTAACTGCGAGACTGACAAGTCGAGCAGGTACGAAAGTAGGACATAGTGATCCGGTGGTTCTGTATGGAAGGGCCATCGCTCAACGGATAAAAGGTACTCTGGGGATAACAGGCTGATTCCTCCCAAGAGTTCATATCGACGGGGGAGTTTGGCACCTCGATGTCGGCTCATCACATCCTGGGGCTGTAGTCGGTCCCAAGGGTATGGCTGTTCGCCATTTAAAGTGGTACGTGAGCTGGGTTTAAAACGTCGTGAGACAGTTTGGTCCCTATCTGCCGTGGGCGTTGGAAGTTTGAGGAGGGCTGCTCCTAGTACGAGAGGACCGGAGTGGACGAACCTCTGGTGTACCGGTTGTCACGCCAGTGGCATTGCCGGGTAGCTAAGTTCGGGAAAGATAACCGCTGAAAGCATCTAAGCGGGAAACTTGCTTCAAGATGAGACTTCCCGGAGACTTGATCTCCCTAAAGAGCCGTTCGAGACCAGGACGTTGATAGGCTGGGTGTGGAAGCGCAGTAATGCGTTAAGCTAACCAGTACTAATTGCTCGTGTGGCTTGTCCCTATAACATTGATTGTTTTAGGATTGTAGTTTTAGTATGTATGTCGTGTGCATCACGACCCGCTTCTTTACGGATTCCAAGATTGGATTGGCTGATCCTTTAGCCGATCGACAAGTTATGCCTGATGACCATAGCAGGTTGGTACCACTCCTTCCCATCCCGAACAGGACAGTGAAACGATTCTGCGCCGATGATAGTGCTGTAACCAGTGTGAAAGTAGGTTATTGTCAGGCTATTACAACAAAAACCCCCCTGTCTGCATAGACCGGGGGGTTTTACTTTTTTTAGCCCCCCACAAAGGCGCATGAAGGACACTAAAACGAAAAAGGCCAGAGTTAAACTCTGGCCCTTCTACATACTTCTGGCGCGGCTGGCAGGAATTGAACCCACGACCCCTTGTACCGGTGCTTTTTAAAAAAACTTCGACATGGTTTCCGCCCAGGGATTGACGATCATCCATTCTTCGATAGGCTGATAACCTCTTTTTATCGCTTCTTGATAATGGCAGGTCAGCGAGTCAAGCGCCAGGCGGATGGCAGAAGGAATGTCTTTCCCCCAGGGATGGTCTTCGAGATAGTTGCCACGCTGGGTTTGGGTGCAGATGGAATGGCTCATGTAATAGTTGTAGCCGCCCTCCGGATTGACGGTGAGAATCAGCCGAATCCGGGTTTGAAGCCCTTTTAGGTTGAACATGACGCCGTCCCGATATTTTTGGACGTTTTCAATCAGTTCATTTTTGAAGGCTTTATCTGCGTCCGTCATGCGTTATGCCGGTTTGCCCGGCGAAAAAAAGAATTTTCCCCTGCGGTTTTGAAAACGCAGGGGATGGTTTTCAACGTTCATCAGCAATGATTCTGGCACGGGAACCGTAGAGTATCAGTACCTTGTCACCTCTTGCGAAAGCCGGTTCAGGGCCTTGTGTCAATGTCACCAGTCCGCTTTGTGTTTGGATAACGTATTCCATTGCGGTTTGGGAAGTGATGCCTTCTTCAACGGCGCCGCCTGCGATGCCGCCGACAACACCTCCCCCGATAGCGCCAAGGATGTTTGCTCTCGTTCCGCCACCTATCGCAGATCCTGCAACAGCGCCCGTGGCAGCTCCTACGGTTCTCCCGACATTATGGGTGCCGGCAACGGAGACAGGCCGCACACTGACGACAACACCGGGCACGGTTTGGTTGATTTTGCCGACGGATTCAACAGGATAATTGTCAGAGCCGATGTTTTGAGCGCAGCCTGAAATGAACAAAAAAACAGCCAAGAGGAAAAAGAATCGGGTTTTCATGGTTATAAAATAGAGTAAGTAAATTGATGGGAATCCATGCCTTCAAGACATTGGCAGGTCATAAAAATCATATCTTATTTTGCAGTTTACCAGATCGTTTTAATTTGCCCATGCTAACAACATCATACAACAAGGCGGGTTTTGCTAAACGCGCCTTGTTCGCGACAAGATGCCTGGCTACGGGCGTTTTGGCGGTTGGGCGGCAATCGGGCTGAAATCGATACGTCGGATTTCGCTGATATGGTTGTCACGGATTTTGCCTTCTACCAGTTCATAGCCCATCAGAGCAAAGACGCGGCTTTTGAGGAAGAGCGGGCGGGAATTGCCGTACCAGTCGACGCAGGAAGCTTTGCAGTTGTCGTTTGTTTGGGGATTGGGCGAAGCGCCCAGCATGCCCATTTCGGAGAGGGACAGGTTGTCGTTTTTCAGATAAACAATGCCGCTGGAAGCATGGCGAAGCTGTTTCCAGCCGCCGGAACCGCTTCCTCTGAAAGGCAGGCCTAAAATGCCGCTTTTTTCGCTATCGGGTTTGTAGAAGAAACCGTGACTGCGCGTTTCGCCCTGTGCGGCATTCGCTAATCGGAAGCTGCTGATGGTATTGGCATGCAGGGTGCGGTTTGTGCCGCCGAGCGCCACAGTGGTGAAAACCAGATGACTGTCCTGGGTGCCGACCAGGAGGGCTTGTTGACCCAATGCTTCAATCCGGTCAATGGTGTGGGACGGGAGCAGTTTGACAGGCGCGTATTGCGGGTTTTTCCAGGCTAGGGCATAGGCGGCGCTTTCAACCGGCTGGCCGCGCCTCCAGGTGTTGCCTGCGCCATACAGCAGATAATTGCCGATAAAACGGTTTTGGATGCTGTATCCGCCTTGTGGTGCAGGCAGCGGATAATAATGGCTGGGAGAAATGGATTGAGTGCCGTTGCCGAACTGGCTGATAGGCACGCGAAGCAGGGCAAGGTCTTTGCTGCCGCCTTCGGATGACCACATGGAGGCAGCCGGCCCTTCCGAGCGGAGCAAGACATTAAGATAACCGTCAGGACTTTCCAGGAAGGAAAACTGGTCAATCGGACTGCCCATCGCTTTTATCGCTGTCGGAGCCTGTTTCTCATCAAGCGGGAGCCGGAAAACGGAGGCGCTGACAGGCGACTCCGGATGCGTTGCCCTGTGATTGTATCGCGTAAATGGGACTGTCCAGATATAAACGGCATCCTTTGAAACGTAAAACTCGCGTCCGGCAGACGCCAGCACGCCGGTTGCCGTACACTGCATGTCGGGCTGGGAAAGATCGCAGATTTGCACGGTATGCAGCGCGATGGAGGTTTGGGTGGGATCAAGGTCCTCATCCGTGCGATAGATCCGGGTTGCCGGCGCGATGCGTTTAAATGCGGTGGTTTGCCCGGCTTTCCACACGCTTAAAGCGGGAAAATAGTCAAGCGGATTGCCGTGAAAGTTGATATATAGCGGTGTATAGAAAATGAGCTTGTTTCCGATCAGGCGGCTGGCGTAGTTGCGGGAGGAATAATAATCGTTGGAGCGCAGGATATGCGTTGATCTGTAACTGAGCTGCCCCTTATCGTCAATATTGAAAAGGACAATTTCTGTTCCCCCCTTGCTGTAACTGTAGCCAATGACGGCAATCGTGTTGTCGGCGACTAACATTTCATCGTACCACGCATGGCCGGATGAGCCGGGCGCAAAGGCGTTGATTGTGGAAATCGGGGAAAGGCGGTTGTTGCCGATATCGATGGTGAAAAGACGGCCACGGCGGAGGATGACAAGGTGGTTGTTATGAACCTTGACGATACCCCCTTCATCCACACCGGCTGTCTGGGTATTGGTAATGGATTCCGATTCATTCGTTGCATTGGCCACAGATGCTTCCATCATGGCGGCTGGGGCTGGCGTTTCGGCCACCTTTTTGCCCGCTTGCGTCATTTTTCTTTCGTTGTGCCGCCGTTGTGCTTCAACGCGATTTTTCCTATCGGTCAGCCACGCATTGAGTTCGGTTTCGGATGTGAAGGCAGCCAGGGTATCGCGTGGTTTTGTGCCGGATAGGTTCCATGCCGTTGCAGATGGAACGGTTGTAAAGCCAATCACGGCAATCAGGATGGTTTTCAGGAAAATGCGTGAAAATAAAAAAGGGGTCATGACAACTCCTGTAAGAGAGGTATTCTGTTTTTTTGGCATGGCGCCATACCCCAATCCACGTCTATGGGCGGGCAACACCTGACAATTGCACTACAGAATAGCTTGAGTCTGTTTAGCGGGATGGATTTGTTTGTAACAAAAAATAACAGGACATATCCGCTTTTTCAGATAGTGTAGAGGCGCAGATGGGGAAAAACACCATGAAGCCGGTTTACAGTGTGTTACAGCGCCTTTTCTGCCTAGGCGTTTTCAATTTGTTGCTGTATCCACTCTTTTAGTCCATCAACCCAGCGTTTGGCTTGCAGACCGGTTTTGAGCCGGATAAAGTCGGCCCGGTCATAAAGCTCGGAAAAAGCGATGCCGGGCGCTTTTTTAAAGGCAAGCGCCACAATATTGGCGCCATGAACTTCAGGCATCCAGATAACGGCGTCAAATGCCTCATAGATGGCTTCCAGGGTATTGTGCCTGTTGGATTCCACGCCAAAAATATTGACGGTCATCATCCCGTCGGGTGTAAGACAGTTTGCGCAAGCCTGGTAAAAAGCCGGCGTGTCAAGGGCGGGCGCCCGTGAATTTTCATCATACAGGTCGACTTGCAAAATATCGATATGGTTTTTCCCCATTTGGGATTGGATGTAATCCATCGCGTCTGCCTCGATCACGCGCAGGCGTTTGTCATTGGGGGGCAGATAAAAGGATTCATGACAGGTATGGATGACGTTGGGATTCAGTTCAATGGCAGTCACTTTCGCGTCCAAAAAGGTGTGGTAACAGAATTTGGTGAGGGCGGCGCTGCCTAATCCTAGCTGGACAATATGCCTCGGCTGTCTTTTGAACAGCATCCACATCATCATCTGCTGAACATATTCCAGAACGATTTCTGCCGGCCTGCCGATACGCATGGCGCCCTGTATCCATTCTGTGCCCAGATGCAGGATGAGCAAACCATCCTGCTCGGATAGCGTGGTTTGGGGAAAACGATGCGGGGTTTTAAAACGCATATTCTGTTTTTTCTTTTCTCGCATTTACAGTCTCAGTTGTTGTTTACTTTCAAAATGCCGCTGTTGCCGTGTGATGGGATCTTCAAAGGAAATCGTTTTTGCCAGTAGTTGAAGCGGATTGGAAAACGCCTTTGCCTGGCTTTGAGTATCCTTGTCTTCGGGCAGCAAAAGAGGATAAATCCGGTCATTGAGAATAGGCAGGCCCAAATTGGCCATTTGAACCCGTAACTGGTGTTTTTTCCCGGTCTGCGGCTGGAGGGCGTATCGGGCCAGGGACTCTTTTGATTCAAGCAAACGGATTTTTGTTTCGGCATTGGGCGTGCCTGCTGCTGCTTCCATTTTCATGAAGGACGCTTTGCTTTGAACGAGACGGCTTCGGCAGATTGCCGGCAGAGGAAGGTCCGGTTTGTACGGGGCAATGGCTTCATAGTATTTTTCCACGCTTTTGCTGTGAAAGAGGGTTTGGTATTGAGACCGTGTTTCAGGCTGGATTGAAAAGACAACCAGACCGGCTGTTTCCCGGTCGATGCGGTGTATGGGCGAAAGGGTGCCTATGTTCAAGCGGCGTTTTAGCCGCACCAGCAATGTTTCCTGCAAATAGCGGCCGGATGGAATGACCGGCAGAAAATGCGGCTTATCTGCGACGACAATCCAGTTATCCTGATAAATGATGGTTTCCGTAAACGGAATGGGCGTTTCCGGGGGGGGGCTCCGGTAGTAATAGAGATGCGTGCCATGCTGGTAAGGCTGGCTAAGGCGGATGTGTTTGCCGCCGGTATCCAGTACGTGTCCATCTTCGATGCGCCGTTGCCATTGGGCCGGGCTAATTGCCGGAAACCGTTCTGCCAGGAAATCTTCGTATGTTGACCATTGTCCTTTAGGCAGAAAGACGCAGCTTGGGCTGATGCCGTTAAGCGCCGGCGGTCTGATTGATAGGATGGCATGGCGGAATGCGTGCATTTTTGGATGAGCATGGCGAGTTTTGATTGTTGCCGGATTATGACATATTGTCGAAAAGGAAGCGACAGCTGGGTTTTTCTGCATGGGGCGTGTCAATATCAGAGCCGGTGGTGTAACGGATTGCTGTATGATTATCCGGGATAATGGGATGGAAAAATGCTTCTCTATTGTTTTAACCGGTTTGTCTATTGGGCGGATGACGTTAACCTAATCAAAATCAATCATCCGGACAATGAAAATCCGGCGGTTTTCAGGAATGGGAGAGTGTCATGACGGGAAGGAATGCTTTTTATGCGCAATCAGGTGGCGTGACGGCTGTCATTAATGCTTCGGCCTGTGGCGTGATTGAAACTGCGCGCAAGCATCCGGATAAGATCGGCAAGGTTTATGCGGGTTTGAATGGTATTGTCGGGGCGCTGACCGAAGAGCTGGTCGATACCAGCATTGAGAGCGATGCCGATATTGCCAAGCTGCGCCATACCCCAGCCGGCGTCTTTGGTTCCTGCCGCCTGAAATTGGCTGATCCACAAGTCGATAGCCGTGGTTTTGAACGGTTGATTGAGGTTTTCAAGGCGCATCATATCGGGTATTTCTTTTATAACGGGGGCGGCGATTCAGCCGATACCTGTTTTAAGGTTTCCCAGATTTCAGCGCTGATGGGATACCCGATACAGGCGATACATGTCCCCAAGACGATTGATAACGATCTTCCCCTGACGGACAATTGCCCGGGATTTGGCTCGGTTGCCAAATATGTCGCGGTTTCTACGCTGGAAGCGTCTTTTGATGTGCGGGCGATGTCAAAAACGTCAACGCGGATTTTTGTATTCGAGGTGATGGGACGCCATGCCGGATGGATTGCGGCCGCAGGCGGACTGGTGGCGGATTATGGTATTCCGGTTGTCGTTCTTTTCCCTGAAATCGAGTTCAATGAGGAAAAATTCCTGGCGCGGGTGGATGAAAACGTCAAACGTTTTGGTTATTGCACGGTGGTTGTATCCGAGGGCTGCAAATATCCTAACGGCAATTTTATCGCTGACCAGGGCGCCCGCGATGTTTTTGGGCATGCTCATTTGGGAGGCGCGGCGCCGATTTTGGCGAATATGATCCGCAACAGGCTGGGACATCCTTTCCACTGGGCTGTTGCCAATTACCTACAGCGTGCAGCACGGCACCTTGCTTCGGCGGTCGATGTCCAGCACGCCTACGAACTGGGGGCGGCCGCAGTCAATCTGGCGCTGGAGGGGCATCATGCCGTGATGCCAACGATCGAGCGGGTGTCGGATGAACCATACCAGTACCGTATCGGGATCGCAGACCTAAAGCAGGTTGCCAACGTGGAAAAACGCATGCCGATGAATTTTATCAGCGATGATGGATTCGGTATTACGGACGCCTGCCGCCACTATCTGAGACCGCTCATACAGGGTGAGGATTATCCGCCGTACATCAATGGCCTGCCGCAGTATATTACATTGAAAAACCAGCTCGTTCCGCAGAAACTAAAGCCTTTTCATATTTAGCGGTATGAAGTGATAGAAAGCCCAAAGGCGTAGGTGCATGGCCGGATGAGGCACTAAGAGACCGTGAAGAATAAAAGCCTTGTTAAAAAGTTTATCGCTATCGTGTTTGCGCTATAAAATGATGGTTAAAGAAAGCGTATTGTTTTGAGATTCTGTTTTTTAACACGAGGCAATGCCATTTGTGGGGAGCTAGATGAAAATGATCATTAGGGATGTTTTGGGGAAGGCGCTTTTCTCGTATGAGGCAGATGGTAACACCATGCGGCAGACAGTTGAGAAAGCTGTTGCATCAGGCGTTTCTCTGGAAAAGGCCGATCTGGCTGAGGCCAGTCTGATTGGAGCCAATCTGGCAGGGGCAATGCTGGCGGGAGCGAACCTGAGCCATTCTCATTTGCTTCGCGCTAATTTAACGGGCGCTAACCTGACCGGCGCTCATCTTGTGGAGGCAGGTTTGCATGGCGCCAACCTGACTGACGCCAACCTAAATCAGGCTGATCTTAGCCTTTCCAGACTTGATGTCGCACAGCTTCACGGAACGCAACTGGTGAATGCGGCGCTTTCTGGCGCTTGTTTTGATAAAGCGGATCTGACCGGGGCTAACCTGACGGGAGCCAGTCTGGTGAATGCGCGTCTTAGGCATGTCATCTTTGTTCGTGCCAATTGTTCTCAAGTCGATCTGAAAGGCGCTGACGTAACGGATACGGATTTTTCCGGTACCGATTTTTCTGGCGCCAGTTTTATCGAAGCCTGGTTCAGGGGAACCTGTTTGTCCCATGCCAATCTTGCCAATGTCAATTTTTCGTCTGCCAAATTCTATGGCGTCAATTTTTCGCATGCTGATTTCAAAGGGGCTGACTTTACAGGCGCTGATTTTTTCAGGCCGGATTTTACGGCTGCTAACCTTGAAGGCATTGATCTGGCGAATGTCAGCCTGAAGATGTGAAATAGGTTAGTTTGCCGTCCACGAGAAGCTGAAAGAGAGGGACTGACCCAACAGGCGGATCGGGAATCGTCAATCATGCCAGTGGTGTCATTAAAATGGTCACAGGGTGGTGCGTCGGGTTTGAGGTGAGTTCGAGTCCGAAATATCAGTTGCCACTGAAAGGAAGGTCATAATCGACTTCGGCAAGCAGGGCTATTCATCGGTATATAAGGGCATGTGCTGTCTTCATAGGCTGTTTTGACGGTGTAACCGCTTTGCAGAGTTGCATGAGGAATGATTAGGGGCGGCATGTGATAACGTCTTTTTAAGGATGCCGGTTTCTTGGAATGAAAGGGCGGCGCAGGGCTATAAAAAAAGCCGGATTAAATCCGGCTTTTTGCATCAGGTGACGATCGTTTAAAATTCTTCCCAATTATCGCCATCATCTCTAGATGAAGCTGGCGCAGAGGCCGCCGCCGCAGGCGCTCCCTTTTTAGCAGGTGCTGCCAGACGCTTGGCTGCTCCCAATGCCGGTTTTTTGCCCACAGGAGCCAAAGCCGCCCGTTTCACCGGTTCCCCGGCTACAACCGCGCTTCCATCCGTCTTGAACATGCTGATGACGTCTACCAGAACACGCGCCTGATCCTGCAAGCTTTCCGCCGCCGCCGCTGCTTCTTCGACCAGCGCCGCATTCTGATGCGATGCCGTGTCCATTTCCGTGACCGCCGTATTCACCTGCTCGATGCCTTGCACCTGTTCTTGTGTGGCCATCGTAATTTCATTCATGATGTCGTTGACGCGGCGGATGCTTTCCCCTATTTCCAGCATGGTGGAGACGGCATTGTTCACCAGCCCAGTTCCCGTCGTTACCTTGCTTACCGAATCATCAATGAGGTCCTTGATTTCCCGTGCCGCCGTCGCACTGCGTTGTGCCAGGCTCCGGACTTCCGTCGCCACAACAGCAAAGCCGCGTCCCTGCTCACCGGCCCGCGCCGCTTCAACGGCCGCGTTTAAGGCCAGGATGTTGGTCTGGAAAGCAATACCATCAATCACACTGATAATATCCACAATCTTGTTTGATGAAGCGGCTATTTCGTTCATAGTGTTGGCCACTAGTCCGGCTGCCTCACCGCCTTTGGTAGCGACATCCGCTGCTTGTGAAGCAAGCTGGTTGGCTTGCCTGGCGTTGTCGCCGTTCTGGCGCACGGTGGAAGTCAATTCCTCCATGCTGGATGCGGTTTCTTCCAGCGAACTGGCTTGCTCTTCGGTTCTAGCCGAGAGATCCTGGTTGCCCGACGCGATCTGCGAAGAAGCGGTCGCAATGGTATCGGCGCTTTGGCGGATCTGGCCCACAGTCGAAGTCAGGCTGTTTTGCATATGCTCCATAGAACGAAGTAATTCGCCGATTTCGTCCTGGCGTGCAATTTCAATCCGGCTGGTCAGGTCGCCGCTGGCAATATTGCTGAGTACGCGATTTGCCTGCGCCAGTGAACTGCCAATTGAACGGATAAGAAGAAAACCAATACTCAGCGCAGCCAGCAGGCTGGCAATAATGAGTGATCCGGTGATGATCCGGTTTAACCTGAAACTGGCGTCGGATTTTTGATATTCCGCCTGGGCAATATCGAGCTGCAACTGCAACAGTTTTTCCGCGACATTTGCTACTTCGTTAAATGCCGGGATGGCAATTTTGACTATATTTGCATTGCCTTCGGCATATTTACCGCTATTGAGCAATTCGATGGTCTTGTTTAGCCCTTCTTTCCTGAAAAAGTCGCGCTTTTCCATGTAGTCTTCAGCCAGCTTTCTCTCTTCCGGAGAAAGATTGTTTTTCATGTACGCTTCCCAGATCACGGCTATGGTTTTGATGTTTTCTGCAATCTTGTCTGAATGCATCGTGAGGGGATGCGTATGTAATGCATTGCCTTCCTCCAAACGGGGATCATGCATACTCATTAGTTGAAGCTGGCGAATATTTTGCTGCATCAGACTGTCAATTTTGGTTAGTTGTCCGGTTGGGACAAGACGTTCATTATTGACGGAGCGAAAGCTGTTGTTGATTTGCTGCATGTTATAAATTCCCAGCGCACCAATGAAGGCAAGTATAGCCAGTAGTAATAACAAAATCAGAGTGATACGGGCTTTAATTGTCATAGGATTTTCCTTTGGGATGAAATTGTTTCCGCATAATGTTTATTCTGGGAAATGTTTATTATACACAACACTTAAGTGTTGTGTTTTTGCAGTCATGATAGTAACTGTGCGGTCGCTGGCTTCGACTTCTCCAAGGTGCCTGTGCATGTGAAGTATCGATTTCTCCAAAAATATTTCAAAGAGGTGAAAAAAAATCCGGATCTTGATCCGGATTTTTTTTTCACCGGTCTTTTCACCGGTCTTTTCACCGGTCTTTTCACCGGTCTTTTCACCGGTCTTTTCACCGGTCTTTTCACCGGTCTTTTCACCGGTCTTTTCACCGGTCTTTTCACCGGTCTTTTCACCGGTCTTTTCACCGGTCTTTTCACCGGTCTTTTCACCGGTCTTTTCACCGGTCTTTTCACCGGTCTTTTCACCGGTCTTTTCACGCCCAATTTTTAATATTGTTACTTTTGGGCAATTATATTATACTTTCTTTTTCGGATTTGTCTATTTCTCTTTGGCATTTTTTGTATGGTGATTTAAAGCGTTATTTTGAGTTTGCGAACAATATCTTTTCCATAAATATAGGTCATTTCATGGGAGAGTCCTATCGTACTTTGGTACTAGTTTTGTTGCTTTTCGCCATTTTTTTATCAAAAAAGTTGACGCAGGACAATTTTTGGAGTTTTCTTTGTGGCATTTTTCAGCCGCTTTTTTGCGAACGTGGCTATTGCTGACACCAGATCGCCTGGCTGTTAATCCGCGACCTTCAATCCCCAACTGCGCATGTCTTGTTACGGATCGTTTTAAATCCGGTTCGGATTGGGTCATAAATGGGCCACCTTGATCGTTGGGTCAGTGTCCAACTTTCGGGGAACCGTTCAATGGACGGGGATTTTTCTTTTGTTGAACGAGGCAGGTTTTTGTGTGCGGGTTGTTTTATAATCCTGATATTCATGAGGATGACAGTATGAGTTCAGATTCGATTCAAAAAGGCGATGCCTGGTCCGGGCGGTTTTCCGAGCCGGTGGATGTATTGGTGCAGCGGTATACCGCATCGGTTACATTTGACAAGCGGCTGGCGCTTTGTGATATTGAAGGGTCCTTAGCGCATGCGGAAATGCTGCATGCCCAGGGGATTCTCAGTCAGGAAGATTATGCCGATATCCGGCGCGGGATGGCGCAGATTGTTAGCGAAATCCATGCCGGCCAGTTTGACTGGCAGATTGCACAGGAAGATGTGCATATGAATATTGAAAAGCGTTTGACGGATTTGATAGGGGATGCCGGAAAACGCTTGCACACGGGACGCTCTCGCAATGACCAGGTTGCTACAGATGTCCGTCTTTATTTGCGGGCTGAAATTGATAATGGCATCGGATTGCTGCATAGCTTGTGCGGCGTGCTTTTGGATATGGCCGAGCGGCATGCGGATACGATTATGCCGGGGTTTACGCATTTGCAGGTGGCCCAGCCGGTGACATTTGGCCACCATATGCTGGCGTATGCGGAAATGTTTAAGCGCGATATGGAACGGATGGCGGACTGCCGGAAAAGAGTCAATCGCCTGCCGCTTGGCGCGGCGGCGCTGGCTGGAACAACGTTTAATATTGATCGTGAGCGTGTCGCGAAAACGCTTGGTTTTGACGGCATTTGCCGTAATTCGCTGGATGCGGTGTCCGACCGGGATTTTGCTATTGAGTTCTGTGCGGTTGCCGCGCTGGTGATGGTGCATATTTCCCGCATGTCGGAGGAATTCATTTTGTGGATGAATCCGCGATTTAATTTTATTGATATTGCGGATCGTTTTTGCACCGGTTCGTCGATTATGCCGCAAAAGAAAAATCCGGATGTGCCGGAGCTGGCGCGCGGGAAAACCGGCCGGGTGAACGGCAATTTGATGGCGCTTTTGACGCTGATGAAAGGGCAGCCCCTTGCTTATAATAAGGATAATCAGGAGGATAAGGAGCCGCTTTTTGATACGGTTGATACTTTGAATGATACGTTGCGCATTTTTGCGGATATGCTGGGAGCCGTCACGGTTAAGGCCGAGTCCATGCGTGCAGCGGCGTTAGAGGGTTATGCGACGGCAACGGATCTGGCGGATTACCTCGTCAAGAAAGGTTTGCCGTTCCGTGTGGCGCATGAAGTGGTGGCGAGGGTTGTGCGTGCCTGTGTGGAGCGTCATTGCGATTTGAGTGATCTGACGCTGGAAGAAATGCAGGTTTTTTCGCCCCTGATTGGGCCGGATGTGATGCCGGCGCTGACTTTGGAGGGGTCTGTTAGTGCCAGGAATCATCCGGGCGGAACGGCGCCGCAACAGGTCAGGGAAGCGATTGCGGTGATGCGGCGGGAATTGAAGGCGGCAGACCGGCATGGGCTTGATGAAGGATGTTGCCGGTTGTAATTGTGTTTTTAACTGAATCAGGAGTCTTTTTTGTTTGCCATTATTGAAGCGGCTGGCTGGCCCATTTGGTTTTTATTGATTGCATCGATTGTCGGGATGGCGTTGATTATTGAGCGCATGTGGTATTTGCGCAAAGACCGGATTGTGCCGAAGGGCCTTTTGAATGAAGTGGTGCAGCTTTACCGTGAGGGTAATGTTAACGAGGATACGATCGAGGAACTGGAACAGAATTCTCCTTTGGGTATTATTTTTGCGGCGGCGTTGCGTCATGCCGGCGTTTCCCGTGATGAGATGAGAAATGCGATTGAGGAGACAGGGCGGGGCGTTGCGCATCAGTTGGAACGTTTTTTGACGACGATCGGCACGATTGCGACACTGGCCCCCCTGATGGGACTTTTCGGCACAGTGGTCGGCATGATTGAAATTTTCGGTTCCCAAACGGCTACGGGCGCTAATCCGTTGCAATTGGCGCATGGTATTTCGATTGCTTTATACAATACCGGATTTGGTTTGCTGATCGCGATGCCGACATTGATTTTTTATCGCCATTTCCGTGCGCTGGTAGATGGTTTTTTGGTGGAGATGGAAATGCAGGCCGCCAAATTGGTTGAAGTGGTTCATAACCATCATTTCATGGAAGTGTAAAAAGCGCGTATGGATTTTCGTAAGCGAAAAGTACGTGATGAACCGGAAATCAATTTGATTCCGTTTATTGATGTGTTGCTGGTTATCCTGATTTTTTTGATGGTGACGACAACGTATAGCAAGTACACGGAATTGCAGATTACCTTGCCTGTTGCGCAGGCCGAGACCATGCCCGAGCGGCCTAATGAGCTGCATATCACGATTGACGCATCGGGGGAATATGCCATCAACAACCATCGTGTTGTGTATGAAAATCCGGCGCAATTAGCCAGGGAAATGCGGATTATGGCGCCTGAGAACGCAGATGGGAAAGATCCGGTTGTGATTATTGCCGCCGATGGCAATACACCGCACCAGCGGGTGATTAATGTGATGGAGGCGGCCCGTCTGGCAGGGTTGGAAAGACTGACGTTTGCAACACAGTTGGAGGCCGGTGAGTAAGGCCAGACCCATGAAATCATCCTCCTTTACGGATTGGATGGCTATTTGGCAGTATCGTGGCTGGCTTGCTCAACTGTTGTGGCCGCTGTCCCTTGTTTTTCGCCTGGTTGTCTGGTTGAGGCGGAAGGCTTATCTTGCCGGTTTTTTCAGATCGTTTCGGCTGCCGGTTCCGGTTGTGGTTGTCGGCAATATTTTTATTGGCGGTACCGGTAAAACGCCTTTGACCATCTGGCTGGTCGAAGCGTTGCGGCGGGCTGGTTTTTGTCCCGGCGTGGTGTCGCGGGGATATGGTTCAAAGGGCGGCGAGCCCAAAGAGGTGTTGTTGGATACCCTTCCCGCCAGCAGTGGCGACGAACCGTTGCTTATCAGGCTGAATGCGGCATGTCCGGTTGTGGTTGGATGCAGGCGGGTCGATGCAGCGCGGTTTTTGCTGGAGCGCCATCCTGAGGTGGATGTGATTGTTTCCGATGATGGATTGCAACATTATGCCTTGCAGCGGGATGTGGAGATCGTGCTGTTTGACGGGCGGGGGGCCGGAAATGGCTGGATGCTTCCGGCAGGGCCGTTGCGCGAGCCGTTGACCCGCCGTGGCGATTTTACGGTGGTTAACAGCATGAATTATCCTGCGCCCGGCAATCCGATTTATGCTCCTGATATTTTCCTGATGCAGCTTGAAGGCGACGAGGCCGAGCAGTTGATTGACCGGTCAAGGCGTATGAGGCTGACTGATTTGTCTGAGAAAGCGCGGCATGGCGCGTTGCGGATTGCGGCGGTGGCCGGTATCGGCAATCCGGCCCGTTTTTTTACGATGTTAAGAACGGCCCATCTGAATGGGGCGGCGTTTCCGTTGCCGGATCATTTTGATTATGCGACCAATCCTTTTTCGGAAATCGATGCGGATGTGATTCTGATAACGGAAAAAGATGCAGTAAAATGTGCACGAATAGAAGCGATCGCAAAGGATACGCGTATCTGGGTCGTACCGGTTAAAGCGCAGCTTGATCATGGCCTGGAAGAGAAAATTGTGGAGAAATGCCGTGGATACGGAGTTGCTTGAAATACTGGTGTGCCCCCTGTGCAAGGCGCCGGTTCGTTATGATGAGGAAAAGCAGGAGTTGGTATGCCGTGCAGATAGGCTGGCTTACCCGATCCGTGACGGTATTCCTATTATGTGGATAGACCAGGCGCGGGAGCTGGATGACCATGAAATTTTTTAACGCCTCATTTTAAGCTGCTGATCTTATGTCTTTTCGCGTTGTTATTCCAGCCCGGTTGGCGTCTTCCCGTCTTCCCAATAAGCCGCTTGCTGATATCGGCGGCAAGCCTATGGTGGTGCGCGTGGCGGAACGCGCTCAGCTTTCGGGCGCTGCGGATGTGATCGTTGCGACGGATGCGCCATCCATTGTGGATGCCTGTGCAAGGCATGGCGTGAAGGCGGTGATGACATCGGTTACGCATCTTTCCGGTACGGACCGGATTGCCGAAGTGGCCAAGAACTTGCAGTGGGATGAAGATACGGTGGTTGTGAATGTCCAGGGGGATGAGCCGTTGATTGATCCGGAACTGATTAAGGCGGTTGCAGCAAGAGTGAGTGACAAGGCGCCTATGGCAACGGCAGCGCATTCCCTGCACGATGTGAATGATATTTTTAATCCCCATATCGTAAAGGTGATTTTGGATCGGGAAGATCGCGCGCTTTATTTTTCACGCGCGCCGATTCCATGGGATCGGGCGGCTTTTTCAGAAAACCCGAAAATCTTGCCGGAAGGTTATGCGGCATTGCGGCATGTCGGGCTCTACGCTTTTCGTAATGGTTTTTTGCAGATGTATGCTTCTCTGCCGGTTTCGCCTTTGGAACAGTTTGAGGCGCTTGAGCAGCTCCGGGTGCTTTGGCATGGCTATGCCATTTCAGTTCATGTGAGTTTGTCTGCGCCGGCTGCGGGTGTCGATACGCCGGAAGACCTTGAGCGGGTGCGCCGGCATTTTATATCGGCGTAAGTGGTTTAGGATCAGCCCTCATTAAATTGTCTGCTGCAAAGCCGCTTTATCCCGTCTGCCTGCGTTGCCGGTTCAAAATAGAACTCGCCGTATGTTGAATACGCCATCGCCCCATTTTGTCCCTGCGCCTTGGCAGACAGAAAAAATCAACTTTTCGCGACGACAATTTAATGAGGGCTGACCCTAAAACACTCGAAATTGTTGTGATTCCAAGTTAAAATTTAATGTTTTTGAAAAATACGTAATTTAATTGGGTGAAAAAGAACCGGGCTGAAGTTGGAAAAAACGGCTGAAGGCTCCTTTTTCTTGTCCATTTTAATCAGATTGGAAAATTGTCATGCGCCTTATCCTGTTAGGAGCGCCAGGTGCCGGGAAAGGCACGCAGGCCACATTTATTCGTGAAAAGTACGGCATTCCACAGATTTCAACAGGGGATATGCTGCGTGCGGCAGTCAGTGCCGGAACGCCGCTGGGATTGCAGGCAAAGCAAGTCATGGATGCCGGCGGCCTTGTTTCAGATGATCTCATCATTAATCTGGTGAAAGAGCGGTTAAAGGAACCGGATTGTGAGGCCGGGTATCTTTTTGATGGCTTTCCGAGGACGCTGGGTCAGGCTGAAGCCCTGAAAAATGCGGGAATTGCGGTTGATTATGTGGTGGAAATTGACGTGCCGGATAACATGATTATCGCCCGCATGAGCGGCCGCCGTGTTCACCCGGCATCCGGACGGACTTACCACATCGAATTTTACCCGCCCAAGCTTGAAGGCAAGGATGATATTACCGGCGAGGATTTGATGATCCGTGACGATGATCGGGAAGAAACCGTGAAAAAACGGCTTGCTGTTTATCATGAGCAGACAGAAATCCTGGTTGGTTATTACAGCAAGTGGGCCGAGTCCGGCGAGCCGGGCGCTCCCCGGTTCCGCCGTCTTTCCGGTGTCGGTTCAATCGAGGAAATCACAGCGAATATGCTGAAAGCGATGAGTAGCTGAATCCGTTTTTCAAGCAAATTTCATTAAACTATTACATCAATAAAAATCAATAAAAGGAGTCAATATGGCGGCAGGTTTGTGGTTTGCCATCGTGTGTGGAGTGATTGCCGTTGTGTACGGCATTGTGACGCGAAGCTGGATTCTCAAGCAGGATGCCGGCAATCAGGCCATGCAGGATATCGCGCAGGCGATCCAGCAGGGCGCGGCAGCGTATCTGGCGCGCCAGTACCGTACGATAGCGATCGTTGGGATTGTGCTGTTTTTTGCTATTGGCTTTATTCCTGTACTGGGTTTTTCAACTGCCATCGGCTTTCTTGTGGGCGCTGTTCTTTCCGGAGCGTGCGGTTTTATCGGCATGAATGTTTCCGTTCGCGCCAACGTGCGCACGGCACAGGCTGCCACAGTCGGCATGAATGAAGCGTTGAATGTTGCTTTCAAGGGCGGTGCGATCACCGGCATGCTGGTTGCCGGACTGGGCCTTTTGGGGGTGGCTTTTTTCTATCTGGGCTTGCTTATCATGGCGCCGCCCAATACGTCGCTTTCTTTGCATGATATTATCAAGCCGCTGATCGGGCTGGCATTCGGTGCTTCATTGATTTCGATTTTTGCCCGTCTCGGCGGCGGTATCTTCACAAAGGGCGCCGACGTGGGCGCTGACCTGGTAGGTAAGGTCGAAGCTGGTATTCCCGAAGACGATCCGCGCAATCCGGCTGTGATTGCCGATAATGTGGGTGACAACGTCGGGGATTGCGCCGGTATGGCGGCGGATCTTTTTGAAACCTATGTAGTGACGCTGATTGCGACCATGCTGCTGGGCGCGCTGTTGATCACGAATGCAACGACACAGGCTGTTCTTTATCCGCTTGCGCTGGGCGGTGTTTCCATTATCGGTTCGATTGTCGGTTGTTCATTGGTCAAGGCCGATCCGGATAAAAAAATCATGTTCGCGCTTTACAGGGGGCTGTGGTGGTCTGCCGGATTGTCGCTGATCGGTTTTGTGATCATAACCTGGTTCATGATGCCGGAGGATATGCGCTGGCAGATGATTGGCGCGTCAGTGGTTGGCATCATTTTGACGGCTTTGATGGTGTATATCACGGAATACTATACCGGTACTGATTTCAAACCCGTCAAGCATATTGCAGAAGCTTCCACGACGGGACATGGCACGAATATTATTGCCGGTCTGGGCGTTTCCATGAAATCGACGGCTTACCCCGTTTTGGCCGTCTGCGCCGCGATTTTTGTCGCTTTCCAGTTTTGCGGCGGTCTGTATGGTGTGGCGATCGCTGCGACATCCATGCTTTCCATGGCGGGCATCATTGTTGCGCTTGATGCTTATGGCCCGATTACCGACAATGCAGGCGGTATTGCCGAAATGTCCGGTATGCCGGATTCGGTTCGTGCCATTACCGACCCGCTTGATGCCGTCGGTAACACTACCAAAGCCGTGACGAAAGGCTATGCGATTGGTTCAGCGGGCCTTGCGGCACTGGTGCTGTTTGCGGACTATACGCACGCACTGGAGTCTGTGGGCCATGTCCTGACGTTTGATCTTTCCAACCCGCGTGTGATTATCGGTTTGATTATCGGTGGTTTGATTCCTTATCTCTTTAGCGCCATGGCGATGGAAGCTGTTGGACGCGCGGCCGGCGCCGTTGTGATTGAGGTACGTCGCCAGTTTAAGGAAATTGCCGGCATTATGTCTGGTGAGGGCAAGCCGCAATACGATAAGGCGGTTGATATGCTGACGACTGCGGCGATTAAGGAAATGATTGTGCCATCCCTGCTTCCGGTGGTTGTGCCGATTGTTGTGGGCCTGGCTTTGGGGCCTGCGGCTTTGGGCGGTGTTCTGATGGGGACGATTGTGACGGGCCTGTTTGTCGCGATTTCCATGACGACGGGTGGCGGCGCCTGGGATAATGCTAAAAAATATATTGAGGACGGTCATTTTGGCGGAAAAGGTTCTGAGGCGCATAAGGCGGCCGTGACCGGCGATACCGTTGGCGATCCGTATAAGGATACGGCTGGTCCGGCAGTCAATCCACTAATCAAGATCATCAATATTGTTGCATTCCTGATTGTGCCGTTGTTGCCCATGACCGTGTCGGAGACCGATACGCAGCCGGCATCGGTAACGGCTGTGATGGCGCCGGCCGTACCGGCTAAAGCCGTTACTGAACCGGCTTTAGCGACCGGCAAAATGAATGTCGCTGTTACGCCGTCGGTTACGGGAACGCCCGCAACTGCTGAGTCGGCTGCCGAGGAAGCACAGGCTCCCCAGCCATCCAGATGAGTGGTTGGATGAGACAAAAAAAGCAGCTTTGGCTGCTTTTTTTGTTAGATAAGGGCTAAAAAATGGAATGGTTCATGGTCGCCATATCGAACGCTATAGCCGTATCGGGTGGTCCGGCAACTGGTTTTCATGTGGGCCGGTTGACGGAACCTGTTGCGCAAGCAATTGGTTGAGGGCGGATAGTGCTTCCAGCGTGCTTTCATGAAAGCGTCCCTGGCTAAAACCGGCTGTCATGATCTTGCAGATGTGGTTCCATTCGTCAGGATTGATTTTAGTGGAAATGCCGCGATCTGCCACAATTTCAACTTGACGGTCGGCTAGGTTGATGTAGATGAGGATGCCGCAATTTTCTTCTGTGTCCCAAATGCCGTAGCGTCCAAAGAGTTCGAGCGCGCGTTCCCGAGGCGTCATTCGGCTTAAGACGGCCTCGATTGAAATGGCCGTTTCAATAATGACCCGGATTTCGGCCCGGTGCGTTTTTTCTCCTTCGGCGATGCCGCTTTCAATGGCATCCAAAGAAGCGTCAGGAAAGGCGCGCCGCGTGGCTGCCCTGGTGGTAAAGAGGTGTCTAAAGAAACGGCGTATCATCATCATTTCCTCACCAATTGCCTGAAGCGCCACCGCCGGAAAAACCGCCGCCGCCGCCAGAGAATCCGCCGCTTCCGCCAAAATCGCCATTATCCCGGCGGTTTCGTCCTCCAAGTCCGCCACCCAGTATGAAACCAGTCAAAAGTGACGCACGTTTTTTGGCGCGTATGATGACAATAAAGAGGAAGGCCAGTAAAAGGACGACAGGCAGCCATGATCCGGTTTGGGCTGTTTGCGCTTTTTTTTGCGCCGGCGGTGAAAATGTTTCCTGATCCAGTGTGGCGATAATGGCGGAAATACCGGCATCCAATCCACCGTAAAAATTGTTCTGCCTGAAATAAGGTGCAATGACATCCTGGAGAATCCGCTTGGCTTGGATATCGGTTAAGACGCCTTCTGTGCCGCGTCCGCTTTCAATTCGCAGCCGGTTCAGTGCGGGAGGGTTGTTTTTGGCAACGAGCAACAGCACGCCGTCATCCATCCCTTTGCGACCCAGTTTCCAGGTATCGACAACCCGGATGCTGTACTGTTCGATCGTTTCCGGTGCGGTACTGTTGACCAGCAGAATCGCAATCTGGCTGCCTTTGGCAGCTTCATATTCCCTTAATTTGTTTTCCAGCGCGTTTCGCTGTGCCGGTGTCAGCATGCCGGCCAAGTCAGTGACCCGGCTTTGCAATGGCGGTACAGCGACCAATTCCTGAGCCTGGCCTGCCGCGCATAGCAAAAAGAGCGTCCAGGCCACCAGCAAACGGAAGAGGGGATAGTATGCGGTCATCGTGCCTGATCCGGTTTGTTAAAGTTGACGGCAGGGGCGGTCGAAATCGTTTTTTCATTATCGACCGTAAATGAAGCCTTGGGCTTGTAACCGAATATCATGGCCGTGATGTTTGACGGAAAGCTTCGGGCGAGGATATTGTAGTCCGCAACAGCCTGGATGTAGCGCTGGCGGGCAACCGTGATCCGGTTTTCCGTCCCTTCCAGTTGTGCTTGCAGATCACGGAATCGCTGGTCGGCTTTTAGGTCGGGATAACGTTCTGATACGGCCATCAGGCGGGAAAGAACAGAAGTTAATTGTCCCTGAAGTTGCTGGAATTGTTGAAAAGCTTCCGGATTGTTCAGCATGTCCGGCGTGATTTTAAAACTGGTGGCCGCTGCCCTTGCCCGTGTCACTTCAACCAGGGTTTGGTTTTCATGTTGGGTGTATGCCTTGACCGTGCTGACTAGATTAGGGATAAGGTCAGCGCGCCGCTGGTACTGGTTGATGACTTCAGCCCAGGCTGCCTTGACCGCTTCATCCTTTTGCTGGAACTGGTTATAGCCGCAGGAACTGAGAAGGAAAACTGTAGAGGCAATTATCAGGTAGTGGAATAATCTTTTCATACCGTCCTCGTGGTAAGCAAATTCGAATCGATTGATTTCAAAATGATTATTTACGGGCAGATGCGCCCGGTTTTAAAAGGACTGTTCCCATCGAAACCAGAATCAGCAGCATCGCGATATAGTCCTGCCAGTGCGGGGTTTCCGACAGAACCCAGGCGCCCGAAAAAACGCCGACAACAGGCACCATCATAACCGAAAGTCCGGAAGCGACCGGCGGCAAACTGCGCGCCATCTTGTTCCAGATCATAGTTGAGATGCCGAAAACAAAAACGGCATTATATAAGATTGCCGCCCATTCAAGCGGTTCCGGCATGCGCCACGCAGCCCGCTCAAAAACCAGCGCGATAATAACCATGCCAAAAGCGCCGAACGCAATAGTCCAGAAAGTCAGGGACGTGGTGGGGATGGCAATTTGTCTGTGCCTGAGCCGGGCGGTGCCGTAACCCCAGGCGGCAGCGGCGGTGAGTGCGATGAAAGTGCCGGTGACGCGGTCCGATAGCGTGGAAAATTCGCTGGAAAGCAAAAGCAGCGCGCCCGATGCCGCGCAGAAAATGCCGAAAAACGCCATCCGGCTCAATTTTTCCTTAAAGACGAAATAAGCAAAGATGACAGCCCATACCGGCATGGTGTAACTCAGGATGGCGGCTCGGCCCGATGAAAGCATTTTGACCCCGATAATCATAAGGGTTTGGCATATCAGGACATTGGGGATGGCCAGCTTGATCAGCGGCGGGAGATGCGCTTTTGAAATGGCGATGGATTCGTTCATTCTGCGGGCAAAAAGCCATAAGAGCGGCAGAGAAAAAAGCATGCTCGTGACACGGAATGTCACCGGAGGAATGCCGGTTGCGCCAAATTTCATGATGGGCCAGTTTACGCCCCAAAAAAACGTGAGTAAAACGAGTAGAAAAATATCTTTTTTGGATAGGGGGTGCATAGGGAAATCATACGTTTATGCGTTACAGTTACAATATATACTTTATCTTTGGAGAATGCACGGTGAATTTTTTGGAAAAACTGCATGCGGCCTGGGAAGCCAATAATTCGCTTCTTTGCGTCGGGCTGGATCCGGATACCCAGCGGTTTCCACCTTGCCTCCAGGGAAAGCCCGACGCGATTTTTGCCTTTTGCAAGGCGATTATTGATGAGACGGCGGATGTGGCGTGCGCCTTCAAGCCCCAGATCGCCTATTTTCATGCCGAGAGAGCGGAAGACCAGCTTGAGGCGATTTGCATGTATCTTAGGGAAAGGTATCCGCATATCCCATTGATTCTGGATGCCAAGCGCGGGGATATTGGCGCGACGGCGGAACAATATGCCCGTGAAGCCTTTGAACGATATGGGGCCGATGCGGTGACACTGAGCCCTTACATGGGGTTTGATTCGGTTAAGCCGTATCTCCAGTACAAGGAAAAGGGCGCCATCATCCTGTGCCGAACGTCTAATCCGGGAGGGTCGGATCTACAGTTTTTGCAGGTTCATGATAAAACGGGCAGGCAGGTTCCACTATACCAGCATGTAGCACGGCTGGTTGCCAGGGAGTGGAATACCAATGGCCAGTGCGCACTGGTGGTTGGGGCTACTTTTCCGCAGGAATTGGCCGCCGTGAGGGAAATTATCGGCGATATGCCTTTGCTGGTGCCGGGAATTGGCGCCCAGGGCGGCGATGTGAAGGAAACAGTTCAGGCTGGTAAAACCGGGGATGGCAAGGGGATGATGATCAATTCATCCAGGGCGATCCTGTATGCCGGGATATCAGAAAATGAGGCGTTCGCCAAAATTTCACGCCAGGCGGCGATCAAAACCAAAGATGAGATTAATCGGTATCGTGCTTAATATCATGTTCCGGATGGCTGAGCGCGCTTGATAGCAGCCGGGCGGTAATATCCACAATCGGGATGACGCGCTGGTATGCCATCCGTGTTGGGCCGATAACGCCCAGTGTTCCCACGATATTGCCGTTGACCTGATAAGGGGCGGTCACCACGCTCATGTCTTCCATCGGAACCAGTTGGGAGTCGCCGCCGATATAAATTTGCACGCCGGTTGCTTTGCTGGAAACATCAAGCAGTTTCATCAGTTCGGTTTTTTGCTCGAATAAGTCGAAAAGCCGGCGCAGCGCGGACATGTCATAAGTTAGATCGGATATGCCCAGCAGGTTTTTTTCGCCGGAAATAACCATGTGTTCACTGTCTTCCGAAAACGCTTCATCGCTTGCTTCGATAGCGGCCGACATGAGCGCGGAAAGATCCTTGTGCAATTCCTGTAATTCGGCATGCAGCCGCATGCGGATTTCGTTAAGTTTTAGCCCGCTGTAATTCTGGTTGATGTAATTGGCGGCTTCAACAAGTTGGGATGGCGTGTAATCCGTATCCGTGAGTAAAAGCCGGTTTTGCACATCTCCGGTAGGGGAAACAATGATGAGCAGGATGCGTTTTGGGGAGAGGCGTAAAAATTCAATTTGCCGGAAGGCAAATTCATGCTTTGGCGCCAGAACCACACCGGCGAATTGGGAGAGCGAAGAAAGCATCTGCGCCGCGCTGGAGATGATTTTTTGGGGTTGCCCGATTTGCAGGCGCTGCTGCATGCCGGATTCAACCGAAGTTTCGCTGATAGGCTGAACGGTTAACAGGGTATCCACAAAAACACGAAAACCCCTCGGGGTGGGAATCCGGCCTGCCGAAGTATGCGGACTGGAGATGAATCCCATTTCTTCCAGGTCAGCCATGATATTGCGGATAGTCGCAGGAGACAGTTCCAGGCTGGATAGTTTGGATAGCGCACGCGACCCGACAGGCTGGCCTTCGGCTATATACCGTTCCACCAGGGTTTTCAGCAGGCTTTTGGCGCGTGGTTCGAGTTGCATGACCGTATTGTATGTAAGGTTATAAGGTGATTCAATAGTGGTCGTTATGAGATCAGCCGTTTTTGCTTTTATTTTCAATAATTATTATGGCATGGGCTGCGTATTAGGGTCAGCCCTCATTAAATTATCTGCTGCAAAGCCGCTTTATCCCGTCTGCCTGCGTTGCCGGTTCAAAATGGAACTCGCCGTATGTTTAGGGTCAGCCCTCATAAAAATGTCTGCTGCAAAGCCGCTTTATCCTGTCTTCCTGCGTTGCCGGTTCAAAATAGAAC
>Ga0082212_10002312_pt1 | contig 27935 bp, 25 predicted proteins | sample TergutNt197P3_FD_71548 | JGI IMG/M metagenome (GOLD analysis project Ga0082212, IMG submission 71548) | Neocapritermes taracua P3 segment gut microbial communities from Petit-Saut dam, French Guiana - Nt197 P3 | ecosystem: Host-associated > Arthropoda: Insects > Digestive system > Gut ...
CCATACGAAGATACATTCGAAAAAGCGCTTGAAGTGTGCGATACGGCATTATTTTATAATCCCGGAAACTTAAAATTACTTCAAAATAAAGGAACAACGTTGTTTACAGCCAAACGTTATGCATCCGCAGACACTATTTTTTCGACGCTTTTAGCAGAAGGCGATTCGTCCTATTATAATTTAAAGTATGGAGGTTTTTCAAAATATTACGCAGGACATTATATGGATGCCATTGAATCGTTGGAAAAAGCATATTTGGAAGACGAAGACGCCGCCGATGTTTGCTTATTTCTGGGGTCGGCTTTGGGACGAACGATTGATCGCAAACGTGCGTATGAACTTTTCGACCGGGTAGAAGAATTAATGCAGCCCAATCAGGCATTTGTGAACCTGTTAATGGAATTTAGAGGCGCCACTTACTATCGTGACAGTCGGTACAATCAAGCCTCACCCTTATTATATACACTTTGGCAAAAAAACAAACGCATCGATCTATTGCAAACTATTTGGTCATGTCATAGTCAAACGGAAGCAGATAAAATGAGTAATGATGATGAACGGGCGCGAAGTATGTTTGTAAACGTGTTATTTGCAACAGAATTGATCGATAGAAAAAACGACGGGCAAATTAATCCGACAACTATTATGTTTGTCCGTACACGATTAGAAAAATTCAGGGATGAAATGTTTTTCAGAAGCATGAATGAATACCCGATGATTGCCCCGGATAACAAGAAAAGCACCATCACAGCCGAACGACTACAGGAATTGATTCAACAGCTTTAGAGTAAGGTATGGAAGAGTCTTGCGACGTAGCGAGGACGCTACGCCGAACAACGACTAAATAGCAGGAGTGAATTACGTTCGACATGCCTCAGAAAGCGGAGGCCAATGCCTTTGCCTGCGCTGGCACCTTCGATGATGCCGGGGATATCAGCCATGACATCTGCCAGTAGTTTAAGTTGAAGAATAATCATCCGTTCCTGAAATGGCTCGCCGAGTTGCGAAAAGCGAGGGGTCTGATTGGTGGCGGTTTTGAAATACGTATTTCCTTTTCCGCCTCTTCCTCCGTCGCCGCCGTCAGGACCTCTGAAACGATGAGGTATGTTTTAAATGGCAAACATAAAACCCAATATATCAGGGTGTAAAATTGGGTGTATAATTTATAATATACTGATAACCAACATTTATAGCGGAGAGACAGGGATTCGAACCCTGGGTACCCGTAAGGGTACAACGGTTTTCGAGACCGCCCCGATCGACCACTCCGGCATCTCTCCTAATTGGGTACAAAGGTAATAAAACAATTGAAAACTGAAAATTGAAAATTGAAAATTTATCGGGGCGTAAGGTTACGCCCAATTGAGAGTTAATGATTAATGATTAGTGGTTTTTATTCAGTTATTGCTTCCCTTCGGAAAGCCAAACATTAATTTTTAACACGAATGTAAAGTCAGTCAATCAGTTATTCATAATTGCTTAATCGTTCTGCGACAATACTTTCGGTTGCACGCATTGCTTCCAATGTCATACTTAATAATTTATCGATTTCCCATCCCAACATTTCTGCGCCCTGACAGATAATATCACGCGAACATCCGGCGGCAAATGCTTTGGTCTTGAATTTTTTCTTTAAACTGCTCAGTTCCATGTCAGCAATACTTCCCGATGGTCGCATTTTGGCGGCAGCGCCTACAATACCCGTCAACTCATCTACTGCAAACAGTACCTTTTCCATTTCATGTGCAGGCTTCGTGTCAACCATGATGCCATACCCATGCGAGCAAATGGCATGAATCACGTCTTCGCCATAACCTTCAGCACTTAAAATTTCAGGCGCTTTGATACAATGCTCCAGGGGATACATCTCGAAATCAATGTCATGCAGCAATCCGATAATACCCCAATAATCGGCATCATAGCCTAATTCCTCTGCAAACCATTTCATCACTGCCTCGACTGTCAGGGCATGTTGAATATGATACTTCTCTTTGTTATACCTTAATAGAAGATTGATCGCTTTTTCCCGTTCCATAACTATCATTTACTATTTACCATTTTAGTTTTTTTGCTATTAACTCTTAGTACTTAACTCTTAACTATTTATACTTTATCCATTTAACCATCTCTTTGATACGGGGTTTCTTGCCGTACATAAGGATACCCACACGGTATATTTTAGCAGAAACCCAAACAAAACATACCGACGTCGCATATAAAAGCGCTACGGAAAGCAGTTTTTCCCACAACGGAATTTCGTAGGGAATCCGTATCAACATGACTATAGGCGAAGTAAAAGGAATTATCGAGCACCAAAAGGCTAACGGGCCATCGGGATTATCGGCGCTGTACATGCCTGCGTATAACGCGAAAAGCATAATTACCATAATGGGCGCCATAAATTGTTGAGAATCTTCGGGGCTGTTGATTGCCGAACCAATGGCGGCAAACAACGAAGCATACAATAAGTAGCCTCCCACAAAAAAGATGATAAAGAAGATGATGATTTCTCCAAAGTCAAACGATTGTAATTGGGCTATCCACTCAAATCCCTCCTGAAATTCGGCCATATTTACCTGCTGCGACATGGCCGTTCCCTGCTGCATTACGGCCATATCCGATCCTCCACCCAAGTTTCCCAAAAGTAATCCGGTTGAGCCGACCAGCATAAATACGCCCATCAATATGCCCCAAAGAACGATCTGTGTCAGTCCGACAAATCCAATCCCTACTACCTTACCCATCATCAGGCTGAACGGATTGACCGACGAAACCATGATCTCTACAATCCGGTTTGTCTTTTCTTCCGATACGCCCTGCATGACCATAGCGCCATACATCATGATAAACATATAAATGATTATCGTTGTAAAAAGACCTATTAAATAGGCAATCATACCTGATGAATTTACTTCAGATCCGTCTTTTCCCCATTTAATCGTTTGTACTTGAAATTGAACCCGGCTATCCTTGATGATTTGTTCCAAATCGGGAATTTGGAAAGAAGCTAGTTTTTCGCTTTCCATTTGTTTGATTAACACCTGATTAACAATTCGAGACAATTCACCGGGAATTTGTTTTTCGGAATAAATCGCTGCTGCTTTAGGGTTTTCCAACAGATCGTCCGAAATGGTTAAGATGGCAAATAAATCTTTTTGCGCTGCCGTCCGGTATTCGTCCAAGGATTTATCGGCTTCAAAAAAAACATAGTTGTCTGCATCGCTAAATAACGAACCATATTTGCCGGTTCTGTCAATAATGGCGACTCGACGAATGCTGTCTCCCTTGATGCTCGCAAGCCACAAGGGCACTGCCACAAGGGCTACCATAAGCAGAGGCATCAGAATAGTCATGATGATAAATGATTTTTTGCGAACACGACGCAAATATTCTTGCTTAATAATCAACCATGTTTTATTCATCAATCCTTAGAGTTTAGTTATTAAAGTTTAGAGTTTAGTTGGATTTTTAAAAATAAATCGCAAATTAAGTTTCAATTAATTGGTTACCGTTTTGATAAAAACATCGTTCATAGATGGCAATTCTTCCGTAAACGAATGAATATCATATTCCCGGGCTAAAGCGCTTAATAAAGCGGAGTTACTGATTTGATCCACCTTTTGGATACGTGCTTCGGTGTAAATTCCTTTTTTCTCTGCTGAAAGAATGGAAAAGTAACCGGGTAGCGGTTCGATACGTTCGTCGGTAACACAAAGACGAAAAGTATTGTTTTTGAATCTATTACGAATATCTTGTACATTGCCGGCGAGCACAACTTTCGCTTGATTGATTAACGCTATTTCATCACAGATTTCTTCGACTGAAGCCATATTGTGTGTCGAAAAGATCAACGTATGGCCTGCTTTCTTCAATTCCAACATTTCATTTTTCAACAACTCGGCATTGATCGGATCAAATCCGCTGAAAGGCTCATCAAAAATCAACAGGTCGGGTTGATGCACTACCGTAATGATAAACTGTACTTTCTGTTGCATTCCTTTCGACAATTCTTCCAATTGCTTATTCCACCACGACATAATTTCAAATTTTTCAAACCATGCCACCAGCCGTTTGCGTGCTTCCTGAGCGGTAAGCCCCTTTAAACGTGCAAAATAGATAGCCTGTTCGCCTACTTTCATTTTCTTATACAAACCGCGTTCTTCGGGAAGGTAGCCGATTCGAAAGATGTCAGTCGGTTGCGATGGACGCCCATCAAATAAAACAGACCCTTCGTCAGGTGCAGTAATACGGTTGATGATTCGTATCATGGTTGTTTTGCCGGCGCCGTTCGGTCCAAGCAAACCAAAAATCTCACCTTTCCGAACCTGCATACTGACATGGTCGAGCGCCCGATGATTGGTAAACTGTTTTACAATATTATCTGCCTCAATAAAATACATATCCTACATTTTTAAGATTATTCGTTCACCTTCTTTACTTATATTTCTTCGTTTCATTCAATCATTAATTGGATTGATTAATTCGGTTTGTTTGCGCTAAGTACTTCTACTGCTATCTCTTTTGCCCGTTTTGCTGAATCAGCATCTGTCAGCGAGTTTATGACAGAGGTTTTATTAATGCCGGCAGAGGTAAACAGTTCGGGGGCAAATAGATAGACCACTGCAAGATCGTCAAACATTTTCAGGTGACGCGCTTCCACTACCGATTTTAATACGCCGGTGCTGTGTGTTTCTACAATTTTTTTGGAATATATATTTCCCACGCTTGAAATCATGTCCAAATACGCCCCATCAATTACAATCTCGTGTTTGTCCTCGCCCGACACAATGTCAACACGAATACCGCTTGCCAAAATAGAGTGGGCTGATGCAGGGTCGGCTTCATAATTGACACCCCGCAATGGATTTGCCGAACTGTTGTACCATATTACACGATCAATTTTTTCTTTTAATTCAGATTTTGACATCAACACATCATTGAGATTGGTCAATGTGCCGAAACAAAAAATAATAATCTTATCGCCTGTTTCTTCAAGTGTTTGAATTATCAAATCAGTGGCTGTTATTCCGATTGGAGCAATATCTTTTGCATCGCCCCACGAAATTTGCTCCGACTGCCCGCGCCACGCCGGAGGAGCAATATTAAGCGCCCGCCCCGTTCCCACCGGTATTTCTTCATTATAAAAGTGATGCAGCAGTGCCGTTACTTTCTGTGTAGCGCCGACAGGCGTCAAAGCGCCTTCGCAGGAAGTTATCGCTAACGTTTCTACTTCGAGGCTGCCCAATAACATGCAAATAGCACGCAGGTCGTCGGCAGCGCCATCGGTATCAATGATGATATGAAAACGCGCCTTACCGGAATGAGCTTCGACAGGCAAGTAAAAAGAACAAAACAAGAAAAATGTTAGCAGTTTAACCCGTTTCATTACTTCATATTATTTTCTTCATTACACGCATTTTGTGGGTGTAGCGTTTCGTATCGATATTAAAAATCCCAAACTGATCTACATTATCGATTCTTACCTTGCCGGAAGCATGAATAATTTTATTTCGTTTCCATATGATACCAACGTGGACAATATTCCCGTTATCGTCATCGAAAAAGGCAAGATCGCCGGGTTCGGCTTCATCCACAAAACTGAGAGCTGTACCTACCTTCACCTGCTGATTAGTGTCGCGTGGAATTTTACAGCCTATCATTTTGTAGATTATTTGTGTGAAACCGCTGCAGTCGATACCAAACGGCGTACGGCCGCCCCACAGATAAGGGGCATTAAAATATTTCAGTGCCTGGCGGATAATTACCGAGCGCGGATCGTTTATTTTACCGTGAAACACTTCTCCTTTTAAACTGTAAGTATCGCGCCCTACCGTAAATTTTTTCAGGTACGGACGCCAAAGCGGCAGTGAACTTCCGGCTACAAGCATCATATTTTGCTCATTGTTTACAGGTACAATGCTGAAAATATCGCCCAGCACCGCTGAGTCTTTTTTTTCGAGTTTCGCTGCTAATCTTGGGCTCAACTCGGTTATCATTTTGCTGTCAATCCAGCCCTCATAACCGTCGAACGCCAATTTTACATTTGTCCAACCAACCATTTGTTCTCTATTTTCGAAATGCTCGCCATAAAGAATTTGTGTAACCATTTCACTTTTTTCTGATGGTTCCTTCCGTACCGGAATGATACTTAGGCTGGAAATACCGTAATTCATAAAATATTTTTTTATTTTGTAAAGTATTCAACACTTTACGCTGTTTTTGAACAAAAATATGAAAAAATGAAATATGAAAAATTATGTATATGACAATTTTACAAGTACTTTTTTAGTTCGTATTGAAATTGTAGTGAAATATGAATTAACTTTGTAGTGCATGAAAAAACTGTATCAAAAAATATTTGGTTATACCCGCATATTTTACTGGATTTTTACTTTTCTGGGAGCTACCGTTTTATTATATTTTATACTGCCCGGTGAACAAAAATTCAAATACGAATATCAGAAAGGGTTTCAATGGCAGCACGAGAACTTAATTGCGCCTTTCGATTTTGCTATTTCAAAGTCGGATCAGGAAATTGAAACTGAAAAAGCGGAACTTTTAAAATCGGTTGTACCTTATTTCACTTTCGACACTTTAGTGGTTCATGAAAAAGTAAAACAGTTAGAAAACGACCTTGAAATTTCAGATGAAACACAAAAACAAGCATTCCTGAAAATTTTAGAAAACCTGAGGGCCGTGTATTCAAACGGAATATTACAGCGATCGCTTGAAAACTACCCCGAACTTGAAGAAAAAACAGAATTAAAAAAACGACAGGGCACGCTTGTTACTAAAATCGCGATCGACAAAGTTTATTCAGAAAAAACAGCTTATAATGAACTTAATACCAGCATAACAAATCTCAAAAAAGACAGGCCGCAATTGTCGGGTTGGCTCGGTAATATTTCAATTGAAAAATACATTTCGAGCAATCTTCAGTTTGATGAAACTACAACCCGGCGCGAAATTGACGAATTAGTACAAAATATGCCCAAAACCAGGGGAATGGTGCAAATTGGCGAAAAAATTATTCTTGAAGGCGAAATGGTAAATGCCGAAAAATTCCAAATACTCGAATCACTAAAAGTAAATTTCGGAAAAGACAGGGGCGATGGGGTAAACCGCTTTTGGGTGTCAACAGGGAAAGTTGTGCTTATTGTGGTTTTATTGTTTCTGGTTTTTACTTTCCTGTATTCTTATCGTCGTGAGACGCTTAACGATTTCCGAAAACTATTGTTCATTGTGCTGTTTATTGTGGGGATGGTTTTTCTTGCAAATTTTTTCAATTCGTTTCCAAATCTTCATATTTATTTGGTTCCGTTAGCCATTCTTCCAATCGTTTTGAGTACTTTTTTTGATTCGCGCACTGCAATTTTTATGCTCGTAATTACAACATTGCTGATAGGTTTCTATGCCCCGAATAATTTTGAATTTATTTTACTCGAAATTACTGCCGGAATGGTTGCCGTTTTTAGTCTGAATAAAATGCACCGAAGGGTTCATCTTGTAATTACCACGCTCTGGGTTTTATTAACCTATTTAATTGTTTTTACGGCATTAAGCCTGATTCATGAAGGTTCGTTTATTACTTTCAACTACAGCATGATAAAATGGTTTGTATTGAGCAGTTTGCTCATATTGCTAAGTTATCCGCTGATATTCATATTCGAAAAAATATTCGGGTTTGTATCCGATGTAACATTAATCGAACTGTCTGACAGCAACCAGCCGTTGCTGCGAAAACTTGCTGAAGAAGCGCCGGGGACTTTTCAGCATTCGCTGCAAATAGCAAACCTTGCTGAAGAGGTAATCTTAAAAATTGGAGGGAACCCTTTCTTAGTAAGGGCAGGTGCGTTATATCACGATATTGGAAAGATGGCTCAACCCAATTTCTTTATAGAAAATCAGGCTATGGGAATGATGAACCCACACGATTCGCTGAATTATTTGAAAAGCGCCGAATTAATTATCAATCATGTAAAAAATGGCGTTAAAATGGCAAAAAAGTACAAACTGCCCAAGTCGCTGATTGAATTTATTGCCACACACCACGGTACAACCAAAGCAAAGTATTTCTATTTAAAGCACCAGCAAGAATTTCCTGATGAAAAAATTGATGAAAACGCTTTTGTTTATCCGGGCCCTTTGCCTGTCAGTAAAGAAGCTTCGGTAGTTATGCTAATTGACGGTATTGAAGCTGCATCGCGAAGTTTAAAAGAGAAAACACCCGATAACCTGAGAGAGCTGATTAATAACATGGTTGACCAAAAAATTAACGACAAACAGCTTGATTTATCAAACATGACATTCAGCAATATAAAAATTATTAAAGAAACACTGTTGAACAGACTCTTAAACATTTACCACGTTAGAATTGAATATCCGAAAGAAGAGAAAATATAACAAATCTATTAAAAGGTCTTGAATCAACACGAATTTATATAAACATGAAAACATTGCTTAATCGAACACTTTTACTTATAATTCTTATTGTTTTGCTATTGAGCTGCAAAGATGACATTTTTAATACCGGGAAAAGTGAAAAAGCGCCTAAACTTACTCTTAAAATAAATAACTTTATTAAAAGTGCTATGGATGAGTATTATCTGTGGTATAAGGAAATGCCTTCAATCAATCTGGATTATGAATTTGACTCAGAAGAATATTTTTATAAACTTCTTTATGAGGAAGATAAGTGGTCGTACATTATTACCGATGATATTGAAGAATTTGAAAACAGTCTCTACGGTATTGAAAAAACATATGGCTATATGCTCGCTTTCGGGCGTTTTTCGAACACAGGTACCGTGTTTGCAATTGTTGAATATGTGTATCCCGATTCGCCTGCTGATAAAGCAGGATTAAAACGCGGCAACATAATAGTTTTAATGAATAATGCTGATATAACTATTGATAATTACCTTCAACTTTTATACGGCGACAACATTTCAATAACATTAGGCGTATTATCTGAATCCGGTATTTATCCCGATACTACAATTTCTATCACCCCCGAAGTTTTAACGCTTGACCCGGTTCAGATTTGTAAAGTTATTGATTACGGCGATCATAAAATTGGATACTTTTTTTACACTCAGTTCATTCATAATTTTTACCCAAGTTTAGAAAAAGCTTTCCAGTATTTTCAGCAGCAAGGCATTACCGATTTGGTTGTCGACTTACGATACAATCCCGGAGGGCATACTTCGGCAGCTCAATATTTTTGCAGTTTAGTTGCTCCGCTTGATGTTGTTAACAACAGAAGTACTTTGGTTTCTTTCCAGTGGAATGATAAAATTCAAAATTTTTTCAAGCAAGACCCTGTTAAATATGCAGACAACCTTGAAATCACATTTATAAGCAGTGTTTCAGTTAAATTAGGTTTAAGTAAAATATATTTTCTTACCGGATCCGGCACTGCTTCGGCTTCGGAACTTTCAATTACCGGGCTTAAACCATACATGGACGTTACACTTGTTGGCAATACTACCTACGGAAAATATACCGGTTCTATCACCATTAAACCCGAAGATTTATACAACAGCGACAGCTATTACAGCGATTTTAAAAACTGGGGATTACAGCCAATTGTTTTACGCTTTGCTAATTCGCAGGGAGTTACAGATTTTAAAAATGGCTTTGCTCCCGATATACCGGTTGACGATGATTTGTGGACAGGAATTCCTTTGGGCGACATAGAAGAACCGCTTTTGCAGGCGGCCCTTGAAGATATTACAGGGATCGGAACTATTTCGACTAAATCGGCGAAAAAAGAAACTCCACAGTTTACTATTTTCGATCGGGGTTTTTCAAAGTACGATAAAAATAAAAGGGAGGTAATTTTAGATTTACCGGGAAATGTAAAAAATGATAAAAGAATTTTATCACCTAACGACGATTAATACGGCTGCCGGTACCATGAGTTAACGTAGCGGGTAATAAAAATGCCTCAAAACGCTAATGCTGTTGTAGTGTTCACATTAATCAAAGAGCTGCCGCTTTAATTCATACCGTATTATATAAAGTCAAATAAATATTTACATTAAGCAAAATGTCTAACCATTTGAAACCAGTAACATATTCGTATATTTATTTGAATTTATTTCTTGGCTTCTATATAAGTTAAAGAGTTAATTCTGTTTTTCCATCCGACTAAGAATCGTTCTTGTGTCGGGTTGGTTTTAACAATATTTTCGACAAAGCCATGTCGTGCGACTTGCACTTTCCAAAATAGCTCTTGGGGGTGCATCTTATTAACTGCCGCAATCGTAATCGGCCCTACAATGCCGTCAACAGTTACACCTAATATTTTTTGTGGTTCTTTAATGCCATGGATACCGGAATGATAAGTCCAATCGACCAAAGCATTGGCAACGGCTTGATCTTTAATTTCGTCGGCACGCCACTTATTCCAATAACCTGTCTTAAAGATGTGCTCCCATTGAGCATCTGTAAGCGCTTTGAGATCATCAACCGTTTTCTTCTGACCATAGAATTGCCTGAATGTGGCAATCGTAACGCCCTTATTTGTAGATCCGCCTTTATCGAGCGGGTCGTTCACATAACCGCCTTCCCATTTTAGGATAAACGGCTTTAGTAATTTGAATTCTGCCATAGTAATAACTTTTAGAAATTTTATAAAACAATCGCCGTTCTGTTGTTATGTCCAAGCTGTGTTCCTGCCCATCCTGCTATTCCTACTGCCTGTCATAGCGATCGAAAATTGCGGTTAAGGCAGTTTTACCATTCCGCCGTTTTGCACAAACGCAATACCCGGATAAAAAACAACTACGAAAAAACAAACTTAACTAATTTTTGAACTAATATTAAAGCTATATTGAACTAATTTTTATTTGATTTCTTCTTCCGTTTATGTTCCTTTTGGCGGTCGTCCGCGCCACCAACTGGCCAGAACGGAGCCGGTAATATTCATCAGCGGGCCAAAAACGGCAGGTGCCAGACCAACGGTTGCTACCTTTCCCATCTGCATAGCGAGACCTGATGCTAATCCGCCGTTTTGCATACCACACTCGAAAGCAATGGTACGACGGTCTTGTTCCGGCATTCTGAACATCCATGCGGCGCCATATCCTACGGCATATCCTGTGAAGTTATGCAGCAGGCTCGTTATGAGAAGGAGCGCACCCACAGTCAGAAGACTTTCGCGTCCGGCAGCCGTGATAACCACAATGATAACTGCTATACCTACTGTTGAAAACGACGATAGGATGGTTTTAATCAAAGTCCTGTCTCCTTTTAAAATAGCGCGAAGTATTAATGCGGCAACCATGGGCAAGATGAAAAACCAGCACGTAGATTTGACGATGCCAAAGGCGAAAGCGCCTAAACCGATATCTTGCGAGAACAAAGGAATCATATTAGTCAGCACGATAATTACGAAATATGCGCATAACTGGGCAATAATGGCTTTTTTTGTCTCTTTGGTATTGTAAAACATATTGAAAATAAATCCGGCTGCTATCGGTAGGATAATCATGTTCATTATATCTTGCATCATACTCCAAACGCTGACTTCAATAAATTGCCCCGCAATCAGTTTCATCAGTAACGGCGTCACAAATGGCGCTAAAAGCGTTGAGCAGGCGCCGATGGTAACAGCCAGCGGCAGATTGGCGCGTCCTATGTATGACATAACGTTTGACGCCAGTCCGCTGGGAACGCATCCGATAAGGATGATACCGGCCGCTATTTCATTCGGGAAATTGAAAATTTTAGATATGGCAAGCGCTGTAACCGGCATCACCATATAATGGATAACAACCCCGATAATCACACCTTTAGGCATTTTGATGACTCCTTTGAAGTCGTCTAAACTCATCTGCGAACCCATTCCAAACATAATGATTTGAAGCAGAGGAACGATCAGTATGCTCAATTTGAAATTACCCCATGTACCGAACAGTTGCGGGTAAAACATGGAAGCAGCTACTGCCGTAAAAATCCATACTGTGTATGAAAATGACTTCGTGCGTTTAAAACCTCTTATTCCAATAGCCATACACATCAAAAGCCCTATGATAAGCGGGCCTGTTTCGGCAATTTTGCCCATAAGAATCATAACCATGGAAACGATGAACAAAAGGAGTGATATGCCCAAAAGTATTTTATGGATAAGATTATTTTTCATTGTATTTAGCTCCACAACCTGTCGTTTGAATTTTTATTGTTCCATTCCTCAGTCGGTTCAAAGTAAGGAGCAACTGCGTCGCTGCCTCTGCCTCTGAGGAAATTTTCCTTAACTACTTCATCATTCAACTCGATACCCAATCCCGGCGAATCAAGCGGCACATTGGCAAAACCTTTTTCAATCATCGGTTGCGAACCTGTCATTTTCACCATCGTTTCCCACCATGGAGTATCGGGATTATGGTGTTCAACGGAAAGGAAGTTTTCGGTAGCTGCTGCACAGTGAACATTGGCCATAAAGGTAACCGGCGTACCTGCCATGTGCATTGCCATGGCAACGCCATTATCCATGGCATAGTCGCCTATTCGTTTGGTTTCCAGTAATCCGCCGGAAGTGGCTAAGTCGGGGTGAATAATATCTACGCATTGGGCGTCGATCAGGTCTTTGAAACCCAGGGCCATACCAGGTCCTCTGAGGCCAAAAATATCCTCGCCCGTACAGATTGGCGTCTCAAGGGCGTCTTTCATAATTTTCAGGTCTCTAAAATTGTACCATTGGGTACCATCTTCGAGCCAGGCTAATCTGTATTTTTCCAATGCCCTACCCATGCGAATATGATTATTAACGTCAAAATGACCATAGTGGTCTGAGCTTAAAGGTATTTCATAACCAACAACACCACGAATTTTTTCTACGATTTCAGCCAAATCTTCTAATCCTTTATCGGTTAATTGCACCTGTGTAAAGGGGTGTTTCCGCCAACCATATCCCATGTAGTCTATGATATTTGTACCGCGTACATTCATCGTGTACTGCCCGGAAGCGCCGTCCCAAAACCTGTTGTTTACAATTCCCCTATCTTTGTCTTTAATAAGATGTATACCTAAATCCATTTTTAGCCAGGTGAAACCCTGTACTTCTACCCTGTTTTTAACGGCTGCTGCAATCGCATCGGGGCCGCCTCCATCGGGCGTATCTGCATAGAGACGAATTTTATCGCGATACCTGCCGCCTAACAATTGCCAAGCCGGCACACCATACGCTTTACCGCATATATCCCACAGCGCCATTTCAACGCCGCTTACACCGCCACCCTGCCTGCCATGATAACCAAACTGCTGAATGATCTTAAAAAGCATTTCGACATTACAGGGATTGAGTCCGAGTATTCTGCTTTTCAAAAATAGCGCATAACGCGGGTCGCCGCCGTCGCGCACTTCTCCCAAACCATAAATATCTTGGTTAGTATAAATTTTGATAAGCCGGCCGGCCATACGCAAGTCGGTAATTCTCAGCTCCGACGGCGCAGAAGATCTGCTCACATTTTGTGTGGCAACAGCAATGGTATCTTCAATTGAGGCATCCATCATGCTATCTAATGCGACTCCGCCCCATGCGGCTTTTTTAAGAAAATCTCTGCGACCGTTTTCGCCTTCAACTTTCACGGGTTGAGCAACTTCTGCCTTTTCTTTCTCGATAATTTTTTTAATTTCAGTGTTCATATTATATTGTATTAATGTGTATTTTTAACTTTTAATTCGTAATTGATCTATTGTCGCTGCGATCTGGGGCGTTGTGTATTATCCTGCTGATTTGCCTGTTGATCGAAATAAGCATCAAACTCCGCTTTAGTTGCAGGCAGATTGGTTTGCGCGTTAAGCCATACCCTGAAATCGGTTCCACTGTCTATCTTGCCTTCACGCCGTTGTGCATTAAAAGTGTTACGTAATGCGGCTACTTCGACCGAAAGTATAAGTTCCGTTACAAATTGAGGAGGTATAAAGATTACGCCCGAACGTCTTGCTATTACTACATCGCCCGGTAACACCGTTACTCGCCCTATCCGTATCGGTGCATTGACCGATGCGCATACCATGTGGCTGATAGACGACGGATCGAAACCCCTGATCCATGCGTTAAACCCTTCCATTTCGTACAACGCATCCAATTTTCTTACCGAACCGTTCAGAATAACGCCCCGTTTGCTGTTTCTGAAAGCCGTTCCGCCAACCGCATCGCCCATAAGGGTTCCATCGATAATTTTCCCGAAAGCGTCGGCCACATATACATCGCCTTCGCTCAATGAGGTTACAGGCAAATTATTATTTATCCTGCCTAAACCCTGTTTTTCCCCAATTTCCTGAAGATAATCGTCGAAATCGAATCGCATGGGCATAAACTGAGCCGTTAACACACGCCCTATCATCTGCTGATCGGGATGGATAATTACCCAGCTGTTTTCATATATACTCGAGAAATTCTCGAATTGATTTTCATAACCTTTCGCCCTCAGGAACTCATACACTTCTTCAATGGATATTTTTTCCAACAGTTTAAGATGCGCATCCGAAACTTTGGGTCTGCCGTCGGGCATACGTTCGCCTTCCCATTCTTTTGTCAGCAGTTGAATATCTTCCATCGCCCATTTCACCAATTGAGCATAAGTCGGAACAACCGCCAACACCATTAACATTATAAATAGCAAAAATTTTTTCTTCATAACTTAAGTAAATTTTTAAATAGGTTCAAGATAACTTTAATGGATTATTTTTGATAATTCGGAGTAAAGTTAAAAATAAATATTTTGATTTCTATAGTTATATCTGGATTCACACTTTTTGATGTGTAGATAACGCTCTTTTTTAGTTATGAGTTAAGAGTTATGAATTATGAATTGTTTTTCCCGTCATTCTGAACTTGATTCAGAATCCCATCAAATCAGGAGATTGCAGGTCAAACCCGCAATGACGGGAAAGGAAACATAGATTGCTTCACTGCGTTCGCAATTGTAGAAGTCATTTAATTCGTTACATGTATCGCTTTATTTTGTGGTGTTAAGTTGTTTATAGCCGAGTGAGGTCTGTGTTCGTTATAATAGACAATAAAACCCAGCAATTCATTTTTCAGGTCATCGAGATTTTCATACAAAGCATCCTCAATAAAATCTTCATTCAAAGTTTTCCAAAAGCGTTCTATCTTTCCGTTTGTCTGTGGTCGATAGGGCTTTGTGTATCTGTGTTTCATCTGCATCACAGACAGTAAGCGTTCAAACGGATGTTCCTGTTTGTTTTTTGCAAACTGTCCGCTTCCGAACTCTGCGCCATTGTCGGTCATCACGGCATCTATTTCAAAGTTTACCTGTGTTTGAGCATGTTAAATGCCTTCAATGCGGCAAATATTACGGTTAAAGACTTTTTGTCTTCCAAAACTTCAACCCATGCCAAACGACTGTAATCATCTATTAAGCCAAGAAGATGATACGTCTTCTGAGGCTCGGCTATTGTTATGCCCTTCGATAGCTGATGACAGTCGATAAGAACAGGTTCTCCGATTCTTTTCATGATAACTTTTCTTCTTTCATGTTTCTCCGTACTGCCCAGTCTGTTTAAACCATGCCTTTTGCAGATATTATATATCGTTGTGACACATGGTACAATCTGATTCTTTGATAATAATATATCTCGTTCTCTGTTTCCAAATCAATGCGCCTTGTTTTGAACTTCGGTCCGCGTTTCTGAGGCAAAAGCGAAATCTCGACAGGATGCTGCCTGTAACGGTGATAAAGCTTCATAAAGTTCTGATGAGAAAACTTATGGTATTCGCAAAAACTCTTTACCGTTTTGAACTGTTTGCTTTGCCCGGATTTGATCAGTTCGTACTCCGCCACACACAACAGCATATGACGCGCCAGCGTGCCGCTTATTAATCGCTTGTTTGTAATTTCTTCATTCATGTCTTTAATAATTTTAATCTAATTATATCATTAAAACATGTAACGAATTAAGTGACTTCTACAGCAATGACGAAAGATAAAAGGTAAACCATTAATCGTTGACCGTTAACCACTAAAAACTAAAATAACTGAATAACTGAAAACTTGTAACTAATTGGATTATCTTACTTTTTCCTTGGGTGCTTTTTGCGAGGTGGGGGTGTGAAGATAAGGCTTTATATTCTAATCTTGAACCCTTTATTTTTACCGAATAGTTATCCCGCGGCTTTTCAGCATGGGGCCGATGTCAGGATCTCTACCCGCAAAATTGCGATACATTTCGTCATAGTTTTCGGTGTTCCCTCTTGATAAAATCATATCGCGCAAACGCTGTCCGTTTTCAAGCGTAAGACCACCATTTTGTTCGAACCACGCAAAGGCATCCTGATCGAGCATTTCTGCCCACTGGTAGGCGTAATAACCGGCCGCATAACCGTTTCCCCAAATATGTAAAAAGTATGATGATTTATAGCGTGGCGGAACCTGTGGAATATCAAGTTTGTTTTTTTTCAGCGCTTCAGTTTCAAATTCTTCAACCGAGTTTACTTTGGTTTCCTGCGCAAGCGTGTGCCATTCCATATCAATGTTTGAAGCGGCTAATAATTCGGTGAATGCATAACCCTGATTAAATGTTTCCGATTTTTTAATTTTATCAACAAGTTCCTGCGGCATTGATTCGCCGGTTTGATAATGTTTCGCATAGTTTTCCAGAACGTCGGGATATAGCGCCCAGTGTTCGTATAATTGCGACGGCAGTTCAACAAAATCGCGAGCCACGCTTGTTCCTGAAAGGCTTGGGTAAATCTGGTCGGCAAAAATTCCGTGCAGTGCATGGCCAAATTCGTGGAACATGGTGGTTACATCGTCGTATCTGATTAATGCCGGTTCGCCTTCAACAGGCTTGGCAAAGTTGCATACGTTATAAACCACAGGTTTTGTTCCCATCAGTTTCGACTGCTCGACCAGATTGCTCATCCATGCACCTCCCGATTTATTGTCGCGCTGAAAAAAATCACAGTAAAACAATGCCAGTTCACTCCCATCTTCATCGAAAACTTCGTAAACCCGCATGTCAGGATTATAAACAGGTAAGTCGGTACGAAGCTCAAAAGTTATTCCGAATAAACCGGTTGCTGCGTAAAATACTCCATTTTCAAGCACATTAAACAGTTCGAAGTACGGTTTAAGCTGTTCTTCGTCCAAATTGTAACGTTCTTTACGCAGTTTTTCAGCATAAATATTCCAGTCGTATGGCTGGAGTTCAAAACCGCCTTTTTCTTTGTCGATTATTGCCTGTAAATCTTTTGCTTCTTTTCTGGCATTTTCAGTTGCAGGCCCAATCAGCTTATCAAGGAAATCTCTCACTGCTTCGGGTGTTTTTGCCATTTGCTCTTTCAATGTCCAGGCTGCGTAATTCGGATAGCCTAATAAAGCTGCTTTTTCGGCTCTTATTTCGGCAATACGTTTAATAATTTCGCGGGTATCGTTTTCATCGCCTTTTTCGGTGCGGGTAATTGATGCTTCAAACAGTTTACGGCGTGTTTCACGGTTTTCAAGATTTTGAAGCAAAGGCTGTTGTGTGGTATTTTGCAGTGCAATCAGCCATTTCCCTTCATGGCCGGCATTATCGGAATTTGTTGCGGCTTGTTTCATAGTGCTTTCCGAAAGCCCTTTCAGGTCTTCCGGATCGTCAAAAACCAACGAAGAAGACTTTGTTCCTGTTAAAAGCTGATTGTAGAATTTAGCGCTTAATAAAGCATCTTCTTCATTTAGTTTTTTTAATTCTTCTTTGGCTTCAGCCGAAAGGTTTGCGCCGGCTTGGATGAATTGATCGTAGTAATATTGCAGTAAACGGGCCGATTCTTTATCAAGTGTCAGTTCATCTTTTTTTTGATAAAGGACTTTAACCCTTTCGAACAGTTTGTCGTTTAGCATTACTGCATCCTGCAGTGCCGCCAATTTCGGCGCAATATCTTCCTGCAGTTTTTGCAAAACGGCATCAGTATTGGCGCTCGACAATACTCCGAAAACATTCATGACACGGGTCAGTAATTCACCGCTTTTTTCTATTGCTACCAGTGTATTTTCAAAAGTAGGTGCATCCTTGTTGTTGGCAATCTGCTCAATTTCAGTAAATTGCTGTTCAATCCCTTCCTCAATAGCCAGAGCAAAATCAGTGTTTTTTATCTTCGAAAAGTCGGGTGCCTGATAAGGCAGCGTACTTACATTCATAAAAGGATTATCCTTGTCCATTAAATTTTTTTCTTTTGTTTCTTTATTGCAGGATGCAAAAATAAGCGACATTAGCACCATTGCGGTAATAGTTAATTTTTTCATTTCCCTGATTGTTAAAAATTTCTTGTTCACTTTTACAATACACAAATGTGTTGATTAAAGTTTAGCCGGATTAACAGATAATTTCTTCGAGGTTTTCATCAAAAAAATGATATTCCAAGTAAGAATAGGCATTGTTGCTTTCAACATTTACCCACCTGAAGTATTTTTTGAGCCATTGAAAACGCAGGCTTTTAAACCCTTTGGTAAGATATGCCGCCATGTAGGGGTGTACTTTCATGGTTAGCTTTTTTCTGCTCAAATCTTTTAAAATGTATTTTACTTTGCTGTCGAGTTCGTCGGCAAATAAAATAGTTGACACAATTTTACCGCTTCCTTTACAGGCCGGGCAACTTTCTGTAGTTTCAATGTTTTCTTCCGGCCTTACTCTTTGCCGGGTAATTTGCATAAGGCAAAATTTACTTAGGGGAAGAATGTTGTGTTTTGTACGATCTTTTTCCATAATTTCCTTTATGTGGTCGTACACTTTCTGGCGATTGGCAACGAGATGCATATCGATAAAATCGATAACAATAATACCTCCCATATCTCTTAACCTCAACTGTCGTGCTATTTCGGTACATGCGGCAAGGTTCACTTCGAGTGCATTGTTCTCTTGATCCGGCCCTACTTTCGTTCTGTTTCCGCTGTTAACATCAATCACATGAAATGCTTCGGTATGTTCAACTATCAGATAGGCTCCATCTTTAAACGAAACGGTTTTCCCGAATGATGATTTTATTTGTTTTTCGATACCATAGTATTCGAAAATGGGTTGCCGCCCTTTGTATAGTTTAACTATTTTTCGCTTGTCGGCCTGAATACTGCCTATGTAATCTGCAATTTCGTTACAAACTGATGAATCGTTAACAATAATACTGCTGAAATCGGAGTGATAAATATCGCGTAGCAGGGTTGTTGTCCTGTCCATTTCATTAACGATGAGCGATGGTACACTTGCTCTTGCCAGTTTGTTATAGGTTGCCTCCCATTGTCCGGTCAGCCGGCGCAGTTCCTGATCGAGCTCGGCTACTTTTTTGCCCTCGGCGGCTGTCCTTACAATTACTCCGTATTTTTGTGGTTTTATGCTTTGAACCAATCTCTTCAGCCTGCTTTTTTCCTCGGTGGTTTTTAGTTTCTGCGAAACAGAAACTTTATCGCCGAAAGGCATTAGTACCAAGTAACGGCCTGTTATTGATATTTCTGATGTTAGTCGTGGCCCTTTTGTTGAAATTGGTTCTTTAGATACCTGTACAAGAATTTTTTGCCCTATTTTAAGTAAATCGCTAATTGTACCTTCTTTATCAATATCGGGCTCTTTACGTATTTTGGAAAGAGATAAAGATTTCGATTTTTTTGAAGAGGCGGCTTTTACATAATTGTTTAGAGTTGCAAATTGCGGCCCCACATCAAGATAATGCAAAAAGGCATCTTTGCTGGATCCTATATCAACGAATGCAGCATTTAAGCTGGGCATGATTTTTTTTACCTTGCCCAGATAAATGTCTCCAACTGCAAATTTTGCCCCTCTTTTTTCCCTACTTAATTCAACAAGCTTTTTGCTTTCCTGTAAAGCAATGACAATTTCGGATGGAGTTACATCAATTATTAAATCGCTACTCACAACCTGAATGTTAAATCTTTATTTTTTGAAATATTGAATACCATATACATCCCAAACTAAACACACAACAATATTTGCCTTATGTTTAATTTGGGATAAGTTTTAAAACATAACTTATTAAAAAGTTATTTCTTTTTCTTGTGGCGATTTTTGCGCAATCTTTTTTTCCGCTTGTGCGTTGCTATTTTATGTCTTTTCCTCTTTTTCCCGCTTGGCATGTTAAAATTATTTTACTGATTTTTTAACTTTTGACACGAAAGTTTTTGCAGGTTTAAATGAAGGAATATTATGAGCCGGAATAATTATAGTAGTATTCTTCGAAATATTCCTTGCAGTTTTTTCTGCTCTTTTCTTCACTATAAAACTGCCAAATCCTCTGAGGTAAACATTTTTACCACCAATTAACGAATCCTTAACGGTTTCCATAAGGGCCTCAACTGTTTTTAAAACAGTTACCTTTTCAATCCCTGTGTTTTTTGAAATTTCATTTACAATATCTGCCTTAGTCATCTTTTAAAATATTTAATTTTCAATATATTATTTATATACAAATTGGAGTGCAAAGATAAAATAAATTTATGAAGTTATAAAACATTTATTAAATTTATTTTTGTTTTTATCGAGATTTTTAATTAGTTAGCTTTAAAATGGTATATTTTATTGACAAAATTGATTTTTTTAGTATCTTCAAAACTATTTATAAACGATATAATAAATATTGAACATGTTAAACAATCTGAACATTGAAGAAATTCTTTTTATTGACATTGAAACAATCCCGCTGGCTCCTGAATACGGGGTGCTTACAAAAAAGTGGCAACAACTTTGGGAACATAAAATGAAACATTACATCGACAATGGCGAACCGGCTGAGGATTTGTACGAGCGTGCCGGGATATACGCCGAGTTCGGAAGAATTATATGTATTTCGGCCGGATACGTAATTCAAAAAAATGGCGAACCGTACTTCAGGGTAAAATCGTTTTACAGTGATGATGAAAAAAAACTTATCAGCGATTTTTTTAATGCATGGGAAATATTCGAAAAAAAAGGAAAACGCCGGCTATGCGCACACAACGGGCAGGAATTCGACTTCCCGTATATTTCGCGCCGTGCACTGGTAAATGGTTTGAAACTTCCGAAGATACTGAACATATCGGGCGCAAAACCATGGGAGATAAAAGATACACTGATAGATACGCTTCAGCTGTGGAAATTTGGCGATTATAAACACTATACATCTCTTTCGCTGCTGTGCGAGCTTTTCAATATTCCAACCCCTAAAGACGATATTGACGGAAGTCAGGTAGCCGGTATTTACTGGGAAGAAAATGACCTTGACCGGATTATAAAATATTGCGAAAAAGATACGCTTGCCGTTGCAAACCTGCTGTTAAAGTATTCGGGCGGGAAAATTATTCCTTTTGAGAATATTGAAAGCGTTTGAAAATTAGAAAAGAAATTTTAGCTCCGGGGCAAAATAATCCGAACCTTAATTCAATTTCTCATCATTCTGTCAATATCGCGTTTTGAGTCTTTCTCTTTAATGGATTCACGTTTGTCGTATATTTTTTTGCCGCGGGCAAGCGCAATTTCCAATTTTGCAAGACCGTTTTCGTTAATAAACATACGCACCGGAACAATCGTAAAACCTGATTCTTTGATTTTTTTTTCGAGCTTCAGCAGTTCTTTGCGGGTTAAAAGAAGTTTGCGATCTCGCTTGGCAATATGGTTGTTGCATGTACCCATTTCGTATTCCGAAATGTGCAGATTTTTAACAAACAATTCTCTATTGTAAAACTGGCCGTACGAATCGGTTAAATTGGCTTTCCCTCCTCTTATCGATTTTATCTCGGTGCCGGTTAGCTGTACTCCGGCTGTAAAACGCTCTATAAGTTCGTATTCAAACGAAGCTTTCCGGTTTTTTATATTTATGTTTCCCTGTTTATGCATTGTTAAATCAAATAATAAATCATTATCGTCAAAATTAAATATAAATGTAAAAAAATCATTACGATTGTCAAAATTAAGAATTTGCTTTTTAAAAGAGGAATAAGTATTTTTGTAGTACATTGTAAACGAAATTTTTTGAGTATGATATAAAAAAGCGTGCTTATCAGCACGAAAGACATATAAAAAGCATTGAGCTTTATTCTTGGCTGTCAGAAAGTTTGCCGATTGGAAGATAGCATCCAAAGAAGAAGGTTAAATGTTCACGTATAGCGTGGACTTGACTTGATTCCTTGGATGCGAGGTTAGGCAAACACCACTGACAGCGGGAAACGGTTAAGTTTCACGCTTTTTTTGTGCCTGACTGGGAATGGATTTTTCATTAAATAATTAATAACAATTTTTAAAAGTAAAGTTATGTACACAACAACCAAAGCAACGGCCGTCGCAAATTATAGCGGGGCAATGGAAACAGATACCATTTCAAAAAACGGGCGGAGTTCGAAAAGCCAGACGAGTAGAGGTAAATAATGATAATGAATAAAATGATAACATTGAATATTCTTATGGTAAAGATTGGACCGAAACCGGTGTTTTGGGCTCTATTGTTTCTAATTTTTTCAGTTAGTCTTTGTATTAAAATAGCGAAAAAACTCAACCAAAGTAGAGTGATGTGGGGAATTATAGGTTTTATATCAAGTTCCCTTATCATTGCATTGCACGTTGAGAGAACGCTGCGTTTGACGTTTGGGCAGTCGGCAATTTTCGGATTATTTTTCTTTGGTGTGTCAGTTGCGTTAATTTGGTTAATTATACTGGATAAGCCATGGAAAAAAGTCATAAAGCAATGTCCATATTGTAACGGAACGATATCCATTGAAGCAAAAAAATGTAAACATTGTAGCGAATGGATTGAAAAACCTGATAAGCAGGATTGACAACGAAACATGTTCCAGTAAGATTTTTTGCTTGTTTCAATTGTTTGTACTGAGAGGCTTTAGCAATGTAGAAAGATGCCTACACACAACGAGCGGTTTGGCCATTTTACTTGCAATAGTCTATATTCTTCCGAATGTAACGCCAAAATTGTCGTGTAATATCTCTATCTGCTCCGGATATAGTATCATACTGTTGGTGTGGCCGAAATAACGGGTTACCACACGCGGCATAACCGCAAGTTTGCGGCTGTATGATACGGTATTTGGGCGGGCTGAGATAACTACCAGCAGGTCGTTTCCGGTTAATTGGCCGGCAATTATTTTCATATTGGGTGCTTCAGTCATAAAACGGACATGTTTTTCCGAAAAAGACACAGTTTCTTTAATGTGCGTGATACCTTTCAGGGTATTTTTATCGGTAATGAAAAGCAACTCGCCCGATGTATTGCGGTGAAGCGTATGCAACAGGGTCATCCATGTTTTAAAACCCATTTCACGGTCGGCATTGCGAGGTATCAGCACATAAATTTTACGGAACATGATGATTTTGGTTTTCATATCAACCACCATGAGTGTTTGCGGGCAATTTTCGAGCAGTTTTTCGATAATCGTTCCGAAAAAATATTTAGCAGTACCCGACTGTCCGCTCCAGCCAAGTACAATGTGTGTTGCCTGTATTTCCACAGCCGCACGTATTATTCCTTCTGAAATATTACTGTCTAAACGCATGGCAGGCATGTAACGTACATTTGCCGCGTTAGCCTGATTGACAAAATAGTCGACAAACGATTTATTTTTAAGTATGGATTGTTCCATCTGCTGAGGAGTAGTTGCTATTGTCAGTGGCGACACACCGGAATCGTTGCCCGGCTGGTGAATCAGGATAGCAAAATCGAAAAGCGTTAGTGCGGTTTCGGGATTGGAAACAGGTACCAGAATATGATCGGGTTTCTGCTTCTGAACATCATTTTCTTTTTGCTGTAAGGCAACTAATCGCCCCGCATAATCAGTTACATAAGTGCTTATTAAACATGTAAACAGGATTATCAATACTGTTCCGTTGATAATCTGCTCATCGAAAATACCTATGCGATACCCCACGATAATTATCGCAATGGTAGCAGCCGCATGAGAACAGCTCAGCCCGAAAAGCAACAGCCGTTCGGCTTTGGTATAACGGTAAAGCAGCTGCATAACAAAAGCTGCAATATATTTGCTTACAAGCGCCATAAAAATCAACGCTGCCGCAAGGATAAATGTATCAAATCCATGAAAAAACGCCCGTACATCTACCAACATTCCTATGTAGATAAGGAAAAATGGTACAAAAACAGAGTTTCCAATAAATATGGTTCGATTCATCAGCGTTGACTGGTGCGGTATTATACGATTAAGTACCAGTCCACACATGAATGCACCCACAATAGCTTCGATACCGGCCAATTCGGCCAAAAAACCCGATAAAAACAGAGATGTCAGGACAAAAATGTACTGTGCGGTATCGTCGCTTTGGAAATGCGAAAAATACCAGCGGCAAATTTTCGGAAAGCACCAAAACATCACAAACATGAGAGTGCCCAGTAATACAATGGTTTTTACCCAGAAAAACACACTTAACGTTCCTTCATACGAGGTGGTAATAATGGTCAGGAACATCAGCACAGCCATGTCGGTGATGATGGTTCCGCCGATACTCACCACAACAGGTTCGGCTTTTGTTATATTCAGCCGCCCGGCAATGGGATACGAAACGAGCGTGTGTGTAGAAAACATGCAAGCCAGCAGCAACGAAGCGGTAATATTGAAACTGAAAACATAACGAGCGAGCAAAAACCCCAATATAAAAGGTATTATAAATGTAAAAATGCCAAACCACACACTTTTAAATTTGTTCCTGCGGAAACTGAACATATCTATTTCGAGTGTCATCAGGAACATCAAATACAGTAGTCCTGCCGTAGATAATAATTCCAGCCCCAGGCCTTCGCCAATCAAATGAAATCCTTTAGGCCCGATAAGTATTCCCGACAGTATTAATCCAAAAATAGAGGGCATGCCAATTCTCTTGCAGGCAGGGGGAACCACCAGCATAATAAACAGGCAAAGCGCCAGCACGATAACCGGATTTTCTATCGGGAAATGCATTAATTTATTTGTTCAGTATTATAATAATGATACAAAAATAGCAAAATCACCCATAGTACAAATTTCATGAAAACATACAGGATTTTTCAAAGTTTACTGCAAAATATCTGTCCGGTATTATCGCACAGTGCTTTATTTGGAACTACAAGGAGAGTAAAAAAGGCCTATTTTCAACTTCGTAGGATTGTATTTGACATGTGCCTAACCACTTATTGTGTGCTGACATTTATAGACGTTTTTTAAATTTATATACTTTTGTATAATCGCACGGAACTGCATCTTCAATCTCAAAACCTGCTTTGCCAAAATATTGATCCATTTCTTGTTGCATAAGCCTTTTATAACTTCTTGGCTCTATCAATTCGATAAAGGCAAATTTTAATTTTCTTCCAAATGTTTTCGGCTTGTCCCACTCAACAACGATAAATTTTCCGCTGTCTTTTAAAACCCTATAAATTTCAAGTAATACTTTCTGTTGCGTTATTTCCTCTAATTCGTGCAATGCTAATGATATAACAACAGCGTCAAAGCTTTTATCCTCTAACTCCAAGTTTGTTGCGTCCATAACTTTCAAATCAATGTTTGAAATGTTGTTTTTCACTATACTGTGTCTTGCCACATCTAACATTTTAATTGACCTGTCGGTAGCAGTAATTTTTATGTTGCTATTATATTTTGCTATTGTTATGCTGTTTTCGCAAGTTCCGGCACATACCTCCAGCAAATTTCCGCTGTCACCACTCACTAATTTTGCAACAACATTTCTTGGATTGCTTTCTTCCTTGTTGAAATATACAGATATACCAATGTTGTATACCCTCGCGATTATATTATAGAATAACCTGTGTATTTTGTATCTTATTTTCATTATTTTTTAAAATTAACGTTCTATTTTCCGTACTTTTTCTACCGCACTGTCATTCGCTGACAGCTAACGTGCTGGCGGCTTTATGAAAGCGGGGCTTTCGTTAACGTTCCTGCGGGGTTACTGCCGCCGTTGCGCCAAACCGCGTGTTAGGTGTTCGTACATTCATTTTTCAATCATTTCATTTGTTATCGTCATAAAATATTCTGCCAAATATTTTGAGTTCTTATGATATGTCCAATTTTCTGCTTGCCACAATTGCTTTTCTAATTTTTCATCATTAACATAAATGTCAAAAACTAATTCATTAAAATATCCCATTCCATGTTCTGTTAAACAATCGTGTGCAGGTGAATTCAATGGAGCATCAATAACTCTGATTACTTTTTCCTCTGCTGGCCGAAGAACTACTTCTTTTTTATTTTCAGTTCGATATGGACGTGCATCATGTTCAAACTTTAAAGTAATTATTTCTTGTGTCGAATTTTTTACTTTAAATGTATAAAACCCTTGATAATCACAGCCTGAAAAAATTAGCAGGCTCAAAATGAATAGAGTAAATACTTTTTTCATATTTTTTAATCGTTTAATGTATTTTCAGTTATTATGAGGATATATTTACCATTGTTATTTACTTTTCCCAATGAGAAATCCCAAAATTTTCTTTGAGAAAGTGTTTTTTCCTGTTTAATATCATCAGGTTGATATATATCCTTTGCCTTTTTATTTTCGTCATACACTACTTTGGAGCCAATAATAATTTTTTCTCCCGAAGTAACGACATAATACTTACTTGAACTTATCCAAAAATCCGTTTTCGATTTCGGAACAATTTTTACAGTTTTATCATTGAGTTTATTTTCAACTAAAAACTCATATGCCGTACCATAAACCGTACCATATTCTGGACCACAAGCAAAACAACAAGGTAAAAGACACAAAATCATTAACAATCTAATCTTCATACAATTTCTTTTTTTGTTCTCTTTGTCCGCTACACTCTGTCCGCATGACACCTAACATCCGGCGGCTTGGTGAAAGCGGGGCTTTCGTTAACGTTCCTGCGGGGTTAATGCCGCCATCTCACAAAACCGCTCGTTGTATGCAGGCATCTGTGTCTGTCTTTCGATAAAAGTCATTCGAGACGAACTAAACCATTCTTAAAATAACTATTATTGCAGGTATCAACCAAACAATTCCATTGATAATTGTCAATTTATCATCTGAATTTTTGAAAAATACTAAAGCGCCTAAATTTACAGTAATATGAAAAACTGCCGCAATAATGATATTATATTGCGTTCCGCGAAATAGCCACGCAATGAGAATTGAGACAGATATAGTAAAAAGTAAAAATCCAATCATAAAAATTATACCATTTTTATAATACATGACGTGCCACAATCCCCAAATTGTACCAACAATTATTGAGGCAATCAAAATGTTATGCTTTTTTTCTAATATTGGTTGCAAAAAACCACGCCAACCTATTTCTTCTCCAACTGCACCAACCAGAATACCAATAAACATAATTGGTAGAATTGATTGTAAATTTTCGGTCGTTTTTACATTTATTCCTGCTTGTTTTCCAATAAAAAACGAAACACTAAAGAGCAAAAATGGAATAACGAAAGCAATCAACGTTTTAAAAACAATCGCTTTATTAAAATCAAAATTGACAGAAAATATTAAATCTTTGAAAATCAACGTTACAACAAAAAAGCCAATCATAGGGGCTAATTGTGGAAGCACAATTTTTTCAAAACCAAGATTTATTTTTTGTTGTAACACAGCCAATAATGAAGTAATTATCAGTGTAATAAATACAAATATTCCTATTCTCAAATACATATCTCAATTCTTTACGTTATTGTTAAAATTATTACTTTGTTGTCGTTCTCTGTTTTCTGTCAGTGTCCACTGCACTTTCGCTCGGCTTATATCGTCCGCTGGCTTTGCGAAGGGTTTCGCCTTTTATACCGAATACCTTATATTTTTATCTTCAATGTTCCAGTTTTTACCTTTAATGTTTATAATTGTCTAAACAGTCAAAATATCACAGCCCGGTGCGCGCAAAAGGAACTGCGTCGTGCCCTGTAAATTCGCCGTTTAAGTATTTATAATAACCTGTAATGGCAATCATTGCTGCATTATCCATA
>Ga0082212_10002313_pt1 | contig 27934 bp, 19 predicted proteins | sample TergutNt197P3_FD_71548 | JGI IMG/M metagenome (GOLD analysis project Ga0082212, IMG submission 71548) | Neocapritermes taracua P3 segment gut microbial communities from Petit-Saut dam, French Guiana - Nt197 P3 | ecosystem: Host-associated > Arthropoda: Insects > Digestive system > Gut ...
AAGCGACCACTTGCAAGCGCATTATACTATTGACGGTACTACATGGAATCGTTTGCCGTTTATCCCCATTGCCGGCGCTCAAAACGAAATTACCATAGATCTCGAAGAAAATATTGCCACCAATCCAAATCTTCAAATTGCTTTTAAATACGAAACCACTTCGGTTTACCCGATGTGCGCCATTTTCAATGTTACTTTTAAAGCAAATTTATAATGGTTAATGATTAATGGTTAATGATAAATGGTTAATGATTAATGATTAAATAAAATAATAATAAGATGTTAATAGTAGAAAATAAAATTTCAATTAAAGAACTTCAAGTATTAGCGGAAAATTTACTTGGAGATTTAGTAAAAGCGGTGGTTGATATAAAAAATGAAATCTTGATTTTAGATGCTGAACTACATGCCGATATGGAAGCGTATCTTTTAGAAAACGGTTCAGAACAGGAAAATTTATGGGGAATCAACCTCTATCCTGATATGGAAGGAGAAGATTTTATAGAGTTTGACTCCATGATAAATATAAGACCGAGACAAGGAAACAGAAGCAGAGGAGTAGAGAATATTAATTGTCAAAACAAAATTAAAAATATCGTGAACAATAAAATCACAAAAGATGATGCATAGAGAATTAAGTACCGGTAAATGGGCACAAATGAATTTTATAGAACAGTTGGCAAATGTGGGCTCCGAAGTATCTCGTGCCAGTAAATGGAAAATGAAAAACAATGAAATTCATGCCCAAAACTCTTTTGAAAGAGCATTGGAATTGCTGGATTTAACTATTTTAAATTCCCCACGCTACTCGGCTACAAAAGAATTGTGCAGAGCCAGAGAAGAGATGTGCAAACACTTCTATGATTCAACTACTGATGAATTTGAAAAAATAAATCGTTATTTTTACCCATTTGCATTTGCAGCAAGAAAAAATTTATAATAATTAAAACAATATCAAATTATGAATAAAATACGACCTCTTTTAATGTTATTTTTTGGCGCGTTGCTTTTTTTCGGCTGCCAAAAACCGTGGAATGAACCTGAATTTAAAGTTGATGACTGGGTGCCGCCTGCCGGTACCAAACCGTCTCAGTTTTGGACGATTGATAATCCAACCTATAGTACGAGTAATGTATTATGGAAACACCGAAATAGTGATGGAACATGGAAATCATTACCGGATTCACTCACAGATCCCAGACTTCCTATCCTGCGCTATCTTAGAGCGGTGGTAGTAAGTTCCGATGAAGGTGGAAATTACTATAAATCAATGGTAATTCAAGATCCTACAGGTGGTGTGGAATTGGAATTGGATATGTCCGGTTTGTATAATACTTACCCCGTAGGGCAAAAAGTAGTGATTGTTTTGAATGGATTAGTAGTGGGCGATTATAACAACCTCCCCCAAATCGGTTGGATATATAATGAAACCCAAGTAGGAAGAATCAGTTCTTTGTATTTTGACAAGTATATTATTAAAGATGGATTACCCAGTTTGAAAAATGTGCCCAAACCATTAAGAAACAATGAGATTGAATTCGGTGGCAGTCAAAGAGATATTAACAAATTGGTGCGCTTGGAAAATGTTACCTTTGAAAAACCGGCTATTGGAAAACCCATTGCATTTAATGATATTGTACCTGCCACTGAATGGATTGTGGATGTGCCGTCGATAAACGGTGTAAAAAAAGTAACCGTTCGTACTTCTCCTTATGCCAAGTTTAGAAATACCATTATTGAAGATAAAGAATACAATCTCACAGGAATCTTAACGATATTTGGCGATAATACCTATCAACTCATGATTCGAACCAAAGATGACATTGAGGTGATTGAATCTATTGTGTTTGATTTTTCTTCCAATCCTGTTGGCGAGGGCAAATGGAGCGTTCAGCCTGCTTCTGCTTCTACCGCATGGGCGTTCAGAACCAATAGTATGGCGCACATCGGCAATAAAACCGGCAGTAGCCACATTGATATGGACGATTGGCTAATCTCTCCCATGATTACCTGCTTGGACAGGGCAAACAGTTACCTGCATTTTGAGCACCAAATTAATGTACAAAATGAGCAATACGGCGCTTATCAAGTCTATTACACTACCTCCGAGGCAACCACATTTAACCCTAACGATTGGAAAGAATTGGGAGCGATTACTGTTTTCCCCAACACTTTTGATTGGAGCAACAATATCTCTCTTTCAAAAATCAATGCCAATAATTTTAGAATTGCATTCAGATACCATTCAACAGACCCCGATGTAGAAACCTATTTATGGAATATTAAAAAAGTGGAGATTAAGAAATAAATGAGCATGGAAATCAAACTCAATACAATAGAGGAAGCGCTATCAGATTTTAAAGCCGGAAAGTTTTTGATTGTGGTAGATGATGAAGATAGAGAAAATGAAGGTGATTTTATTATTGCGGCTGAAAAAATTACGTCTGAAAAGGTAAATTTTATGATGCGTTGTGGGCGCGGCGTTTTATGCACGCCCATTACTGCCGAACGTTGCAAAGAATTAGACCTTGAAATGCAAGTGCTCAGTAACACTTCATTGCACGGAACGCCTTTTACCGTTACCATAGACTTGCTTGGAAACGGCTGCACAACCGGCGTTTCGATGCACGACAGGGCAGCCACCATCAAAGCATTAGCCGACCAAACGATGAAGCCTGAAAATTTTGGACGCCCCGGCCACATCAATCCATTGCGGGCGCGCGATGGCGGCGTGTTAGTGCGGGCAGGGCATACAGAGGCTACCGTTGATTTGGCACGTCTCGCCGGACTCTTTCCTGCCGGAGCCCTCATCGAAATTATTAACGAAGATGGCACGATGGCACGATTGCCACAACTGCAAAAAATTGCACATCAATTTGATATTAAAATTATCTCTATTCAAGATTTAATTGCCTATCGCGTAAAAACAGAAACATTAATTCATAAAGAAGTTGAAGTGAAACTGCCTACAAAATGGGGTACTTTCAGTTTAATTGCATATTCTCAGTTAAACAATCAATTAACCCATTTGGCGCTCAAAAAAGGGGAATGGGAAAAAGATGAAGAGGTAATGGTGCGTGTACATTCCTCGTGCGTTACCGGCGATATTCTTGGCTCTATGAAGTGCGATTGCGGCGACCAACTCCATAATGCAATGCAAATGATTGAAGAAGAAGGAAAAGGATTAGTTTTGTATATGGATCAAGAGGGGAGGGGCATTGGACTGGTAAACAAACTGAAAGCCTATCACCTGCAAGAACAGGGAAGAGATACGGTAGAAGCCAATTTAGAACTCGGCTTCCGCGCCGATGAGCGAGACTACGGCGTGGGCGCGCAAATACTCCGCGATTTGAATGCCACCAAAATAAAACTCATTACCAATAACCCCTCAAAAAGGGTAGGGTTAAGCGGACATGGAATTGAAATCGTTTCTACCATCCCCATCATTATTAACCCCAAACAGGATAATTACAAATACCTAAAAACCAAGCAGGATAAAATGGGGCATAACCTCCACTTGGGGTAGAAAAAAAAGAGGCTGCCCTTTTTAAGACAGCCCTCTCGTTTTTTATCTCACAATTGAAATTTTTCGACTCACAGATTTGCCTTCCCGAGACATCAATTTGACAATATAAATACCGTTTGACACCGAAAGCGTAATCGTTGCTTCGGCGCCGGTTATATTATGTTGGGAAATCAGACGTCCGTTTAGGTCTAAAATTTCTGCAAATAGCGCGGTTTCAACATTTTTGATAATGATTGAATTTTGATGACTGTAAACAAGCACATTACTCAACTCGTTGTCATTTATGCTTAGCGGTTCAAAAATTACATGAATAGTTCCATTAGATTGTACATCATCAAAAGTGTAGGTGGTTATGGCTCCTTGACTTTCATCGTTTACCAACACATCTAAAATTTTATAATTGGCAAAAGTGGTAATGGTATAAGTTATGGCGCCGCCTTCTTCTACTTGGGTGGTTCCCGGAGGGTCAATTTCGCCATAAGTGCTGTTGTTTACCGTAGCGGTTATGGTGTAATAAATAACCTCTTCTTTTACTTCAATAGTAAATTCTTGGGTATAATCTTCGCCAACTCCTAAGCCATCTGCAATAGTGGCGAGAATCTTTGCCGTACCGATTGCTGTGGCGGTGAAGGTGTTGCCTGCAATAGTGGCATTTGTTTCTCCGGCATCGGTTACCGACCATTCAATCGTTTTATGGGTGGCATTTGTGGGCATAACGGTTCCGGTGAGTGTCAGCGGTTCGTTAATGGCAGCAGATGTCGGTACGTTGATAATATTTTCTACCGGAACAAAAGGAGCAGTGCCCGAAATACCGTAAATGGTAACATCTAAACGGTTTACACCGTTACCTCCAACAGTACCACCACCAATGGAAGCCGTTGAGGTACAAAGCCAACGTAAGAAAATTTCTGCTTGATGGCTTACCGCTTCAGGGAGAGGAATCAATTCTAATTTTCCGGTGAGGTAATTGTCATTAGCCACAGTAACAGTTCCGCCTTCAACGTCTGTCCACTCACCTGCGCCTACTTTATATTGCACTTTAAAATCTTTTGGACCGGTATCGGAGCCGCGTTGTTTAGAGGTAAATGTTATATCTGTATAACCGGCAGTTGAAAATGTGGTCATCCAATATTTGTCGGTAGTGGTAGCATCTTCCCAACCGGCTGAAGCGGCAACGCCGTCGGCATTTACGGCAAAGTTTTTCCCGTCTTCATCACGAGTTAAAGTGGCGATACCATCGTTCTCATCAGATCCGCCGGTAGCCAAAAAAATGCCATCTTCAGGTGGGTTTCCTGATGTGTAGCCGTTCCATTTGGCAATGAGTTCTCCGGTGGGTTGTGTGCCTGCGCCGCTCAATGATACGGTAACATCTTCTGCGCCTGTACTGCTAAGGGTTATTGAAGCCGTATAGGCACGTATTTCCGTAGGAGTAAAAGTAATGCTCAACGTGCCACCGGTTGCGGGCTCCCATGAAGTTTCCGCAATAGTAAATGCACTTGCGTCTGCGCCCGATTTAGAATATGTGATAATATCAGTTAAGGCGGCTCCGGAAACGGCAACGGTTTTAGGTTCTGAGGTTGCTCCGGTTTCAACGCTTCCGAAATTTAAAGTTGTAGGATTGACAAAAATAGTAGGATTCTCTATTGCAAAATCTCCGTAAACGGTAATACCTAAACGGCTGGTACCGGCAGAAGCAACAGTATTACCATTAACGGATACCGCTGAAGTGCAAATCCAACGCATATACACTACGCTCTGATTGTTCATATCCGTAGGAAGCGGGTGGTCTTCAATATCGAAGAAATCGGTGGGATTTAATATTTCAACTGTAGCGTCTGCTATATCAGTCCAAGTTCCGGATGCTCCTATCTTATATTGAACCTTAAAATCTTTTGGACCTGTATTGGAACTTTTTTGTCTGGAAGTGAAAGTTAAATCGGTGCAACCGACAGTAGAAAATGTGATTATCCAATATTTTTCGGTAGTTGTAGGGTCAGTCCAACCGGTAGAAGATGCAACAAGATCGTTATTTACAGCATAGGTATAACCTGTTCCGTTACCATCGCGGGTTAAAGTGGCTATGCCATTATTATCTTCCGTGCCGCCGGTAGCTAAGAAAATGCCATCTGCAGGAGGGTTGCCTTGTGTGTAGCCATTCCATTGGGCTACAGGAGGGGTTTGTGCAAGCAATAGATTAAAAGCGCTTGCAAGAATAAAAATTGAGAATAAGATTTTTTTCATGTTAAATAATTTTAATTTGTTGTTATTGTAATTGTTACATTAAATATTTTATAAAAAACTAATCGGGCAAAGATATATTTTTTTGTATCTAACAATTATTAAAGTTTAGTTAATTTTTTTGCGTTGCTTTTGCGTTGCTAAAAAAAAATCTCATTTTGATGTACAAACAGAACACGGTCATTCCGACCGCAGGGAGGAATCTTGTTCTCCATTCTCTCCACTCTCTTTTAATTTTTATTTTTTGTCAATATGATTAATCAACTCTGCAATTTGTGTTTCAGACAAACTTGTTAGCTCGCTTATCTCTTTAATGGGCATTCCCATTGCTATTGCCTTCTGCACAATTTCTATATTTCTTTCTATCTTTCCCTCTATCTTCCCCTCTATCTTCCCCTCTATCTTCCCTTCTATTTTCCCTTCTACCTTCCCTTTTCTCTCAGCCGTATCCAAAGCACTGTATAAATCTCTGTATTTTTTTAAACTGTCTTCGTATTCTGCAATTTCCTGCTTATTCATTTTGGCTATTTCAGCAACTCGAAAAATTTTCTCAAAAATTCTCTCTTGAAGCTGTGAAGGAAGTTCCTGCAATCTCGGAAGGTTCTTTAACACATACATCCATTTGTCAAAACGTGTTTCCAACTGGTCTATACTTTTATTGAACTTGGGCATCTCTAAATAAATGAACGTCAATTTGTCGTAAAAAACGGTTTTCTTCTGTGTATCCATCAATTTCACTTCGGAATGATAGTAATCTTTGTCATCTTTGCTTTCGTTGAATACAAAATTTAGAATCCCTACCGTATAAACTGCTTTCAAACGGTAATCCCAATCGCCTCTTAAACCTTGCTCTCGAATAGGAAAAGAAGCGTAATACACGCTACGGTCTTTGAAAAAGTTGAGTTTTGCTTTTTGCATTTCAACAATAAACGTTTCACCGGTTTCAGTCTCACAGTAAATATCAAACACCGCCCGCCGATCATCTTCGCTACGACCTAATTGCTCAGAATTGAGATATTTCACCTCTTTGATTTGTCCTTGACTGTGAATTAGCTCATTTAAGAAATCCATTAACAAATCTTTGTTCACCTCAGTTCCAAACAATTTTTTGAAACCAAAGTCGGTAAATGGATTGATATATTTTTCGGCGCTAATTGTCATAATAAGTATGTTTTTTATAACGCTGCAAAAGTACACTTTTTTATCTTACAAAGAGGCAGTCTTAACAACAGCGCAGGGAAAAATCATTAAAATTTTGCTCCAACACAGAGACACGGGGAACACAAAGGTTTGGCACACATTTATAAATATGAGCAAAAAATCAGAGGAAAAATGCAAAAAAGGCATTCTCGCAACAACTTTCTGATATAAAATAGAGTTGGTATTATCAAATCGCAAACCAAAATTGGCTTCCTTTTCCCTCTTCGCTCTCAATGTGCAATCTGCTGCCGTGTTTCTCAAGCATCTCTTTGCAAACGATTAAGCCTAATCCGGTGCCTTGTTCGCCGGCGGTACCTCGTTGAAAATGGGAGGTGTCTATACGGAAAAGGTTACGAATTTGTTCGGGCGACATGCCGATGCCGGTATCAATAACAGAAATAAAATATCCATTCTCCTTTCCCTCTTCTCCTTTCTCCTTTCTCCCTTCTCCTTTCTCCTTTTCCCCTTCTCCCTTTCTTCCAATCTCCAACGTTACCGTTCCGCCCGACGCGGTGAATTTAACAGCATTGGCAAGCAAATTGCGAATAACAGTTTTGAGCATATTTTGGTCGGCGGTAACAATGGCAGTGTCGATTACAGGCATCTCAAAAGTGATGCTTTTGCGCTCTGCCATATTCTTGATGACATTAATTTCGGGTTGCAGGACAGCAACAAGGTTAAACATGGTGGGATTGTAGTTCTTTCTTCCTCTTTGTAGTAGCGACCAATCAAGCAGGTTTCTAAGCAAATCCATTAGTTCATCGGACGATTTAAGCAACAGTGCGGAATAGTCGGAAAGCGTGTCGGCATCCCATTTGCCGGTGTTATCTGCCAATAGTTGCAAGGCGTTATGCTGCATGATTACCGGATTTTTAAGGTCGTGGGAGATAATACTGAAGAATTTATCTTTGATGGTGTTCATTTCGGCGAGTATGCGGTTGCGGCGGGTGCGTTGTATCACAATAAGTATAAGCATTGTAATTAAAAAACAGAAGATAAGCAAAGTAATAATGAGTCTGTTGTGTTGTTGCTGAATGGTAACTTGTTGACGCTCAATTTCCAACTCTTTTTCTGCGGTTTCATATTTCACCTGAAAATCATTGAGCTGTTGTTGGGTGGTTTCGTTAAACATAGAGTTGTTAAGCTCATCATATTTATCAAGATAATAAAACGCCAAAGAGTTGGGCTCTAAATGATGATATGCTTTACTTAGAGCGTAGCAGGCAGTGCGTTGAATACTTAGAAAATTGTTGTTTTCCGCAATTTCATGGCATGGTTTTAGCACAATAATCGCTTCGGGATAGTTTTTTGCTTTCATTTGCACGAGTCCCAATCCCAGCAACGTATTGGCTACGTAGTATGTACGATTGTTTTTTTGAAAAATATTGAGCGATATTCGATAATATTTTTCTGCTTGTTTTAAACTGTCCATTTCATAATAAATATCACCCATAATGATTGTATGAACTGCAATACGGTCTTCTTGCAAACCGGGGGAATCTATTTGTTGGTCGTATTGTAACGCTTCTTTTATAATGGGTAACGCTTTTTGAGGGTCTGCAAAAGAATACTCTTTTGCCAACGATGCGAGCCGGTTGGCGTATTTTACAGGGCGATTGAGCGAACGTTCCACTTCTGCGGCTGCTTCAAAATAGCGAATGGCTTCCTCCCTTTTCCCCCATTGGCTATAAATCACTCCCAAATTACTGAGCGTACTACTCAATCCTTCTTTGTCGTTTACGCTCTTTTCCCATTCATAACATTTCAAAATATAGGTTACCGCATTTTCATAATCACCAATTCTGCCATAATCGGCGCCGATATTGCTGTTTAGGAGATTAACAGCAGTGAACTCTCCATTTTTTTCAAAATGTTCGAGCGCTTGTTTAAAAAATGCTATACTTTTTTTGTAATCTGCTTTTTCGTACGAAAAATAGTTGCCCATTGCCTCATCAACTACTGCATTAACAAACGCTTTACCATCGCTTGTTTTCAGCGTAGTTAAACTGTCTAAATATTCGTTTTCGTAGCAATATGCTACAATTTCATTAGCCACTCGAATTTGGTGTTCGCCTTTTGAGTGGCTGAAAACAGTGTACAGGCTGTCTATGTTTTGTGCCTGTGCCGACAATGCGAGTAAAAGATAAAGAACTACGGCGATGAATGCCTGTGGCGATAATTTTTTCATTTTTATTTTTATCATCCGAATACGTTTTGTATATTACTAATATAAAATAGTTTTTATTACCAATATAAGATTTTAATTCCTTACAATCCCATTCTTCACAGCATAATGTATTAACTCCACCGTACTGTGAATGTCTAATTTTCTGAAAATATTTGTTTTATGCCATTCCATTGTTCTGTAGGAGATAAAGAGTTTATCGGCAATTTGTTTGCCGGAAAGTCCTTTGTGGCAACATTCGATGATACGGCGTTCCTGTTCGGAAAATTCGGCGGTAATTTGTGGCTTTTTCTTTTTGGAGAGATAAGTTTGGCTGATGATTTGAGAAATATCTTTTCCGTAATATTCAAGACCTTGTGCAACGGAATGTATGGCTTCGGCGAGGGTGTCTGCGGTAGTGTCGAATTTGCTGATAAAACCTTCAACGCCGATATCAACCATCACTTCTACATTGAGGGTAGATGCTTCGGAAGTGATGACGAGGATTTTTATTTCGGGGTGTTCGGTTTTCAAACGGCGGGCAATTTTGATGCCGCTCATGTCGGGCAGTAAGATGTCGAGCAATACCACTTCTGCTGCAACCGTTTTCAGCAAAGCAAACAACTCGGTGCCAGATGCGGCTTCGCCAACAATGGCGATGTCTGGGTAGCGCGTTTCGAGCGTCGCCCTTACTCCTATTCGGAACAGGGCGTGGTCGTCAACAATGATGGTGGAGGTTTTTTGCATTTCCCCTTTTTTAATTATACTGCAAAAATACAAAAATTTAATACCCCGTAATTTCTTCTGCATAAAAATTTTATCGAATAAACAATACTACATATTCGCCGTAGGCGATTAACAAAGACAATATCGTGAAAAGGACACCGTCTATGAAAAAAGTTAAGACCTGCTCGCAATAGTTAAGAAAAAAGTAATGTACTTCGTACACAAAATGAAATAATTTATTTTTGCAAAATTTTTCGGAAAAAGAAAAAATATGAAATTTAAGGCTATTTGTTTATCTCTCTTGGTATTTTCGTTTCTAACGGCAACCGCGCAAGTTATAACGTTGGAGGAGTGCGTGCAACTTGCCCTTGAATCGAATTACGGCATTCAAATGGCAAAAAATACGGAAAAAATCAGCCGCGTAAATTTGAAAAGTTATAGCGTGTTTTTGCCCACCATTTATGGAGAAGCTAATTACAGAGGCAACAACTCGAACAGTATAAGAATTGATGCGCCCAGAGATTCGCTCGGTCCTATTACCAGAGAGTTTCGCAACGCAAACACCCAAAATATCGGCGCAAGTGTAAATGTTAATTGGCGTATTTTTGATGGTTTATCTATGTTTTTTACCCACTCTAAAAATAAAACATTGTTGGATATCAGTTCATTAAATACAGTTTTGGGCGTTGAAGAACTTATCGCCAACGTGTGTGCCGCCTATTATAATGTTTGGATTCAGACAAAATTATTGGAAGCCTCCGAAAATATTGTGGATATTTCTAATCAGCGCTTCAATATTGCCAATAGCAAATACCAAATTGGCGGCATCTCCGGATTGGAGTACCGGCAAAGTAAAATTGACCTGAATGCGGACAGTTCTATGATTATGTTGCAACAACAGGCGCTTACCAATGCCTATATCGCTTTAAATAAATTGATGAACAGCGATTTAACCAAAGAAGATTATGTACAGGATACGTTGGCTTTGTTGCCGCTTTTTAATTATAATGAAATTGTGGACAGCGCCTTGCATTACAATACATCGTTGTTAATTTCTCAAAAAGGGGTTCGGTTGTCCGATTTGGATGTGAAAAACAGTTTGTCTTTCTTCTTCCCTACGATAGATTTTTCTTCCGGTTATCAGTATGCCGATGCTAAAACCCCCACCGCTGCCACAATCCAAACACAGTCAAATGGTTGGTATTGGGGCGTAACAGCGCGGATTCCCATTTTTAGCCGTTTGGAAAACGTGCGCAACAATAAAATTGCAAAGTATGAATTGCAAAATGCAGAATTACAATATAAAAATGTTGAGTTAGAGATATTAAGCGCGTTGGCAGAACTTTACAATATTTATAAAAACAACCATAAATTATTGGATTTTGAGATGGAAAATGTAGAGATTACTTCCGAAACGTTGGAGATAGCCATCGAAAAATATCGTATCGGGTCGTTGTCAGGGGTTGAGTTTCGCGAATTTCAACGTGCCTATATTGAAGCAGTTAAACGGTTAATGAACGCCTCTTATCAGGCAAAAGTATCGGAAATAGGTTTACAGTTATTAAGCGGTAAATTAAAATAGTTTTTATTATGAATCTTAAAAAAGTTATCTACCTCGCACTTCCCATATTAGCCATTATTATTTTTGTGGGATATAAATATTTTTTTTCGAAATCGGTTCAAAAAGAGGAAGATATAAAACCGAAGGGCGGTGGCGCTATTACTGCCAAACTTTTTGTGCTGGAACAAAACCAGCTCAATAGCGGCATCAATGCCATAGGTACGCTGTTGCCCAACGAAGAGGTGGAACTCATTAGCGAAGCCGCCGGAAAGGTGATGGGGATCTTTTTTGAAGAAGGTAAACCGGTGTCCAATGGGCAACTGTTGCTCAAAGTAGATGATGCCGAATTGCAAGCCCAGTTGAAACGCGCAGAGTATCAACTGAAACTCACGGGCGAGCGTTTGAATCGTCAAAGAATATTGTTGGAAAAAGACGCCGTGAGTCGCGAAGAGTTCGATCAGGTGCAAACAGACTACAATATCTTAGAAACCGATATTGATTTATTGAAAACCAAGATTGCCAAAACGGAAATACACGCCCCCTTTGCCGGAACCATTGGTTTTAGAGGCGTAAGTTTAGGGAGTTATCTCCAAGTAAATACAATCATTGCCCGATTAATTGACCAGAGTAAACTGAAGTTGGAGTTTGCCATTCCTGAAAAATATGGCGCTCTTTTTCTATCCGGCAAAAAGATTAATTTTCGCACCGAAGTGTTCCCGCAAGATTTTGAGGCAGTGGTTTATGCAGTAGATCCGAAAGTGGATGTTGCCACCAGAACCATTACGGTAAGAGGTCTTTACAACAACACCGCAGGCAAATTGTTATCCGGTACGTTTGCCCGTATCAATCTCATTGTTAATCAATCTGACGAGGCGCTGTTGATACCCACCGAATCTATTGTACAAGAGATGGAGGGGAAAAAAGTATGGTTGCTTTCCAACGGCAAGGCGAAATCGCAAACGATAACCACCGGTTTCCGAACCAACAACCAAGTGGAAGTATTAACCGGTTTGCAAGCCGGCGATACCATTATGGTTACAGGGCTGATGCAGGTGCGGGAAGGAATTGCGGTAAACGGTGAACGGTAAGCAGTGTGTGATTAACCCTGATATCAAATATTCATATATTTTTGTCCCCATTCTAAAAAAATAATGAAACGATTTTATTTTTATCTAATTGGCATATTATTATTAGGACTTTTTTCTGTTCGAGCGCAAAATACCAATGGAACCGATTTTTGGGTTACTTTCGGACTAAACCCCGCAGAAGCAAAAAGCAACCCTGATCTACGAATCCGTATTGTGAGCAACGAAAAACCTGTAAAAGGAAGCATCTATTTTACTTACTCCAAAACTTCGATACCGATTGATATTCCTGCACAAACCGTAGAAACTTACGACCTTACCTCCGATGAAGTGCTGTATGCGTACAATACCGAGCAAGGGAAAAGCAATTTCAGTATTCACATCACTACAGATAATTCGGTAATGGTTTATGTGATGAATCAAAATAATATGTCCACAGATGCTACGAACATTTTACCGGTACAGGCATTAGGGATGGAATATTATCACATATCATATCAACCTTGTAGAGAAGCGCCTCCCAAAGATTTGTCGGACGCTTATGCGGTGGTTGCTACAGAAAACAATACTCTGTTTTATCACAATGGAACTCATATTGAGACCCTTAATAAGGGTGAGGTTTATTATAAAACGGATACTCTTGATATGACAGGCGCTCATATAAATTCTAATAAACCGGTTGCCTTTTTTGCACTGAATCAAGGTCCGAATATTCCCTCTTTTATGGGAGCGCCTGATTGCTTAATGCAACAGTTGGCATCTGTAAATACTTGGGGCAAAACCTTTTTTGTGCCCGTTACCATTAAACAAAAAGATATTGTGCGTATTGTGGCTTCGCAAAATAATACCAATATTACCCAATTAGCGGGCGGGACTATACGAAATTCGCCGGGTGCCCAGTTGAGTCCTTATGATTTACAGGCAGGGCAATTTGTTGAATTGGATATTCTGTTAAGCGATAATGGTTGCTACATTGAAGCCGACAAGCCGGTAGGCGTTTGCACCTACTTGACGGTACCGGAATATGCAGGAGGAAATTTAGGCGACCCCTCTCAATGCTGGGTGCCCGCAATAGAGCAGTCTGTTTCGCAGGCATTTCTTGCCTCTTTCGTACCAAACCCAAGCCATACGGCTATCAATCAACATCATGTGTTAATAACTACTCCTACCCACACAAAAGACGATACCCGAATTGCGATTGGCGGGGGCGAGCCTGTGCCTTTGAGCGGCGGCGAGTGGAGAGATAACCTTGCCGCAGGGATGTCGTTCTATAACATGGAATTGACCGACCACGAAAACCCGCATTTCTTTTTCAACAACGAAGGGATTATTGTGTTGTGCTACGGATTAGGACCTTTTGAATCTTATTATTACTTTGCCTTTTCCGCATTGCGAAATTTGTCGGCGGCATTCTATGCTAATAATATTCACTATCAGGATTTATCGGAACATCTTTTTTGCACGGATACTGTTCAATTTCATGCCGATATAGATAATTTGGGGACAGAAGTGCAAACGATTAAATGGTATGTTAATGAAGAAGAGGAAACTTCGGTGCAAAACAAAGAAACATGGGAAAAGATTTTTCCATCGGCAGGTACCTATCGTATAAAAATGTGGATTTGTTCGGTAGATGAAGATACCCTGATTTTGGAAAGCGTTGTAAACATCGGTGCGCAAATTTCAACGGCGATTTATCCTGAAAATGGCGGAAGCGCTGAGGGAGCAGGGTGCTATCAAGTAGGAGATGAGGTTACGCTGATAGCCACCCCCAACGTAGGTTATCTGTTTGTAAACTGGACAGAAGATTTAATTCCTGTTTTTTCGGAGTTTTCTTACATTTTTACAGCCACCGAATCAAAAACAGTTACAGCCCATTTTGTCCCTAAAAGTTATGTCGTTAATGTAGATGTTAATAATAGTGAATATGGAGATGCTACAGGCGCCGGTGAGTATGGCGCAAATGCAACGGCTACGGTCTCGGCAGTTCCAAACCAATGCTACCAATTTGCGAACTGGACTATTGACAGCGTGGAGGTTTCTACGGAACCTGTATATTCGTTTACTGTTACGGAAGATGTAAATCTGCTCGCCAATTTCTATGATCTTGATTTTGATACTTATGCCGTAATGATTTGCGATTGCATATTTCTTCTCAATCTTAAACAACTCGCTGAAGACGGGTATGACGTAACCGGTTGTAAATGGTTTAAAAACGGAATAGAAGTTACAAATACACACACTCAAAGTGAATTTAGTTATTCGGAAGGGGGCGACAAACTGTTAGAGATGGAACCTAATTATTATATGTTCCAATTAATTACAAACAACTATGGGGAATTATGTTCTTCCAAAAAGATGATCGTTAGTCGAGAGCAGGCATCGCGGTGTATTACCACCGATAAGGCAGGCGCTTTGATAGTGTACCCGAATCCGGTGTTGTCGGGCAGCGCATTCACCATAGAAGGCAACATAAAAGATAGCCCGATATTGGTGTATAACCATTTGGGCGCATGCGTGTACAGCCTATTAGCAACCGACAATATCATGACGCTAACGCTGCAACTTCCGCAAGGGATCTATTTGATACGCACTAATGAAAGCCATATAAAAATCATTATCACCCATTAAGAAATGAAGAGCAAATTAATCATAGTCTTGCTGTTTTTCGGATTAAGCGCGATGAGTTTGTCAGCGCAAAAAGCGCCGAATGAGGTTTCTCTTTTTTGCGGTGGCGGTTTCTATGCCCATTGTTTTCAGCCGTTACCGAAAGAGATTTCTACTGTTGGTTTTGGAGGTAATGCCGGCGTGGGATTTACCGCATTTTTTAGCAAACAATTAGGGATTCATACCGGCGTGGGTTTTGGACTCTACAATATAAAAAATAGTGTCAAAAGTTTTTACACCCTGACTTCCGGCGAAGAAGACTGCGAAGGATATCTTTTTGATTTACACACTACATTGAACAACTATCAGGAAACGCATCGTACCATGTTTTTGAATATTCCTTTGATGTTACAATTTCAAACCAAACAAAATCAATCGTTGAACTGGAAAAAAGGAAAAAGAGCCGGTTATTATGCTATGGCAGGCGCAAAAGCATTCCTGCATCTCAGCTATCGTTATACTTCGGAAGTCGTATCACTTAATAATTTAGCGTATTATCCTATGTTTGACAACTGGATAGAAACACTTCCATCTATGGGTATCGGGGATTTTGAGGGTAATAGGGTTGAAAAAAAACTCAAAATAAACATCTTGGCGGTATTTGCTTTCGAGACCGGAATTAAGTGGCGCATCGGAAAAAATGTTTATCTGTACACCGGTGCGTATTTTGATTGCGGGTTGCACGATCCGACCCGAAAAAGCAGAACACCTTACAGTGAATATCTTTACGCCGAACATCTTACAGAGCTTACGCTTTTAGATTTTGCCCAAAAGATAAATTTGATGGCAGCGGGCATTAAAATCCGATTGGTTTTTTTTCGCGCTTCGGCAGTAGATCCTTGCCCTTATTGGTAACGTAGCATAGCAAGTGAGGAATCTTGAACAAAAAAACTTTCAAAAGAAAATCTGACCACTTTAACTGTCAAAATCACAGTTCATACTTTTTTATATATTTGCGCACTTAAAAAAAATAAAAAAAATGAAGAATGTTCTTATTATTGGCGCCAGCGGGCAAATAGGCTCGGAATTGGTTATCGCATTGCGTAATAAATTGGGAGGTACTCATGTAGTAGCGGCAGATTTACGCTACCCGTTAGACGTAGAACTTGCCGAAGGAGGTCCCTCTTATAAAATAGATGCTACACAAGCGCAAGAGATTGCAGATGTAGTAAAAAAACATCAAATTGATACGATTTATAATTTGGTAGCAATCTTGTCGGCAACAGCAGAGGCAAATCCTCTGCTGGGCTGGAATATCGGCATGGGCAGTGTGCTGAACTGTTTGGAAGTTGCTCGCGAATATAAGGCAGCGCTCTTTACGCCAAGTTCTATCGGCGCATTCGGACCGGAAACACCGGCAGATAAAACGCCGCAAGATACTATTCAACGCCCCAAAACCATTTACGGCGTGAGCAAAGTTGCCGGAGAACTACTGTCGGATTATTATTTTAAACGCTTTGGCGTGGACGCGCGGTCGGTGCGCTATCCCGGCTTAATCTCCAATAAAACTTTGCCCGGCGGCGGCACTACCGATTACGCTGTCGAAATTTACTATGCTGCTGTAAAAGGCGAAAAATTCGTGTGCCCATTGAATAAAGGCACTTTTATGGATATGATGTACATGCCCGACGCCATAGATGCCGCTATTGATTTAATGGAAGTAGATCCGGCGCGTTTAATTCATCGCAATTCTTTCAATGTTACAGCAATGAGTTTTGACCCGGAAATTATTTACCACGAAATAAAAAAACATTACCCCAATTTTGTGATGGAGTATGATGTTAATCCGTTGAAACAAAGTATCGCTAACTCGTGGCCTAACAGCATGGACGACTCGTGCGCCCGCAAAGAATGGGGTTGGAACCCGAAATACAACCTCGCCTCGATGACGGAAGATATGCTGAGAGAACTGAAAAAGAAATTGTAAATCGTAATTTGTAAATCGTAAATATATTATATTTGCCACCGTTTTTATACATCATTTATTAACATTAAATAACTTTTTAAATCAAATTTTTATGAAAAGAGTACACAATTTTAACGCAGGACCTTGCGTATTACCCAAAGAAGCCATTAATGCCGCTATTGAAGCGCTGAAAGATTTTAATGGAATTGGAATGTCTGTAATCGAAATTTCACACCGCTCGAAAGACTGGGAAGCCCAAATGGCTGAATGTGAAGCATTATGGAGAGAACTGTTGGATATCCCCGAAAATTACAAAGTATTGTTCTTGGGTGGCGGCGCAAGTATGCAATTCTGCATGGTGCCTTTCAATTTAATGGAAAAGAAAGCCGCTTATTTGGAAACAGGCGTGTGGGCTAAAAAAGCGTTCAAAGAAGCCAAAGGATTCGGCGAAGCTGTGAAAGTAGCATCATCTGACGATAAAGTATATTGCTATATTCCCAAAGGATACAAAATTCCGTTAGATGCCGATTATTTCCACATTACCACAAACAACACCATTTATGGTACTGAAATTAAATACGATATGGATTCTCCCGTAACTTTGGTTGCTGATATGTCGTCCGATATTATGAGTCGTCCGGTGGATATTAAAAAATATGGTTTGATTTACGGTGGTGCGCAAAAGAATGTAGGACCTGCCGGCGTTACTTTTGTTATTGTTCGCGAAGACCTGCTCGGAAAAGTAAGTCGCTATATTCCTACGATGTTGGATTACAGAACGCACATTGGCGAAGGCTCTATGTTTAACACCCCTCCCGTTTTCTCAATTTTTGTAATGAAAGAAACTTTAAAATGGGTAAAAAATATGGGCGGTTTGAAAGCCATGAAAGAACATAACGAAAAGAAAGCAGCGCTTCTCTATAACGAAATTGACAGAAACAGCATGTTCACAGGAACCGCTGCCCTTGAAGACCGCTCGTTGATGAATGTTTGCTTTGTAATGACAGAAAAGTACAAAGATAAAGAAGATGCTTTTATGGCGTTTGCTAAAGAACGCGGCATGGTAGGTATTAAAGGACACCGCTCTGTGGGTGGTTTCCGCGCCTCTATCTACAATGCTTGCCCCAAAGAAAGCATTGAAGCATTGGTGGCATGTATGCAAGAATTTGAAAAAATGAATAAATAATTTTTTATTTTCGCCGCCTTGAATTTTAACCTATTAATTAATAATCATTATGCAGAAAAAAGGAAACAGATACGGTACACACCGTGTGATTGAGCCGAAAGGCGTTTTGCCACAGCCGGCAAATAAAATTGACAATAATATGGATGAAATTTGGGATAACGAAATCCTGATTAATGTGCAAACATTGAATGTGGATTCGGCATCTTTTACAGATATTAAAGAGCGAGCCGGACACGATCACGAGAAAATTAAAGAGATTATGTTTGACATCGTGGCAAAACAAGGGAAACATCGTAATCCATGGACAGGCTCCGGCGGTATGCTGTTGGGCGTGGTTGAAAAAATCGGCGATGCCCTTAAAGGTAAAATTGACTTGAAAGAGGGGGATAAAATCGCTACGTTGGTTTCTTTATCATTAACTCCGTTGCGCATCGATAAAATTAAAGAGATTCGTGATGAAATTGACCAAGTGGATATTGAAGGTAAAGCGATTTTGTTTGAAAGCGGTATCTATGCCAAAATTCCGGACGATATGCCCGAAACATTGGCATTGTCGGCATTGGACGTTGCAGGAGCCCCTGCACAAACCGCCAAACTGTGTAAACCCGGCGATATTGTATTGATTATCGGTGCGGGCGGAAAATCGGGGATGCTGTGTTGTTACGAAGCAAAGAAAAGAGTAGGAGTAACCGGAAAAGTAATCGGGATGTGCCACAGCCAAAAATCCACCGAAAGACTTGAAAAACTCGGCTTTTGCGATGTGGTTTTTGCAGGCAATGCCCACGATCCTGTAGGAATGATGGAAACCATTAGCAACCTTACTAATGGCGAAATGGCAGATGTTACCATTAATAATGTAAATGTGCCCGATACAGAAATGACCTCTATTTTGTGCACAAAAGACACAGGATTGGTATATTTCTTCTCCATGGCTACTAATTTCACTAAAGCCGCACTCGGCGCTGAGGGCGTAGGCAGTGATGTTACCATGATTGTTGGAAATGGCTATACCAGAGGACACGCCGAAATTACACTCCAACTCCTCCGCGAAAGTAAAGAGTTACGAGATATTTTTACGGAATTGTACGCGTAATTAATATAATTTTGCGCATATTAATCAAATATCGAAGAATTATGCACCGTTTACCGCATTACAAACTTTCGTAAATTTTTTCGTGCACCAACAGCCGAATTTTACTTTTAGACAATAGGTTGGGTTCTGCGTTGGGAAATACACGGTTGGACAGAAATATATAAATCATATCTTTATTCGGGTCGCACCAAAATACGGTACCGGTAAATCCTTGATGTCCAAAAGTTTTTGCAGATGCTTGGGCAGGCAAAATTTCAGAGGGTTTTTCTGCCGAAGGGGCGTCAAATCCTAATGCACGGCGCTTAGAACCGTTGCAATAGTAGGGAGCAGTAAAAAGTTGCACCGTTTCTTCACTTATATAGCGCTTCCCTTTGTAAACGCCTTTGTTCATCAACATCTCTAAAATAACAGACATATCGCGGGTAGTGGAAAAAAGCCCTGCATTGCCCGCGCAGCCCCCCATCAAAGCAGCAGTGGGGTCGTGAACATAGCCATGCACCACCTGCCTGCGAAACAACGTGTCGTTTTCCGTAGGGGCAACTCTTTCTAAATCAACTCTTTTTAATGCAGGATTAAAATAGGTATCTTTTAACTCTAATGGCTCGAAAAATGCTGTAAAAAGATAATCTTCAAACGATGGTAAAATAAGATTTTTGAGCATTTCATTCAACAAAAAGAAACTTAAATCACTGTATAAGTATTTTTTAGGTTTTAACTCGCTTTCGTAAATGAGTTTTTTTATCGTATCCTGATATTCGGGATTCAAAAATAAATGACGGGCTACAGGAACAGTAAAAGTTTGTGTTTCAATATCATTCAAATAGATATAACTAACCGAATCGGGAAGCAGATTTTTATAAAAAGGAATAAATGCTTGCAAACCCGATGTGTGGGTAAGCAACTCCTCGATGCGTAATTTGCCTTTGTCGCTGCCTTGTAGCCATAAAACATATTTTCCAATCGTATCTTTTAATGAAAATTTTCTCTCGTCATACAATTTCATTAGTATCAGCGTGGTAGCAAGTGGTTTTGTGATAGAGGCGACATCGTAAATGGTATGTTCGGTTACTCTGTTTGCCGGTTGGTAATCGGTGGTTCCATAGTTTTTAACAAACAACGGCTTCCCATTTTTAAGCGCCAAAATTTGGCAACCCGGAAACACTTTGTCTCTAATCCCTTTCTCAATAATATCATCAATCTCTTTGCTGTATCTTTCCTGCAATGAACTCGTCTCATATCTCATATCACATATCGGATATCCCACATCGGAAATATCGTATCTCATATCATTAGTTTGCGCTTTATACTCCAACACCGAAACGGGCAGCGAACCTTCAAAAGGGAGTTCGCCGAAAATGGCTTGCACGGCGGATCGCACACTGTTTTCAGTACGCTGATACCCCACCACCACCGCCTCAAATCGGCTCAACGATTTAAACTGAGCCAGCGCGTAAGGATTGCCAAACAACGATACAATCAGTTTTTTTGTTTTTCCCAATTCATTTAAAAAATTCACAGATTCTTTGGTTATGCCGTATTGTCTTGCAGGCGCTTGGTTAGTACTGAGATACATCACAATAACCGTGTTGTATTTTGAAAATTTTGCCAATGATGCCGGAATATCTTCGTTTGTAATGGTTTTGTCAATTTTGATAAAAGGCAAACTAAATTCTTGGCTTATTTTTTTTGTAAACTGTTCGCTTTCAGTATCGCCGATAAACAGCAAACAGGTTTTTTCGTTACCTTGCAACGGCAAAAGATCATTTTCATTTTTCACTAAAGTTAATGCTTTTGTTTCCAACTGTTTGATTAAATTGGTAACATTTTCATTATTTAGTTTTTCAATTACATTATTATGATTTAAAGGTTGAAAAGAGGTTACTCCCCATTTTTCTTTTAATTGCAACACTTTTAAGCATTTTTCATCAATACTGCTTTCCGGTATTTCGCCGGATTCTACCGCTTTTTTTAACAGTGGAATAATGACACTCAGTTCGTTAGGCAGCAGCAGCACATCAATACCGGCTTGCAGACATTTAATTTCGGCATCTGCGCCCTTCGGATAAGTTTTACGCAAGCCATCCATTTCCATACCGTCTGTAATAATAATACCATTGAAGTTCATCTCTTTTCGCAGCAAATCGGTAACTATTTTGGAAGAGGTCGTTGCGATGGAATTAGGGGCGTTATCTAACGCCGGAATATTCAAATGAGAAACCATAATCATTTCGCAGCCGTTTTCAATCATTTTTTGAAAAGGGTAAAGTTCTGTCTCCCAAAGTTGTTGTTTATTTTTCTTAATGACCGGCAATCCGTAGTGCGAGTCGGTTTCCGTATCGCCGTGTCCGGGAAAATGTTTAGCGCAAGCAATTACGCCGTTTTCCTGCATACCGCGCAAATATTGCAACGATTTTTCTACTACTAATTCACGGTTTTCTCCAAACGAGCGGCTGTTAATGACCGGATTTTTTGCGTTATTGTTCACATCTACACAAGGGGCGTAGTTGAGGTTAATACCCAGCAATTTACATTGGTTTGCCACTTCGGTTCCCATTTGGTAAATGAGCGTATCGTTTTTGGCAGACAACGCGCCCAGCGTCATTTGTCGCGGAAAGGCGGGCACGCTGTCCAAGCGCATCGCCACGCCCCATTCGGCATCCATAGAGACCAACAACGGTATTTTGCTCACAGACTGAATTTTGTTGGTTAGCTGTATTTCGCGCACCGGACCGCCTTGAAAAAAACAGACGCCCCCCGGCTGATACTTTTCTATTTCTTTAATTTTTTGAGCGTTATATTGAGTATCTTTATTAGAATGTATCCGAATGAAAATGAGTTGTGCAATTTTTTCTTCCAGCGTCATTTTTTCTAATTGTTGCACTGCCCAACTTTCTTTATTATGAATAGAGATTTGCTGACATTCAACTTTTTCTACAAAAGAAAATAAAATATTTATGAGAAATAACAGAGATATAAGACGGAGTTTCATTAAAATTAATTTTACGATAAAACATATTTGAATCTATTAACGTACAAAAAAAAGAATTATTAAAGAAAACTTATATTTTAAAAATAAAAATTTGCCTATCTCGTTACATTACAATAATTATGAACAGATGACAAAACGTTTTTCAATTATCATTTTTTTCGCTTTGATTGCTTTTTCCGCAAAAGCGCAATTAACCATTACGGGGCAACTTAAAGACACTATCGGGGAGCCGGTTTCATCGGCAACTGTGATGTTGTTGAGCGCCAAAGATTCTACATTAATGAATTTTACCACTTCCGATTCAAAAGGAAATTTTGCTTTTAAGAATATTAAAAAAAACAATTATATTCTTAAAATTTCGCATTTTAACTATATGCCGCAAGTTTTTATCATTGAACCCACCGATGAAAAAGAGATTCATTATGGCGTAATTGAGATGAAACAGATTGCTCAGTTTTTAATGGAAATTGTGATTCGTGAGGCGAAAGCGCCCATTTTTATTAAGGGCGATACCGTTGAGTATGATGCGAGTACTTTCAAAGTGCCGCCCGGCTCTACAGTAGAAGATCTGTTGCGCAAACTGCCCGGCATTGACGTGGACGCGGAAGGAAATATTTCTACCATGGGCAAAGATGTGAAAACCGTGTATGTGGACGGAAAGAATTTCTTTGGCAATGACCCCAAGACGGTTACCCAAAACTTAGATGCACAGGCGGTTTCAAAAGTGCAGGTGTTTACCGAAAAATCGGAGCAGGAAAAATTGACGGGAATTTCAGACGGCTCTAAAGAAAAAGTGATGAATTTAGAGTTGAAAGAGGAATACAAAAAAGGATACTTTGGCAAAATAAGCGCCGGCTACGGGTGGGGAGAGAACGCACCGCACCGTTGGTTGGCAAAAGGAAGCTTTAATTGGTTTACAGATAAACAGCAACTCTCCTTTATCGGTTTTGGGAATAATTTAAACCAGTCGAATTACGACTGGAACGATATGCAGGAGTTTCGCGGGCAAAGTATGCAATCGGGAAGAGATAACGGCGATTTTGGGTTTGGCGGAAATTCATTGGGAATGCGGATGTACTCATATAGTTCATACGGCTCGGACGGCTCAGGGTTTTCAAATAATGGCGGCGGCGGCGTGAATTATAACTATTATAACAAAAAAGTAAAATTCAATGCAGGCTATTTATATACTGTAGGTCAAACTTTTAGCGATGCGTTTGCCGAAAGAGAAACTTTTTTGTCCGATTCTTCTTTTTGGAGAATAGACTCTACCCATAATGATAATCTTCGCCAAAACCATAACTTTTCTACACGTTTTGAATATCAAATAGATTCTACCAACAATCTCATTTTTCGTGCCAATTTGGGATATCTTCCGAGCAAAAGATCTAATTTCAGTAATCAACTTTATAAAACGCCTGATTTTGTGGATATTAATAATCTTACCATAGATAATGAATTTAAAAATGATAATCTGAATTTTGATTTTTTGGCGATGTATAACCATAAATTTAAGAAAAAAGGGCGCAGCTTTTCTATGAGTGGTTTCTACCAATATAAAGATGGAAATGATATGGAAAATATTAGCAATATAAACGAGTTTTTTAGCCTCACTGCCCCCCACGAAGTAGTAAAATTTTTAGTTAAAAACGATAAAAATTCGGAAGATCATACGGCTAAGTCGAGTTTGCTTTATGTTGAACCATTGGGAAAAAGATTTTCATTATTAGGGTTTTACAATTTTAGAAGCACTTCAAGACATAATTATAATAATTCTAAAGAGTTGCAAACAGGTATTGATATAGATTCACTTTGGCTTAATTATCAAAACAATATGCTTTACAACAGAGTAGGAACCTCTTTGAATTATGAACATAAAGGCATCAATTTTGATGTGGGTGGCGCGTTTCAATCATTAATTTTAAGCGGAACTTCTGAAACGAAACGAGCCCCTGCGGAACTTTTTAAACCGGTGGCTTATAATAACTTTATTCCTTATTTTTCTGCATGGTTTCAACTTCCCAAAAATATATATCTCAGAACTTCTTACACTTATGATGTGTCTGAGCCTGAAATCTCTTACCTTTTCCCGATGCCCAACCTCACGAATACGATGTACAAAGTGCTGGGTAATCCCAACTTAACGCCGGAACGCAGCCATGATGTGGATGCCTCGTTTAACTACTGGAATAGCGCCTCTATGATCTCTTTTTATTTGAGCGCTAATGCAAGTTTTTATGAAAACCAAATTGTATATAATCAAAAAACGAAATTTATAGAAAATCAAGGTTATGTATCTATTTCCGAGCCGGATAATCTCAAAGGTGGAAATAGTTTTAGTTCCTATCTCTGGGCAAGCATTCCGCTTGTAAAAACAATTTTAACCATGAATATTAATGCGAATGGAAGGATTAGTAATTCACCGGTTTTTATTAATGAGATTGAAAATTTAACCAATTCAAAAAGATATTCTGCCGGTGTTAGTTTTAATATTACCGTAAAACAGAGACTCACATTTTCTGCGGGCGCGAATGTATCTCAAAATTTTACCCAATATTCGATTCAAAAAGATAGAAATCAGAGTTATATCAATTATGGCGCGAATGTGAGCGCCAAATGGCAGGTTTTCAAAAAAACATTTTTGGAAGGGGGATACAATTTTACGAATTATACGAATAAATTTCTTGATTTTAATCAAAACCTCAACAAGTTAAATGTTTCCGTGCGGCAGGTTATCGGGAAGAAGAACCAGTGGGAAATACGCGCAGCGGCTGTGGATATTCTTAACCAAAATCAGTTTATTAGCCACATTGCAAGGCTAAACTACACGGAATACCGCACCGCGCCCACGCTTGCCCGCTATTTTTTCCTCACTGTTTCCTATAATATAAAAGGGTTTGAAGTAAAAAATGTAACCAATCAAAGAATGAGAACAAGAATCGTTAATCAATAAATACCATTATGAAAAAAATATTTTTACTATGCACCAGTTTGTTTTTTACGGCAAATTTGTGTTTTGCACAAGAAAGCGGAATGGTAACTTACGCCTATTCACGCGATTGGGTTAAATTTTGGGCGGTGTGCGATTATATTCCCAAAGCCCAAAGAGATAGAATGTCATACGTTTGGGGTGGCGATGAGGATTCTAAATGGGATAGAACGGCAGAACTGAAATTTAATGCGGATGAATATCGCTTTGAATATATACCGGATGACGAGTCCGGAAAATGGAGAATGAATGACTATATTGTTTACAGGGATCGTGCACAAGGTGAAACTTTTGATGTTTTAACGTTGTTAAATAAAGATTATGTTATTCAAGATTCCATTGTTCCGCAGCAGTGGAAAATTAAAAACGACATCAAAGAGGTGGCGGGGCGTATCTGTATGAATGCCGTTACATACGATTCAATAAAAGGGAAAGAGATCGTTGCATGGTTTGCTTTGGATTTGCCTATTCCGCTGGGACCGGACAAATATTGCGGTTTGCCCGGTATGATTTTAGAGGTGGACGAAGCCAACGGTGCAGTAATTTTTACGGCTACAAGTATTTTATTTACAGATGAAAAAATGGAGATTGAGAAACCAACGGTTAAGAAAAAGCGCAAAGTAATTACCCTTCAGGAATACAATGATATTTTGATTAAATACATGAATGAATGTAAAAAAATGGAACGTCCGTTTTTTTTGGGCATTCCATTTTGATTTTTCGTTAGGCGGAATTGCAAATTCCGCCTAACTTGTGGTTTTAACTTTAAGGTTCAAAGTTCAAAGTAATTAAACCTTAAACTTTGAACTTTAAACATTTATTTGTTATTGAATCGCCACTTTCGTTACTGAGACGTCGTTGGCTTCCGTAATGATGCGAACGGTGTAAATACCGGCGGCAACGTTGAGCGGAATCGTAGTTTCATCAGCAGTAGTTTGACCGATCCATACCAAACGTCCGTACATATCAAAGATGTCAACCTGTTTTACAGGAACAAACGCTTTATTTAAGATAGTAACCGTTTTTTCGGAACTATATACAGTAATGAGAGCGGTTTCGTCTTCGCCAATACCAACATTGTATTTAAAGTAAGCAATAATAGTAGCATCGGCTTTGATGTTGCTAAATGTATAGGAATCAGCAGGATTTTGAGAAACACCATTGATTAAGAGATAATCTATTTTGTAGCCGTGGTTAGGAATAATGTCGTAGGTCATCTCATCGCCATAAGTTACAACGGTAACTCCGGCAGGATTGATAACTCCGCCATCATTGCCTGCTTTTGAAGTAATGCTGTATTGATTCAGTGTTACGTTGGTAACAGTAACCACTTGATCTATCTTAATACTGTTAATCGTATAAACGCCTCCCACCGGATTGATAACAATACCGTTGGCTTTAACTGTTATATTAGATTGGTTGTAAGGAGTTTCAACATCTATTACAAACATAAATTTGCCGCCATATTCCACCGGAGAGATAGATCCATTTACAGGAGTTGCATGAGAACCTTCATCGCAAACAAAGGTAACATCGTAGAATAGTTTTTCAGCCTGTACCATAATGGTATGATCGGCTTCAACCTCAGGGAAGGTGTATGTGCCTGCTGCCAATGCATCATCATCTTCCACATTATCTATCAATACGCGAACCAATTGATAGCCCTCGGCTGCGGCAAAAGTGAACTTCTTGTCGGTGCCGGTAGGTACAACCACTGCTCCTGACGGGTTAATAACGCTGCCTTGATTTGCGGTTGCCGCAATGGTAAAGTGGTCAGGAGCAAAGATTACATGAATGGTATGATTAGCCGTAACATTTAAGAAACGGTATTCACCTTGAACGATAGCCTGATAGTTGTCTTCGCCGTCCACAAGTACTCGTTTTACAATAAATCCATCGTTAGGATTAAACACATAAACGGGCGAGAGATCACCGTATTCTACATAAGTGATGCCGGCAGGATCAATTTCGCCATATCCGGAAGCAGAAGAAACAATCGTAAACATTTGTTTGGTAAATGTTACATCAATGGTGTGATGCGCGGTTACATTAATAAATGTATGATAACCTGCCTGTACTGCTGCGGGGTTGGGAGAACCGTCAATCAATACCTGTTCTACTTTATATCCTTCTTCCGGATAGAAAGTAATGGTTTGGTTATCGCCATGATCTACTATTGGATTTATAGGAGCCACTGTTCCGTGAGCGCCTGCAAGGGTAGTAATTTGATATTGATCTTTTGTAAATACGGCATGGATCGTGTGATTTTCATGAATCGGCTGGAACGTATAAAAGGTGGTTTCAGGGTCCTCTTCTTCGCCGTCCACAATAAGGGCGGTGAGTGTTGCGCCTGCATTGGGAACCATCACAAAGATAGGCTCGGAGCCTTCTGCTACTTGCAGTACGCCGCTTGGAGTGATAGTACCGTTGGTGGTAGCGGTTGCCGTAATGGTAAACATAATCGGTTTAAAGGTAGCATAAATGGTATGACCGTGTCTCACGTCAACAAATGTATAAGAGCCTGAGGCTACTGCGCCCGGATCGTTTACATAATCCACCATTACCTTGTCAATTTCAAAACCTGCGTCAGGAACGATAGAGAAT
>Ga0082212_10002314_pt1 | contig 27933 bp, 28 predicted proteins | sample TergutNt197P3_FD_71548 | JGI IMG/M metagenome (GOLD analysis project Ga0082212, IMG submission 71548) | Neocapritermes taracua P3 segment gut microbial communities from Petit-Saut dam, French Guiana - Nt197 P3 | ecosystem: Host-associated > Arthropoda: Insects > Digestive system > Gut ...
TGACTTCCACCAGACTGATAGCACATATTACTTGCAGTGTACTGCGTTGAAATCTGTATAGCGGATTTATGTGTCCATATGCTTACAACTTATTGATATGATTTACGATTTTAGAACGTAGGGAGGGCGTAGCCCGATCTGCGTTCTAAAATCGGGCGCCGCTGGCTTCGGTTCCTTGCAATGCTGAAAATTCATTTTTGCAGATTCTACGTGATGTTTACGACAAGACTATGCTAGAGCATGGGTATGTTTGTACTTTATGTGTCAGTGCAATATGTCGGTTCACCAATCAGGACGAGCACAGTATGATAGAAGTGAATCGAGGTCCGACGAAGTATTATCGAACAACGTTTTTTAGGGGCTTTTACCGCTTTACTCTTGATTGCTTCGGTCCAGCAAGAGGTCTTCCGTGTGATATTCCATACAAGAATACTTCTGATCTACGAGGCATATTTCAATATTTCTTGAATGCGACAACGGAGTATGCTATCCCATTTCTAAAACGATTACCGTATCCGCCTATAGATATTTCAGCGGATGTGTGGCAAGAGCTCTCTAATAATCCAACTAGTAGAGCAATAGCTTGGGCTGAACGGAATGAACTACCCATTGTCTATAATAGCGAAACCCTTGTGAAAATACAGGAGCATATTAATGAAGTCCGTGGCGATGATTACTCAAAAAAGCATTTTTATAGGATTCTACCTGAACTGATTGATACCGCCTCATTTCTAGGTGAAGTAGTTCTTAAGTGGAGAAATGATGGACATTGGACATGGAGCCGGACAGGGTATGGAGTTGACAAGTATCAACTAGTGTTTAGTAATAAACAACCATTTTGCGTCATTGATGCGCTTCTTCTTAGTTGGGTATTTACCCCAGAGTTTCCGGGTCACACTATCAGCATGCTGTGTGAATACTTGCGACGAAGGCTAAGGTAGGTATGCAGAAGCATCTATTCCGGAGTTTAACAGTTGGGAAGACCACAGTTCCCGTTGCCTTTGGCCTGCGGTGTTGCCGGGGGACAGTGGGGCAAAACAATCGTTGAGTATAAATTGTGGCATGACCATGACGAATGCGATTACGACAAGGACCGCGTCTGCGAGGGGAACTGCGTATCCGAGGCGCGAGGCTTCCAGCCGACCAATGAAAAAAAGGGCTTTTACGCCTTATGGCGTAAAAGCCCTTTAAACACTCTCCGCTTAAGCGGCGGTTCACCGCTCTATGACCTGCCTGAATGACCTGCTTATAATGAAGCATGAACGGGCCGGAACGGACACTCTGATTTGCTTACTCCCTCGACTTGGCGAAGCAGTCGCTGCAATAAACGGGCCTGTCGGTCTTAGGCTCGAATGGGACTCTTGCTTCGTTTCCACATGCGGCGCATACTGCCGTGAAATACTCACGGGGACCGCGCGCTGCTGCTTTTCTGCTGTCACGGCATGCTTTGCAACGCTGCGGCTCATTCTGAAAACCGCGTTCGGCATAGAATTCCTGCTCACCGCTAGTGAAAATGAATTCCGCGCCACATTCTTTGCATACAAGTGTTTTGTCTTCGTACATTTCTAAACCTCTCTTTGACATAAATCGTACCCGGGTAGGGTATATATTTGCGTTCAGCTTCCGCTGATTATCGCCATTTTTCCGGTGAACCGACGCTGATCCGGTTCAATCGGGACGCAGCACGCGCGGCTGCTCGCCCGGCTTGACTGACCTGCTTCGCGCTTCTTCACCAAATACGCAAGAAATACGCTTTTCGGGTATTCTTTCGTCAAGTTGCAGTATATGTACTGATTATTGCAATGTCAAGCTTTTTTACAAAATAATTAAGAAAAAGTCATAAAATTTTAGAAAATACATGCATTTATGTATTCATGCCCGGTTCCGGCCGGGTTTTCCTATATTGATTCCATTATTTTCAGAAACTTGCCTGCGATTTCCAAAGCGCTTTGCTCTGTCGCAGCTTCAACCAGCACACGTATGACAGGTTCTGTCCCTGACGGGCGGATAAGTACGCGGCCTTCTCCCGCCAGAAGCTCCTGCTGCCTTTCGATCTCATCGAGCAGCCTGCGGTCGTTCATAATAGCGTCACGCTGCTCCGTGCCTCCGGTAAGCGTGAAGCTTGGCATGACCTGCGGATAAGACGGGATGTCGCCAACGAGCTCCGAAACTGTTTTCCCGGATGCTCCGAGAACATTCAGATACTTGACCGCCGTGAGCTGCCCGTCCCCGGTCGTCGCGTCATCGGAGAATATCAGGTGCCCTGACGATTCGCCTCCGAGGTTACAGCCTGTGCCCCACATCATCTCAAGCACGTTTCTGTCCCCGACAGCCGCGCGGTGGAACTTGAACCCGTTTATACGCGCGTATGCATCCATCCCGGAGTTTGACACGACCGTGCCTACCGCGCCTCCGCCCTTCAGCGCTCCGGAAGCTCTCATAGCCCGCGCGAAAGTGGCGAGCATCATGTCGCCGTCCACCGCTTCGCCGCGCTCATCGACGACGAGGCATCTGTCGGCGTCCCCATCAAAGGCGAATCCGACGTCAAACCTCCCGGCTTTTACGGTTTCCTGAAGCGCTGTGAGGTGGGTCGATCCGCACTTATCGTTGATATTGACGCCGTCCGGTTCGTCGGAGAAGATCTCGAAGTCTGCGTCGATAGCCTCAAACAGCGCCCTCGCAGTCTCTGAAGCTGCGCCGTTCGCGCAGTCTACGGCAACTCTGCCTGTATAACGGCCTTCGGCTGTAAGCGCAAGATACTGCACATACTCTCCGATCCAGAACCCATGGTCGCCGCTGACGCGGCCGAGATCCTTTCCTTTCATAACCGCGCTGGCTTCGTCGTTATCTATGTAGTATTCTATGCGTTCCTCAAGCGCGTCGCTGAGCTTAAAGCCGTTCCTGCCGAATATCTTGATCCCGTTGTGCTCAAACAAATTGTGCGAAGCTGATATAACGATGCCCATGTCGGCGCCTGTATGCAGCGTCAGATACGCGGCGGCAGGAGTGGGGAGTACGCCGAGCAGCGAAACGTCGGCGCCGGCGGAGCAAAGGCCGGCAAGCATAGCAGCTTCGATCATGCTGCTCGATATTCTTGTGTCTTTCGCTATCATGACGCGCGGTTTTCCGCCGGACTCCTGGCCAAGCACCGTCGCGGCAGCTCTTCCGGTTTTGTATGCCAGAAGCGCGTCGAGCGTTTCATTGACTATTCCGCGGATCCCATCCGTTCCGAAGTATTTTCCCATCCAGAGTGTTTCTCCTTAATTGAAACTGTTAAAACTGCAATTAAAACTGTTAAAACGACATTTGCTCCTGTCCATAAAACGGGATATTCAAATGCTCGTATGCCTTGCGCGTCACGCATCTGCCCCGCGGCGTCCTTGTAAGGAACCCCTGCTGCATAAGGTACGGTTCGTACACGTCTTCTATCGTCACCGGTTCCTCATTGATCGTTGCTGCTATTGTCTCAAGCCCGACCGGGCCGCCGCCGTAGTTTTCAATTATACTTGACAGAAGCCGCCTGTCAACAGAATCCAGGCCTGTCAGGTCGATTTCCAGTCGTGAGAGCGCGTCAGCCGCGGACTCGCGCGTTATTATGCCGTTTCCCGTGACTTCAGCGAAGTCGCGCACCCGTCTCAGCAGGCGGTTTGCTATACGCGGCGTACCCCTGCTGCGAGACGCTATTTCGTGCGCGCCATCCGCTTCATATGGTATCGAGAGAAGCCTTGCCGAGCGCTGAACGATTTGCTGCAGTTCATCGGGCGTGTACAGTTCCAGCTTCAGGTCTATCCCGAATCTGTCGCGAAGCGGCGATGATAACTGCCCCGACCGCGTTGTCGCGCCGACAAGCGTGAAGTTCTTCAGTTCGAGGCATATCGACGTCGCCGAAGGCCCCTGCCCGATAATGATGTCAATTTGCTTGTCTTCCATTGCCGGATAGAGAATTTCTTCAACTGCGCGGTTGAGCCTGTGTATTTCGTCTATAAAGAGTATGTCGTTCTCATTCAGGTTTGTGAGCAGGGCGGCAAGGTCCTTAGGCTTCTCTATTGCAGGGCCTGACGTTTTTCTGAGCGCGGATCCCATTTCGTTGGCGATTATCGTTGCGAGAGAGGTCTTTCCGAGCCCCGGCGGACCGTGCAGGAGCACATGGTCCAGCGGTTCCCGACGTCGCCGGGCGCCTTCGAGGAAAATCGCGAGATTTGACTTTGCTTTCTCCTGGCCTGTGAAGTCCGCGAGCGTCTGCGGGCGCAGCGCGCCCTCCGCTCCGTCTTCCGTCAGGTACGCGGTTGACATTATCGCGGCGTCGGGCTCCCCGCTGCCAAACATTTCGTCGCTATAGTTAATTGCCACTTTCTGATTTTCCCTTTCCTGCACCATCATTCATCTTAACAGGGGGCTGTATATCGTGCAAACTTCATATTCACTCATTTACAGGAATACTTCCTTACCTCACGCTCTGCTTCAGAATTTCGCGGATGATCTCCTCTGTGGAAAGCGCCTGTGTATCAATGCTGCGCAGAGCGGCTGATATTTCTCCCTGGCTGTATCCGAGCACCGCGAGAGCCGCGGCTGCGTCGTTGATCTTCGCCGCCGGCTGCCCTGCGCCGCCTCCGGGCGCAGCGTAACCGCCCGTTTTTATCGGGACGCTTTCTTTACTTACCTTGTCCTTAAGTTCAAGAATAATACGCTGAGCAAGTTTTTTCCCGATTCCCGGGGCTATTGTCAGCGCTGTCTCGTCTTCGCTTATTATCGCCAGCGCGAGCGATTCGGGCGTACAGGACGACAGTATGGAAAGGGCTGCTTTCGGTCCTACCCCCGACACGCTGATGAGTTGTTCGAAGCAGCGTTTCTCGCTTAGATCGTAAAAACCGTAGATATCGAACGCGTCCTCTTTTATATAACAGTACGTATAGAGCCGCGCCTTTTTTCCCTTTTCCAGGCGCGATAGCGTGCTGAGCGTGGTCATGCATGCGTAGCCGACGCCGCCTGCGTCGATTACGGCGAGGTTTTGCCCGATTACTGAGACTGTGCCCTCTAGATAGTAGAACATGTGTTACCGCCTTCAATATTCATAAGTGAGGTCGTAAACCGGGCGTGGCAGATAGCAACCGCAAGCGCGTCCGCCGCGTCATCAGGTTTGGGCGTTTCCTGCATCGACAGCAGGCGGCGCACCATGTCCATTACCTGCCGCTTATCAGCGTGTCCGTAACCGGTCACGGCTTTTTTCACCTGAAGCGGCGTGTACTCGTACATGGGCACATTGTTTTTCTCTCCCGCAAGGATAACTGCCGCGCGTCCGTGTGCGACAGCTATCGCCGTCTTCAGGTTCGTATTGAAGAAAAGCTCCTCCACGGCGATCGCGTCGGGTGAAAACGTACATATCAGCTCGTCAACGTCGCGGTTTATCTGCGTTAGCCTGACGGCGAGCCGGTTCCCGGCAGGCGTCGTAATCGCGCCGTACCGTATAAGCGATGATTCGCCGCCTTTTTCGTTTATCACTCCGAACCCGATAGTCGCTACTCCGGGATCGATCCCTAGAATTGTCAATATCCGTTACCTGCCAATTTACCTGCTACTGCCCTCGTTATTGCGGCTGCACTCGTTACTGCGGCTGCCCTCGTTACTGCGGCTGCCCTCGTTACTGCGGCTGCCCTCGTTACTGCGGCTGCCCTCGTTACTGCGCAAGCACCTTGTCCGATATCGAATCAAGATACTGCAGAGCCCGCCGCTGAGCTTCTTCACGGTTGAGCAGCTTCGATTTGTTGAATCCCCTTAGATATATGTAAAGGTCTGTCGCCGACTTTAAAGCCAGAAGGCAGCTTTTTGCATTGTGCTCGGCAAGGGTCGCGATTAGCTTCGGCATATCATCAGGGCTCGCGATCTCAACATTTCTCACGCCCCAGGGAGGCTTGCCGTTTTTAATGAGTATAAGCGGGCCGAGCACCCTCTGGCGCAGGAACGAGAGCCCCTCGATGGCGTCGAATAACTCCCCCCCGCCTATCCTGTTTGCGATGTAGTGGACCCAGATCCAGAACCTGTCCTCATACCATTGAATATCCGGCTGCTGTATCATTGCCGCCCGTTTTGCGTATTCCTGAGTCATCAGGTTATCTTTCTCATAGATCACCACGGGATCCTCCTGCCTGTTGCTGATCTTGTCAAGGGGCTGAAAGTACAGATCAACGTGCAGCAAAGGTTCCTTGTACAGGCATATGAGCTGCTCCGGCCTTTGTATGTGTTCAGCCGGGAAGCATGCGAGGAGTCTGCCCATTCTTCCTGCGAGGTCAACTCTGTCCTCAAGCAGGCTGTCAAATTGCCCGGGTTCGACCGCGATAATGAAATCCAGTCCCGAGTACTCGTCAAGCGTGTCCTTGGCGTATGCCCCGCCAAGGGCGACGCCGACAATACGCTCATCCTTCTTCATTATCGGCAGCGCACGGTTTATAAACATCATGTGTGATCCGGCCATTCTCCCCTCCCTTTCTCTCTCTGCTTTACCTCTGCGCCTCTCGTTGCTGCGCCTCTCGTTGCTGCGCCTCTCGTTGCCGCGCCTCTCGTTGCTGCGCCTCTCGTTGCTGCGCCTCTCGCTGCCGCGCCTCTCGTTGCTGCGCCTCTCGCTGCCGCGCCTCTCGTTGCTGTTCAGGGTTACATCGCGCTGCGATTTATCCTGACCGCCCTGATCGTCTGCTTTCCCGCTATTACAAGCGCCAGCACAGCGACGGAGACGAGCGCTGTGAACCCCCCGGGCGCGACGCCGATATAATACGATAGAATAAGCCCTGACATCACATCGAAAACGCTGAAGATAACGGAGAAAATGAGCGTCGCCCTGAAACCGCGTTCCAACTGCAGAGCGGTCGCCACGGGCAGCGTCATGATAGAACTCAGAACGAGTACGCCGACTATACGAATCGACATAGAAACAGCGGCTGCCGCGAGCACCATAAAAACATAGTTTATCAGCCGCGACTTAACGCCGGCGACCTCAGCCGCCTCCTCATCATATGTTATATAAACAAGTTTGTGGAATAACACAGCAAGCGCCAGCACCGAAACAGCGGATAATATTATAACTGCAATCAGATCGCTTCGGGCGACAGTGAGAATGCTTCCGAACATAAAGCTGTCCGCGTTCATCCTGAGCTTGCCCGAACTGATGATCGTTATTGCCGTTCCGACGCACACGGCAAGAACTATCGACATTACAAGGTCGGCGTTTCTCTTAAAATACGCCCGCAGAAACTCTATGAGAGCGCCGCACACCGCGGTGAATATAAACGCTCCGACGACCGGGTTCATACCGCTTACAATACCCAGCGTTACCCCTGCAAGCGAGGCGTGCGCAAGGGTGTCCCCTATCATAGAGAAGCGTCTGAGTACAAGGAAAATGCCAATACATGGGCACAGGATCGATATTGCAGCCGAAACGACGAACGCGTTTCGCATGAACTCATATTTTAGCATTCATATCTCCCCGTCCGCCTGCTCCCAAATACTCCTGCGCATATTGATCCGGCGTGCAAATGTGACCGTGCCCGCCTGAAAGGTGATATATCCCGGTGGAGTTCGTTACCGCCGCAACCAGATTATGCTCGACCGAAACGATCGTCAGGCCTCTGTCTCTGTTGAGCGTCCGAAGTATATTGTATATCTCCTCCTGGCTTGACGCGTCCACACCTGTTGACGGTTCGTCCAGTATAAGCAGATCCGGCTCTCCCATCAGGGCGCGCGCGATCAGCGCCTTCTGGCTCTGCCCTCCTGACAAGCTTCGCGTCAGTGACTCTTGAAGGCCGCTCATTCCTACCATAGCGAGCAAATCATTGATAATGTGCTTTTCCTTGAGCTTTAGTAGCTTTCTGTACGAGTTCATCATTTCATACACGGTAATGGGGAAGCCGGAGTCCGCCCGGCTGACTCGCTGGGGGACATATCCAACTCTTTCCGCAGAAGTCTCGATCGTACCGCGCGTCGGTCTTAACATCCTAAGAGCAAGCCGCACCAGAGTCGTTTTCCCTCCCCCGTTTTCTCCCACTATCGATATGTAATCTCCGTCCCGGATTTCAAAGTCTATATCGTGAAGCACATATGGCGGCGCGCCAGAATATGAAAAGAATATTCCTTTTGCGAGTATCATCTGTATAATCATGCCTCCGCTTTTCGGAACGTGATCGCAACGACCTCACCGAGGCGCCCAATAGCAACCTTAAGCGCACTGTCGCTGAACACAGTATCACTGAACCGCTTGACAATATCAGGATGAAACGATAGAATTATCGCGTTCATTTCTGTTACGTTTAACGTGACGATGCCGGACGACACCTTTTTCCGGATGAAAGAAGTCGTGTCCGCGTTACGTCATATCACGCATTTGCATTATAGCAAGAGCGGCATAATGTTTCAAGCATATCTTGACTGCAATATCCGGAACAGAAACTTCGCCGGTAACAGTTCAGAGGGGTATCCGGGAGACTGCCTTTTTTGAGGCTGATGTAGTAGCAGAAGGCGGTAGCCACTGCTCATATACCCCGGAGCATTCGTAGAAGCCTCAAAAAAGCATCTCCCGGATACCCCTCTGAACTGTAACACTTCGCGGACTTTAAGGAGGAGCGCTGTTGACACACATGCGCAGATCAGCGGCAGCGCTGCTGGCGTCGGTTATGATTTTTACGGCATCCTGTACGGGAGGCAGCGTGATTTCCCCTAGTGCGGAAAGTGCGGACAGCACCCGCGTACTGAACGTAGTGGTCACGTTCGACGCATTGTATGAGATCGCATTGGCAGTCGGCGGCGGCAGGGTGAGCATAACGAAGATAATGCCTGACGGCGCTGAAGCCCACGACTTTGAGCCTCTTGCAAGGGATCTGACGGCGCTGAACTCCGCTGATGTGTTTATCGTAAACGGCTTTGGCCTGGACTCATGGGCGGAGAAAGCAGCTGACGCCGCTTCCAATCCCGGGCTTCTGTATGTTGACGCTTCAACCGGTATTGTGCCTATAGAGCCGTTCGAACGCGAGAGCTCAACCGTCACCGACGAACATGGTGTTGTGGCTTCGTATAATGGTCAAAATGCTCCGTTATACGGTTCTCATGACCCTCATATATGGCTCAGCCCCAAGTGTTCTGCTATTATGGCTGAAAATATCAGAGACGCTTTTTGCGCTTCCGACCCGGACGGCGCAGTGATATACAATGCATGCTGCGATGAATTTACTAAAGCCCTTCATGCACTGTACTCCGAGTACATGGTTATATTCTCGGGGCTTGACAACAGAACTGTTGTCACAGGCCACGCTGTTTTCGCGTATTTATGCCGCGACTTCGACTTACAGCAGAACAGTATCGAAGGTATTTTTGCCGAAGGCGAACCAAGTGCCAAAGCATTAGCCGCGCTCATTGAGTTCTGCCGCGATAATGATATTACCGCAATTCTCACAGAGCATCTGTCAAGCCCTCTGGTTGCGGAGACTCTCGCCGCTGAAGCGGACGCTGTTGTTGAAGAAATATATACAATGGAAGGCGCGGAGGATGGCGCGACTTTTCTTGAGCGTATGTCGTCTAACCTTGATACCATCCGGCGCGCTCTCTCCCCTGCTCCCTGAACAGTTACGAGCACCGGCTCAAGCCTCTTCTCCAACTCGCTTCACAATGCGCCGCTTCGGCGCGTCCAAGGCGGGAATCTTCACCCAGGTGATTATTATTTCCTCGGGCAACTCCATGAAAGGTATGGTAACAACACTATGCTGGAACTCAGAAATGTCAGCGTCTCCGCAGCCGACGGCGGCGGAGAAATCATCAACGGAATCGATTTGACTCTCGATGATAAGAAGATCTATGTTATGACAGGCCCGAACGGAGGCGGGAAGACGTCGCTGGCAAAGGCGATCATGGGCGTTTATCCGATATCCGGGGGCGCAATCCTTCTCAACGGCGAAGATATAACAGGGAAATCCATCACCGAACGCGCAAACATGGGCATAGGCTATGCGTTTCAGACGCCAACGCGGTTCAAAGGCTTAAGAGTGAGAGAACTGCTGTCCATAGCCTGCATGGGCGCGGCGTCAGCGTCAGCGTCAGCGTCAGCGTCAGCGTCAGCGTCAGCGTCAGCGTACAGTACAGATTTATCTGCCTTTGATACAGAAGAGAAAAAGCTGTATTCATTACTTGTTGACGTCGGCTTATGCGCTCAGGATTATATTGACCGCGAACTCAACGCAAGCTTCTCCGGCGGCGAGCTCAAGCGCATCGAGATAGCGAGCATACTTGCGCGTGAGCTGCGTGTCGCTCTGTTTGACGAACCTGAGGCGGGTATCGACCTTTGGAGTTTTCAGAAGCTAACAGAGACATTCAGGGTTCTGAATGAGACCAGCGACGCAACTATCATCATCATTTCACACCAGGAGCGCATCCTGAAGCTTGCGGACGAGGTTATTCTCATAGCAGGCGGAAAGGTCGCGGCGATCACGACGCCTGAAGCGATACTCGGAGAACTCGAATGCAAGTATCCCGATTGCGACTGTGTGAACTGCGAGGAAAGGGAGGTTGCGGTTTGCTGACGTCAATAGACAAACGCCTGTTGGAAGCGGTCGCCGATATGCATGAAATCCCCCAGGGCGCATATAATATCCGGAAAAACGGAGAGGGTGTTTCGCGTAACACGACTGCAAATATCGACATCATTACCAAGACAGACAAACCCGGAATAGACGTGATCGTGAAGCCGGGCACTTTAGGCGAAAGCGTACATATTCCCGTCATACTGTCTGAGAGTATAGACGATCTCGTATATAATACGTTCGAGATAGGCGAGGGGTCTGATGTTCTGATCGTCGCAGGCTGCGGCATCCACAACTCGTCCGATAAGAAGGCCGGCCACGACGGTATTCATGAGTTCTTTGTCCGGCGCGGCGCAAAGATGAAATATGTCGAGAAGCATTACGGTGAAGGCGACGGTTCCGGTAAACGCGTGTTGAACCCGACTACGATCATCGAGGTCTTCGAGGACGGTACCGCTGAGCTGGAAATGACGCAAATAAAGGGAGTCGATTCAGCGAAGCGCGATACGCTGGTCAAGCTTCATAAAAACGCCCGCCTGATCGTTTCCGAGCGGCTCCTGACATATCTTGATCAGGAGGCGGTTTCAATCGTCACTGTCGAACTTCTGGGCGAAGGTTCGACGGCGCAGGTCATATCGCGCTCCGTCGCTCAAAACGATTCGAAGCAGGTGTTCCACCTTAACATGCGCGGCTACTGTGAGTGCAGGGGGCATATTCAGTGCGACTCGATAATAATGCATAACGCGCAGGTATCGTCAATCCCTGAAATCACGGCGCTGGATGAAGGTGCGCAGCTCATTCACGAAGCGGCGATCGGAAAGATAGCGTCAGACCAGCTAACAAAGCTGATGTGCCTTGGTCTGGATGAGAAACAGGCTGAGGAGACAATACTGCAAGGTTTCCTGAAATGATTATATAAGAAAGAGGGTACCCTGTTCAGGGAGTATCCGTGAGATGCTTTTTTTGAGGCTTCAACAATCGTTATAGGTTATATACGCAGTGGCTACCGCCTCCTGCTTCTTAATCGGCCTCAGAAAGGCAGTCTCCCGGATACCCCCTGAACAGGGTACCTGAAAAGTTAAGATGGAGGTTTATATGGAAGAAATGCAATTAGTCCCTGTCCATATGGGCATGCTCGACGACTTCCCCGCGTCGCCGGAGTTGCCGGATGGAGCAATTCCCGTGAAATGGGCGGACGAGCCCGGCATGATGGTCGATATTCAAACCGACGTCGTATATGATGAGCGCGACGGGGAGACGCTCCATCTGCAAATACTGCTGCCGCTGGAACTCATGCCGATGATGGAACCGCCGACAAAAAAGTTCCCGCTGATCGTCTATGTTCCCGGTTCAGCCTGGATGAGGCAGACTCCAAAGCTGTTCCTGCCGCGAATGATAAAGATCGCGCAGCGCGGTTATGCGGTGGCAATAGTCCAGTACAGGCCAAGCGAGGTCGCAGGTTTTCCCGCGCAGATCGAGGACGCGAAAACCGCGATTCGGTTCATGCGCAAGCATGCAGAAGAGTACAGGATCCTGACGGAGAAAATTGCACTGTACGGCGATTCGAGCGGAGGCCACACCGCCGTTATGGCAGGTATCACAGGCGCCGGGCTATTCGACAACGGGCAATACGGCGAGTTTTCATGCGAGGCTGCGTGTATTGTCGACAGTTTCGGCCCGACGGACGTTTCGTTGATGAACTATTACCCAAGCGCTATGGACCACCACAGCGCAATAAGCCCCGAAGGTATGCTCCTTGGCGGCGTGGATGTGCTTGAGAACGTCGAACTTGCGAGAAAGGCGTCGCCGATGTCGTATCTCTCGCGGGAGAAAGAAATTCCTCCGATGCTGATGATGCACGGCGACAGGGACCAGCTTGTGCCGTTCAATCAGTCTGTCCGCCTATATAACTTGCTTAAGGAGCTCGGCAAGGAAGTGACTTTCTACAAGCTTGAGGGCGCTTTCCACGGCACAGGAGGGTTTGGCAGCAAGGAAGCGCAGGAGATCATTCTGAGTTTTGTCGCGAAACATATCGGATAACGCGTTTCCGGCTGATTGAACGGGTCACCTCTTTCGCTGCAGATCAGAGGGGCGTCCCTTTCGCTGCAGATCAGAGGGGCGTCCCTTTCGCTGCAGATCAGAGGGGCGTCCCTTTATCCTCATCCGCTTTCTTTATCCGCCGCATTTCTTATCCGCCGCATTGCCTTCGCCTTGTGCATTCCATGACAAACACGAAATGACCCGCCGCGTGAAATTACGCGGCGGGTCGTACTGCTTTTATCAGCGAGCTTGTTGAGACAGCTCTGTTATCCGTTTCCCAACACCGGGTACGAGATTATGAGATACCTGTGCGATACTTAAGAAATGCCGTTGTACTTCTTGAGCATATCTATGAGTTCCAGCCCCTTCTGGCCGAGCGAGCCTTCCGCTACCATATCCGGGTACAGCCCATAAGCGATCTCGATCATCTTCTGATTCATGTCCGATGGCATGTCGTAGATTTCATTCAGGCCTTCAGACTTGACCTGCTCGAGGTAATCCTTACAGGCGTCAATCGTGAGCGAGTAGTTCTTATCCATGAACCTTTCGCCGGCGTACTCGAGAAGCGCCTGCTCGTCTGCATTGAGCTTGCCCCATCTGTCGCCGTTCATCAGCAGGGCGGCAAAGCCTTCCGTGATGTCTGTTGTCGTCAGATACTTTGCGACTTCATAGATTTTCCATCCGCCGATGATGGTCCAGCCTGTTACAACGCCTTCTACGGTGTTCTTCTGGAACGCGTCGGCAAGCTGTGGGAGCGCGATGTTCGACGCCGCGCCGCCCCACGCTTCGACAGTCTTGGACACCCATGTGCCGGACGCGCGGAACGCAAGGCCCTTAACGTCGTCAGGCTGCTTGATCTGCTTCGTGCTGCAGGCTATGACTGACGTCCCCTGATAAAGAGCGCCAAGATACTTGATGCCGTAATCACCATAGATTTGGCCTACAAGGTCTTTTGTGCCGTAAGCGAAATCAAGCCAGTTGTCACCGCCGTAGTAGCCGGCGATCGTCAGAGGCGAGAGATCCTTAACTGTGGGGGACACATATGAACCCATGCTGTGGATGAAGTCTACCTGACCGTCGAGAAGAGCGTCGAATGTTTCTGTATCTGTGACAAGCGTGCCGCCTATCTTCTCTTCGATTTTCATCTTCCCGCCGGAAAGTTCTTCGACTATCAGGCAGAATTCATGATAGCATCTGCTGACTACGTTTTCCGGCGCCATACCGTGCGCAAGTATGAAGTTTTGGTTACCAATGTTGTCAGGGTTCCAGGGATACTGATTTGCCGCGGACGACTGAGAAGGGGGCTGCGAGGACTCCGCTGCAGGCGCGCTTGCGCTTTGCGAGGGCGGCGCGCTGCTTGTCGTTTCCTTGCCGCTGTCGCAGGCTGCCGCAAATGTGAGCGCAAGCGCGAGCACAAGGATAATTCCTATAACTTTTTTCATTTTACTACACTCCTTAATTATGTGATCTGTTTTTTATATTATTCACAGTACGCTTTACCGTACGTTGAACCCCATAAGCCTCGGCATGAAGAGCGAGATGCCCGGAAATGCCGCGAGTACGACGTAGCCCAGTAATAGTATCAGCACATACGGGACCGCTCCTTTTATGACGTCTCCCATCGAAACATTCGAGTTTGCTTTCAGTACGAACAGATTCATCCCGACAGGCGGCGTAATCATGGCGATCTGCGCGGCAAGAACGGACAGCACTCCGATATGGACCATATTGAAGCCCAGCGCTCTCAGAGTCTCTATGAGAAACGGAACCGTGAGGATGAGCATACTCGCAGGGTCCATCAGGCACCCGAGGATGAACCATAAAACGGTCATAAGCAGCAGGATCATGTATCTGCTGAGTCCGCTGCCGGAGATCGCGTTCGCGATCGTCGTGGCTATACCAAGGTATGAGATCATGTACGACATTGTGTAGCCGCATATCATCAGGAAAATCATCATAGTCCCTGTTCTCGCGGTGTTGAGAAACACGGTAGAGAACAGCTTGCCCGTCATGCGGCGCTGCGCGAGGACGATAATGAATGCGCCGAGGACGCCGTAACCGGCTGCTTCTATTGTCGTGGCCCACCCGAGATACATCGAACCCAGCACGACGAAGATGAGTATAAGCGCCGGGATTATAGTGAAGATCGTCGCCTTCTTTTCACCCTCATCCTGAGAGAGGCTCGCCTGTTTGAGCGCCTGCTGCTGAAGTTCCTCCTGCGTGAGGCTTTCGCTCTCGCTGCCTGCTTTCTTTCCGGCCGCAGCGGCTCTTTCTTCCGCTGCAAGCGTTTTGGCTCCGCCGACAATTTCACGCGCTTCCGACAGGCTAAGCTCCGAAGGTGATTTTACTGCTCCGTTCCCGGCCGCTCCGCCTATCAGCGAAGGCGATATACGAACCCGGATGAGTATGCTGATAATGATGAACGCCGATAGCATAAGCCCCGGTATGAAGCCTGCCATAAGGAGCTGTACGATGCTTGTCTCTGTAAGTATTCCATACAGGCAGAACGTGATGGAAGGCGGGATCATTATGCCGAGCGTACCGCCTGCTGCTACTGTCCCGACCGCGAAGCTGGGCGCGTATCCGCGCTTTGTCATTTCGGCTATTGATATACGCCCTATTGAGGCGGCTGTAGCCGGAGAACTTCCGCAGAGCGCGGCAAAGATAGTACACGCGAGCGTCGTTGCTATGGCGAGCCCGCCTTTGAATTTGCCTACCGCGCGGTTAAGTACGGAGAAAATGTCTTCAGCCACCCGCCCCTGCGAAAGAAATTCCGACATCATAATGAACATCGGCGCAATGAGCTGGTTTTCGTTAAAACTGGCCTGAGTGTACGCAATGTTTCCGAACTGCGACACCGTTTTGAATCCAAGCCAAATCAGCATCCCGATTATGGCTGTAAAGCCCATCGAGGAGAAAACAGAGGTACCCAGAAACATAAAGAAGAGCATGATCGCGAAGATAATAAGGAGCATCAGACCCTGGCTCATTTAAATATCACTTCCTTTCCGCCTCTTCTTTAAAGATACTTGTCGCCGCCGGCAAACAGGTCGAGGATGATGAACACGACCGTGGCAAACATAAGTACCGCGCCGGTCACAATGGCTGAGTATGAGATAATAAGCGGGAACTTGAAATTGTACGCGGCATATGAGTTAAGCTGGATCGAACGCGCGCACAGCTTCCAACCTCCATAGAAGAATGCGAGGCAAACGGCGAGCGGGGGAATGTACCCGATGATAGCCATGACTCTGCGCGGCATTCTTTCCGGGTGTTTTGAGCGCCTGTCTACAATGTCCCGGACCATATCGACCGAAACATGGCCCAACTCCTGAAACGCCCACGCCGAGCCGAGAAACGCCGCCCATATGAAAATACCCATCGTCAGGTTCAGCGACCATGGAGTTGGTTGGCGGAAGACTTTTCGAAGAATGGATTCCATGACCGCAAGTAGAGAAGCTCCCATGACTATCCCGCCGCAGATATATGCGCAGACCTTGTTTATCCAGGTCATGAATTTAGGATATTTCAAGAAATACTGATCTCCTTTCCACTTTCCGGATTTCCTCTTTTTGTATTATGGTATTTTTATTTTGTTCTCATATTAGTTTTTTTATTTTGCGGTTAATAGAATTTTACCGCATTTAGCCCGAAAAATCATCAGTCAGTGCTACAAGCTTGTATTATTTTAATTGGAACATTCTCTGATGAACAGTACGCGTATAGTAAATGTCTACAATGAACCCTGTGCAATTTCAGCGCAGTCTATATTGTTTTCACCCGCTGCATAAGGTAGATTTACATAGGTAAAATGAGATATTCTTATGGAGGAACAGACAGATATGGATACACCGAAAGAACAGTTCATGAGGCTTGTAAGAAATGATAATCCGCGCTGGCTCGGGAACCCGTTCAAGTGCTTTAATCTGGACAAGAGCAACGGTATGCCGTATCTGCTTGACGCCACTGCGCTCTCGCACAAACGCACGGGCAAGGGTAACGTTGAAGCGCCGGACGCATGGGGCGTGATCTGGGACTGGCCTTCAGACCAGCCGGGGCCTACTCCAAACGCGGCCGGGGACAGAAAGGTCATAAAGGATATAACACGCTGGAAGGATTTCTTCGATTTTCCCGATCTGGACAACCTTGACTGGACTGCGACAGACGCTTTGAGCGCAGCGGCCGATCGTGATACAAAGATCGTGATGGCGCAGTCGCCGCGCGGTATCTTTGAGTTTTCTCACGCTATGATGGGTTTTGAAGACGCGCTTGAGAACTACCTGCTCGAGCCGGATGATATGGCGGACCTCCTTTCAGCCTATACCGACTGGAAAATAAAGGCAGCCGGGTTATGTATAGATCATCTGAAGCCTGACGTCATGGTCAACTTTGACGACTGGGGAAGCAAAACCCAAATGTTCCTGCCGCCGAGGGTCTGGCGCGAGATCCTCAAGCCTCTCTACAGCAGGTTCTTCGGTTACATCAAATCACGAGGCGTCTTTGTAATGAATCATTGCGACTGTTATGCGCAGGACGTCTGCGAAGACATGGTCGACGTCGGAATCGATATATGGCAGGGCGTTACCCCGGAAAACGATATCCCCGCGACTATCAGGAGAACTCAGGGCAGGCTGCTTATCTTCGGCGGTACGGATATGCCGTCGATTGATTATCCCGGAGTGACGTCAGACGTCGTCCGGGAAGAGATCCGCCGCACTATTGACAAATACGCGTACACGAAGAGGTATCTTCCGATTTTCACGAGCTGGATGCCGATCTATGAAGGCGTATACGAAGCCGGAACCGATGAAATGGAAAAGTACGGCGCAGTAGTCGCTCAGCAGGTTTTCGGCGGCGAGTAAAACCGCCGGCGCCGGGGTCGCGTGTTGCGCGCCGGGATCGCGTGTTTGATGAGCTTTGTGTTTACTTTGGAACTTCTAAACGATATCGTCTGCTTTAAACGCAAGGAGAAGCTGCAGGCGCACATCGGGGTCGTCCAGTGAAACGCCGAGCAGGCTGCTGATCCTCTCCATATGATACAGCACAGTGTTTCTGTGCATGTGCATGAGCGACGCCACTGTCGTCGCGCTGCGTTCATTTTCGAGATACAGCCGGAGCATTCTGGCTGTTTCCGTGTGGTGTTGCGAGTCATATTTTCGAAGCACCGAAATACTTTTGACAAGCAATGAGTTGTCGAACACGCCGGGGGCTGCTGCGCGCCCGGCGCTCACGATATGATACAAAAGACTGTCCGAAAAATGCTGAAAGCGGCTTTCCGTAACGCCCGGAACGACCGCTTTCAGTTGTTTCATCAGATTTAGTGCTACTGTCGCCTGTTCATATGCTCCCGGCAGATCCCACAGTTCATCAAAATCATTACTGATCCCACAGGCGAACTCAGAGCCGTTAAGCGCTTTCGCCGCGCTGTCGCATGTATCCGGAATCTCAGCGCGCCGCAGTTCTATCATCAGGATCTGCTGAGATTTATAAAACGCCACGGAGTCCCTGCAGGCTTCAGTCAAATGCTGAATGAACTGGGCGATCGGGACGTTATCTTCGTCTTCGAAGTTAAACACGTAAAGCCTGAAACCCGCATCAAAGGGATAGCCGCAGTATGCCGAGCGTACTCTTGTTTCTTCTTTACCGGAAGTATTCCTGTCGAGAATGTCAACGGCAAGCGCCTTTACGCCCGCGACTCCCCCCGTCTGAGCGATGTCAAGATCGGCATAGGCCTTTATATACTCTATGAGCATACCGAACAACTCCACCGTGGCGTTATCGGCAGGTTTTTTGTTGCATTCCATAACGACTATGATGAACATTGAGCCGCCAAGATGGAATGTTTTCTTTACAACGTCAAAATCGCTGGTTATCCTGTCGCGGCTTACGACGACGTCGGTAATCGTCTTATACTCTTCAAGCCTGCGGTAACGTCTGAACAACTCCATCGTCTCAGGAGGCTGGAATCCGTACTGGACAAGCCTTGACATAACAACACTGGAAGGGGCGACGTTCTTTGTGTAGGCAACCAGCTTGAATGTACTGTCCTGAATGGTGATGAAGTTGCCGAATACCGGTTCCGAAAGGTCAAGAAGCTCCTGGAGTCCGCTGTGACTAGCTACGCTCCGCTCCATTGCCATGATCCATTCGGCGGTTCTAACAAATATACGGTTAACACGGTTATACAGCTCGCGCAGCCCGATGTTCGCGTTGACGATAGTTACGCCTTCCAGCGGCGCTTCGCTATAGAGTACGTCTGATAAGGCTTCACTACCATTTTGCTGCTGCGCGCCCTGCGGGGAAGATTGCGGCGTTTCCGCAGACTGCGCGCCCCGTGGCTGAGATTGCGGCGTTTCCGCATACTGCGCGCCTTGCGGCGGTACGCACAGAAAATATGCTCCGCTTCGTTTCTCCGCAGCGACAGCTTCATCCAGCGTACATACAAGAAGCTTCTCAGAAGAGAAACCCTGCGCTCCGGGTTCATAAAGCTCCGCCGATGAAAACTTCGGATTTGGATCTCCATGTAGATGCGTCTTTGCATCAAACCCCAGCTCATCCAGAATAAGCGCCAGACTTATTTCCAAAGCTCATGTCTCCTTTGCGTCTCCTACGCTCTGCTCCGCGAAGGTTTCAGCTGATTGCCCGGTTACTCATCCGTATTCCCGGTCACTCCTCCGCACTCCCGGTTACTCCTCCGTATTCCCGGTTACTCCTCCGCATTCCCGGTCACTCCTCCGCATTCCCGGTTGCTCCTCCGCACTCCCGGTTACTCCTCCGCATTCCCGGTCACAAGCTCTTTGACTACCGTCGACAGGCTGGCAAGCGCTTGAAGGTCGGATGGAATGACTATCTTAGTTGCTTTGCCGTCCGCGACCTTGGCAAGCGTTTCGTAGCTTTTCAGGAGGATAGCTTTATCCGACGGGTTGGACTCGTTGATCTTGACGATACCCACGGCAATCGCTTCCTGCACTTTGCGTATCGCCTCAGCCTCGCCTTCAGCTTCGCGTATCTTCGCTTCGCGCACGGCGTCCGCTCTGAGGATCGCAGACTGCTTTTCACCTTCAGCTTTCAGTATCAGCGACTCTTTCTGACCTTCAGCCACCAGTATCGCGGAGCGCTTCTCCCCTTCCGCGCGTAGAATGGATTCGCGGCGCTCGCGCTCTGCTTTCATCTGCTTCTCCATCGCGTCTTGTATCTCGCGCGGCGGAATAATGCTTTTCAGCTCGACGCGGTTGACTTTTATGCCCCAGGGGTCGGTCGCTTCGTCAAGGATGATCCGCATTTGCGTATTGATCGTGTCTCTGGAGGTGAGTGTCTGATCGAGCTCGAGGTCGCCAACAATGTTACGAAGCGTTGTAGCCGTGAGATTTTCGATAGCCTGAATTGGATTCTCAACCCCGTAAATAAAGAGCATCGGATCAGTGATTTGGAAGAAAACGATCGTGTCGATCTGCATTGTAACATTGTCTTTTGTGATGACAGGCTGGGGCGGGAAATCCACTACTTGTTCCTTGAGAGAGACGAGACGCGACATGCGGTCTATGAAAGGCGCTTTTATATGCAAACCGGTCTGCCATGTCAGGCGATATGCGCCGAAACGTTCTATGACCGCCGCGCGCGCTTGTGGTATGATCTTTATGTTCGAGATAACAATGATGAATATGAGTACAACCGGGATACCTATCGCCAGTAAGGTGACGCTAATTGAATCCGGCATGTTGGCCCTCCTTATCCGGGCAAGAGTTCAGACAGACTCTTGACAATGTTTTTGCTTCGTTTCATTTCGTTTATTTCCATTAGGTTTCGTTGGGTTTCGTTGCTTTCCGTTTGGCTTCGTTGCTTTCCATTGGGTTTCGTTGCTTTCCATTGGGTTTCGTTGCTTTTCGTTTCATTTCGTTTCATTTCGCTGAAATGCTATGCTATGTTAAGCTTCTATTCTTTCGCTACAATCACCTTTACTCCCTCTATAGACTTAACAAGAACTTTTGTGTCATTGGGGAGTACGCCTCCGTCTTCTGAGCGCGCAGACCATATCTGATTCAGAACTCTGACCTGTCCTTCGGCGGCGTCGTTGTTGATTTCTCTGATTACGACAGCGGGCATCCCAAGTATTCTGTCCGCGTTTGTGTGAGTTGCTTTCCCCTTCGTGAGCTTTTTTACCGCAGGTCTTGTGAAAACAAGAAGAATCACCGTACATACAGGGAATATGGTCAGCTGTGCCCATAACGGCGCACCAAGCAGCGCTGCGATCATCGTAATAAACGACGCCAAAGCGAACCATATGCACACCAGTTGTACAGTGAGAGCTTCAACTATCACAAATACTACGATCGCGCATATCCACATGATGGTCAACGCATCCACTTTCACACCTCCTGTAGCCTGATATCAGTTTTATGATATCATACAGCGGCTTCATTGTCCAGATTTGCTTTACTTTTCACACGCGCTTTGTTAGAATTGATTAATACTCAGATGAAGGCAGGAGGACTCTATGCCAATCAAAATTCCGGATCAGTTGCCGTCTACCGGCATACTGGAAAGCGAAAACATCTTTGTAATAACGGAGCATCGCGCTATGCATCAGGATATTCGCCCTCTCCGTCTGCTTATACTGAATCTGATGCCCACCAAAATCATTACCGAAACTCAGCTTCTGCGCAAGCTTTCGAACACTCCGCTCCAAATCGAAGTTGAGTTTTTGCAGACGATAAGCCACACGGCAAAAAATGTAGACCATGAGCATCTGGCTTCTTTCTATACCGCATTTGAAAATGTCCGGGATAAACACTTCGATGGAATGATAATCACCGGAGCGCCTGTAGAGAATCTGGAGTTTGAGGATGTGGACTACTGGCTGGAACTCTGCGAAATAATGGAGTGGACGTCCCACAACGTGCATTCTACTTTACACATCTGCTGGGGCGCCCAGGCCGGTCTGTATTATCATTACGGGATCCCGAAGTATCCGCTCGGTCCAAAACTTTCGGGTGTGTTCAACCATAAGGTTTTGAAGCCGCAGTCACCCTTTTTTCGCGGTTTCGACGATGTGTTCTATATGCCGCACTCGCGATACACAGGCGTGCTTGAGAAAGACATTCTGGCTGTGCCGGAAATAGAACTCCTGGCAGTATCTGATGAGGCGGGGGTCTTCGCGGTAAAGTCGCATGATAACCGCCGCGTCTTTCTGACCGGTCACCCGGAGTACGATGCGGATACGCTCGCGCTGGAGTATTTCCGCGATGTTGAAAAGGGGCTGCCGATCAGTATTCCAAAAAACTACTTTCCGGACGACGACCCGGCGTCTTCTCCATCCGTGTACTGGCGTGCTCATGCGCAGCTGATGTATTCCAACTGGCTCAATTACTATGTCTATCAATCAACACCGTATGACATTCGGACAATAGGCATATAACTGCATTGCATGGCGCGCTGCGGGGATACCGCACAGCAGGGATGGCGCGCAGCGGGGATACCGCACAGCGGGGATGGCGCAGCGGGGATGGCGCATTGCTGCGCTGATAGTTACCTGCGGAGCGATGCTAAAATGGATTATAAAACCGTCCGCCGTTAAGTATCAGCGTAAGAACCGATAATGCGACGCAAAAAATCCCCAGTGCTGTGACTGCGAAATCCCATTTTGAAAAAGCTCTTGCCGAGTACCATGTCCTCCGTTTAAAATGCCCGAACCCGCGCAGCTCCATGGCATTACTTATTTGCTCGATTTTGTCAATACTGGAAAAGACCAGCGGGAACAGTATCGCCAACACGCCGGCCAGGCGCGCCCTTAGCGGCGCTTTTTTTGATATATCAACCCCGCGGGCTTGCTGCGCCTGCGAAATCTCGTGATATGAGCGCTGTACATCCGGGATATACCGCAATGAGAGCGACACTGCATATGCGATTTTGTAGTTGACTTTTATTGCGTTGAGCGACGACGCGAACTCGCCGGGTTCGGTAGTTAGGAAAAAAACAAGCGCGACCGGGACGATCGCAAAGTATTTCAGCGTGACATTTAACTGATAAAACAGCTGCTCTGAAGTCACTGTATAGCGTCCTGATATTCTGAGCAGCTCATGCCGCGATCCATATATCAATACACCCTGCTCCGGAGCGAAGAGATATATCGCCGTGTTGTTAAGGAGTAAGAATAATGTCAGTACAGCAAGTATCGCCTTCAGTTCCGAAATGCGCAGCGCGGACATCGAAAACAACGCCAGCGAAATACCTATCGACAGCACCAAAAACCGCGTATCAAACGTAATCATAGCGGCAATACTCAGCGCAACCGTCAGCAGCAGCTTCGACGCCCCCGTCAGCTTATGCACGCGCGATTTCCGCGGGATATATCCAAAAGCCGCCATAATAGCCTCCTGCGTTTTACGTTTTGCGTTTTACATTTTGCGTTCTGCGTTTTGCGTTTTGCGTTCTGCGTTTACATTTTGCGTTCTGCGTATGCTTCCTGCTTCCTGCTTCCTGCTTCCTGCTTCCAGTTTCCAGTTTCCAGTTTCCAGTTTCCTGATCCATTCTCGTACGCTACATTAGCAGGCGTCCTAACCACAAATGCCGTAAATCCTCCGGATCTATCCGTGTTGAGTGTCAATCCTGCTTCCAATGTATCTTCGTATTAGCGTTTTGGCGTCGTCAATTCCGCACATTCGTGCAAGCGTGTAAAGACTCGTCTCACGCAAGTTTGCCCGCGCCGCAAGGTCCGGGTCCGAAAGGATCTCATAAGCCGGGCAATCCGCTATCAGCTCCCCGCCTGTGAACACCAGCGCGCGCCTTGCGTACTCCAGGCACAGATGCATGTCGTGCGTTATCATCAGCACTGTGACTCCAAGCTTATTGAGTCCGGAAAGGAACTCCAAAATATCGGTATAGTGCCGCCAGTCCTGCCCGGCTGTCGGCTCGTCAAGTATGATGATCTGCGGGTCGAGTATCAGCGCGTCTGCAATTGTGACGCGTTTTTTTTGACCGTAACTGAGCGCTGAAACCGGCCACTTAATAAACCTTGTCAGCCCGCATATTTCAAGTACGCGTTCGACCCGTTCTTTAGTCTCCGCTTCAGCAACCTTCCGGGCGCGCAGGCCGAGTGCTACTTCGTCAAAAATCATTGGCTTACAGATCATCTGGTTCGGGTTTTGCATCACATATCCGATTTTTGTTGCCCTCTCCGGAATCGTTAAGCCGCGCATATTGGCGCCATTGTAAAGCAGTTCGCCTTCGGTCAGATCCTCAAATCCTACAATCAGCTTTGCAAGCGTACTCTTCCCTGCGCCGTTAGCGCCTATGATCGCTGTCATTTCGCCGGGCTGCAACGTGAAACTGACGTTCTTCACCGCGGCGGCGTCTGTTTCCGCGTATGTGAAACAGATATTGCGCGCCTCGAGCAGCGGGACGCTGCGAAGCCCCGAAGCGGAAGGTGCTGAGGCGGCGGCGGCGGAAGTATCAGTTGATTGCCTCGCTGCAGCTAATGTTGAAACAGCGCATATTTGCTCAAGAGCATGTAGCCCGGACGCCGAAGCCGGCGGCTGCTTCGCCCATGCGCAAATCCTTTCAAGGTCGCTCTGCTTTAGCATCAGCGTATCCAGCCTGCCAGGTTTCACATCCGGCGCAACGTTTATACCTGCTCGTTCAAGAGCGGAGACATACAGAGGTTTTCGTATGCCGGCTTCCTTCAACTTTTCAGAAACGACTATCTCGTCCGGAGTGCAGTCCGCGGCTATTCTGCCATCATTTAAAAGTATCACTCGATCCATGTGTTTCCACAGAACGTCCTCAATGCGGTGTTCGATTATTATTATCGTGCAGCCTGTCTGTTCCGCGAGATCGTCGATAAGCGCTATTGCGTACTTTCCCGTGCTCGGGTCAAGCGCAGCGAGAGGTTCATCAAGCAAAAGGACAGGGGCATTGTCTATCAGCACCCCTGCCATACTCACACGCTGCTTTTGCCCTCCCGATAACCGGTACGGCGACTGTCCGAGGTACCCTTCCGCACCGACAAGCGCCGCTGCATCCGCGACGCGGGTTTTCATTTCATCTTGCGGACGCGCCTTGTTTTCAAGCGAAAACGCAATATCCTCTCCGCTGGAGAGTCCTACGAACTGCCCGTCTGTATCCTGCAGCACGGTTCCCACAAGTTCGGATAGCTGGAAAACGCTTTCCGGCGTCTTTCCTCCGATGAACAGTTCCCCGGTTACGACGCCGGGGTTATTAAACGGAATCAGACCGTTCAGGCAGCTTCCGAGCGTACTCTTTCCGCTGCCCGACGGCCCTGCGATCAGTATTTTCTCTCCCGGATATATGCATAAGTCTATGTCGTAAAGAGTCGGTTTTTTCTGCGCGCGGTATTTGAATGTGAACTTTCTGAACTCTATAAGAGGGCTAGGTTTAATCCGCGCACCTTGCTCCTCGTGGCGACTGCGCTCTTGCCCTGCGGCAACACTGCGCTCTTGCTCTGCGGTAACACTGCGCTCTTGCCCTGCGGCGCTGCGCTCTTGCTCTGCGGCAACACTGCGCTCTTGCCCTGTGTTGGCGCTGCGCTCTTGCCCTGCGGCGGCACTGCGCTCCGCGCGCACGCCGGGCTCTGAGTGAGGTTCGCGCTGCTCAGTCAAGGCTTCCCGTCTTTACTCTTGTTTTGCTGTAGCCTAACAGCAGCAGCGTTCCGACGATTGCTGTAATGACAAAGTTACCTGCGCCCGCTATAAGGCCCTGTACGAAGACTTTATCCGCAGGCTCTTCATAAATCAGTATATCGAGCCCCGGAGCGATGACTCCCCAAGCGACTGCGTGCACGATAAGGCTTCCAATAATGAAGCGTATGGAATCAACCTTTCCGAACCCGCCTTCTTCGACCTTTCCGGCTTTGAGCAGGAATCCTGAGCAAAACCCCACGACCGTACTTGCGATGACCCAGCTCCACCATATACCGAAGCCGAAGCTCAAGTCTGTCAGCGTATGGCCTATCAGCCCGATGAGCAGGCCTGCAATAGGTCCGAACACGGCGGCAAAGAACCCTACGATAGCATACTGCAGCGTCAGGTAAGTGTTCGCGAAAACCGGGACCGAGAGGAAGCGCGCAAGCAGGAAGAAAATCGCTGCGCCGATAGCTGTTGCAACAAGCTGTTTGATGGAGAATTTAAAGTACTTCATTTTTGAACTCCTCCCTGTATTTGATGGGTATATTCTACAGAATCGCGGCAACACTGTCAACTATATGACTTTTCGCCCCGTATGTTACAGTTCAGGACCTTGCGCTCAGAAGACGTTTTTCTGCTTCCTTTTCGCGCTATATGGCTTTTCTCGCGAAAACAGGTTTGTTAAGCGAGTACACAAGAAGTGCGAGGATTACGCAAGCTCCGATTTGCACAGCAGCGTTTGAGTGGAAAATAATGAGATTGAAGAACCAGACCAGCGCGGGCCGCAATGCGGCTACAGGCGTAAAGACGCTGATAATCGCTACAATCAGAACATCCGCGGCCCATCCGTACCATTTGTCCTGAACTGCTGTCAGCGTATGCACGACCGCAGCGAGCAGAAACAGGAACGCGAACTGCCTGAAGAAAGCTACGACCGGCCCGTTATCAAGCCATCTGAACCAATACAGAACATCAAGCGTCCCTCCGCCGTAAAACTCTGCGACCATGTACTTGTCGTATGTGTAAAAGAGGATAAGGCTCACGAATGATATTATCGCGGCCATGATTGCATAGTTAATGATACAGCCTTTGAAGAAGTCAGCGCGTTTACCGCCAAGATTCATCATCTTGCGAAAGTTTTTCGAGGGTACAAAGATAGCGCTGAGTATAAGCAGCAGGAACAGATAGTTACCGAAACTTGTAGTCATGTTATCCGGGCCGTTCGGGTTTATATCGAACACAGCCAGAATAATAAACACAATGCTTTGAATCAGCGCCAGAGCCATTGCGATCCCCGTCAGCAGGTATGCCGTCTTAATGTTGCGAAAATTGATCTTTGCGACTACAAACGACTTACTGTTCATTGTTTTTTCCTCCCACCATACTAATAAAGAAGTCCTGCAGGCTAAGCCGGTCTATCGACACTCCGTCAGGCGGATCTATTCTGTCATCAAATATGTAAGCTGCCATAACGCTCCCCACGGATGTTTTTCCGATACAGTTCAGGTTGTCAAGCAGCGGCATAACGAGGTTCACGGAGCCGGACAACGAGTAAGCCTTTTCATCGATATCGTCTATGTCCGCCTTGAGCAGGATCCCGCCTTTGTCGATTATGATCAGCTGGCTTATCACCTTCGCGATCTCGTCGATCAGGTGTGTGGACACGATGATAATGCGCGGATTCGCCTGATAGCTTTCAAGCAGCAGCGTGTTAAACTGGTCGCGCATGATTGCGTCAAAACCAAGCGTTGGTTCGTCAAGAAGTATTACCTCTGACTTGTTCGACAGAGTTATTATCGTAGTCAGCATTGTTTTCATGCCGAAAGACAACTGCTTGAACTTCTTGCTCGTGCTCAGTTCAAACCGGTCTGTCATCCTGCGTGCAAAGTCATGGTCAAAGTCGTCCTGCAACGAAGCCGCTGCGTTGATGAGTTCAGAAACTTTCATGTTAAACTGCATAGCGCCGCTTTCGATGAAGTTGACGCTCTCCGGCATCCGGCTTGTGGATACGCGTTTCCCGCCGACGCTGATTTTTCCTTTGGTTGCCGCGATATGACCCGCGAGAAGCTTCAGGAATGTCGTCTTTCCGGCTCCGTTTCTGCCAAGAAGGCAGTATATCCCCTGTTCAGGTATGTTCATTGAAATGCGGTCTATGGCTGTGATGCTGCCGAATCTTTTCGTTACGTTAGATAACTCGATCATAGTGTGCTTACTCCCTCTCTGTTTCTTATTTCACTGATAAGGCCTTCCATTGATATGCCAAGTGTCTTCGCTTCGTGTATCAGCGCATCGATCGTCTGACTCAGGAAGACTGCTCTGCGCCGCTCTGTGATTTTCTCCTGCGCGCCTTCAGCCACGCACATTCCGATGCCTCTTTTCTTATACAGGATGCCCGAGTCTGTCATTTTGCTGATCGCCTTTACCGCTGTCGTCGGATTTACGGAGTAGACCTTCGATATCTGCGTCGTCGATATGATAAGGTCGCCGGTTTTGTACTCCCCTGTGATAATGCCGCTTTCAATCATTTCTATTATCTGTTGAAAGATCGGCTGGTTGTCGTTCATGTCGGTCACCTCGCTTTGCATTCAATTGCAATGAGATTGCGGGTTGCGGGTTGCGGGTTGCGGGTTGCGGGTTGCGGGTTGCGGGTTGCGGGTTGCGGGTTGCGGGTTGCGGGTTGCGGGTTGCGGGTTGCGGGGTGG
>Ga0082212_10002315_pt1 | contig 27921 bp, 17 predicted proteins | sample TergutNt197P3_FD_71548 | JGI IMG/M metagenome (GOLD analysis project Ga0082212, IMG submission 71548) | Neocapritermes taracua P3 segment gut microbial communities from Petit-Saut dam, French Guiana - Nt197 P3 | ecosystem: Host-associated > Arthropoda: Insects > Digestive system > Gut ...
CGTCCCACCCGGCCTCGAACTGCTTTGGCGTGCCGTTGATCGTGTACGCCAGGTCCCGGAGCTTGAAGTAGTTGTTGCCGTTGATGTTGTACGCGTCGAAGGCGATGCTTTTCCCGTCAAAGAGGACCGTCGCGGCCGTGGGCGATGCCGTAAGCGTTGCCGCTAGGGGTTGTACCGCGCGCGTCTCAGTCTGGTATGCAGCAGCAGCCGCCGGGGCCGGGGCCGCCCCTGCCGCCGGCGTAATTACTGGGGTCGTTGCCGGAGTTGCCGCCACCGGGGCCACCGGGGTCGCCACCGCTGCCGGGAACATCCCGAGGGCAATCACAATCGTCAGGGCGACAGTTATAATCTTCTTTGCCATTTTATCGACCTTCTTTCTGTAAGCTTTCCCATGCTCACATCATTTTACTTCTTAATTCATTATCATCGCATTTGCCAAGCAAACGCCGGTTAGACGCGCCGCATGGCGGAAAAAGATAAAGCGAGATGCGCAAGTTGCTTATCTGCAGTCCCTTTGCTTTGTGCTGCGCGAAAATGTTAAGCCTTTATCAAGCCTTTGCTCTCCAGGAACTCTCTTGCAACATCCCCCGGGTCGCGACCGCCGGTCTCGACCTGATCGTTCATTGCAATCATTTCCTCAGCGGAAATCTGGCCGGTGAGCTTTTCAAGTACAGCCCTTAACTCGGGGTACTTCTCGAGCGTCTCCTCGCGTATGAGCGTTGTTGCGTAAAACTCCTGGAAAAACGACAAGTCGTCCACCAGGATCGTCAAATCAAAACGCGCGAGCGACCCGTCGGTCGTGAATGCGTTTATCGCGTCGACCTGCCCCTCGGCCAGCGCCAGATACTTCAGCCCGACTTCAAGGTCCACCGTCTCGAACCTGAACCCGTATGCCTCGGCAAGCGCCGTGTATCCGCCCGACACCTCATAGTAGTCAGGGTTTGCCCCGAACCTCAACTCGCCGGAGATAGCCGCGATGTCGCTTATCGTCCGGAGGTTGTACTCTTCGGCCACATCCCTCCGGACCGCAATCGCGTACGAGTCGTCAAAACCGTAGAACCCAAGCCATTCGAAACCGAACCGATCGTGGTACTCCCGCTTCAGTTCTTCGACCATACGGGCGTGCGTCCCATCAAACGGGTCGTGCTGCAGCGCGTAGAGCCACCCGGAGTTGCTGTACTCGGGGTACATATCGATCTGCTTTGCCAGCATCGCTTCGTGGACGATTGGCGTACCGCCGGACAAGTCCAGCACCGTCGCCTTTATATCCGTGTGTTCCTCAATCATCAATTGAAGCATAGCAGCGAGGATATACTGCTCGGCATGGCCTTTATTGCCAATCGTCACAGTTTTATCATCTTTTGAACACGCTACCATGCACATAAGTATCGAAACAACAACTACTAAAACTCCCATTCGCTTTTTCATGACTCTTCTCCATTTCATCTGTTCTTTTTGAGGGCCTTTTCAGCGAGCCCCAACAGCAAATCCGCGATTATTGCAAGTAAAGCCACTAAAAAACTCCCTGCTAATGTCAACTCCGCCTTGTATGTCGTGATACCGCGCCAAATCGCCACGCCCAGGCCCCCCGCGCCGATGAATGACGCTATGCCTGTCATGGCTATCACCATGACTACCATGCTGCGGAAACCGGAAAAAATAATCGGCAAGGCGAGCGGGATTTCTATTTTGTACAATAGCTGCCATTTTGTCGATCCCATCGCCCTTGCCGTCTTCAGCACGCCGCTGTCTACGTTCTGGATCCCCGCAAGCGTATTCCTGATTATCGGCAGGAAGCCGTATATCACAATCGCGACGATAGCGCTTCGGTCCCCAACGCCTGTGATGGCCACCAGGAATCCGAACAGCGCTATGGATGGGATTGTGTATACTACGTTCACTACGCTCATTACCACAGCGGAGAGCACCCGCCTGCCGGATATGAGGACGCCGACGGGGATTCCAATTACGGTCACTATTGCTATTGCTGTCATTGATATGCTCATATGCTTGAGCGTGAGCTGCCCGAACCATTCGATCCGCTCAATCAATATGTTATACGCATCAACGATTAGTGACATCGACCAGTTACCCCCCAATGACAAACAGACGCCATAAGTTCCGGTAGGAGTGTTAAGCCCCGGTCATTGTAACATAATTCCACGCTATCATCAAACTTTTCCCGTTCCTGCTCAGCGGGCAAGCACTTTGCTTCTCTTTTGCCTGACCAGCGTGAGCAGCGATCCTCCTGCGAACAAAAAGATTGCAGCTATGCCAATAATGGGCATTATCGAAACAGTCTGTATATCCTGTTCATCCGGCGGCGGCTCGGTTTCCGGCGGTTCGGGTTCCGGCGGCGGTTCTGTTTCAGGTGGTTCATCGGTTTCAGGGGGTGGCCCCTCAGTCTCCGGGGGTGGTTCATCGGGCGCCATATCCGGGGGTTCTTCTGTATCAAGCCCCGATGGCCCTTCTGTCGGGGCGCTTTCCGTACCCGACCCGCCTGACGGTCTCCCCGGCGTTGTATCCCCGGGCCGGCCGCCCGCTGCGGGCGCCGTGTCCCGGTCTTGCGCCGAAGAGCCGCTTCCGGGTTCCGCATCCGGGTCCGGCACGCCTGAGGTCACATTCACAAATGCGACAGCGCCGAGAAACTCCGCAGTTATCAACGCTTCACCCTCTGCGATGGCAGTGATTTTCCCGTTATCGTCAACCGACACTATTCTGTCGTCACTTGAACTCCATACAACCTGCGCATTATCCGCAATCACCGGATCGGCTGCCTCGACCGCCGCCTCCACCTGGAACTCCGTACCGACTATGATATCCAAATCCGATACGTTCAGAGTGATTCCCGGTTCGCCCCTGAGTTCGATAACGATGGAGTATACCCATTTCGCGGAGCGCGCCGCATTTCTTGTCACCGAGTCCGTCTGCCCGAAAACCAGCCTGAACCGGGTCCTCGTACTCAGGTTAAGATAATCGCTGCCAAAAGTCGCTCCGGCAAGGGCGCGGTTCCAGTCTTCCCCCAAAGCGATGAGCGTGTCCACCCGCTGCGCGTCGGATGTTGCGTACTCGTTCCCCTCGCCAAGGTCGTAATCGAAATTATCCGGGAGGCTGTAATAACAGTAGCGAGGCGTATCCAGAAGGTCCTGTTTTGAGAATGATGTGTAAAAGGACTCCGTCTTATCACCAATCCAGAAATGGAACGTCCTAACGGATCCGACGTCTATCCCGGCGGCGTCGATGACGTCAGCCAGCCGCACTCCCCTTATATGCGCAATGATGACGGACGGCATATAGTCGATAAAGGTGTAGTCGGCATAAACTATATCCATCCCCTCCAGATCCGCCAGCGTGAATACATGTTTCACAAAGCTCGGCCCGCCCGGGTAACCGACTTCTATCGTCAGCGTATTCGCCGAGTAACCGTCAAGCTCCTCTTCGTCAGCAGCGCGCGACGTCCCCTGCGGCAGGATCGTTACCCACGCGAGCAGAAGGAGTATGGACATTATTAAGCATGTCGTCCTGTTTCTTCTCAAACTGATTGATAGCTCCTTACTGGTGCATAGGTTTTCCTGATATAATGCAAGTAATAGAACTTACGTCCCATCCTCGCTTTCACAAGGCCGGGCAGGTTTCTAAGCTGCGAGTAGCATTCGTCGCTGAATGACTGCGGAACTGTTTTCATACCGAATTCAGCGGCTGCAAACACGCAGGTAATCTCGCTAAAGAAATCCGCAGGCAGCGGGAACTCTTCCAAATCATGATTGTGCAAGTAATCGAACAGCGTCTCGCCCGCTTTTCGCGGGAACCCGCAAATTGCAAGAGATTTTAGAAAATGCATATAGTACTCGTATATCTGCCTCTCCGGTGGCGCCGACAGAGTATATCCGACCCACTTCCTGTACCTGCGGTATCTATATAAAACGTAGGAAGCAAACGCACAGAAGGCTACAGCGGTTGCAATCATAACCGGAGTCAGCACCTCGGGCCTTCGCGGCGGCCGGAGCGGAATGGTGCTGTACTGGCCGTCACTGTCCTCCCTGATATCCTGCGGCACGTCCGGCGACGTCCCCGCATCCTGCTCGTTTATGATCTCGGCGATCTCCGGCATTTCGAAGTCGCCCCCCATGGTCAGGGCAGGCTGCAACACATGGATATATAGTTGGAATGTTGAGAGCGCAACTATGAAAACACATACGATAACTGTCAGCAAGTAGCCGCCATATGGCGGTTTTTTTGCGCGGGATATGCCTGCGTTCTGCCTGAACCGCGCCTGAGTAAACAGAAGCACCAACAAGAGCAAACATGCAAGCAGGATAATAGTGTCCACGCTGTTTCCGGAGATTTCAAGCACAAAGTAAAGGGCTATCAAGTAAATCAGGATGAAGATATAGCTGTTCACAGATAACACATACGCAAATACAGCAGGGACTGTCACTGCAAGTATAGCGAGAAAGGGCAGTGAGATTATCCCGATATCCGGGAAGAATCCTGATTCTATGACAGAAAGCAAACCTCCAAAAGCAATACAAATGGCGCTTTGCACCAGACTACCGGCCCTCGTCTTGCCACTTGTCATTTTAGCCATCCTCCCAGCTCCCAGCACTCAACTCCCAGCACTCAGCTCTCAGCTCCCATCAGCTCTCATCAACCGTCATTGCCTGTCAACCCGCTCTACATTCTCACCGCGTTTGCAAACTCACGCGCTGAGCCGACCGTATAGCAGCTAAGCCCCGTATCCCCCTCAATCTCCGGGAGTGGTATATCCGGGTCGTCGATGCATACTCTGCATAGGATCGCCCGCTTCCCCCTGCGCCCCAAATCCGCCATGACGTCGGCTGTACGCTTGTCGGCGATTGCTGTTATTATTATGATATTATCCGGCGACATGATATTGCCTGAGTACTCTGAAACCAACAGCGGCGTCGGATAGCGCTCGTTTGGCGAGACGACGGGCATTGAGTACACCGCAGTCATCAACTCGAAAATATCTTTCGGGCGCGAGACTGCAGGGGTGTTCCCGCGGGTATAGATGAACTCGACATTATAGCAGAGCTCCAGCGCACGCGCCGCAGCGGCATACGCGCACTCAACCGCGCAGTCGTTGATATCCGCCGCCAACGACGCCACCGCCCCCTGCGGCAGTCGGAAATCAACGTAAATGGAAACCCCGCTCACAGCGTCAGTTTTAAAAAGTTTCGTGATATAGTCTGTTGAATGGGCGGATAGCTTCCAATGGACGTTTTTCAACGGGTCGCCCGGGGTGTACAACCTCACGTCGGAGTACTCCCCCCCGCTTATCTTGTCCGGGGTGTTGAAGTCAACCGATGTGACGCCCTGCTTTGTCATAAGGTTGAGCCCGGGCATTTCGTAGAGTTTCGGCGTAACATGTACGGGGGCTGTCCAGCGCGGCTTAACGCTCCAGGAAAGGACGCCGAGGAACCCGGAGAACCGGAGTTTAGGTATCTTTATCTCATACTGCCCGACATGCGGGAACTCAACGGGAAGCTCAAGAACCAGCCTCTCCCCCGGGCGGAGCATGAGTAAGTTTTCAAAGACCATAGGAGGCAGCCCCTGCTTGCTCTCAACCGCGAGCGTCATGGAAACGCACGGTAATATGAGTATCCCCTTATTATGCAGTGCGATCTTGCAATGCGCAGTAGATCCCCGTTCATACCTCATCAACTCCGGGGGCTCAGCTTCAAGTTTGCAGAAGCGGGCTGAAACCACCGTGTATAGGAACGACACAAGGCCAAGCAATAATAAAAAAGCAAGCGGGACGTACGCCCCAGGCGAGTTAATCAAAACACCCGGGACAATACAGATTATCAATAATAAAGCAGTTAGTATCTTCTTTCGCATATCTACTTATATGGCGGCGCCTAATACGGCGGCGCAGGTGTTTTTTCCAAAATCCCGTTTATTATCGAAACGGGTTGCACCTTGTCGATCTTCGCCTCAGGGGTGAGGATCAGCCGGTGCGACAACACAGATGGCGCGAGGTGCTTTACATCGTCCGGGAGGACGTAGTCCCTGCCCTCATAGAGCGCCATAGCGCGGCTCATCCTGTAAAGGGCGATGGAACCCCGGGGGCTCGCGCCCAGGACCGCCGACTTGTGGTTGCGCGTCGCTGTGACTATGTCTCCGATATACCGGCGGATAGAGTCGTCTGTATGCACCCGCCCGGCAGCTTTCCGGATAGCTATGATATCATCCCCGGTCGCGGCAATCGGGACGTCCGCCTTTTCCTCATCCGTCATAGCCATGATACGCAGTTCCTCATCAAAGTGCGGGTAACCGAGCGAGATTTTAATCTGGAACCTGTCAATCTGCGCCTCCGGGAGGGGATATGTGCCAAGGTTGTCGAGCGGGTTTTGCGTTGCAAGCACCATAAAAGGCTCGTCCAGGATATGCGTTTCCGAATCGATAGTGACCTGCTTCTCCTCCATCACTTCAAGAAGGCTCGCTTGCGCTTTTGCGGAAGCCCTGTTGATTTCGTCAGCAAGGATAAAGTTGCTCATAGCCGCCCCCGGCCGGAACTCGAACTCCCCTGTCTTCTGGTTGTATACGGAGAATCCGGTGATATCCGAGGGCATAATATCCGGGGTGAACTGGATGCGCTTGAACTGGCACGAAACAGCGCGCGACAGGGCGGACACAAGCCCTGTCTTCCCGACGCCCGGCACATCCTCGATTAGGACGTGCCCGCCGCTGACCAGTGAAAGCACGACAAGCTTCACCATATCCCCTTTGCCAATGATAGCCTTTCCAATCGCGCTTACAATCTCGTGCAGTTGCTGCGAATATATCTGAAAGTTTTCCCCTGTGCTCATTTCCCTACCCTCACTTAACTGATGCGGGACGCCACCCCGCGGCCTAAAGTTCTCATTTCCCGTCGTTTATTAGCTGCATAATCAGTTTTGCGGCCTGGGCGCGCGTTGCCGTGCCCTGCGGGGAGAATGTCCCGTCGCCCATGCCGTTGATTATGCCGGCGGACGTCACCCATCCTATGGCGTTGAGCGCCCATTCGGAGATTTTATCTGCATCGGCAAACTGTGAAATGTCAGTTGCGGGGTACTGACCTGTATTGGCAGGGCGTACAAGCTCGCCCCCTTCATCTGCACTTTCCAAACCCCACGCACCAAATCCCATCGAATACAGGTAAAGCATTGTCGCCATCTGCTCCCTGGTGATGCTGTCGTACGTTCCAAAGCGGCCATCCCCGTAACCTTCGACAATACCGTTTTCGACCGCCCAGGCTATGGCGCCTGTGTACCACATATCGTCCCCGACGTCGGTGAAAGACGAAGGGCCGGGTGTGGGGTGCGTATTGCCGGGCGCGGCGCCGGGATTGCCAACACCGTCACCGTCGCCATCGCCGTCCCGTCCCCCAACCCCAGAACCCCAAATCTTCCAAAGAACCGTCACGAGCATAGCGCGGGTCATGCCCATATCGGGCGAAAACGTCGTGCTTGAAGTCCCGGCGAACAGCCCGGCCCGCACGACATACTGCACCGCGTCGTAATACCACGCGTCCGGCGGGACGTCGGCGAAATCCGGCCTGAGGAAGACTATTACATCCTGCGAGTCCGGGTGGTACTGGTTATTCGAGAGCGTTAGGGTATACTCGCCCGGCTCCTTCGCCGGAGATGATTCCATGGCGAAATAGGCGCCCTTTACAGTGACTTGCCCGGGTACGGACCTGTCAAGATACGACGGGGATATCATCGACCTGCTCCCGCCTGGCGGGGTCAGGAAGACGGTCAGTCCCTGCTGGTATGATTCATCGTCAAAGGAGAGCGTCACATCGTCGCCGAGCAAGTAGCTATCCTCGGCACTAATACCAGGCGCTGCCTGCCTTATCGAGAGCGATACGCTCTTATTGGAATAGGCCGCCGCGCTGATAATGAAACTGTACGAGCCGACTGCCGGGAACAAGCTCTTGTCAAATGTGATGGTCTTATTTGTGTTATCTATCCTGTAGGAACCGCCGTCAAGCGTGGGGTATCCACTTATGTCAGGAGTCCTCAGTGCTATGCCGCTGACTGCGCCGGTCCAGTCTTCCCACTCCTGCCGGCTTACGCTGTCTGCCGCCCGGAACACCAGATCCTCATCGCACAGCCCGCTGTGTATCGCCTCGAATGCAGGCGGCATACCGGGATACCTCGCGGTTATTATCCCCGCGTCATCCCAACCTTCGCGTACCGCCGTCATGTATATGGAGACAGGGTTTGAGGCGACGTCACGCCCTGAAATGTCAATCTCGACCGGCCTTGTATACGGGGTTTGCGGCGCCCCATCGAATGAATAGTATACCGTCGCGCCGGGCGTCGCGCATGACATCGTAACCGTCAGTGTATCGCCCGACCGTACGACAGACGCCCGGGCCTCCTCTACCCTACCCCGCGATACGAGGCCCTGTGCGTTCTCCATATCAAGCCGCATGTTGTACACCAGTTTGAGAATCCCGGGCGCCGTCCTGCGCGCGACCATCAAGTCGGACTCGGTCATAGGCAGCGCCAGCCGCAGCGACCACGTATCCTCAAGGGTTCCGGCAAGACAGCCGGTCACTGCGCCGCCGTTATTGGCGATATACCTTGCTATGCCCGGCTCCGCGGACGCGGAAATCGTATCCGTCGTTGTGCGCCCGGAGTTCGACGACGTAGCCAGTATCGGTACCGTTCGCACCCCCGCTTCAAACACCGCGCGTTTATCATCGTAGTACTGGTCATTGTCCCTGTACTCGTTATAATACACTTCCAGATCGTCGACTGATTTGGAGTCGCCCGCGCCCGCGATCTCCCAGCCCTGCGTCCAGCCTGCCGTTGTCTCGTACATGCCCCCGAAGTAATAACGCGCGACGCCGTAAAGTTCATTATAGCTCCACGGGCGGTTGTAGGCGCCAAAACCATCTGTGGCCATAAAGCGTATCGTATCCTCGCCGTAAAACGATACCGATCCGACCCCATCCGCCGAAGAGACGCCCTTAACATACTCTACCAGATCCATGATCGTGACGCCCCGCGCTTCGCAATACTGCGTGGTCGGGTACTCATCCGTCGTGGAGATGTAGTAATTGACGCCTGTATCCCCGCCGGCCAATAAGTCCGACAACTGTCCGTGCGATATCGCCTTCAGGTCGTCGAGGGGGATGACTTTGAGCAGCACTGCCTTCCCATCGCGGTCCGTCGCGTAAAAGAATATGTTCTCCCCTTTCGCAGCCCCGCCCGTTGCCGCCAGCGCGGCCGGTATAAGTGAAAGCGCCAGCGCAAGCGCGAGCGCCAGACTGACAAGTCTCTTTATCATTTCGTGTCCATTCCTTTCCAAACGCCTCTACGGCACATAACGACCATGTCAACCAGTGGTCGTTTTCCCTTCCAAACACTCAAGGTACGGCCGTTTCCAGCCATACCCCGCAGCCGCCTGACATCAAGGATGGTGGCCGGGTCCCCGGACCCAACGGAAACCCGGCCAGTGGCAGTTAAATCAATCTTGTACATGTTAAGCAGAGAATCATGTGTCGCGGTTATTAGTGTTACATACCAATATAACACGCTTGCGTCGATGATAACACCAAGCTGTGAAGTTGTCAACCATTAGTTTCAATTATCCCACCGGCTGCGCAAAACAACAACAGTTGACATTGTCTATGGTTCGCGTTATAATCCCTGCTGAAATAGAGTTACATTCTGATGTTATTCAATCTAGGTTGGCGGGAGCATTATGTATTAGGTAACCACTGACTAAACCGCGCCGCTGGATTTGTGCCGGGTGTTTTCGCCAATTTTGCGGGTTTTGAGGGCGAATACCCATTGGTATTTAACTGAAAAACGCGTGAAATGGGCGGAAAGAGACGGTGCAAAGACGGTGGTGGGATTTAGTCAGTGGTTACCTGGGGGTGTGAGCGAATGAGGAAAAGCCAAGTACCGTATTTATTTTGCCTGTGCTTCCTACTCGCCGCCCTATGCTCGTGCGGGGCAAAACAGGCGGATATCTCGGCATATGAAAATGAAGAGATAAGCATAATCGGTTTGCTGGAACACGAGTTCGCAATCACGCCCGGAGAACTGATTGCGCTCGACTGCGTGACCCGGAGCGCCACAGGGGCGACAGAAAAGGCGGGGACGGTCAACGCAACAGGGCCATTGCTTGATACATTCCTTGCGCAATACGGATACAAAGCTTCCGATTTCAACAGGATAAGGTTCATCGCGAGTGATGGGTACAGGACAGTCCTGCGGGGCGAGTACCTCACCGACTACGAGGTCGTAATGTCCGTGTCGTCAGGGCCGGAGCCCCTCGCCGACGGACTGCGGCCAATGAGGCTGCTTATCCCGGAAGCGGAGTCAGGCATGTGGGTACACTCCGTTATACGCATCGAGTTTGTCTCATAGGCAACCATTAAAAAACCCCCGGGACGACCAAACGGGGAGTAAACTGGTTCACATGATTGTTAGGGGCCGTTTGAATATATGAGAAGGTTATCATTACTATCGCTCAGTTTTTCCATACTACTCAGTTCTTCCCTGCTGCCCTGCATCCTCTGCGGGTGTTCAGTCGAGGTTTCCCCAAAGACGGAAACAAGATTATTCACCGACTCCGCCGGGCGCGAGGTCGATATCCCAATTGCCATTAGCAGGGTAATCCCCTCGGGGCCGTACGCGCAGATGATACTCTATACGCTCTGCCCGGAAAAACTGATTGGCTTATCGGATCCGTTTACGAGGGTGCAAAAAAGGTTCATCGAGGAAGCTTACTACGATTTGCCAATCTACGGGAAGTTCTACGGCGGGGGCGGTTCGTTCAATCTTGAAGGAATAATGAAGGCCTCGCCTGATATCATCATAGATATGGGCGAGGCAAAGGCTGGTATCGCTGTTGACCTGGATTCGCTCCAGTCGCAGATAGGGATACCGATTGTTTTCATTGAAGCGACAATCGAGTCGATGGCGGACGCTTACGAGACCCTCGGGGAGATCCTCGGGGTAGGGCAGAGGGCGTCGGAGATGTCGGGCTATATCCGGGGCGTCATGGATTTCGCGGAAGACGCAAGGTCGCAGATCCCGGAGGGCGCCAAGCCAAGCGTCCTTTACTCCCAGGGGGAGTACGGCAACGAGGTCAACGGCAGGGGCTCGGTACACTCCGAGGTCCTTGATTATGTGGGCGCGATCAACGCGGCGGATATGGCCGGCGCCCTTGCCTCGGGCGGCGAAGAGGTGTCGATGGAGCAGATTATCCTTTGGAACCCGGATATCGTCATACTTTCGCCCGATAGCTGCTATGACGAAATTTACGACAACGTCCTGTGGTCGCAGGTCGCCGCCGTAAAAAACATGCGCGTATACGAAGCGCCGATCGGCCCGTACAACTGGATGGACCGTCCGCCATCCGTCCAGCGCGTCATGGGCATTCTGTGGCTGGGGAACCTTATTTATCCTGAAATATACGACTTTGATATCATCGAGAAGACCCGGGAGTACTACCGCCTTTTCTTCCGATATGAGCTGAGTCAAGAGGACGCCAGGGGCCTGATGGCAAACTCGACGTTCAGGTGAAGTACCTGTCGAATGCGTTCTTGACAAACTCGGTGCATTCAGCCTCGAATGCCTCGTAACGTTTCATAAGATCCAGCCCTCTTTTTGTCCCCCCCGAACTGCCGCCCCCGCCGCTCCCGCCTGACCTGCTCCCAAGCACTTTATACCCGATTTGCTCTTCGATCAGGGCTATCAGCTTTATTGCCTTCCCGTACGAAATGCCCATCTGCCGGGCCGCCTGCTTAAGCGAACCGGTTTCCCTCACCAGATTGAGGAGCAGTAGCGTGCCGGGCCCGAAAAAGCCTTTCTCCCCGGCAAGCTGAATCTTTGCGTCAGGCCTCATTTTCCGCAAGCCCTGCTGTTCGGTCAAACTGCTGACATTGATCCTGTCGCGGGTGTCCGCCAGTATGCCCACGTCATCGACGTCCACGAACTTCGAGATTGCATTGTCGTAGGACAAGGCGCCATTTAGCCCGTCAGGGCCGTCATACTGCAGTATTTTGTTGAAGACGCTTTCGGAAAGAAGGAGGGGATGCCCCTCTTTTTCGTTGTATCTGGGTATAACGACCGGGCTATTGACGCTGTCCATGCTCCTTAGTGTCTCGACGGTAAAAAGCGGGATATGCACAGGGGAGACGTACACTTTCGCGCATTTATTCTTCAGGAAATCGAGGCCTGTCTTTACGCTGCCGAGTATATCCCCGGTTTCGTAATCATCGTGGCGGACAAATATGACGCCCATATGCGAGCAATGTTTTTCCATTGCCTCTGCGTCATACCCCGTCACGACGACTATCGGTTTTATTCCCGCCTGCTTGAAAACCATTATCAGGCGCTTGATCGATGAAGTGCCGCCCACATCGTCTGTTGGCTTGCGTTTGCTCCTCTCGGCGGGAATATCCGCCGCCAGGATCATTGCCGCCGTCATTATGCATCCCCCTCAGCTTTCCTTGCCCACGCGACTGTGGTACTCCTGCAGCGAGTACACACCCTCGCTCGTTTTCCTTGTCCTGTCGGCTATGCCCTTAACGCCGGCCAGCGCCGCCGTCATGGTCGTGATATATGGGATATTGTACCTTATCGCGGACTTCCTTATGTATGAATCATCTTCCTCGCTGCGTTTGCTCCCGCCGGGCGTGTTGATAATCAAATCCAGATCGTGATTTATAATCGCGTCCATTATGTTCGGGCGGCCCTCGTGCAGCTTTTTAATCGCCTCGGACTTTATCCCATTGCCGGACAGGAAATCATGCGTCCCTTTCGTAGCGTAGATCCTGAAACCAAGGCCCTCGAACCGTTTCGCGACCTCGACCGTCGCCCCCTTGTCCTTATCTGCGATTGAGATCAGCACAGACCCTTTTACCGGAAGCACCGTCTTTCCGCCCTCAAGCGCCTTGTAAAACGCCAAACCAAATGAATCCGACAGGCCAAGCACTTCCCCTGTAGAGCGCATCTCGGGCCCCAGTACCGGATCGACCTCCGGGAACATATTAAATGGGAAAACCGCCTCTTTCACGCCAAAAAACGGGACTTTCGGAGGCTGCATGGACGATAGGTCGGGGTGCAGACCGGTGAAGTCCGCCATTATGAGCTTGATAGCGAGGTTCGCCATGTTGAGGTTGCACACCTTGGAAACGAGCGGCACAGTCCTTGACGCGCGCGGATTGGCTTCCAGTACATATACTTTACCCTGGTGGATGGCGTACTGGATGTTCATCAACCCCACAACGCCCAGCTCACCGGCGATCCTGCAGGTGTAGTCCCTGATCGTCCCGGCCTGTTCATGCGTGATGCTGACGGGCGGGATCACACATGCCGAGTCGCCCGAATGGATGCCAGCATACTCGATGTGCTCCATCACCGTAGGCACGAACGCGCTGCCGCCGTACGCAAGGGCGTCGGCCTCGCATTCGAGCGCGTTATCCAGGAACCTGTCGATCAGTATCGGCGCGTCATCGCTTATATATTGCGCGTTCTTCCGGATATAGTTCCCCAATTGCTCACTGCCGAACACAATCTCCATGGCCCTGCCGCCCAGCACATATGACGGCCGGACCATGACAGGGTACCCTATCTCATCCGCGACGGCAACCGCTTCGCCATAACTGCGCGCCATACCCGACTCAGGCATGGGAATGCCCATTTTATCCATCATCTTTCTGAACAGGTCCCTGTCCTCGGCGAGCGCGATCACCTCCGGCGTAGTACCCAGGATTGGTACGCCCGCCCTTTTCAGCTCCATCGCGATATTGAGCGGGGTCTGCCCGCCGAACTGGACGATGGCGCCCAGCGGCTGCTCATGGTCGCATATCGACAGTACGTCCTCAACAGTCAGCGGCTCAAAATACAGCTTATCCGACGTGTCGTAATCAGTTGAAACCGTTTCGGGGTTGCAGTTGACCATTATGGTTTCATAACCCAGGTCGCGGAGCGCAAAAGCTGTATGCACGCAGCAATAGTCAAACTCGATCCCCTGGCCGATCCTGTTGGGGCCGCCGCCGAGGATAACAATCTTTTTGCTGCCGGCGGCTGCCGTTTTTGCAGTGACCCCCCGCTTCCCCCTCGACTTGGCCAGTTCGCCTCCAAGCTTGCCCGGACCGTTATATGTCGAATAGAAGTACTCGGCGTCGGCGCCGCTGACCGGGACGACGTCCCATTGCTGGACGATCCCTAGGGCTTCCCTTTGCCCTCTTATGTTCTCCTCCGGGATACCCAGCAGCATTGAAAGATACTTATCCGCAAACCCGTCTTTTTTCGCCCTCGCAAGCAGCCCGCCGGGCAGCGCGCTCCCTTTATGCGCCAGTATCTCGCTTTCCAGATCCACCAGTTGCTTGATTTGCTCCAGGAAATACTTCTTTATCCCGGAAACCTTGAAGATCTCCTCCGGGTCGGCCCCTTTCCGCAGCGCTTCGTATATCGCGAAGTACCTTTCGCTGTTTGGGGTAGCTATCTTATGCAGAAGCTCCTCCGTGCTTAGTTCATTGAAGTCTTTTGCGAAACCAAGCCCGCTCCTGCCGATCTCCAGCGATCTGATTGCTTTCTGGAAGGCCTCCTTGAAGGTCCTCCCGATGCTCATAACCTCCCCGACAGCCCGCATCTGCGTCCCGAGCTTATCTTCGATGCCGGAGAACTTCTCGAATGCCCACCGGGCAAATTTCAAAACGATGTAATCACCGTACGGCACGTATTTATCCATCGTGCCCTCTTTCCAGTATGGGATCTCGTCCAGCGTGAGCCCCGCCGCCAGAAGCGCCGACACAAAAGCAATCGGAAACCCGGTGGCTTTTGATGCGAGCGCCGAAGAGCGGGACGTCCTCGGGTTGATCTCGATGATGACGACCCTGCCTGTGACGGGGTCGTGGGCGAACTGTACATTAGTCCCGCCTATGACGCCGATTTCCGATACGATACTGAAAGCGATTTTCTTGAGCCTTTCCTGCAGCTCTTCGCCGACCGTGATCATCGGCGCGGCGCAGAAGGAGTCGCCGGTATGGACTCCCATGGGGTCGATGTTCTCTATCATGCATATGGCAATCATCTGGTTTTTCGAGTCCCTTACGACCTCGACCTCAAGTTCTTCCCAACCAAGGACGCTACCCTCGACCAAAACCTGCCCTATCATCGACGCCTGCAGGCCCCTGCTTACGACAGTCCTCAGTTCTTCCTTATTATATACAATCCCGCCGCCGGTGCCGCCCATCGTATAGGCGGGGCGGATTACCACCGGGTACCCCAGCTCGCCCGCGACCTTCTCCGCCTGCTTGACTGTCAGCGCCTCAAAGCTTTCCGGCATATCTATGCCCAGTTTGTCCATAGTCTTCTTGAACTCGGTGCGGTCCTCGCCCCGCTCGATCGCGTCGAGCTGGACGCCGATGACTTTGACGCCGTATTTTCCCAGCACCCCGGCTTTCTCAAGTTCCAGGCTGAGGTTCAACCCCGACTGCCCCCCCAAATTGGGGAGGAGCGCGTCCGGCCTTTCCTTCTTTATAATCTCGGCCAGCCTCGCGACATTTAGCGGCTCGATATATGTGACGTCGGCAACGACCGGATCCGTCATGATGGTGGCCGGGTTGGAGTTCACCAGTATGATTTTATACCCCAGGCCCCGGAGCGCTTTACACGCTTGCGTCCCTGAGTAGTCGAATTCGCAAGCCTGGCCTATGATAATCGGGCCCGACCCGATGATCATGATAGAGTTTATGTCCGTCCTTCTTGGCATTTTAATCCTCTCATCAAACTTTCAAATTTCGTATTCTACCCCCGCTATAGCCGATTGACGCACAGCCACAGCAATAGTATAATGCACTTGGTGATTAATAACACTAATATATCACATTAGTGGATTGATAGAAAAGCAATATTTCGTTGATTTTGTTGCTAGTCCTGTATATAATGCGACAATACCTACCGAGTTTTGTAAAAAGGCATGGTAATTGGGATGGAAAAAATCACTAATAAAATCCTCCAGGTCATCGGCGCCATCTTTGTCATTCTGATTGTCGGAATACTGCTTGGCGTCCTCATGGGCACCCTGCTCGGCCCGCTATTTGGCGGTCCCGGCGGCGGATCCGAAGCAGGGCGGGTACTGGCGGCTGCAAAAACGGCCCCTGCGGAAGGATACCCGGGAATGGCCTTTATATCGGCGGTGGGCAGGTATACCGACATGTATGTTGAAGGTGATTCGAGTTACTCCATCGAGTGGAAGTATGGCTGGGGTGGCGAGAACGCGCCAAGCGCGCCGGAACCTGCGGAGGACAGTGGCAAAGCGCCAATAACCTTTACATTGAACGTCAGGCTTGCCGACGATAGCGCTCCGGATGGTTTTCAGGACGGTCAACTGAGGATATTCTTCGAGTACGACATAGAGGGGATGCTGCTGACCCCTGTCGGCTGTGTGGTAACAGAAAACGGGGAGGCCCCGCAGAAAGGCTCGCGGGAGGACGCCAGAACATTCATCAAAAATATATATGATTGGTAAGCAGGTCATTGATGTGTAACGCACACGAAGATGAAGGGGCATTTGTATCAAAATGATACAAATGCCCCTTCGTTGATAATATTACGTTTTATGTATTGATGTTGCGCGTAATATGTGCCATTATACCCTTACCGGGTAATAAGTCGGCAGAAAGGTGGCTACATCGTGGCTGGAAGTGGTTTAGGTGAGTTAATGGACGCCGGGCGGGCGGCGGGCAAATGGGGTTTTGAGATCCCGCCGGAGCCGATTCAGGGTGATTTGATTGCGGAGACGGTATACGCCGACCTCGTCGTAGTCGGTGAAGGGATGTCAGGTTTGTGCACTGCACTCTCCGCCGCGGAGGAGGGCGTCGACACGATAATCGTCACTGCGAGTTCAAGGCCGGTAGGAAGGGGCGGTTCAGTTTTTGCGTCGAACAGCAAAGTAATGCGCAGACTTGGATATCCGGGGCTCGATCCCTCAAACATATATCTTCAGGAGTTTGCCGCAGGTTCGTATAACGTCGATCAGAGAAAATGGTACAGCTTTTACAATAACAGCGGGACAGCAATGGATTGGCTGATAGATATGCTGGAGCCTGCCGGGATTAACGTCGTGCTTGAAAACGGAAATGTTGACGAGCCCCATAGCCCAACATACCAACCGATCGGCACGCATGCTTTTTTAGGGAAGTCCGTCTCTTTTGCCGGGGCCGGAATCAACCTTGCTCTGGAAACTCTTGAAAAAAACTACCTCGCGCGTGGCGGGAGGGTTGCATACCGGACTGTGGCGAAGCAGCTTGAAAAGGATGCGAAGACGGGCCGGGTCTCCGCTGTGATCGCGCTTGGCAAAGACGGCAGGTATATCAGATATGCGGCGAAAAAGGCAGTCGTGCTTGCAACAGGCGACTTCTCGGCGAACCGGGATATGATGGCAAAGTATTGCCCCGCCTACGCAAAGCATTTTACAAGTGGTAATACCGACTATGATGTGGGAATCCTCGAAAAAGGTTTGTTCAAGGGGGAGGGGCACCTCATGGCGATCTGGTCAGGCGCCGCATGGCAAAGGACATACCCGAACGCCCCCCTCATCCAGGGGAGCCGCGCTTGTTCCAACATGCCGTACGGGGCCCACAGGGGGCTTCGCCTGAACATCAACGGGGAGCGGTTCATGAACGAGGATGCAAACGCCCCGTATACTGCGATTGCAGTCCTGCGCGAACCGCGGCAGATCGCATTCGCGATATGGGGTACGAATTATGCATACGATATCGACTGGCACGCGCATGGCAGCATAAGGGGCGGCGTCGCTACACCGCCTGACGAGGTGATAAAGCAGTGGGAGGTCGAGGTCGAAAAAGGTAATTTTGTAAAGGCGGACACGCTCGCCGGGGTTGTTTCCGGGCTTGACCTGCCACAAGACAGGGCATTGTATGAAATCGAGCGGTATAACGGGTTTTGCCGGGGCGGCGCCGATACGGATTTCTACAAAAAAGCAAAATACCTCCAGGAAATCAGGCAGGCGCCTTTTTACGGGGGGTCCATCGGCCAGCTCCGCTTCTTTTCAGTCCTTGGCGGGCCAAGGACCAACCTCAATATGCAGATTTGTGACGGGAACGATAAACCAATAGGGGGATTGTATGCCGCCGGGTCAATGATTGGGGATATGTTTGCAAATTGCTATAATTTCCGGTTCGCAGGATACAATTACGGCGTCTGCCTGACCTTTGGTTATCTGACAGGGAAATTCATTGCCAATAACGAGTGAGGAACGATATGAAGAGAACACTTGCCCTGTTCCTTGCGGTTATGTTCGTTTTAACGGCGGCGGGATGTCAGGGGGATCCCGGTTCGAACACGCCATCAAACAGTGGTACAGGGCAGCCCCCATCACAAACGACGGAAGCACCGGAGCCGTCAATTACGCCCACACCGACGCTGACGCCGACGCCGACGCCGACGCCCACAACGGAGCCAACACCCACGCAGGCGCCGGGGTCGGAGACCCCCGGGCCGTCCGCAGAGCCAACTTTTGGCGTCATGGATGTTTTCGTATTTGGCATAGGGAAAGCCGATGCTATCCTCATTACGACCGAAAACTACACCGTAATGATAGACACAGGCGAGGATACGTACGGCTTGCAGATTGTGGAGTACCTTACCGGTCGTGATATCACCGTCATTGACTATCTGATAATCACGCATTTCCATAAAGATCACGTCGGCGGCGCGGATGCAATACTCCGTAATCTTGATGTAGGGACGGTTATCGTCCCGGATTACGGAAAGGATTCAAATCAGTACAATCAGTTTCTTGAAGCAATGGATGAGACCGGGCTTGAAAGAAATATATTGACGCAGGTGCTGGAGCTTTCGCTGGACGGCGTTTTATTTAATGTGTATCCGTCGCAGCAGGGATACTACGACTATGGAAGCGCGCACAGTGAAGAAGATGAAGGTGATTATGTAGTTAGCAACGATGATATCGACGATGAAAACGCGGCGCCGAAAGAGAACAACTTTTCTCTTGTCGTGAGTGTGAACCACGGCGAAAACAACTTTCTGTTTGCAGGCGACGCCGAGTCGAAACGGCTCAGGGAGCTTCTCTCGCTTGATGATATACTTAGTACACAATTTAATTATCTCAAAGCGCCGCATCACGGGCGGTTAAATAAACGCAGTGTCGAGTTCATATATGCCATCAGGCCTGAATACGCCGTAATAACTTGCTCGATGGACAGGCCGGCAGACGTTGAGGTGGTTTTGCTGTTTGCCGAAGTTGGAACGGAAGTGTTCTTTGCGGCGCAACGCGGGGTCTTTTGCACCAGTGACGGGACGACCCTGAATGTGTGTTACGAAACCGGGTAGTTGCAACGCCTGACGCAAGTGACCGTGTGACCGTGTGTATCAGACTTAACCCCTTGCAGCGGGCGCTGCAAGGGGTTATGCAATACCTGCCCTTATATCACAATTCGAAGTTGTTTATTTTATCCACGGTTTCATCAAAATCGCTATGCAGCAAATTCTCCCCGATTGTGCCCAGCAAGTCCTTTACCGGCTGGGGCCATGGCAACTCCCGCAGTTCCGCCAACGCATTATCCGCCGTGTCTTCATCATACTCTTCGCAAGCAGCTTTTATCTCAAGCAGTTTCTCGCGCAGAAACGCCTTGCTCTCATCCGATACCTCTCCGCTACTGCCCTCGTCTTTGGGCTTCAGCTCTTCCGTGTAAGCCCGGAGCGAATCGAGGAAAGCGGGGGTATCGGACGTCACAATATCCAGTTTTCCTTCACGTCCCGCCGCTTCCAGCTTAAGCGCAATCGCCGACAAATCCATTTTTCCCATATTCGCAAGCGCGCTCTTCATACCATGGACATGGATAACATACGTCCTTATATCGTCTTCGCTGTAACCGCCCTGCTTCTCCATAATCGCGCCCAGCGCAGCAAGCGACTTGGCTGCATCACGGGAGAATATTTCAGCAAAACGTTGTTCTATAGCCGGCTTGGCTGCGGCGTCACTGCTTACAGGCTGCCCGGACTGCTCCTCCGCCTGCCGTTTCGCTTTTTCGATAACTTCCGGAGGCTGCTTGTCGCGGATAAGTTTGTTCAACACTGTGTTTAATTGCCGGACGTCAATCGGTTTCGAGATGAAATCATCAAATCCATTACCGAGGAAAATATCCGCCTGCCCGGAAACGGCGTTGGCGGTCAACGCGACGACCGACCGGTCATACCCCATCTCCCGCATTTTCTGCGTCGCTTCTATGCCATCCATTTGCGGCATCATATGATCCATGAACACGATGTCGTATACATAACCGTTCTTGATTTTTTCAATCGCGGCGAATCCGCTGTCAGCCGAATCGATTTTCAGCCCATACGGGGTCAACAACCCTTTGGCGACATAGATGTTCGTCTCTACATCGTCTACTATCAGGACGCTGCCGTATGGCATCGGGTCGCGCGTAACCTGCACCCGTTTCATTTGCGCCCTGCTGCTTGTGCGGAACTGATGAAGGTTCTCCGCGACGTCTTTACCCAGTATATCGGAGTTTATATTACCCTGCGGCAGCTTAACGATGAATGAGGATCCTTTGCCCGGTTCGCTTTCGATGATTATCTCCCCGTTCATCATCCGGATCAGGTTTCGCGTGATACTCATCCCAAGCCCTGTACCTTCGGTCGAGCGGTTGGCTTCCAGATTGAACCTTGAGTATTCGTCAAACAGTTTGTCAACCTGCTCTTTCGTCATGCCCTGGCCTGTATCGCTCACACTGACGACCAAAGTCGTCATATCTTCCAACTCGCTGCACTCTTCTGAAGAAACAGAAAGCGTGACCGTGCCCTCCGCTGTATACTTGAACGCGTTGGATAGGAGGTTGTTCAGTATTTGCTTCACGCGTAGCTCGTCGCCCGATAAGTATGCCGGCATGTTCTCATCCACATGCAGTTCGAACTCGATCGGCTTGCTCCCGATCCGCATCATGTTGAGCTGGGCGGTATCGCTGACAAGGCTTGCAATCTCATATTTTGCGATAATCAGTTCAAGCTTGCCGGCTTCTATCTTGGAAAGGTCGAGTATGTCGTTAATGATTCCAAGCAGCAGGTCGCCCGATACATAAATCTTGTTCAGCGCCTCCTTGTAACTCTCGTCTAGCGCGTCATTTTGCAACTGAATTTCGGTGATGCCGAGGATCGCGTTCATCGGCGTGCGTATTTCATGGCTCATAGTGCTGAGGAAGGCGCTTTTCGCTTTGTTTGCCGCTTCCGCTTCGATCCTTTGCCTTTCGGTGTCGAGGAGGATGTTCTTTGTCTCGGTTATATCCACCAAAGAGCCCGCGACACGGACAGGGTTCCCTTCTTTGTCGCGGATAGTTTCGCCGATGGCGTGGAAGAAGGCATAATCGCCGGCTTTGTTCCTGAGCCTGAATTCTATGTCATAAGGCGTTTTGCCGGTTTTATCCATCAAATGCCTTCCGAATGCTTCGGTTGCTTTGTCTATATCCTCGGGATGCAGGATTTCCTGTAATGCGCCCACCTTATCCGGGAAATCGCCCGCGCCTGTGTATCCAAGCATATGCCTGAACTCGTCTGACCACGAGGCCTGGTTATCCGGATTGCTTGTATCCCCGTCCACGATCTCCATGTCCCATAATCCGATTTTTGAAGCCTGGACGACCATGTTAAGTTTTGCCAACTGCAGTTCGTTCAGCTCGCGGGACCGCCTGAGTTCCATTTCGCGTTCGTGGGCCTCGGTCATGTCTATAACATAGCCCACAATAGCAAAACTGTCGTCGTATGGGATTCTCTTCAGCTCCACGCTTAGCCTTCGTTTGATCCCGTTCAGGATCACTTCGGTCTCAAAATCAACGGTTCCTTCTTCTACCGTACTCAGGAGCCTTTGCGCCAGCGGTACGGATCGTCTCCCGTCCTGCTGGAACTCCGGTATGCTCTTTATCATACGCTCGAGGAACCCTGCAAGGAACTCTTCCTTTGTCCCAAAGCCCATAAAGGATATAGCCGCGGGATTGCAATCAATCACGCTGAAGGAAGAGTCAAACAGGATGTTTATATGGGGATTGGCCTCAAACATCGAGGATGTGGTGGCTTGCGCCGATTCAAGCGCGCGAACGGCCGCTTCGGCTTTTGCCAGGGCGTCCTTCAGGTCGTTTTGGAGCTGGAAAATATCCGTCATTTCGTCCGTGTTGCCAACGACCCCGGATATCACGCCGTTTTCATCATATATCGGGGAAGTGCGCGAACGGAACATTTTGCCGTCAACTTCGGAAACCCAATCCTGGGGCCCTTCGTCGAAGGTCTTTTTCACATACTCAATAATGTCCGTATGACGGTCGCCAACCCCGGCGAGGCTGAGGTTCTTCCCTTCCATGAAAGAGTGCGTGAACCCCAGTGTGCTGATGTATTGGCCGTTATACAGATTGATTATATTGTCGGAATCAACGCTCCATATAATACCCGGGTAATTGGATACGACAGTGCTCAGCCTTGCGCTGGTGGCGCCGATCTCCTTGATCATCCGCTTTTGTTCCCTCAAGTCCCTCGTGTATCCCGCGACAAGCTGGTCGCCGTGGTAATCGACGCGTACCAGAGTGACCTCTACAGGGATCGGCTCGCCGTCAGGCAACTGGCGCATCCATTCAAACCGTTGAAAGCCTTCTTCAAATGTTTTCTCCAAAAGCATCTCCGATGTTTCCCTCGACAGTCGCCCGTCCGGCTGAAACTCCGGGGTAAGCTCGGGATACCGCTCTATGTACTCGCGTTTGGTCGACATGCCAAACATTTTCAGCGCTTCATCATTGCAATCGAGCAGCTTATGGCTTCGATCCCAGAAATGCGCGCAGAGTGGGGTCGCGTCAAGCATGACTTGCATACGTTCGGTTGCTTCAAGCATGCTTTTTTGATCTTCGAGTTCTTTCAGGTAAGCTATATCGGTAAAGCTTTCCAGCAATGCCGCGCGCCCGTTGTAATCAATCTTCGACACCGATTTAAGTACGGGTATAACCTCGCCGTTTGCTTTCGTGAACTGCCGCTCCTCACGGTCCAGCAACTGCCCCAAATCCATTATCGGGCACTCATGCTGCCCGAAGCACTCGCAGCACTGCATACCAATCAAGACGTCTTTTTCGCCGCCGTACATCCTCACCGCCGCCGGGTTCACATCCAGTATCTCACGGGTCTCTACGTCAATGATCATGGCGCCGCTTTCGATATGATCCCAAATCGTCGTGAACTGTTCCAGCGTGTTTAAGCTTTTTTCATGCTCCTCCCTCGCTGTTTCCATAGCTTTCATAATACAGTTCGTGGGGATGTTCACGCCAAGGGCCAGTTTTCTCGCCATCTCGTGGCATGTGCCGCTGCCGCAAGCGCCGCAGTCCACATTCTGTTTTTCCTTGCTGGTCTTATTCAGCAGGTTGAAGGCCCTGTCGATATCCTCCTGCGAAACCCTGTAAGAAAGCGAAGGCGCGGGGTTGTATTTCCTTAAGAACAACTGGAAATCGAATGTATCGTCATATTTTTTATACAGATCGTCAAAGTATTCCCTTTTGCGTTCGCCCGTGGCCAGAACCCGGTTACTATCCATTCTGCGGTTTATCTCGTAGAAGTTCGCGGAATGGGAGCAAGCCGTCCCTATATTGCAGCCTTCTTCGCAATTGAGCACATCGAACACCCGGGGCAGCGATTCTTTTGGCGTCGACGCGTACATGTCCAGTTTGTCGAATACGCTGTGCCCCTCTGCCCGGTCTATGCTAACGGTTTTCCCGGTGAAAAACTCTATATTCTCTTTCAGGCCGCCCGGCATGGGAAACAACGACCCCAATCCGCATTCATAATGGTCAAAACCTGTTTCCTCGTCGGGGAGCGTAATGTTATTCTCCTCCATATATTGCTGCAGTTTTGAAAATGTGACATTATAGTCCGACAGCCCTGTCCCCTCAAACTCGTGCGTTTTGGCTACGCATGGGGAAAAGGCGGCGATTTTATCGGTTATCCCTTCATATTCTTTCATATAGACGGCGAGCGAAGCCATCGGACTCTGCACGGGGGCCAGATATTGGAGCAAATCCGGCCTGTACATTTCGCAGTAATTGACAATTACAGGGCATGGCTGGGTGATGATCGGTTGATCCCCGAATTTTTCCAAATAGCGGACGTAACCCCAAATACATAAGTCTGCGCCAAGGGAGACGTCATATATTTTATTAACGCCATGCTGCTTCATATATGTGAACAGCCGTTTATACTCAGGGATATTCGTCCGTATAGCCGGCGCAGCTATTAACGATATAGGAACGCCATTCCCCAGATCCCTGAAAAACGCGTCGATATCGTCTTCAAAGCACCTGGCGTCATGTTTACAAGCGGTAACGCACCGTCCGCAGGCGATACATTTATCGTTGTCGATTTTGACTTTGATGTTGCCATCTTCATCCTGATATGTGATATTGGCTGTTTCCATAGGGCATTCGCGGACACAACGGTTGCAACCGGTGCACAAATCGAGTTCAGTCTGAATGATATTCCTCATATCGGATTGCCTCCTGCCATTTTATGGCATTTAACTTCAAACTCTTTTGCGCGCCTTGCGCCCTTCCGCAAATGAGTTTCCGCAAGATATCTATCCACAATACATAGTGGTCTGGAAACCTATACTTTCACCGCCGCGAGTTGGGCGCTTGCTTTGGAAAACACGTCCGCGACCATTGGGTCGAACTGACTGCCTGCGTTTTCCATTATTATCTTGACCGCTTCTTCATGGGTGAACGGCTTCTTGTAGGGCCTTTCCGAGACAAGCGCGTCGTACACGTCCACAAGCGCCATTATCCGCCCCTGAATCGGGATGTCCGACCCTGTCAGCCCGCGCGGGTACCCTTTGCCGTCCCAGCGTTCGTGGTGGCAACCGGCGAACAGCTTTGCGTTACGCAGGAATTCCACGTCGTCCGTGCGGGAGGCGATCTGGTCTATTGCTTTTTCCCCCTCGGTCGTGTGGGTCTTCATGATTTCGTACTCCTCATCCGTCAGTTTGCCGGGTTTGTTCAGGATCAAGTCGGATATGGCGATTTTCCCCACGTCATGCAAACGTGCCGACGAAACGAACTGCTCTATATCCAACTCCTCGATCAGCTCCGTGTAAACGTCGTGTTCAATCATCGCATCCGTCAAAATCTTGATATATGTGGCGGTGCGTTCGACGTGCCCGCCGGTCCCCTGGTCGCGGTTTTCAACCATATCCGCGAAACTGAATATAATGGCGTTTTGCAAATGCTGCAGTTGCACTGTTTTTTGCTGGAGCTGCGCCGTCCTTTCCCGGATAATCTCGTCAATATCCAGATGGGTCTTTATACGGTTAACAAGTACGGGCGCGGAAAATGGCTTTGTGATAAAGTCTATCACGCCCAGTTGGAATCCCCGGACTTCCACCTCGGCGTCCGTCATGCTTGTGAGGAATATCACCGGGATGTTGGCCTGCGCCTCGTTCTCCTTCAGTTGGCGCAACGCTTCAAAACCGTCCATTTCCGGCATTTCTATATCAAGCAAAACTATATCCGGGGTAACTTTTTCCAGCATCGTGAACATTTTTGCCGCCGACGGCAGCGTCATCACCCTGTAGTGATCCTTGAGCGCCTCCTTCGCAGACGCTAAGTTTGTATCGTTATCATCCACTACAAAAATAGTTTTTTGCATCATCTTCCTCCTAATTTTTCGGATTTGTTCTTCACGTCTTTGTGCAAGGGAGATATGAAAACTCACCGTATCCCTATTTTTATATCATGTTACTTGAAGAATCGTCAAGGATAACGTTGAATTATCCGGCGATAGTATGTAGAAAACAAGTTGAAACCGACCCCCGTCTTATGGCGTATTTTTAACATAAATGTAACGTGACACCTACACCGGGGCGTAGTACAATAGCATCATAAGGGGGTTTTCAAGGATGAAACAGCACTATATACCTTTGGAGAAACGCTCCAAGAGGGAACAGCGTGAACACCATGCGACGAAACGCGGGAGCTGGGGCGGGCTGAACCCCGTGACCAGGAAGCCGCCAAACCCAAAAGCGTACAAACGCAAGAAACCCGGGCAACAGTGGGGAAACGGACCACAGCCCGGGTTTTACTTATTCTCGAGGGGCATATAGGACAGGGTCGAACAGTCCCCCTGTCCGACTTCTGTCATCATGTCCCCCCCAATAAGTCTCCCCCGTCACTGTTAAGCCAGTGCGGCAGCAGGCGCTATAGCAACTCCTTTATCAGGTCGGCTATCTCGTCAAAATCACTGTGTAGCAGGAGTTCGGAAATCTTGCCAAGCAGTTTTTTTGTCTCCGCGGACCAGGAAGCTTTCCTAAGTTCCGCCAGCGCTTCGTCTGCGGCGCCCTCATCATACTCATCGCAAGCCGCTTTAATGATAAGCAGCTTTTCCCTCAGGAACTGCTTGTCTTCTTCCGCATTTTCTTCAGTTGCCGCTTCTTCTTGCGGCGCCAACTCATCCACGTAGGTGCGCAACGCGCTCAAAAATGAGCCGGTCTCAGTTTCTACGATATCAAGTTTCCCTTCCCGCCCCGCCGTTTCCAGTTTCAGCGCTACGGCCGAGAGATCCATCTTGCCGATATTCGCGAGCGCGCTTTTTATTCCGTGGACGTTGATGATATAAGTGCGCAAGTCATTCTCATCGGAGTAGTCATTCTTCTCAGCAATCGTCGTCAGCGTCTCAAGCGCCTTTCGCGCGTCGCGCGCAAAAATCTCGGCAAACTGCGGGTCGACGTTCGGCTGCTGCGCGTTGCCGTCAGACGGGCTTTTATTCTCATCAGTCATTTTCCTGGCGGCCTCCAGCGTTTCAGGCGTCTGCTTGTCCCGTATCAGCTTATTGAGAATGGTATTTAGCTGGCGTACGTCGATGGGTTTGGAAATAAAATCGTCAAAACCGTTGCCTAGGAATATTTCCGCCTGTCCAGCTACCGCATTGGCGGTCAGCGCCACCACGGGATGCGCATATCCCATGCTCCGAATAATCTTCGTGGCTTCAATACCGTCCATCTTAGGCATCATGTGATCCATGAACACTATATCGTACTCATTGCCGTTCTTGATTTTCTCAATAGCGGCAAATCCGCTGTCGGCCGAGTCGATCTTCAGGTCATAAGGCGCCATGAGCCCCCTTGCAACATATATGTTCGTTTCGACGTCGTCCACTATCAGAACGCTTCCGTAGGGCATTGGGTCGCGGGTTATCTGCACGCGTTTCATCTGCGCCCTGCTGCTTGACCGGAACTGATGTAAGTTGTCGGCAAGCTCTTTCCCCAGTTTCTCCCCATCTATCATCCCCTGCGGCAGGCGCACGGTGAATGTCGATCCTTTTCCGGGCTCGCTTTCTATAAGCATTTCCCCGTTCATCAGGCGTATCAGGTTGCGCGTTATACTCATCCCCAGGCCGGTCCCTTCGGTGGTGCGGTTCGCCTCCATGTTAAACCGCGAGTACTCATCGAATAACTTGCCGATCTGCTCTTGCGTCATTCCTTGCCCGGTATCGCTGATTATTAAGATCAGCGTTGCGGCCTCATCGACGGCGCCGGTCGTTTCCGCCAGGACCGATAACTTGACGACGCCCTGCGTCGTATACTTGAATGCATTTGAGAGGATGTTGTTCAGTATCTGCTTGACGCGGAGTTCATCACCAAACAGGTACGCAGGTATTTCTTCATCGACGACGAGCTCAAACTCAATAGGTTTGCTGCCGATCCGCATCATATTGAGCTGCGCTGTATCGCTTATAAGGCTCGCGACTTCATACCTTGCGGGCAACAGTTCAAGTTTGCCTGCCTCTATCTTCGAAAGGTCGAGGATATCGTTGATTATGCCAAGCAGCAAATCGCCCGAAACATAAATCTTTCCGAGCGCCTCCCTTACGCTTTCGT
>Ga0082212_10002316_pt1 | contig 27918 bp, 21 predicted proteins | sample TergutNt197P3_FD_71548 | JGI IMG/M metagenome (GOLD analysis project Ga0082212, IMG submission 71548) | Neocapritermes taracua P3 segment gut microbial communities from Petit-Saut dam, French Guiana - Nt197 P3 | ecosystem: Host-associated > Arthropoda: Insects > Digestive system > Gut ...
CGGGATGCCCCCCTCGAGGCGCCAGCCGCGCTCGGCGCCCGGGCCGGCCGTGAACGTGCCGCCGAGCAGCTCGACGCGCTCGCGCATGCCGCGCAGCCCGAACCCGGTGTGCGCGCCCGGGGCGGCGACCGTGGTGCCGTCGTCGTCGACCACCAGCCGCACGGCCGGGCCGTCGGCCGCGAGCCTGACGGACACACGCGTCGCGCCCGTCGCGTGGCGGCGGGCGTTGGTCACCGACTCCTGCGCCACGCGGTACAGGGCGGCCGCGGCGTCGGCGGGCACGTCGGGCAGCACGCCGAGGTCGACGACGACGGCCGGCCGGCCGCCCTCGGCGGGCGCGGCGAGGCCCAGCAGATCGGTGAGAGCGGGGCGGGCGTCGTCGCGCAGCACGTGCACCAGGGCGCGCATCTCGGCGAGCGTCGCGGACGCCTCGGCGGCGATGCGGCGCAGCGCCTCGCCCGACGCGTCTGCCGTGCCCTGCGCCAGGCCCGCCTGGGCGCGGACGGCGATGGCCGAGACGTGGTGGGCGACCGTGTCGTGCAGGTCGCGGGCGAGCCGCTCGCGCTCGCGCAGCCGCGCCTGCTCCAGCCGGCGCACGCGGGCCGCCGCGCGCTGCCGCACCACCACGCCCACCGCCGCGAGCAGCGAGATCAGCAGCAGCCCGGCCACACCAGTCCTGGAGGCGCCCCACCGCGCCCGCGACGGCGATGTGCGCCAGCGCGAACGCCGAGCCCACGACGATCGCGCGGCCCGACCCCCACCGGTACAGCGCGTACGGCAGCACGAGCACCACGGCGAGCGTGACCAGCCCGTGCTCGTGCCCCAGCCACAGCGCCGTGGCCCCGGAGAGCACGGTCACGGCCGCGAGCGCCGCCGCGGGCGCCACCCGCCGGGACGGCAGCACCGCGGCGGCGAGCACCGCGACGGCGAGCGCCCACCAACGGTCGACGAGGGCGGTCCGGTAGACGGTCTCCGCGACGGCCACCGCCCCGACGGCGACGGCCAGCACGACGTCCCGGCGCGCGGGAAGGTGCGCGCCCGGCGCGGCGGGCAGCCACCACAGGCTGCGGAGCAGGTCACGCACGCGCCCATCGTAGGAACGGATGCGCCGCCGCACATCGGCCGAGCGGCCGAGTCCGCTACGCGGCCGCGCGCTCCGCCAGGGCCTCGGCGATGCGGCCCAGGTTGGCCAGCTCGGCGCGGGAGGCGTCCACGCCCGCGAGGGGGCGGCGCGGCGCCGAGAGCAGCGTGAGCCCGTCCAGGCCCGACGCCGGCAGCCCGATCCGGCGCCACGGCTCCGCGACCAGGCGCACCAGCTCGCCGAGCATCGGCCCGGCGCACTGCGACACCTTCGCGGCGGGCAGCCCGGCCCACAGCCCCACGCCCTTCTCGGCCGCCCGCGCCACGAGCTCCCAGGCGCGCTCGTCCCAGCCGACGTCGCCGACGTCGAGGCCGACGGCGTCCGCCCCGGCGAGCACCGCGGGCGGCAGCCCGGACCACGTGGGCCCGAGGTGCACGACGGCGCGGGCGCCCGCGTCGTGCACGGCGTCGACCACCGGGCGCAGGCCCTCGACCAGGTCGGGGCCGGGCACGGAGCGCAGGCGCGCGTAGCCGGAGAAGGTGGGCAGCACGCCCGCGTGGACCGCGCCGAGCTGCGGCTCGGCGAGCTGCACGACGACGTCGCCCACCCCGGGCACCTGCTGGCGGACGGCGGCGACGTGCGCGCGGACGCCCTCGGCGAGCGAGAGCGCGAGCTCGTGACGCGCGCCGGGGTCGGCGAGCACGCGGTCGCCGCGCGCCGACCACAGGGACGCGGCGAGCGTCCACGGGCCCAGCACCTCCAGCGCGAACGGCCCCGTGTGGCCGTGCGCGGCGATCGCGAGCGCGCCCAGGTCCTCGCGCAGGAACGTCCCCGCGCGGCGCTGGTCGGCACCCGGGTGGTCGGTGAGCTTCCAGCCGTGCGGGCCCATTTCGACGGGCAGCTCGGCGAGGAGCGCGGCGGTGCGGCCCAGCGGGTCGGCGCCCGGGCCGCGGTCGCTGAGCTGCGTGAGGAACGGCAGCGCGTCCACGCCCGTCGGGAGGTCCGCCAGGTCGCCCAGCACGATCTGCTGGGCCTCGAGCTCGTCACGGTCCACGCCCGGCCACGGGCCGTGGCCGCTGACCGCCGTCACGCGGTGACCCCGGCCGGGGCGGCACGCCAGGCGCGCGTCACGGTGGCCTGGCCCAGCACCCGGGTGCCGCGGTAGACCACGAGCGACTGGCCGGCCGCCACGCCCCGCAGCGGGGTGCCGGTCAGCTCGACCTCGACCGTGGTCCCGCGCACGTGGGCGCGGGCCGGGACCGGCGCGCCGTGGGCGCGGACCTGGATCTCGACGTCGTCGAGGGTGGTCTCGGCGTCATCGACCAGCCAGGTCGCCTTGTCGCCCTCGATCCGGTCGACCGTGAGCAGCTCCGCGGGGCCCACCACCACCGTGTTGGTGGCGGTCTGCACGTCCAGCACGTACCGGGGCCGCCCGTCCGCGGCCGGGCGGCCCAGGCCCAGGCCCTTGCGCTGCCCCACCGTGTACGCGTAGGCGCCGTCGTGCTCGCCCACGACCGTGCCGTCGACGTCGACCACCTCGCCCGGGCGCGACCCCAGGCGCTCGCGGAGAAACCCGCGCGTGTCGCCGTCGGCGACGAAGCAGATGTCGTAGGAGTCGGGCTTGGCGCTCACGGCGAGGCCGCGCGCGGCGGCCTCGGCGCGCACCTCGGCCTTCGACGCGAACGACCCGAGCGGGAAGATCGCGCGGGCGAGGCGCTCGGGCCCCATGACGGCCAGCACGTACGACTGGTCCTTGTCGGTGTTGGGCGACCGGTGCAGCTCCCGGCCCCCCGGGCCGTCGACGATGCGCGCGTAGTGGCCGGTGGCGACGGCGTCGAAGCCGAGCGCGGTGGCCTTGTCGAGCAGGGCCTCGAACTTGATGTGCTCGTTGCAGCGCACGCACGGGTTGGGGGTGCGGCCGGCCTCGTACTCGCTGAGGAAGTCGGCGACGACGGTGTCCTCGAACCGCTCGGACAGGTCCCACACGTAGTACGGGATGCCGAGCACGTCGGCGGCCCGCCGGGCGTCGCCGGCGTCCTCGATGGAGCAGCAGCCGCGCGAGCCGGTGCGGAACTGGTCCCGGTTGCGGGACAGGGCCATGTGCACGCCGACGACATCGTGCCCGGCCTCGACGGCGAGCGCCGCCGCGACGGCGGAGTCGACGCCGCCCGACATGGCGGCCAGCACCCTCATGCGATCCCCCTCGACACGAGCCCGGCGGCCTGCGCCCGGGTCACCACGGCGGGCAGGGCCGCCAGGAGCCGGTCGACGTCGTCGGGCGTGGACGTGACGCCGAGCGTGAAGCGCAGCGCCCCGCGGGCCTCCCCCTCGGGCACTCCGAGCGCGAGCAGCACGTGGGACGGCTGCGGCACCCCGGCCTGGCACGCCGAGCCGGTCGACGCCTCGACGCCGGCGGAGTCCAGCAGGTAGAGCAGCGAGTCGCCCTCGGCGCCTGGGAAGGTGAAGTGCGCGTTGCCGGGCAGGCGCTGCTCGGGCGCCACGGCCGGGTCGGGCCCGCGCAGCACGGCCCCCGGGGCGACGGCGTGCACGCCCTCGATCAGGGAGTCGCGCAGCGCGGCCAGGTGGGCGGCCCGCTCGGCGCGGTGCGCCACGGCCTCGGTGACGGCGACGGCGAACGCACGGATCGCGGGCACGTCCAGGGTGCCGGAGCGCACCCCGCGCTCCTGGCCGCCGCCGTGCAGCACGGCCTCGAGCGGCAGCTCGCGGCGGGCCAGCAGCGCGCCCACGCCGAGCGGGCCGCCCAGCTTGTGCCCGGTGACGGTCAGGGCGTCGACGCCCGACGCCGCGAAGTCGACGTCGATCTGCCCGACGGCCTGGACGGCGTCGGTGTGCACGGGCACGCCGTGCTGGTGGGCCAGTCTCACGACGTCGCGCACCGGCTGTACGGTGCCCACCTCGTTGTTCGCCCACATGACGCTGACCAGGGCGATCTCGTCGGCGTGGGCGGTGAGCTCGGCGCGCAGGGCGTCGAGGTCGAGCACGCCGTCGGCGTCGACCGGGAGCAGCGTGATCTCGGCGCCTGCGTGCCCCGCGAGCCAGAAGGCGGGGTCGAGCACGGCGTGGTGCTCGACGGCCGAGACCAGCACGCGGGTGCGGCGCGTGTCCTGCGCACGCCGGCCCCAGAAGATGCCCTTGAGGGCGAGGTTGTCGGACTCGGTGCCGCCGCTGGTGAAGATCACCTCGGACGGGCGTGCGCCCAGCGCCGCGGCGACCTGCTCGCGCGACTCCTCGACCACCCGGCGGGCGGCGCGCCCGGCCGCGTGGAGCGAGGAGGCGTTGCCGGGGCGCTGCGCCTCGGCGACGAAGGCCGCCAGGGCCGCGGGCGACATGGGGGTCGTCGCGGCATGGTCGAGGTAGGCGCCGGTCACCGGGCCAGTCTACGAACCCTGCTTGTGCGCGCGGATCGCCTCGGCCGCCTGCGGCAGCACGTCCGCCAGGTCGCCCACGACGGCAAAGTCGCTGATCTCGAAGATCGGGGACTCCGGGTCGTTGTTGACGGCCACGACCACCTGCGAGGCCTGCATGCCGCCGCGGTGGTGGGGCGCACCGGAGATGCCCGCGCCGATGTAGACGCGCGGCGCGACGGTGACGCCCGTCTGGCCGATGTACCGGTCGAACCAGCCCTCGAACACGGCGTCGCGCGTGGCGCCGACGGCCGCGCCGAGCGCGTCGGCCAGGTCATTGACGGGCCCGAAGTCGCCGTTGGTGCCGCGCCCGCCGGCGACCACCACGGCCGCCTCCTCGAGCGCCGGGCGGCCGGCGGCGCGCTCCTTGAGCTGGCGCGAGACGACCGTCACGGTCGGCGCCGCCGCCTCGACGGGCAGGGCGTACACCTCGGGGCTGCTCGCCACGGCGGCGGGCTCCGCCGCGACGGCGTTGGCGCGCACCGTGACGACGGCGGGGTCGGACGCGACCGTCGACACCGTGTCCCACGTGCCGGCGAACACGCGCTTGGCGATGCGCAGCGGGCCGCCCTCGGCGCTCCACTCGAGCGACGACGCGTCGACCACGAGCCCCGCGCCCAGGCGGGCCGCCGCGACGGCCGCGGCCTCCTTGCCGGCGAACGTGGACGGCACCAGCAGCACGTCGGCGTCGAGGCGGCTGGCCGCCGTCGCGAGCACCGACGCGAGCACCGGCGTGACGCGGTAGACGTCCTCGGGCAGCGACGTGGGCAGCACGGCCTGGTGCACGCCGTCGACGCCGTAGGTGCCCAGGGTGGCCAGGACCGCGACGCTCGGCGCGCCCAGCGTGACGACGTCGACGCGGCCGAGCGAGCGGCCCAGCGTGATCAGCTCGAGGACGCTGGGGCGCACCTCCTCGACCGTGCGCTCAGGGCTGTCGAGGAACACCAGGACGGTGGGGCGAGTCACGATCGGAGTCCTCTTTCAGACGTGCGGTTGTCAGACAAGGTCGTTGCGGATGAGGAAGTCGGCCAGGGCGAGGCCGCCCTCGCCCTTGTCGACCACGAGCTCGACCTCGGGGCGCGGCGGCCGCGGGGCGGCCTCGACGGTCACGGTGCGGGCGCCGGCGAGGCCGACCTCGGACGGCTCGATGCCCAGGTCGGCGGCCGTCCACTCCTCGACGGTCTTGGAGCGCGCCGCCATGATGAGCTTGAAGTTCGGGTAGCGCGGGCTGTTCGCGGAGTCGGTGACCGACAGCACGGCGGGCAGCGGCGCGGCGAGCGTCTCGACGGCGTCGTCGACCTCGCGCGTGATCGTCAGGGTGCCGTCGGCCAGGGCCACCGACTTGGCGAGCGTGAGCTGCGGCCAGCCCAGCTCCTCGGCCAGCAGCGCCGGGACCACGGAGCCGAGGCCGTCCAGGGCGGCCATGCCCGTGACGACCAGGTCGACCGGGGTCTCCTCGCCGAGGCGGCGCACCGCGGCCGCGAGCGCCGCCGTGGTGCCGAAGTAGTCGGAGCCCGCGAGGGCCTCGTCGGTGACGCGGACGCCGCGGTGCACGCCCATCTGGTAGGCCTTCTTGACCGCGATGTCGGCCGTCGCGGGGGCGACCGTCACGGCCACGACCTCGCCGTCGCCGGCCGCCTCGACGAGCTGGAGCGCGGCCTCGACCGCGTTCTCGTCGAGCTCGTTCAGCGACCCTTCCGCCGGGTCGCGCACCACGCGCCCGTCGGCGAAGCGGCGGTCGCTGGTGATGTCCGGCACGTACTTGAGAAGGACGACGATGCGCACGAAGGTCGAGACTACCCGGCACGTGTGCCCGGATGCGCCACTGGTTCGCGACGTCTCGCCAGGTACGCAACCATGGGCGGCATGGACCGCCGAGCACTCGAGCCACCCGCGCCACGCCCCGTGGTGCGCCCGCTGACTCGCCCGACGGCACGTCGTTCGCACGTCCCCCCGCTCGGGGTCACCGCGACGCCCGGAGGGGTCGACGTCGCCGTCGTCGCCAGCCACGCCGCGGCGGTGGACTTCTGCATCATCGACGTGGTCCGGCCCGAGCTCGACGAGCACGACCCGGAGCGCTACTCCGAGCGCCGCGTGCCCCTGCTGGGCCCGACGTACGGCATGTGGCACGCGCACGTGCCCGGCGTCCGGCCCGGCCAGCGCTACGGGTTCCGCACCTACGGCGCGTGGGACCCGCGCTCCGGCATGCGGCACAACCCCGCGAAGCTGCTGCTCGACCCGTACGCGCGGGGCCTGGTGGGCTCGCTCGCGTACGGCCCCGAGACCCTGGGCGCGAAGAGTGCCCCGCGCGACTCCGACGCGTCCACGCCCGACGGCCGCTGGTGGATCGCGGAGCGCTACGGCGACGCCGACGACGTCGACTCGCTCCCCTACGTGCCGCACTCCGTGGTGATGCCACCCATGCCGCAGCCGCCGCCGCTGACCCGGCCGCGCGTGCCGTGGGCCGACACGGTGGTGTACGAGGCGCACGTGCGCGGTTTCACCCTGCTCAACGAGGCGATCCCGGAAGAGCTGCGCGGCACCTACGCGGGCATGGCCCACCCGGCCACGATCGCCTACCTCAAGGACCTCGGGATCACCACGCTCGAGCTGCTGCCCATCCACGCGTCGGCGAGCGAGCCGCGGCTCGTGGCCCACGGCCTGACCAACTACTGGGGCTACTCGACGCTCGGCTTCTTCGCCCCCGAGCCCACGTACGCCACCCAGGCGGCGCAGCAGGCGGGCCCCGCCGCGGTGCTCGACGAGGTGCGCGGCATGGTGCACCTGCTGCACCGGGCCGGCATCGAGGTGATCCTCGACGTCGTCTACAACCACACGTGCGAGGGCGGCGACGACCAGCTCCACATCTCGTGGCGCGGCCTCGACAACCCCCTCTACTACCTGCACGACGGCAACTCGCCCGCCGCGCTGGCCGACGCCACCGGCACGGGCAACACGCTCGACTTCCGCCGCGTGCGCGTGGTGCAGCTCGCGCTCGACTCGCTGCGCTACTGGGCGCAGGTGGTGGGCGTCGACGGGTTCCGGTTCGACCTGGCCGTGACGCTGGGGCGCGGCATGTACGGGTTCGAGCCCGACCACCCGTTCCTCGTGGGCCTGCAGACCGACCCCGTGCTCAACAACCTCAAGCTCATCGCCGAGCCCTGGGACGTGGGCCCCGGCGGCTGGCAGACCGGCAGCTTCCCGCCGCCCATGGCCGAGTGGAACGACCGGTTCCGCGACGCCGTGCGCGGGTTCTGGCTCGCCTCCGCCTCCGCCGGCTCGCACGGCCGCCCCATGGACGGCATCCGCGAGCTCACCACCCGCCTCGCCGGGTCGGCCGACCTGTTCGGGCACTCCGACCCGCCGCTGGTGCGCGGGCCCGTCGCGTCCGTCAACTACGTCACCGCGCACGACGGGTTCACGCTCGCCGACCTGGTCGCCTTCGACCACAAGCACAACTGGGCCAACGGCGAGGACAACCACGACGGCACGTCCAACAACCTGTCCTGGAACCACGGCGTCGAGGGCCACACCGGCGTGGGCGACGACGCCACCACCGAGCCGTGGTCGGCCGTGGTGCCGCTGCGGCGGCGCTCGCAGCGCAACCTGCTGGCGATGCTGCTGCTCGCGGCGGGCACGCCGATGATGACGGCCGGCGACGAGTTCGGGCGCACGCAGGAGGGCAACAACAACGCCTACGCGCAGGACACGGAGATCTCCTGGGTGGGCTGGGAGCACGACCAGGCGTCGGCCGACCTGCTCGAGACCACCAAGATGCTGCTGCGCCTGCGCCGCGAGCACCCGGCGCTGCGCGCCGACTCGTTCTTCCTGGGCACGCCGCGCCCGGGCGAGACCTTCACCGACCTCCTGTGGTTCACGGAGGAAGGCGGACCCATGGACCACGAGGCGTGGAACGAGGCCGAGCGCCGCGTGGTGCAGATGCTGCGCCCGGGCCCCGGCCCCGACGACGCCGACGTGCTGGTGGCGCTCAACGGTCGCCTCGACGACCTCGACGTGGTGCTCCCGTCGCCGCTGCCTGGCGCGCCCGCCTGGGACCGCGTGTGGAGCTCGACGTGGGACACCCCGGAGATGCCGCCCGACGACGACCTGCTCGACGGCGTCGCCACCCTCGAGGCCCTGTCGGTGCAGGTGTTCGTGGCGGCCCGCCACGCTGGTTGAGGCGGCGCTGCCCCGCTAGCCTGCGCCCCATGAGCGCCGACGTCGTCGTCATCGGGGCCGGCCTGTCCGGTCTGGTCACCGCCTGCGAGCTCGCCGACGCCGGGCGTCGCGTGCTCGTGCTCGACCAGGAGCACCCCGACTCGCTGGGCGGGCAGGCATGGTGGTCGTTCGGCGGTCTGTTCCTCGTGGGGTCGCCCGAGCAGCGGCGCCTCGGGGTGCGCGACTCGGCCGAGCTGGCGTGGGACGACTGGCAGGGCTCGGCGCAGTTCGCCCCCGGCGCCGGCCGGGGCGAGGGCCCGGACCGCCACGGGTACGCGTGGGCGCAGCGGTTCGTCGAGTTCGCCGCCGGGGACATGCGGGCCTGGCTCCGCAGGCAGGGGGTCGGGTTCTTCCCCCTGGTGCAGTGGGCCGAGCGCGGCGGGTACCCCGCGGGCGGCCACGGGAACTCGGTGCCCCGCTTCCACGTCACCTGGGGCACCGGCCCCGCGATCCTCGCGCCGTTCGTCGCGCGCGCCAAGGCGCACCGCGACGCCGGGCGGCTGGAGATCCGGTTCCGGCACCGCGTCACGTCGCTGGTGGTCACCGACGGTCGCGTCGCCGGGGTGCACGCCGAGGTGCTCGCCGACGACGCCGCCACCCGCCGCGACCTGCCGTTCGGCGGGCGGGGGGCGCCGTCGTCGCGCGGCGTGACCGGGGACGTGGAGATCGAGGCGGGCGCCGTCGTCGTCGCGACCGGCGGCATCGGCGCCAACCACGACCTGGCGCGCGCACGCTGGAACCCCAAGGCCGGCGCCCTGCCGGCCCGGATGCTCCAGGGCGTGCCCGACTCCACCGACGGGCTCATGCTGGGCGTCGCCGCCGACGCCGGCGCGGCGCTCGTGCACGAGGACCGCATGTGGCACTACCCCGAGGGGATCGCCAACCACTCCCCCGTGTGGACGAACCACGGCATCCGCATCCTGCCCGGGCCGTCGTCGCTGTGGCTCGACGCCGACGGCAACCGGCTGCCCGCGCCCCTGTTCCCCGGGTTCGACGCCCTCGGCGCGCTGCACGAGGTGACGCGCGCGCAGCAGGACCACTCGTGGTTCGTGCTCAACAAGGCGATCATGGCGGCCGAGTTCGCGCTGTCCGGGTCGGAGCAGAACCCCGACCTCACCGGCAAGGACGTGCCGTTGCTGGCCAGGCGCGTGCTGCCCGGCGCCGTCGGCCCGGTCGAGGCGTTCGCCGAGCGCTCGCCGGAGTTCCTGTGGGCCGCGACGCCCGCCGAGCTGGCCGGGAGGATGAACGGGCTCACGGCCGCGACGCCTGGCTCGCGCGGGCACGTGGACCCGGCCGCGCTCGAGCGCCTGGTCGCTCTGCGCGACGCCCAGGTGACCTCCGGGCTCGGCAAGGACCCCCAGGTGGTGGCGACGGCGGCGGCCCGGCACTTCCTGGTCGACCGCCGGATGCGCGTGGCCACGCCGCGCGCCCTCACCGACCCGAAGGACGGCCCACTGCTCGCCGTGCGCCTGTCGGTGCTGACCCGAAAGACCCTGGGCGGCCTGTGGTGCGACGCCGACGGGCGCGCGCTGCGCCCCGACGGCACGGTGCTCGACGGGCTCTGGGGCGTGGGCGAGGCGGCCGGGTTCGGCGGCGGCGGCGCGCACGGCCACCGCGCCCTCGAGGGGACCTTCCTGGGGGGCTGCCTGCACACCGGGTACGTGACCGGCCGGGCGCTGGCCCGCTGACCCTCGTCTCCACGCAAAACCGACCGAACGGCGGGACGCGCCGCGTCCAGCGCGCGCGGGGGCATACCGCGCTGGCTAGCGTGGGCCGAGTGACGACGAGCGCTAGCACCCCCAGCACCCCCGCGGACCCGACGGCCCAGAGCGCCGCCGCGAAGAAGACCCCCGCGAAGAAGGCACCCGCCGCCTCCAGCACCAGCACGGCGAAGGCACCCGCCGCGCGGAAGGCGCCGGCCGCGAAGAAGGCGGCCCCGGCCAGGAAGACGGCCCCGGCCGCCAAGGCCCCCGCTTCCAAGGCCCCCGCCAAGGTCGCCGCCGCCGAGCAGCCGGCCCACGCCGAGACCGCGGCCGCGAACGTCTCCGCCGTCCGCGAGCCCACCTCGCACCACGTGCCCGTCGTCGTGCCGGCGCCCACGCCGCAGCCGGCGCCGCACGTGACGATCGGCCGCATCCCCGTGGTCGAGGTGTCCCCCGTGGTCGAGGGCGGCCGCTGGACGGCCAAGGCGTCGGTCGGCGAGGTGGTGCCGGTCGAGGCGACCGTGTTCCGCGAGGGCCACGACGCCGTCAGCGCCACGGCCGTGCTGGTCGACCCCGCGGGCAACGTCCACTCGACCGCGCCGATGCACGACATCGCCCCCGGCCTGGACCGCTTCCAGGGCTTCCTGCAGCCCGACGCCGAGGGCGACTGGAGCTTCCGCGTCGAGGCGTGGAGCGACCCCTACGCCACCTGGGTGCACGACGCCGTCATCAAGTTCGACGCCGGCATCGACCAGGAGCTCATGCTCGCCGAGGGCGTGCTGCTGTTCGAGCGCATCGCCGCCCCGCAGGCGCAGGCGGAGCGCAGCCCGGAGGACGCCCGGATCGTCGAGGAGGCCGCGCACGCCCTCTCCGACACGAGCCGCCTGCCGGAGGCCCGCCTCGCGATGGCCACCACGCACACCGTCCAGGAGGCGCTGCGCCGCAGCCCCCTGCGCGACCTGGTCTCGCCGAGCGCCACGTACCCGCTGCGGGTGCACCGCCGCCGGGCCCTGTTCGGGTCCTGGTACGAGATCTTCCCGCGCTCCGAGGGCGCGGTCCAGGTCGAGGCCGGCACCGGCGGTTCGAAGACATGGCGCTCGGGCACGTTCCGCACGGCCGCCGAGCGCCTGCCGCAGATCGCGGGGATGGGCTTCGACGTCGTCTACCTGACGCCCGTCAGCCCCATCGGCACCCAGTTCCGCAAGGGCCGCAACAACTCCCTGGACGCCAAGCCCGGCGACCCCGGCAGCCCGTACGCCATCGGGGCCAAGGAGGGCGGCCACGACGCCATCCACCCGGACCTGGGCACGGAGCAGGACTTCCGCGACTTCGTCGCCGCCGCGGCGCAGAACGGCCTCGAGGTGGCCCTCGACCTGGCCCTCCAGGCCTCGCCGGACCACCCGTGGGTCGAGCAGCACCCGGAGTGGTTCAAGACCCGCGCCGACGGCACCATCGCCTACGCGGAGAACCCGCCCAAGAAGTACCAGGACATCTTCCCGCTGTACTTCGACAACGACCCCGTGGGCCTGCGCGAGGCGATCCTCGGCGTCGTCGAGACCTGGATCGACCGCGGCGTCACGCTGTTCCGCGTCGACAACCCGCACACCAAGCCGCTCGACTTCTGGGAGTGGCTGCTGGCCCAGGTGCACGACCGGCACCCCGAGGTGATCTTCCTCAGCGAGGCGTTCACCAAGCCGGCCATGATGGCGACGCTCGCCCGCATCGGGTTCCACCAGTCGTACACGTACTTCACGTGGCGCAACGAGAAGACCGAGATCCTGGACTACCTCCAGGAGGTCGCCGGGCCTGCCGGCTCGGTGATGCGCCCGTCGTTCTGGCCGACGACGCACGACATCCTGCCGCCGTACCTGCAGCACGGCGGCGTGGGCGGGTTCGCCGTCCGGGCCGTGCTCGCCGCCACCGGCTCGCCCACGTGGGGCATCTACTCGGGCTACGAGCTCGTGGAGAACGTGCCCCGCCCGGGCGTCGAGGAGCAGGTGGACAACGAGAAGTACGAGTTCAAGCCGCGCGCGTGGGACCACGCCGACGACATCGGCATCTCGCTGCTGCTCGGCCGCCTCAACGAGGTGCGCCGCGAGCACCCCGCGCTGCAGCAGCTGCGCAACCTCACGGTGCACTCGGCCGACAACGACCGCGTGCTCGTGTACTCGCGCCGCGTGCGCGCCGAGCACCTGCCGCTCGCGAGCGGCGGCGGCGAGACGCCGGTGGCCGGGCACACGGACGACGTCATCGTCGTCATCGTCAACATCGACCCGTGGGGCACGCAGGAGTCGACCGTCCACCTCGACCTCGCGGCCCTCGGCCTGACGCCGCCGCCGGGCACCGACGGCAGCGCCCCGTTCTTCGTGGCGCACGACCTGCTCAGCGGAGAGTCGTTCCCCTGGGGCGCGCACCCGTTCGTCCGGCTCGACCCGCGCAAGCAGGTCGCCCACGTGCTGCAGGTGGGTCTCGGATGAGTGCCACCACGACGGGCGCGGGGTCCGTCCCCCGCCCCCAGACCCAGGCGCTGCCCATCCAGGCCCTGCCGCCCCGGCGCCAGCCGGAGCCCCCCACGCTCGGGCGCCCCGGGCTGGTCGAGGACCCGGACTGGTACAAGAAGGCCGTCTTCTACGAGGTGATCGTCCGCGCGTTCTCCGACGCCGACGGCGACGCCACCGGCGACCTGCGCGGCATCATCCACCGCCTCGACTACCTCCAGTGGCTGGGCGTCGACTGCCTGTGGCTGCCGCCGTTCTTCCCGTCGCCGCTGCGCGACGGCGGGTACGACGTCTCCAACTACACGGCCATCGCCCCGAACTACGGCACCACCGCCGACTTCACGGAGCTCATCGAGGAGGCGCACGCGCGCGGGATCCGCGTCGTCGTCGACTGCGTCATGAACCACACGAGCGACCAGCACCCGTGGTTCCAGGCCTCGCGCTCCGACCCGGAGGGGCCCTACGGGGACTTCTACGTGTGGAGCGACGACAACACGCGCTACCAGGACGCGCGCATCATCTTCGTGGACACGGAGACGTCGAACTGGACGTTCGACCCGGTGCGCCGCCAGTACTTCTGGCACCGGTTCTTCAGCCACCAGCCCGACCTGAACTTCGAGAACCCGAAGGTCCAGGAGGCGATGCTCGACGTCGCGCGGTTCTGGCTGGGCATCGGCGTGGACGGGTTCCGCCTCGACGCGGTGCCGTACCTGTTCGAGGCCGAGGGCACCAACTGCGAGAACCTGCCCGAGACGCACGCGTTCCTGCGCCGGCTGCGGCGCATGGTCGACACCGAGTTCCCGGGCCGCATCCTGCTCGCCGAGGCCAACCAGTGGCCGGCCGACGTCGTCGACTACTTCGGCACGGACGACGAGCCCGAGTGCCACATGTGCTTCCACTTCCCGGTGATGCCGCGCATCTACTACGCGCTGCGCGACCAGCGGGCCCGGCAGATCGTGGAGATCCTCCAGGACACCCCGGAGATCCCGGCGAAGAGCGGCCAGTGGTCGACGTTCCTGCGCAACCACGACGAGCTGACGCTCGAGATGGTGAGCACCGAGGAGCGCGCGTCCATGTACGGCTGGTACGCCCAGGACCCGCGCATGCGCGCCAACGTGGGCATCCGGCGCCGGCTGGCGCCGCTGCTGGACAACTCGCGCAAGGAGATCGAGCTGGCGCACGCGCTGCTGCTCTCCCTGCCCGGGTCGCCGTGCCTGTACTACGGCGACGAGATCGGCATGGGCGACAACATCTGGTTGCCCGACCGCGACTCCGTGCGCACCCCCATGCAGTGGACGCCGGACCGCAACGCCGGCTTCTCGACGGCGGACCCCGGCAAGCTGTACCTGCCGCTGGTCCAGTCGCTCGTCTACCACTACGCGCAGCACAACGTGGAGGCGCAGCTCGCGCAGCCGACGTCGCTGCTGCACTGGGTGCACGGCATGCTCGCCGTGCGGCGCCTGCACCCCACGTTCGGCACGGGCGACTTCCTCGCCCGCACGGCCGACGACGAGGCCGTGCTCGCCTTCACGCGCTCGTCGGAGGAGGAGACGCTGCTGGTGGGCGCCAACATGTCGGCGACCGCGCGGTCGGCGACGATCTCGCTGCCCGGGTTCGAGGGCTGGGGCCTCACCGACGTGTTCGGTGGGGCGCGCTTCCCGGCCGTCGGGGCGGACGGGACGATCACCATGACGTGGGGGTCGCGCGACTTCTACTGGCTGCGCCTCGACCCGCCGGTCACCACGACCGAGGCGGCGACGGCCGAGTGAGGGCCACCGTCGCGCCGGCCGGCACACACCTCCCGGCCGAGGTCACCGACCTGGTCGCCTCCTGGGCACCCGGCCGCCGGTGGTACCCGGGCGGCACGTCGGGGCTGCCGTCGGCGTGGCTCGAGGTCACGTTCGACGGCTCGTCGGACGTCGTCGTCGCCCTGCTGCTGCTGGGCGCCACAGTGCTCCAGGTGCCGCTGGTGGTCACGCCCAAGGAGCGCAGCGAGGAGGCCGACCCGGGGTACATCGGCACGGCCGCGGGCCTCGCGGTGCACGACGGCGGCGTCCACCCGTCGGCGTGGGCCGCCTACCTCGAGGCCGCGGGCCTCGACGCCGACACGACCGGCGGGCGGGCGATCGCCGGCGAGCAGTCGAACACCTCCGTGATCCTGCCCGCCGTGCGCCCCGACGGCGCGCCGCACGGGGCGATGCTCAAGATCCTGCGCACCGTCGCGGCGGGCGCCCACCCGGACGTCGTCGTGCCGCAGGCGCTCACCGGCGTCGGGTTCACCGGCACGCCGCGGTTCCTCGGGGCCGTGGACCTGCCGGCCGCCCCGCAGCTGGTCGAGTCGACCAACCACCTGGCCGTCGTCGCCGCACTGGTGCCCGACGCGCGCGACGGGTTCGAGCTCGCCTGCGAGCACGCGCGCGCCCGCGAGCCGTTCGACGCCCTCGCCGCCGACCTCGGCAGCGTCGTCGCGCACCTGCACGCCGCGCTGCGCGAGGCCCTGCCGACGCCCGTGACGCTCGACCCGGTCGCGTTCGTGGCCGGCCTGCGCCTGCGCGCCGACGCGGCGTTCGAGGCGGCGCCCTCGCTCGCCCCGCACGCCGAGGCGATCCGGGACCTGCTCGACGACCTCGAGACCCGGCTCACGCCCGTCCCGCTGCAGCGCATCCACGGCGACCTGCACCTTGGCCAGGCGCTCCACGGCTCCGACGGGTGGCAGCTGCTCGACTTCGAGGGCGAGCCGCAGCGGCCCGTCGCCGAGCGCGCCGCCCCCGACCTGCCGCTGCGCGACGTCGCCGGGATCCTGCGCTCGTTCGACTACGCGGCCGCCGTCGGCGAGGCCGCCGACCCGGCGTGGGCTGCGAGCGCCCAGGCGGCGTTCCTCGACGCGTACCGGTCCGCGTCGGGCGGCACGCTGGACGACGCCGTGCTGCGCGCGCTGGTGCTCGACAAGGCGCTCTACGAGGTGGTCTACGAGACGCGGCAGCGCCCGCACTGGGTGCCCATCCCGCTGGGTGCGGTGGAGCGCCTGATCAGGGGCTGACGGCCCGCCAACTGCGTCTGCGGAGGGTCTGCGGCACGGACACTTTTGGTCGTGTCTGCGCAAACCACGTACAAAAACGCAACCCCGGCCCCGCCGACGCCGAAGGGGCTGGCCGAGCGGCTCTTCCGCCTCTCCGAGCACCGGACCACCGTCCGGGTCGAGGTCCTCGCGGGTCTGACGACCTTCTTCGCCTCCGTGTTCACCGTGCTCGCGATGCCGGGCATGATGGCCGGCGGCGCCGCCGCGGCGGTCGGGGCCGACGCCCCGAACCTCGGGATCGCGAACGCCGTCTACATCGCCGTCGTCCTCAGCTCGGTGCTCGGCTCGCTGCTCATGGCCGTCCTGGCGAACCTCCCCTTCGTGCAGGCGCCCGGCATGGGTCTGGGCTCGTACCTCGCGTTCACGGTCATGCCGGCGATCGGCCTGCTCGCCGCGCCGGACACCCTCACCGACGTGCAGGTGTTCCAGATGTCCGTCGCCCTGGTGTTCCTGTCGGGGTCGCTGTTCGTGCTCCTGTCGGCGACCGGGCTGCGCGAGCGGATCATCAACGGCATCCCGCGGAACATCAAGGTCGCCCTCGGATCGGGCATCGGCCTGTTCATCACGCTGCTGGGCCTGCGCCAGGCGGGGATCACGGTCGCGAGCCCGTCCACGTTCGTCACGCTCGTGAACTTCTCCAGCTGGAACCACGACGACGCCGCGGTGCGTACCCAGGTGCTCGGGGCCGTGCTCGCGATCGTCGGGTTCCTGCTCATGGCGGTCCTCTACGCCCGCAAGGTCAAGGGTGCGATCCTCATCGGCATCCTCGTCACGACGGTGCTGGCGTTCGTGACCGGGCACTCGGCCCTCCCGCAGCACTTCTCGTTCGACGTCGGGCAGCAGTGGTCCGACTTCGGGCGCTACGCGCTGTTCGGCCTCGACTTCGGGACGTTCGGGTCGTTCGGCAACCTGGGCCATGTCCTGACCGTCGTGCTCGCGATGGTGCTGGCTCACACGCTCGTCAACGCGCTCGACTCGCTCGGCACGATCTTCGGCATCGCGTCCGCCGCACGGATGGTCGACGAGGACGGCAAGGTCGTCGGCCTGGAGAAGGGCCTGCTCGCGGACGCCATCGGCACGGCGGGCGCCGCCCTCCTCGGGTCGTCGTCGACGGCGACGGTCGTCTCCTCGGCGTCCGGCATCAAGGAGGGCGGCCGCACCGGCCTGACCGCTCTCGTGACGGCGGGCATGTTCGTCGTCGCACTCGTCGCGGCGCCGTTCATCCCGCTGATCCCGCTCGTGGCGACGGCCCCGGCGCTCATGCTCGTCGGCTGCCTGATGATGCCGCAGGTCAAGGACGTCGACTTCTCCGACATGACCGAGGCCGTCCCGGCGTTCCTCGCGATCGCGGTCATGCCCCTGACGTTCTCGATCGCCAACGGCATCGCGTTCGCGCTCATCTCCTACGCGGTGCTCAAGCTCGCGACGGGCCGCTGGCGGGAGATCAGCTGGCCTGCCGCCGTGATCGGCGCGCTGTTCGTCCTGCAGTTCCTCGTATAAAGCCTGTACCTCCGGTCTCGCGCCGCGACCGCATCGCGAGCCGCTCACGCCGTCGGGGCGCGACGCGAACCTGCAAGTGGAATGGTGGACCGCATGACGACCGGCCATGGCCTCACGCCCCCGCCCGCACCCGCCGTCGACCCGGCTGCCTTCACCGCCGTGGCGCAGGGGCACACGCACGACCCGCACTCCGTGCTCGGACCGCACCTGCTCGCCCCGCATCCCGACGGCAGCGCCTGGGCCGTGGTCCGCACGCTCCGCCCGCTGGCCGACGAGGTCGTCGTCGTGACCGCCGACGGCGAGCACCAGGCCCGCCACGAGGCCGCGGGCGTGTGGGAGGCCGTGGTCCCCTGCCCAGTCGACGCCGACGGCACGGCGCACGCCCCCGACTACCGCGTCCGCACGCGCTACGGCACCGACGAGCAGACCGCCGACGACCCTTACCGGTTCCTGCCGTCGCTCGGCGACGTCGACCTGCACCTGATCGGCGAGGGCCGCCACGAGGAGCTGTGGCGTGCCCTGGGTGCGAACACCCACCGCTACCCCAGCGCGCTCGGCGACGTCCTGGGCACCGGGTTCGCGGTCTGGGCCCCGAACGCGCGCGGCGTGCGCCTGGTGGGCGACCACAACCGCTGGACGCCCGTGCACCCGATGCGCTCGCTCGGCTCGACCGGCGTGTGGGAGATCTTCGTGCCGGGCGTCGGCCCGGGCACCCGCTACAAGTACGAGATCCTCGGCGCCGACGGCCAGTGGCGCGCCAAGGCCGACCCCATGGCCAAGGGCACCGAGGTGCCGCCGGCCACGGCGTCCGTCGTCGTCGAGACGGACCACGAGTGGGGCGACCTCGACTGGATGACCAAGCGTGCGTCGCGCGACCCGCACTCGGGTCCCGTGAGCATCTACGAGGTGCACCTGGGCTCGTGGCGGCCCGGCCTCGGGTACCGCGAGCTCGCGGACCAGCTCACCGAGTACGTGGTGCAGCAGGGGTTCACGCACGTCGAGTTCATGCCCGTGGCCGAGCACCCGTTCGGCGGCTCGTGGGGCTACCAGGTGACGTCGTACTACGCGCCGTCGTCGCGGTTCGGCCACCCCGACGACCTGCGCCACCTCATCGACCGGCTGCACCAGGCCGGCGTCGGCGTCATCGTCGACTGGGTGCCCGCGCACTTCCCCAAGGACGACTTCGCCCTCGCGCGGTTCGACGGCACGTCGCTGTACGAGCACCCGGACCCCCGCCGCGGCGAGCAGCCCGACTGGGGCACCCTGGTGTTCGACTTCGGGCGCCGCGAGGTGCGCAACTTCCTGGTCGCCAACGCCACGTACTGGTTCGAGGAGTTCCACGTGGACGCGCTGCGCGTCGACGCCGTCGCCTCGATGCTGTACCTCGACTACTCCCGCAACGACGGCGAGTGGACGCCCAACCAGTTCGGCGGCCGCGAGAACCTCGAGGCGATCTCGTTCCTGCAGGAGGCCAACGCGACGGCCTACCGCCGCTCCCCCGGCGTCATGATGATCGCCGAGGAGTCGACGGCGTTCCCGGGCGTCACCGCGCCGACGTCGCACGGCGGCCTGGGCTTCGGCCTCAAGTGGAACATGGGCTGGATGAACGACTCGCTGCGCTACATCGCGGAGAACCCGATGTACCGCAAGTACCACCACGGCGAGCTGACGTTCTCCCTCATCTACGCCTTCTCGGAGCAGTACGTGCTGCCGATCAGCCACGACGAGGTCGTGCACGGCAAGGGCTCCCTGCTGCGCAAGATGCCGGGCGACCGCTGGCAGCAGCTCGCAGGCGTGCGCGCGTTCCTCACCTACATGTGGACCCACCCGGGCAAGCAGCTGCTGTTCATGGGCTCCGAGTTCGGCCAGGACGCCGAGTGGAACGAGAGCGTGGGCCTCGACTGGTGGCTGCTGGACAACCCGTCGCACGCCGCCGTCCAGACCCTGGTGCGCGACCTCAACGCCCTCTACAAGGAGACCCCCTCCCTGTGGGAGCGGGACTTCACGCCCGACGGCTTCGAGTGGATCGACTCCAACGACGCCGACCACAACACGCTCGCGTACATCCGCAAGGACGCCGCCGGCAACCCCGCCGTCGTGGTGGTCAACTTCGCCGGCATCCCGCACGAGGGCTACCGCCTCGCCCTGCCGCAGGGCGGGGCCTGGAAGGAGGCCCTCAACACGGACGCCGAGAACTACGGCGGCTCGGGCGTCGGCAACATGGGCCAGGTGGCCGCCGAGCCGGTGCCGTGGCACGGCCGGTCGCACTCCGCCTCGGTGCGCGTGCCCCCGCTGGGCGCGCTGGTGCTGATCCCGGAGGACTGAGGCCCACGGGGTCTCGACGGGCTCGACCACCGGTGGTCAAGCCCGTCGAGATCCTCTGTCAGTACAGGAAGATCGCGAGCTTCTGCCGGGCCTTCGCGACCCGCGGGTCGGCGGGGCCGACCACCTCGAAGTACTCCACGAGCCGCGCGCGCACCTTCTCCTTGACGTCGGCGTCCGCGCCCGGCAGCAGGTCGAGCAGGCGCTCGAACGCGTCGCCCACCTGCCCGCCCAGCACGTCCATGTCCGCGACGGCCAGCTGTGCGTCGACGTCGGCCGGGTTGCTCGCGGCGGCCGTGCGCACGGCCTGCAGGTCGGCGTCGCGCGTGCGCTCGAGCAGCCGCACCTGGGCGAGCCCCGCGGCCGCGAACACGTCCTTGGGGTCCTGGCGCAGCGCCTTCTCGTACGCCGCGATCGCTGCCTCGTAGTCGCCCTGCTCGATGGCGTCGTACGCCTCCTGGTGCAGCGGCGGCAGCTCCTCCTCGGCCTCCTCCGGCTCGGCCGCGGGGCCCTCGCCCTCGGCGCCCTGCGCGGGGGCCGTGCCGGTGACGCCGCTCTGCTCGGCGGCCGCGAGCACCTGGTCCAGCACCTCGCGCACCTGGTCCTCGGGCGCGCCGCCCTGGAACAGCGGCAGGGGCTGGCCCTGGAGCACCGCGACGACCGTCGGCACGCCCTCGACGCGGAACGCCGCCGCGATCTGCGGGTGCGTCTGCGCGTCGACGCGGGCGAGCAGGAACCGGCCCGCGTACTCGTCGGCGAGCCGGCCCATCAGGGTGCCCAGCTCGGCGTTCGCCTGGTCCGTGGGGATCCACAGCAGCACGACGACGGGGTACGTCCCCGACGCCTGCACCACCTGCGGGAACGACTCCTCGGTCAGGTCCAGCACGTACCCGCCCGCGGCGGGCGCTCCGCCGGGTTCGCCGGGGGGCGGCGACTGCGGGCGCTGGAGCGCCGACAGGTCGACGGCGCCGCGGACGGAGAAGGCCGGTTCAGGGGTGCTCATGGCCCCCATCCTCGCAGGATCTCAGCCGATCTTGGCAGACGTCTGCACGTGCGAGTAGCCGAGCAGCTTCACCTTCTGGTCGGACCCGGCCGGGGGCACGTAGAGCGCCACCATGTCCGAGAAGCCGTTGGTGAGCTTGTTGGTCGGGTTCTGGCCCTGGAGCAGTGCCTGCGCCGTCTTGGTGCTCGGCGCGAGCACCGCACCGGCCACGGCCGACATCGCCTCGACGGCGTCGAGCGAGGCCATGACCATGGCGCCGCCGTCGGCCGTGCGGACCGCCTGGATCGGGGTGTTCGGCGTCGGGGTCACGGTGAACGTGTACGTGCCGCCGACGTTCGGGCCGGTGAGCGCTGCCGTCTGCGTCTCGCGCGTCGACTTGATGAGGGCGCGGAACGGGTCGTCGGCCGCGGGCTCGAACGAGCCCACGAACGCCGACTGGTCGCCCGTGGTGAGGAGGTCGGCGTACTGCGCGACGACGTCCTTCGGGGACACCAGCAGCGACTTGTCGTCGGCGGCCAGCAGCTCGCTGCCGAGCTTCGGGTCGGCGAACGCCGGCATGGTCACGCCCGGGCGCAGCTGCACCCAGCCCCACAGCTTGTACGGCGCGCGCGGCGAGCTCTGCACCAGGGCGAGCAGGCGCTGCGGCTGCAGCTTGTCGGTGGTCACCGTGATCGCGAAGGACGTCCGCGGCCACGTGTTCGCCGTCGGCAGGATGATCTGCTGGTACTCGCTCGGCAGCACCGTCACCAGGTCGGCGCTGTTGCGGATCTTCGCGACGGAGACCTGGCTCTTGCGGACTGTCAGCGCCGGGCCCTCCAGGCGGGAGGTCAGCAGGTCCGGGTTGAGGTCGTGGGTCGCCTTGTCGAGCACCGCGTTGATCGACGTGAGCACCGTGGAGTTCTGGTCCACGGAGAGCACGGGGCCGCTGCTCGCGGGGTCGGGCTGGGGCGACGGCGGCTGCGAGCTGCAGGCCGAGAGCACCAGGGACGCGGCGAGCAGTGCGCCGACGGCGCCCCAGCGCGCGCCCCGACGGCGGGCGGTCGTCGTCGTGGTCATCGGGCGCCTCCCTCGGCGTCGTTGCGGTCGTTCTGCGCGGCGTCCGGGTCGAAGCCCCACGCCTGGCGCCAGGCCTGCGAGCGGCTGGCCCGCGTGGGCGGGTCGTCCGGGTCGGGGGCCGGCGGCTGGCCGGGGCGCACCACGGGGATGGAGCCGGTCAGGGCGCGCAGGCGGCCCGTGATGCCGGTCTGCTCGGCGGCGCGGCGGGCCTCCTCCTGGGCGCGCATCTCGCGGCGCGTCATGCGGATGGCGCCGGTGGCCGTGGGGGGCTCCGCCGGGGCCTCGGCGGCGGGCTGCGGCTCCGGGGCGGACTCGGGGGCAGGTGCCGGAGCGGGCGCCGGGTCGGGCGTGCGGCCGAACGCGGCCCAGCGCATCGGCATCGGCGAGCGCGGCGCCGCGGCGGGGGGCTGCGCCTGCGCGGCGACGTCTCCGGCCACGGGCGCGGCGGCCTCGGGCGCGGCGACGTCGGCCACGGGCACCGCGGCGTCGGCCTCGGCGGCCTCGCGGCGCGCACGGCGGCTGGTGCGCAGCGCCGACCGCGTGGGCAGCGCCGCGGTGCTGGGCCGGGGCTCGGTGGCGTCGGGCTCGGTCGCGTCGGACTCGGCCGCGTCGGCGGACGGCTCCGCGGCGGCCGGCGTCGCGCCCGGCGCGGTGAGCGTGCCGAAGACGCCGCCCATGGCGACGGGGGTCTTGACCGCGTCGCCGTCGGGGGCGCCGCCGTCGCCGCGCGGGCCCTGGGCCGGGGCGGCGCGGCCCTTGCGGCGCAGCACCAGCACGAGCACGCCGGCGGCCACGAGGACGACGCCCGCGCCGACACCCGGCCACAGCCACGCGTTGGTGACCTCGCGCGGCCACGTCAGGGTCAGGGTGGGGGCGGTCGCGCCCCCGCCGACGCCCGCGGCGATCAGCGACCAGCGGCCGGGGCGGTCGTTCCAGCGCAGCTGGACGGTGCCCTCGCCCGACTCCTGGGCCACCCACATGTCGTTGCCCGCGGGGTTGGCGCCGGTGCCGGGCTTCGCCGGCTGCTGGCCCTCGGCGGGCTTCGGGATCTCGGGCACGTCGGCGGTGGCGTCGAGCGTGGTCCAGTCGCTCAGGCCGTGCACGCGCGTCGAGTGGTCGATGCCGACCCACCCGTCGACGTCGACGTCACGGCCGACGGCGAGCGTGACCTTGCCCTTGTCGGGCACCGTGGCGCTGATGGTGACGTCGGAGCCCACAAGCTCCAGCACGCCGGGGTCGGTCACCACCAGCGTGCCGTCGCCGACCGGCTTGGCCGTGGCGACGACGGCGTCCGACGGGCGCCAGACGGTCGCCGAGGCGACCCCCAGGCCGGCGGACACCAGCCCCAGCACGATGAGGACGGTCCCGAGCAATCTACGCAGCACCGAGCGTTTCCCTTCCGGTTGGCGCGCACGGACGACATCCCAGGATAGGGATGCCGACTGTTCGCTGGTCCACACGAGCGCAACTCGACGGGGCTTGCGCGCCCCGAGGACCGGATCTGCACCACTCCTTCACCGACGGGTGTGAAGTGGAGCGCGTGACCGGAACGTTACCGTGCCGGTCGATTTCCCCCGCTTTGCGCGTCTCGTCGCGGTGTCCGCCGCGCACGGCGACCACTATCCTGGCGCGAGCGATCCCTCGCTCCCACTCTTTCCGGAGGTCCCGCCGTGTCCGACGAGCGCACGCTCTTCCCGATCACCATGCGTGGTTACGACCGCGCCCAGGTCGAGAACCAGCTCGCACGCCTCGAGCAGTCCGTCGACGAGGCGCGCCGCCACGTCGAGTCGTCCGACGCGCGTGCCATGCAGCTGCAGTCCGAGCTCGCCGAGGCGCAGCGCCAGCTGCGCGAGCAGGACCGTCCGTCCTACTCCGGGCTCGGTTCGCGCATCGAGCAGCTGCTCCGCTCCGCCGAGGAGCAGTCGGCCGACGTGCTGACCCAGGCCAACCAGCAGTCCGCCGACGTCATGGCCCGCGCCAAGCTCTCCGCCGGCCAGGTGCGCGCCCGCGCCGAGTCCGAGGTCGCCGAGCTGCTCGCCGCCGCCCGCCGCGAGTCCGAGGAGATCCGCACCACCACGGGCGCGGAGGCCGAGGGCACGCTGCTGGCCGCCCAGCGCCGCGCCGAGGAGCTGGTCGGCTCCGCCGAGCGCGAGGCCTCGCTCATCGCGAGCACCATCCAGGCCGAGGAGGCCGACCGCCGCGCCACGCTCGAGCGCGAGCTCGGCGTGCTCCGCTCCACCACGGAGCGCGAGGTCACGGAGCTGCGCCTCGCCACCGAGCGCGACACCGCCCAGCTGCGCGCCCAGGCCGCCGCCGACGCCGCGTCGCTGCGCCAGGAGGCCGAGCGCGAGGCCAACGACCTGCTCGAGTCCACGCGCCGCGAGGCCGCCCGCCTGGTCGCCGACGCCAAGCACCACGCCACCGAGGCCGCGCACAGCGCCGCCACGGAGCTCGAGGAGCTGCGCGAGGCCGCCCGCAAGGCGCTCGCCGACTCGGAGCTCGAGGTCGCCCAGCGCCGCGAGCAGGTCGAGCGCGAGGCCGCTGAGCGCCACCACACCGCCAAGACTGAGACGGACCGGCTGATCCGCACGGCCGAGGACCACGCTGCCGAGGCAGAGAAGCGCGTGGCCGTCGCCCTGCAGCAGGCCGAGAAGGTGCGCGCCGAGTCCGACCAGTACGTCAAGAGCCTGGTCTCCGAGTCGCGCAAGACGGCGGACGGCATCGTCGCCGAGGCCCGCGCGTTCGCCGACCAGACCGTCGCCGACGCCCGGTCCGAGGCCGAGGCGCACCGCTCCACCGCACAGCGCCACTTCGAGGACCTGTCGCGCAAGCAGGAGTCGATCAACACCTACCTCGACGAGCTGCGCGGCCTGCTCGGCGACAAGGACAAGGCGGCGGCTGCCGACGAGGCCGCCCAGCCGGTCGCCACCGTGAGCGCCCCGACGGCGCCGCCCGCGCCCGCCAAGGCTCCGGCGAAGACCGCGGCCAAGGCCGAGACGGCCGACGCGGAGACCGCCGAGGCCTGAGCCTTACCGGCGGCGGCGCATCACGCGCCTGTGCAGCAGGCCCAGCGCCGCCGCCACCGAACGCGGGTCCTCGAGCGGGCTCAGGTGGCCCACCCCCGGGATCACCGTGAGCGCGCCGTCCTGCGCCGCGTGAGCCATGTGCTCGGCCTCGGCAAGCGGTGCCACCGTGTCCTCCGCGCCGACCACCACCGACACCGGCCCGTCGAAGCGCTCGATCACGTGGGTGCGGTCGGGCCGGCCGGCCATCGTGCGCATCGCCCACGCCAGCCCGCGCGGGTGCTGTGCGTGCACCCAGGCGTCGAGCGTCGGCAGCAGCTGGCGACGCTCGCGCAGGCTGGTCTCCCCCAGCAGCTGGGCCGGCAGCGCCAGCACCGGCTGGAGCGTCTGGCCCATCTCCATCTCGTGCGCGATGCGCAGGCGGTTGGCCTTCGCCTCCGGGGTGTCCGCCGTCGACTTCGTGTCCACGAGGCCCAGCCCTGACACGAAGCCCGCGTGGCGCTCGGCGAGGGCCAGGGCGGCGTACCCGCCCATCGACAGCCCGACGACGATCGCGTTCGCGATCCCGGCCGCCTGCACCGTCTGGTAGATCGCGTCGGCCACCAGGTCCATGTTCGGGCCGATGTTCCCGGACTCGCTGTACCCCTGACCGGGCATGTCGACGCCGACCGCCCGCACCGTCCCCGGCAGCGACTCCGCCGCGGGGATCCACACGCGGTGGTCCAGCGGGAAGGCGTGGATCAGCACCAGCGGCACCCCGCCGCCGTCGTGGAGCTCGTGCAGGGCCAGGGTCGGGAGCTTGGTCATCGAGTCCTCCGTCGGGTCTGGGATCCGGGATGCGTCACGCGTCGGCGCCAGCGGGCAAAGTGCTGGTCTCACCGTCCCACGTCGTCGGCAAAGGCGCGTGGTCAGGCACCACGTGCGCCACGATCTCGTCCAGCACCCGACGCACCGCCGGCTCGCCGACCCACAGGTGCTTGGCGCCGTCGACGCCGATGACCTCCGCCTGCGGCACCCGCGCGAACCGGCGGCGGGCCTCCTCGGGCTGCAGGTAGTCGTCGTGCTCGGGCACCAGCACCACGAGCGGCCGCCCGAACTCCGCCCAGCGGTCCAGATCGGCGTCGGTGGCGCGGTGCAGGGGCGGCGACAGCAGGATCGCGCCCTCGATCGACGGGTCGTCGCCGTGCTTGAGGATCAGCTCCGTGCCGAACGACCAGCCGACGGCCCACCGCCGCGGCAGCCCGTGGAACGCAGCGAACTCGTAGGCCGCCTCGACGTCGTGCCGCTCGGCCTCGCCACCGTCGAACGTGCCCTGCGACGTGCCGCGCGGCGACGACGTGCCGCGCGTGTTGAACCGGAGCACCGCGAGGTCCGCGAGCGCCGGCAGCCGCCACGCGGCCTTGCGGAACACGTGGGAGTCCATGTACCCGCCGTGCGTGGGCAGCGGGTGGAACGTGATGAGGGTGGCCTCGGGCTCGACGTCGAGCGGCCGGGCGAGCTCGCCGACCAGGGTGAGCCCGTCGGCTGTGTGCAGCTCCACGTCCTCCCGGTACGCAGGAAGGACGGTCAGCGAGCGGATCTGGTGCGGCACAGACCGAGCCTAACGGGGCCCGGACTACTCATCGGCGAAGCCGAGAGCGACGTTCCCAACAGCTGGAGTGCCAGTGCCGGCGGGCGTCGAGGCCTGCCGGCTCGCCCCCGATGGCGTCCCGCGCCCAGGCGACGACGTGCGCCGTGCCCGGCGGGATCTCCTGGCTGCAGGCGGGGCACCGGTAGGTCTTGTCACTGGTCCGCACCTTGCGGACGGTCCACTCGCCGTCGTCGTCGGACACGTGCCGCATGTTCCCCAGAGCCCGGTCCAGGTCCAGCGGCGCGGGTTCGGTGCCGTACGGGCGGCGGGACGAGCGACGGGACGACGGCATACCCCTATTCTCACCGCTGCTCACACGGAGTGTTCCGGTTGGGCCGCTAGCATGGCCCGCGACTCCTACCGAAGGACCCATCTCGTGAAGCTTCGCATCACTGGTGGCGTGGCCGCGCTCGCGCTCGTCGCCGCCCTGGCTCTGACCGGCTGCTCGTCCGACGGCTCCGGTTCCGGCTCCACCACCTCCCCCTCCCCGTCGCCCACGGCCACCGCGCCGTCGCCGTCGGCCCAGGACGTCGCCGCGCTCGCGGGCGTCAAGGTCGAGGGCGCCGCCGGCGCCGAGCCCAAGCTCACCTTCCAGACGCCGCTCAACGTCACCACGCAGACCGTGCGCCAGGTGGAGAAGGGCTCGGGCGCCGCGCTCAAGGAGGGTCAGGAGCTGACCATCCACTACGTGATCTACCAGGGTGACGGCACCCGCGTGGGCTCGACGTGGAAGGAAGGCCAGGGCACGCCCGAGCAGTTCATCCTCGGCGACGCGGGCGTGGGCGGCATCAACGACGCGCTCAAGGGCGCGAACGTGGGCGCCCGCGTGCTGGTCGCGAACCCGCCGGCGGCCGACGGCAGCTCCACCACCACCTCCATCATGCTGCTGGAGGTCTCGGACGCGAAGTCGATCCCGAGCCGCGCCGAGGGCACGAAGGTCACCCCGCCCGCCGGGCTCCCGACCGTGACGCTGGCCAGCAACGGCAAGCCGTCGATCCACATCCCGGACGGCTACAAGGCCCCGTCGACGCTGGTCGTCCAGCCGCTGATCAAGGGCTCCGGCGCCGCGATCAAGGCCGGCCAGACGGTCACCGCCCACTACACGGGCTGGCTCACCGACGGTACCCAGTTCGACTCGTCCTGGGACCGCGGCGCCCCCGCCTCGTTCCCGCTGTCGAACGTCATCCAGGGCTGGAGCGAGGGCCTGGTCGGCCAGACGATCGGCAGCCAGGTGCTGCTGGTCATCCCCGCCGACAAGGGCTACGGCGCCCAGGCGCAGGGCCAGATCCCGGCGAACTCGCCGCTGGTCTTCGTGGTGGACATCCTCGCCGCGAGCTGATCGCCGTCTCGACGCCAGAGGCCGCCACCCTGCGGGGTGGC
>Ga0082212_10002318_pt1 | contig 27910 bp, 24 predicted proteins | sample TergutNt197P3_FD_71548 | JGI IMG/M metagenome (GOLD analysis project Ga0082212, IMG submission 71548) | Neocapritermes taracua P3 segment gut microbial communities from Petit-Saut dam, French Guiana - Nt197 P3 | ecosystem: Host-associated > Arthropoda: Insects > Digestive system > Gut ...
GGACTGAGGGACAGACTCTTCAAATTTGCCGTTGGGAATCAGGTTTTCGTTCGTTCCACTCTCTATCAGCTCCACATTATCGATAAGGTAAGTTAAAAGATTGGTTCCGGGGGTGGCTACATAAATCACGAAGTGCGCATATTCAGGGGTTGCGTTGTCAGGAAGGGGCGTGTTATTAAGGACACTCCTCATGGCTGTATAAGAACCTGTAACAGATGTCCACATGCCGCTGTTCACCAACTTTTCCCCGGTGAAGTGATTATCGCTTCCATATGAAGGGTCACCGAAGCGAAATACCGGGGGCACCTTGAGATTGTTGAGCTCAGTGTTTTCAAGATTGTCTTCAAGCACCAAAATATCAAATCTGTAGTTGTAGGTCTTGCCGCGCTCAAGAGAAATTGGGAAGGCGACAAATGCGTTTTTATCCTGCTGTTTCACCCTCAAAGCGGTGGTATTGTTATTGATGTTGTCATTGGTATTGAGATTTGCGGAGCCGGTTTCAAGGGTAAGAATGTTGCTCCCGGTTCCGTCTAGGGAGCGGGGGACAGATACTTCGAAATTGCCGTTAGGGATCATATTGGGGTCGTTGTCCGCCGCGTAAACATCTGGGGCAAAACAGTGTATACTCAGAAGCAAAGCAATGGATAACTTGAATAACATTGTTCGCATCATAACACGCTCCTATCTCGTTTTTATGTCTCTATCGGATTCGGTCAAAAATATCTGCCACTTATCTTTCAAACAGCGTGCCGATCACCTTGCCTGCACCTTGCCTGCACCTTTCCCGCTCCTTCCGTTTTAACTTACTTAAGTGGGTCATTAAGGCCGCACTTCTTTCCATATTATCAGTGTTTGGCCTCCCCGGTTCCTTTTTCACATGACTTACCTTAGTAAGTCTTTTCTCAATACCATACTCACTTATGTAAGTCACATTGTCAAGTGGTATTTCTTGCCAGCAACCACAGCCTCTGGGCTTTCGCCGCCGTTTTGACCACATTCTCATAAGTATTCAATTCCTTGATCTCCTCACAAGAAAACCAGCCGACACCGTCAGTCTCCGCATCCTGTGGCGTCAAATCCTCATTCAGTGCCCGGCACAAATAAACCAAATCAATATGATTGTGGCATCCGTCCTTCTCAATATCCTCCAACAGAATGGTGAACGGACGCGCCAATTCCCGGCAATTCTCTTGGGCGACAGATAAATCATGTCCAAAGGGCATAAGCGCCGCCCTGACGCCGGTTTCCTCGAAGATCTCTCTGAGCACAGCTTCGTCCGGCAGCTCGTTTTCCTCAATATGGCCGCCGGGAGGCAACCATACCCGTTGTTTCTTGTGGTTGATCATCAAGATTTCGTTCTTGCCGTTGAAAACAATGCCTGTAGCTGTGAAATGGTTTTGTATCAAATGACTGGACATAATCCCAATTCCTTTGCCTAAAAATTCTTGACATAATCCTTCTTGACATAATCCGTATACCCTTACATGATCCTTGCGACTTTCTGGAACGTTTCCCATGAATATTCATGGATCGCCAAATCCGCGTCACTCAGATCAAACTCCTTCGTCCGTGTCCCTGTAAAAGCACAGACACGCATACCGGCCCTCTTGCCCGATAAGATCCCATTGGTAGAATCCTCAATAACCAAACATCCCTCAGGATTAACCTCAAGCAGCTTGGCGCATTCAAGATAAATATCCGGAGCAGGTTTGCCGTGTTCCTTGTCACATCCTGTCACCATCACACTCATCCATGTCCCCAGGCCAAACTTTTCCACCACATAATCCACAAGACGGCGCGGCGAAGATGAGCCAATGGCCATTTTGATCCCCATGGCTCGCATACGGTCAAGAAAATCGGTTACACCGTCGATCAACCCCGATACGTTATCCCGGACAGAGCCCATCAGCACGTCAATATAAAGCCTCTGTATTTCCTCAGGTGGTTCATCAAGAGCCAGCATCTCCGCAATGTTTTTATAGGAAGAACCCTTAATTTTTGCGGCTTCCTTCTCCCCATAGGGGTAGCCAAGAGAACGCATCATTTCGCCAATTGCCACAAAGTACCCAGGTTCGCTGTCAATAAGCACCCCGTCCAAATCCCACAAAACAGCGCGAACCGGCCGACGCCTTTTTTCTTTCCATACCTCATCCATAGGCCTTCTCACTCGCCTCCCCATCCCGCCAAAAGTTATTTCTCCTCGCGGGGGTTGTCTGGTTGTCTCACGCAATTGACAGAGTCCGTTCAAAGGAATTACAATAGACAAACAAGTCAAAGCAAGTCAGCTTTGCCTCCGAACTCTATTATACACGAATCCTGATAAAGGAAAAAACCATGTCGTTAGACAGCCTGACACTGCACCACCTCATTGGCGAACTCTCCCCCCAACTGGTCGACGCCCGGGTCGACCGAATTCACCAACCGGAAAAAGACGAAATCCACTTACATCTGCGCCCCAAAATTTCCGGCGGCGAACGTTTCTCCGGCCCAATCCGCCTGCTGCTTAACGCCGGCTCAACCTCGGCGCGTCTCCACACAACCCAAGAGGTGAAACCCAACCCCACCACACCGCCAATGTTTTGCATGCTGCTGCGCAAATATCTGGAAGGGGCCCGCCTGCTGGACATACGTCAAGACGGTCTGGATCGGGTCGTCATCTTGGTCTTTCAAAACTACAACGAACGGGGCGACCGGCAAGAATACCTCCTGAACCTGGAAATCATGGGCAAACACAGCAACCTCATCCTCATCAACCCCCAAACCGGCACCGTCCTGGACGGCATCCGCCGCTACTCCCACGCCTTAAGCCGCCACCGGGAAATCCTGCCGGGCCGGCCCTACATCCCTCCCCCCGCCCAACAAAAAAACCTGCCCGCCGACGAAACCACATGGGCAGAAACCCTGCTGGCCCATGAAACCTCCCTCGATCTCCCCATAACCGGCGCCCTGCTCAAAGCCCTTACCGGCATGAGCCCCGAACTGGCCCGGGAGCTCACCGCCCGCGCCGGCTTAACCCCGGACGCCACCCTCAACCAATGCGGCCAAATCGACCTGAGCCGTCTCTACCAAGCCTACGCCGAACTCCTCCTGAACCGCGACACCGGTGCCCTTGACCCCACGCTTTATTATCCTTCCCCGCACTTGTCCCTGAGTCACACCCCCACGGCTTTCGCCTTCACGGGATACACCCAATTCGCCGACCTCCACGCCCAACGCGTGCCCACCCTCAACGAAGCCGTCCGCCTCTTTTACGAATCACGCGCCCTCTCCAACAAAAAAGAAGCCGCCCGGGGCTCCCTCCGCCGCGTCATCCAGGACGCCAACGCCCACACCGGCAAAAAAATCTCCATCTATCAAGACGCTATCAACAAAGCCGCCCAAACTCTGCCCACCCAGAAAATCGGCGAACTGCTCATGGCCAACATCTATCGCATCCCTCCCCAAGCGACGGAAATCACTGTCGAGGATTACACCCAAGCAACCCCGCCACCACCCACGAGCAACGACCCCTCCCCCTTGCCCAGCGCCTCTTGTCCCCTCATCACCATCCCTCTCGATCCTCAGCTCTCGCCTGTCGACAACGCCCAGCTCTATTACCGGCGTTACAACAAAGCCAAAGCCGCTCTAGAGAAAACAAAACCCCTTCTGGAAGCTGTGCAAACTGAATACGCCTATCTGCAAAGCCTCCTGGTCAACATCGATCTCGCCCAAACACCTCAAGAACTCACCGAAATACACACCGAACTCATCGAACAAAACTACATTGCCAAAACCTCTAACCATACCAAGGCTCCTGGTCACACCAAAGCTTCCGGCCACACCAAAGTCTCCGGCCAAGCTAATGTCTCCAGTCAAGCCAAAACCAACAGAACCAAGAAACAAAAAGCCAAATCCCCCGCCGCCGAACCCCCTTCCCGCCCCCATCAATACCTATCCTCCGCCGGGCGCACCATTATCGTCGGCCGCAACAACACCCAAAACGACCGCATGACCTGGCGCGAAGCCCGCCCCCACGATCTCTGGCTCCATGTCAAAAACATCCCCGGCTCCCATATCATCGTGCCCCTAGAAGAAGACCAAGAATTCCCCGACGACACCACCCTGTTAGAAGCCGCCGCCCTGGCCATCCATTTCAGCCAAGCCGCCCAATCATCCCACGTCCCCGTAGACTACACCCATGTAGCCCAGATCAAAAAACCCAAAGGCGCCAAACCCGGTATGGTCGTCTACGACCAGAACTGGACCCTCTATCTGACCCCCGATCCCTCTGTCGTATCTACGCTGCTGGCGTCGGAGAACACGAGCCAGTATTAATACAATGTCCTCCATTAATGCAAGAACAACATAGACCTCTTGACTTAACCAAGTCCATATGGCATATTGTCTAAAGTAGGAAACAAATGACAATACTCAGAAAAATTCAAAGTTCTTCATACAATAAAAGGAGATCAGCCATGACTATGACCTCACCCATGACTCCCGCCGCCATCCGCGGCCTCTTCGAAGAAACCAACGCCCTGCTCAAAGGACACTTTCTACTCACATCAGGCAAACACAGTGAGTACTACGTTCAATGCGCCCAAGTGCTGCAACACCCCGACAAAGCCCGCTTGCTGGCTCAACAGCTGGCCGCGGCTTACACCGACAGCCAGATCAGCGTCGTCGTCGGCCCCGCTATGGGCGGCATCCACCTATCCCATGAAGTCGCCCGCGCCTTGGGCACACGCTCTCTTTTCACAGAACGCTTTGACGGCAAAATGGAACTGAGACGCAACTTCAAAATCAGCCCAGGCGAAAAAATTCTCGTCGTCGAGGACGTCATCACCACAGGCGGCTCCGTGCGCGAAGTCATCCAACTCCTCCACAAATTGGACGGCCAAGTCATCGGCGTCGGCTGTCTCGTAGACCGTTCCGCCTCCGCTTCGTCTCCTGCCTCCGCTTCGTCCCTTTCCTCCGTTTCGTCTCCTGCCTCCGCTTCCGCCTCCGCTCCTGTCTCATCGAACTTCGAATACCGGACACCGCACAACGAACCCCGCAGCATACCCCTCGCCGCCTTGCTGCGATTGGACATCCAGGCCTACGAGCCGGAAGACTGTCCCCTCTGCGCTCAGGGGCTAACCTGGGAAAAACCCGGGAGCCGTAAAACCAGATGAAAACACCCGTCATACTGGAATTTTTTCTGGCGGCGAGGTCAGAAAAATCCAGAGAAAAAACCGTCCAAAGAATTAAAAAAACCCTGGACGAAGAATTCCAGGAAATCGTACTCAAAACAGAAGAGTGCCAATATCAGGTCAACATTGACGCCGAATCATGGGAACTCACAATATTCCGGGTTCTGCAAGCCTGTCAATCCCTGGGCCGGCAATGGATCCTTTCCGGCGACATCAACCTGGAATTCAACGCCTGGTCCAACCATCCCATCATCATCGGCGTAGAATCCGTAGACGTCAGTATAGACAATCCGACCGTCATGGCCGCAGAAACCGCCCTATGCACACCGGAAATCTAAGGACAGACCTATCTTCCCAGCGAACACCAATCGGCAAACGTCTTCAGCGTGGTGGTTCTATACATCCCGAACCGGGGCAGCGTATATAAATCTGTCTCCACATTTATATTGGCAAGAGAATTCCCCGTTATCAGGGCATCTTTGTAATGGAGCTTAACCATATCAACAACCATATCGTTATGGGCGCCGGTAGGATACGCAAAAGTGGTGATTTTTGTTCCCAGCATAGCCTCCAACGCATCCTTTGACCCCTTGATCTCCTCTTCCAACTTTGCTGAACTGAGCGTGGTTAGATCCGGATGGGATTGGCTATGAGATCCGATTTGAACCAACCCGGAATCATGAATCTCCTTCAACTGATCCTCCGTAATGAAGTTACCGCCAAAAGCTGAAGAAATAACATACAAACTCACCTTGATATTGTATTTCTTCAAAACAGGCAAAACATTATCATAGAACCCAACATAAGCATCATCAAACGTCAGCACCACTTTTTTATCAAAATTCGTCTGCCGCGTGATTTCGCTCACGAACAAGGTCTTATAACCGTTATCACTCAAATACTTCATCTGGGCCTCAAAATCACTGATTTTTACAAACAACCCCTCAAGACCCCAGGTCTTATCCGCAACCTCATGATACATAAGAATCGGCACCCGCGCGTCATGATTAGGCACAACAGCAACAATCTCCGGCTCAGGCTTCGGCCTCGCGTCCGTTACCGCTTCAGCCCCACCTTCAGCCCCACCTTCCGCCCCGGCATCCGCCTCCAACCCTTCGCCCTCTGACTCAACAGGCACAACCCCACCGCACTGAATTCCACACAAAAACAACAACCCCAACATCAACAAAGCAACACATACCCATAAAATCCAAGCTCTTATCGCACTCCGTTCCTCACTCAACGAACCCATTACGCTTCCCCTCTCCATTAGTCCACAGGCTGAAGGATATCAGCCTTGTCCATTGTCCCCTCTCCATTGTCCATTGTCCATTGTCCATTGTCAATTGTCAATTGTCCATTGTCAACAAGGCTTTCTCCAAATCCGCCACAATGTCCCCAACATGCTCAATCCCCACCGACAACCGGACAAGATCCTGACTCACACCGGCTTCAATCAGCTCAGCCTCAGACAACTGGCGATGGGTGGAACTGGCCGGATGAAGCAGCGACGTCCGCGCGTCGGCCACATGAGTCACAATCGCCCCCAAGGTCAGTCTGTCCATGAAAGCCACACTGGCTTCCCTGCCGCCTTTCACACCGAAGGCAATAACGCCGCTTGCCCCATTGGGCAGGTACTTCTTGCCCAACTCATAATACTTACTCGAAGGCAACCCGCAGTAATTAATCCAAGCCACACGAGGATGGTTCTCCAAATACTCCGCCACCGCCAAAGCGTTATCACTGTGGCGCCGCATACGCAAATGCAGCGTCTCCAACCCCAAATTCAGCAGAAAAGCGTTAAGCGGCGCCGGCGACGCCCCCAGATCCCGCATCAACTGCGCTACCGCTTTGGTAATATAGGCCCCCTTGCCGAACCGTTCCGTATAGACAAGCCCGTGATAGGACGGATCGGGCCGGCACAAACCCGGAAACTTATCCGGATACAACGACCAATCAAAATTGCCGCTGTCAACAAGAGCCCCGCCCACCGAAGTGGCGTGACCATCCATATATTTTGTCGTTGAATGGATAACGATATCCGCACCCCATTCGAAAGGCCGGCAATTGATCGGCGTCGGAAACGTATTATCAATAATCAGCGGAACCTTCTGGTTATGGGCCAACGCGGCAAACTTCTCAATATCCAGCACAACCCCGCGGGGATTGGACAAGGACTCCGCGAACACCGCCTTCGTGTTCGGTCGAAAAGCTTGCTCCAACACCGCCACATCCGCGTCCGGATCCACAAAAGTGAACTCAATACCCATCTTCTTCATGGTCACATTAAAAAGATTAAACGTGCCTCCATAGATCGGGCCGGCGCTGACAATATGATCCCCCGCCCCACAAATATTGAAAAGCGAAAAAAACGAAGCCGCCTGTCCCGAAGACGTCAGCATCGCCGCCACGCCGCCCTCCAAAGCCGCAATCTTTGCCGCCACCGTATCGCAAGTCGGATTCGCCAACCGCGAATAAAAATGTCCCGCGGCCTCAAGATCAAAAAGCCTGCCCATGGCTTCACAAGTATCGTATTTGAAAGTCGTACTCTGAACCACAGGCAAAACCCGGGGCTCCCCACTTCGAGGCGAATGCCCCGCTTGAACGCAAAGAGTATCAATATGTTGGTTTTTCAAGAACCTAAACCTCCTTCTCAATTTCATCTTCGACAACCGATTTTCGAATTTTCCCATCACGAACATCAGACAAAACATCTTGGTAAACCGCCTCAACTTTTTGGGCAAAAGCGTGGGCGGAAAAAGCCCTGACCACTTCACCGGCGTTAGCCCTAATCAAGCCGCGCCAATCATCGTCGAACAAAAGCTTCTCCAAATGTCCCGATACCTCCTGCACCGTCATAAAAGTCACACCGCTCACACCGCTCTCAATAACACCCTCCAAACATTTGTCTTCTCGGGCCAAAACCGGCACCCCCGCCGCCATCGCCTCAAGATATGTCAGCCCCTGGGTCTCTGTCTGAGAAGCGTTAATGAAAACATCTCCCAGTTGATAAAAGCCACCGATAGACGCATACGGTTGCTCACCGGCAAAAACAACTCTATGGGTCATGTCCTTAGCCGCCACGACCTCCTCAATGATACTCCGCCAGGGCCCGTCGCCGACAAGCAAAAACTTAACATTCTCATGGGCCATCATAAATTCCGGCATCACTTCAAAAAGATCCTCAAGCTGTTTCTCCTTCGCAATACGACCGATAAACAGAATAACCTTATCATCAGATCCAATCCCGTACTGAGAGCGCAGCCGCGCCACTTCGCCGGCATCAATGTTCTCCCGTTTGAACCGTTCCAGAGGCAAACCTGTTGGAATTGTCACAATCGGTGTCTGAACTTCATAACGGTTCAAAAGATCCCGGGTTTTTCCCGTCGGCACGATGACCCGGTCACAAGCGTTGCAATACGTACGGCTCAGCGCCCGCACCGCCTTTCTCGACGGTTTCTCAAAATACTTAATGCCCTTCGTCCAATAATGAGAATAATCTTCATAAAGTGTATGATATGTGTGCACAAGAGGCTTCCTTAAGTTTTTGGCCATAGCCATACCAAAAGTCCCCATCGTAAACTCCGTATGGGTGTGAACGACATCCAGCTTCAATTGGCGCACTAAGTGGACAGCCTTAGGATTATAAGGCATCCCAACGCGGCGGCTCGGCAACAGCAGAAAAGGCATACTGACCGATCTGTGCACATTCATTTCCTCGTGATCCACAAGGGGGTTTGTTGTTGTAAAAACGTGAACCTCATGGCCCAGACCCTCCAACGCAGCCTTAAGCATGCCGACCGAATTAGACACCCCGTCAACAATGGGATAATAGGGATCCGTAAAAAGCCCGACGTTCATCTCACCCTCCGTTTTTACGCAACCGCAAAATAATATGCGTCAGAAGCCCGCAGCTCAGACCCAGACCAATACCAACAGCCAGACCAATCACCGCGTCACGCAGCGTATGGCTGAGCAAATACCCAATAAGGGGCCCCAAGGTAACGCCCAAAACAAGAAACATGACATAAAACAGGCCTTCCAATTCGCCCTGTCCCCGCGTCACTTTTTTGTCCACCATTCCTGAGGTTGCCCCACTAGAAACCGTCTCACCAGAAACCGCCTCACCAGGAGCCGCCTCACCTGAGGCCGTCGCCTCCGCTGCCGCCGCACCCTGGCTTAACTGTTCCTCGTTCATAGACAACAACACCTTTCCACCGCTCGCTAACTGTCCACTGTCTCCCATTGTCCATTGGTCCACGGGCTGAAGGATATCAGCCCTGTCCATTGTCCACTGTCCACTGTCCATTGTCTCCCACTGTCAACTAATCTATTATGTCACTTTTTCAATTCCCTTACAACGAAAAAATTAATTCCCAAATATCGACCAGAATTATTTCGCGACATTATTTCCAGGAACGGGCACAAGCAACAGCGTTCCGCCATTTTTCCAACAAATGCTTTCTCTGCCCTTCCTCCATAGCCGGTTCAAAAACCCGCGGCGTTTGGAGAGAAGGACCCTCGGCCACACCCCCTAGAAACCCCGACCCCAAAGCCGCCGCACAAGCCGCGCCCCAGGCCGTCACTTCCGGAGAAGGCGGACGTTCAACACGGATATTAAGAATATCCGCCTGAAACCCCATAAGAAAATCATTCTGCGCCACGCCGCCGTCCACAAGCATAACCCGTGGCTGAAAGCCGGCGTCCGCGGCGACCGCCTCCAGCAAAACCGCGTTCTGATAAGCAATCGCTTCCAAAGCCGCCCGCACAATATGCGCCCGCCCCGAACCGCTCGTCAAACCCATCAGCATCCCCCGGGTCTGAGCGTCCCAATAAGGGGATCCCAAACCGCTGAAGGCAGGCACAAACATAACCCCGTTGGTATCGGCAACAGACATGGCCAAGGGACCCGACTCGGCAGCCACAGCGATGAGTCCCGTCTGTACAAGCCATTGCACGACCGATCCCACAGTGAAAACACTGCCCTCCAGCGCGTAGCAAGGACCCTCCTCCAGGCGCCAGGCAACAGTGGTCAGAAGACCGTACCGGGAAAAACAAGCCTGCCTGCCGGTGTTTGCCAGCAGAAAACAACCCGTGCCATAGGTATTCTTAATCATACCGGGATCTGTGCAGCCATGCCCCAAAAGGGCTGCCTGCTGGTCGCCCATAACACCGGTAATCGGCACAGAACAGCCCAGAAAATCAGCGTTCGACTCGCCGAAATCATCCGCCGAACGCAAAACCTCCGGCAAAGTCCCCCTTGGAATACCCAACCTGTCTAAGAGATAATCGTCCCAAGCAAGCGTCTGAATATTAAACAACATCGTCCGGGAGGCGTTGGTGGCGTCCGTCACATGCCGACTGCCCTCAGTCATGTTCCATATAAGCCAGGAATCGATGGTTCCCACAAGGATCTCGCCCTTTTCCATACGGGCGCGTAATGGCTGTTGACCAGGAGAAACAGATGGGTCAAGATGACGCATCAGCCAAGCGATTTTCGTCCCGGAAAAATACGGATCAAGGGTCAGTCCCGTCCTCGCCCGCATTTCCTTGACCCACACTTCATCCCGGTTCAGTTCTTCGCAAAGCCCGGCGCTGCGCCGGCATTGCCAGACAACAGCCGGATAAAGGGGCCGGCCCGTCAAAGCGTCCCACATGACCACCGTTTCCCGTTGGTTGGTAATTCCCAAACATCTGAGATCCCGCGCCTGCAGGCGCGAAGCTGCCAAGGCTTCCCGCGCCACCTGGCGCTGGGTTAGCCATATCTCGTCAGCATCCTGTTCGACCCAGCCCGGCTGCGGGTAATACTGAGCAATCTCTTTCTGAGCCAAAGCTAGGATTTGGCCGGTTTCCATATGAAAAACCAGAGCACGCGATGACGTTGTTCCCTGGTCGAGAACCAAGATATAAGGTGAATTGCTGGACATACTGTTTTTTCTCCCGATCCTTTTCTCGACCCTTTTATGGTAACATTCCACAATGAGTGTACCACAAAAAGGAAAATCTAACAACCGCGCCTGCCGTACCCCGATTTTTCTTCTTGTGAAATTCTTTTATTTATGATTGTGAAAATGCTATCTATCTCTTTTATGGAGCCAATTCCTCTCTCGCACTTTGTGAAATCGATCTCAATTTATTTCGATTGTTATTTTTTTAACAATTATAGACTTCTCTATTTTTCTTATGATATATTAGACGAGAACCAAATTTTCACACTATTCAAACAAGAGGAGAGGAAAGAAAATGAAAGACACCATGAAAGCTCTGGTTTACGAAGGCCCCCACGATCTTCAGCTCAAGGAAGTACCCGCGCCGACGCTTCTGCACCCTGACGACGCCATAGTCCGCGTCACCACCTCCACCATTTGCGGCACGGATATCCACATTCGCCACGGCGGCCTACCGGCCGTCAAACCCGGCACCGTTATCGGCCACGAGTTTTGCGGCATCGTCGAAGACATTGGCCCCGAAGTTCACAACTTCAAACCCGGCGACCGGGTCGCCGTCTCCTGCGTGACCCGCTGTGGCTACTGCTACTATTGCCAGCGTCAGCAATACTCCCACTGCGAAAACGGCGGCAGTTGGATTTTTGGTCATTTGATTGACGGCTGTCAGGCCGAATATGTCCGCGTACCCCGGGCAGACCTCGGGCTTTACCATATCCCCAAGGGTCTCGTTGACGAAGATCTGATTTTTGTCGGCGACATCGTCTCCACGGGATACTACGGTGCCCAACGGGCAAACATCAAACCCGCCGACACTGTCGCCGTCATGGGCTGCGGCCCCGTGGGCATGTGCGCCATGGCCAGCGCCCGCCTGTACGGACCCTCCCAGATCATCGCCGTCGATTTCAATGATCATCGCCTAAAAATCGCCAAAGAACAAGGCCTTGCCGATGTCATCATCAACCCCCGGGTGGAGGATCCCACAGTGCGTATCAAGGTGCTGACCGAAGGCCGCGGCGCCGACGTCACCATTGAAGCGGTGGGCTCTAAAGGCACTCTGGATCTGGCCCTCGACGCCGTGCGTCCCTTCGGCACCGTTTCTATCATCGGTGTATTCTCAGAACCCATGGAGGTTCGTATGAACGAGATTTGGATCAAGAATCTCTACATTTCTACCGGTCTCGTACCAACAAACCATATACCCGAAATCATCGACCTCATTCAACGGGGCAAACTTGACATGAAATTCCTGATCACCCATCGCAAACCCCTTAACGATATTCTGGAAGGCTACGAAGTCTTTGGTGAGAAAAAGGACAATTGCCTCAAATGGATTGTTACGCCCTTTGTGGATTAATCCTGTTTGACAAACCCAAAGGGGCTTGATATAGTATTATCAATATGATATTATCATATTGAGATTATTAAGAGAGGAGGGCCGCCCTTGACGAATTATCCTTTGCGCGACCAAAACGGTTTGACCGAAGCCGCGTTTTTGCGCCAATACGACCCCGACGCCTTCGAACGTCTCGCCGTGTCCGTCGATACGGTGGTTTTCAGCATCGACAGCCGGATCCAGACAGAGAACTACCGCAAGCTGGACGAACAGAAACTCACCGTGCTTTTGCTCAAACGCAACGAACATCCTTGTCTGGGCAAATGGTCTTTGCCCGGAGGTTTTGTTGGTGAGAAAGAAACTTTGGATCAGGCGGCCTTGCGCGTCCTCCGCGATAAAACCGGGCTGGACGACGTTTACATTGAACAGCTGTATACCTTCGGGCACCCTCAGAGGGATCCGCGTATGCGCATCATCAGCGTCGCTTACCTAGCCCTGATTGACCGGAGTCAGTATCAGCTGAAGAACCCCGACTCACAGAAGATCACCGATCTCGCCTGGTACGAGATCGACTTCCCGAAAAACACTCCCACCTTGCGCCTGAAATGGGAGGCGGCAGGTGAGATGTTGGAGGTGGGAAACAGCCCACCACCGGCCTTGGGCTCCCCGCTCGCCTTCGACCACGGGTCACTAATCCTGGAAGGTCTGCTCCGCCTTCGCAACAAGATTGATTACACCGATATCGTTTTTAATCTTCTGCCCGGCAAGTTTACCATCACCCATTTGCAGCAGATCTATGAAATTATTGGTGGCGAAAAACTGCTCGCCCCGGTGTTCCGGCGCAAAATAGCCCGCAAGATCACACCAACCGGAGAATACACCCAAGAAAGAGGACACCGGCCCTCCCAGCTTTATGTTTATAAGGACAGTTGACAGTTGGCTGTGTCGGCTGTATCAGATGCATCTGGCAACTCGCAGATTAATCGCTTCGGCAGTTGGAGAAAGGAGATCCGTTGAAAATGGCACAAGATAGAAACGACATTCGACTGGGAAGATTTATCAGCCTTGTCTTGAGGCATAATCCCTCCGCCGCCGGAATTATCCTTGATCAGAACGGCTGGGCCGATGTCAGCGAGTTGTTGGCAGGAATGAACAAGCGCGGTCGACACATTGACATGGAAACGCTGGAACGCATCGTTTGCGAGAACAATAAGCAGCGTTATAGCTTTGATGAAACCCATTCGAAAATACGCGCCGTCTTTGACGACACAACCATTCGCGTCTATCAAGCGTATTCCGACGCTATTGCCAATGCCGCGCTGGAAAACGGCGTCTTTGTCTCTCCACCCTATAAAATTGACCGCATGACATGGATCAAGCCCTCTTTTTTATGGATGATGTACAGATCGGGCTGGGGACACAAAGATGCCGGACAGAAGCGCATTTTGGCAATCGATATAACACGGGACGGTTTTGAATGGGCTTTGCGCATCACCGAAATTACGCCATTGGCCCACACAATCCACAAACTTGTGCAAACCGGCGATATAAACCAAGCACAACGTCTGCTGCCAGAAGAGAAACCCTATCCGCTTCAATATGATCAGTTCTAAAGGAGGATCACACCCTATGACAGAAAAGATCACACTCGTCCAAGGCGATATCACCAAAATCACAGCCGACTGTATCGTCAACGCCGCCAACGCCTCACTGCTGGGCGGAGGCGGCGTCGACGGAGCGATCCACCGTGCCGCGGGCCCGGCCCTTGTTGAAGAATGCCGGGAACTGGGCGGCTGTCAGACAGGTCAGGCCAAAATAACCAAAGGATACCGCCTCCCGGCCAAATACGTCATCCATACAGTCGGCCCGGTTTATCGCGGCGGGCAACATGGGGAGGCTGTCCTTTTAGCCGACTGCTACCGCAACAGTCTCCAACTGGCTGCGGCTTGGAACCTTCGCACTATAGCTTTCCCGTGCATCAGCACCGGAGTCTATGGATACCCTTTCGAACAGGCTTGCGAGATCGCTTGGGAAACCGTCGCCGCCTATCTGGATCAAAACAACACTCTTGACCTGGTCGTTCTGGTCTGCCACACCCAAGCCGATTACGAACGTTACACCCAAATAAGCGCCCACATCAGGCAAAACAGAAAAGAGGTCTAGCCATGAAAAAAGCCTTCGTCATCATCGACATGCAAAACGATTTCATTGACGGCATGCTGGGCTCCCCGGCAGCTCAAGCCATCGTGCCCCGGATCATCGATAAAATCAAAACCCACCGGCAAAAGGGCAGCGCCATCATCTTCACCCGGGACACCCACGGCCAAGACTACCTGCAGACCCAGGAAGGCCGCAATCTCCCTGTTCCCCACTGCATCGCCGGCACCCCAGGCTGGCAAATCTCCGACCCCATCGCCGCCGCCGCCGATCTCTCCGCTTGCATTGTCTTTAACAAAGATTGTTTCGGCAGTCTCGAACTGGCTCAGTACCTGTGCCAAGAGGGCTATGAAGACATCGAGCTGGCCGGCCTTGTCTCCTCCATCTGCGTCGTCTCCAACGCTCTGCTGATTAAAGCCCACCTGCCCGAAGCCCGCGTCACCGTCGACGCCGCCTGCACCGCCGGTGTATCAGACGAAGACTATCAGGCCAGCCTTTGCGTCATGAAAATGTGCCATGTAGCAATGGACAATTGACAATGGACAATGGACAATTGACAATGGACAAGGCTGATATCCTTCAGCCTGTGAACCGATGGATAAGGGACAATTGTCCATGAGATTATTAGATCTCTGACCTGCAAAAGGAGCTTCTATGATTAAGATCAACGGCGCTATTCAGACCATCGAACACTTTCCAGCCGGAGAGCAGCGGCTGACTCTTGCCGTTCAATCCGACGCCGCCTATACGGTGGAATGGGTGTATGAGCGCGAAGACGAACTCATTACCCTGCTCTACTTGTGCAGCCACATTAAGACCCATGGCGGCCGGCTCGCCGTCCTGAACATGCCTTATCTGCCTAATGCCCGCATGGACAGAACCCAGTCTCCCAACGAAGTCTTCACCCTCAAACACTTTTGCCAGCTGATCAACACTTTGGGCTTCAGCAGAATCTTTGTCAACAACCCCCACTCCAGCGTCTCCACGGCTCTCCTCAATAACGTCGCAGACGCTTACCTCATCAACGGTAAACGCCTACACAACAACGACGTCATCCGCCACCTGACAGCGCGGCTCAACCTCGATCCGACCCGCGACATCCTCTTCTATCCCGATCAGGGAAGCGCCAAGAAATACGAAGGCGTCGTTCCTTTCCCCTCTCTGACCGGCCACAAACACAGAAACTGGCAGACCGGTAAAATTGAAAGTTTCGATACATCAGGCCCCTTGCCCCGCCCCCCTTTCAACGCCCTCATGGTAGACGACATCAGCAGCTACGGCACCACTTTTCTGCACGGGGCTAAGAAACTCAAATCCCTCGGCGCCGATAAAATCTGGCTCTACGTCACCCACTGTGAAAACTCTATTCTACATGGCGACCTGATCAACAGCGGTCTCCTTGACAAAATCTACACCACCAGAAGCATTTTTACCGCGCCCTGTCCGGCCATCATAGAAATCCTGGAGGAAGTCTGATCCCTCCCATTTCCTACTCCCACCAAGCTAACGAGACAGGAGGCTCTCCTATGAACACCACCAACCCGCTTCTGCTCCTCGATTACTACAAAACCACCCACCACGAACAATACCCTCCCGGACTCACCAGAATTGTCTCCTACTTCACCCCCCGCGCCACCCGTCTCAACGGCCAGAACCATCTCATCATGTTCGGTCTGCAAGGCTTCATCAAAACCTACCTCATCCGCGCTTTCCAAGAAAACTTCTTCACCCGCCCTCAAGCCGAAGTCCTGGCAGAATACCAACGCGTCCTCGACAACACCCTCGGCCCCGGCATTGTCAACTACGACAAAATAACCGATCTCCACGATCTGGGCTACCTCCCCATCCAGATCAAGGCCCTGGAGGAAGGAACCCGGGTTCCCGTCAAAATCCCCATGTTGGAAATCACCAACACCCACGAAGACTTCGCCTGGCTTGTGAACACCCTGGAAACCGCACTCAGCTGCACCCTGTGGCACACCATGATCTCCGCCAACGTCGGTTTCCTGTACCGGCAAATCGTCAACAAATACTACGCCGTCAGCGTCGACGACGACATTCCGCGCAGCCGGGCCTTGGGCGACTTCAGCATGCGCGGCCAGGAAAGTTGTGAAAGCGCCGTCAAATCCAGCGCCGCCTTCTGCCTGTCCTTTCTCAACACCGCCACCGTACCGGCTATCCTCTATCTGGAAGACAATTACAACTGCGACAGCGGTCGGGATCCCGTCGCCAACGGCGCCATCTCTACCGAACACTCCGTCATGACCAGCAACTACGCCTGTGACGGCGACGAAATCTCCCTCATCAAGAGGCTCCTCACCCAAATCTACCCCAACAACAGCTTCAGTATGGTTTCCGACAGTTACGACTACTGGAATCTGGTTGACAACCTACTGCCCCAATGCAAAGAAGAAATCCTGGCCCACAAGGGCTTCATCGGCATTCGTGGCGACAGCGGCAACCCCATTGAAATCACCACCCAGACCGTCCAGAAACTCTGGGACATCTTCGGAGGCGTCACCAACAGCAAAGGCTTCAGAGTCTTGGATCCCCACGTCAAAGTCATCTACGGCGACAGCATCACCCCCCAGCGAGCCGAAAACATCTACGCCTGGCTCTGCGCCAACAACTTCGCCTGCAACAACGTCCTCTTGGGCGTGGGCAGCTTTTCCATGCAATGCTTGGAAGAATCCACCACCGTCGCCCCGCCGGTACACCCCACACCACCCTCCACGCTGCAACCCTTCACCCGGGACACTTTTGGCATCGCCATCAAAGCCACCTACGCCGAAATCAATGGCAATCCCCTCATGATCTTCAAAGATCCCAAAACAGACAGCGGCTTGAAAAAATCCCAAAGAGGCTGCTGCATTGTCACCGACCCCCTTAACGGTGCGTCAGCCCGCCAAGAAAACCAAGGCTCTTCCCAAGATAGCGACCACCTTTGTCCGGATGATGGACTCGCTTACCGGGACGGCCTGACTTTCGCGGAAACGGAAAACAATCCTGACAATCTCCTGAAAACCGTCTTCAAAGACGGCCAAATGATAAAAGAGCAGACTCTCAGCGCCATCAGAGCCAAACTGCACAGAGGGGAATTCTGACGCCGGTCTCTCTCTGTCAAGCATTTTTTATTTGTTTCGACAATGAGGGTTGTAGAAATATTATGAAATCTATATAATATTTCCATCTTTGTGTGGATGTAATTTCATATGAAACGGCACCAAAAAGGAAATATAAGAATTACCTGGCTACCCTGTTTACAGTTCCCATAGAATGTTGTTTAATTGTACATAGGTCACAAGGGATTTGTACAAAAGATTTGATAGAAATCCCACTGTACTCTTGTTGGTTTTCTACAACCGGTTGGCAGAACCGGAAGAGGAGGTTGTGAATATTTGCTTTTGTTCCTCACCGACAGATCAGATAGATGATGTGTTTCTTTGCAACAGCCTGCAGAAGGCTGCAATAAGGGGGTGACGGATTCCAGGTTCCGAATCGATTGATATAAATTAAGAACGGCTCAAAGAACTCATACTTCAGAATCCTAACCTGAGCCGAAACAATTCTTAAGAAAAATTCTTTTATGGAGGTTACGGCAGCTATGCGAAAGAAACTAGCGATAATGGCCTTCGCTGCTGTTATGATGTTGTCGCTTGTTCCGGTGATTATGTTGGCGGCTTTTCCGGGAGAGGGCAATGTACCGATCCCCGGCGCCTATGGTATTGACAGCAGCGGCCAGTCAACGGCTGCTCCGGCTGAGCTCAGCCCCGGACAAATCTGGACCAACAAGAATGTTGTTGACCAAGGAAACGGTACATTTGAGATTACCCTTTACGCGTGGGGCGCGACATTCATCGACGAGCATGACATCAACGAAAATGGTGATACGACGGAAGTGCTGAACCCATTACCTGATAGCGCTCCCAATATCTCCTTTATGGACTCTATTGGTGTCGGGTTTGAGTATAACGGCGACGCTGATCAAACTGTTGTCTATGATGGTATCGATAACACAGTGACATGGGTCGTTTCCCAGAGCAACATTCTGGGCGGCGCACCATTTACTTGTACTTTTACGGTTTCTTTGAAAACCGGTTGGGAAGTCGAAACTCCTTATGAAACCAATAAGAGCGCTTCGGCTGCTTTTACCCCGTTGGAGGGGAATCCGTACTATTGGTCCATCATGGTTTCTGAAGAAGCGGATTTGAGTGAAATTGACATAAGCTGGAACAATGGAAGTCAAACCGGCTTCAACAGGGCCCATTTTAAAGACTTAAAACGCGGGCTAGAATTCCTCGAACCTAACGGGAACTTTCCCCCATTTACGGTAACAGCTGCCGGGGGAAGCACCAGAACATTTACCTTTGACAGCAGCCGCACAAACAGCAATTTTCTGGCCACCTTCGATGATAAGGGCAATATAACAAATCTGCCAGCCAATTTATCCACCGCTGCGGATGGCACTTTTGGCGACCTGTGGAGCGACACTATGGTTGGCGGTTACAAGTTCTACTATATTTGGTTCATGGGTCTCGAAGGGCCGGGGGTATTGACTATTTACGAGATTAAAGTTGACAACCCGGGCGGGAATTCGGGGGTTCCGGGACACACCTATACAATCTACAAAGACTACACCCGCAAGACGGGCTTTAATTGGCAGACGGACGGCAGCATCAAAGATCCCCTTCCCAACAAAGGCGTGATTGAACTCACCTACATTCTGCGAGAGATTACGTTCACAAAAATCGACGGCAACCGTTATGTGGCAACGCCTTCAGAAATTATTCCGTTGCCCGGAGCGGAATTTGCCGTCTTCGAATTGACACAAGAGGGTATCACCCAATTCACAAGTACGGGAACCCTCGTTCCCCAATTGGTGCCGGCGGACGTGGTTAACGGGGCGTCAAGCGCGTTTTGGCGGCCTTATGACCTCGACGGCGGCTCCAACAAAGCATCAAGCGGCGCCAACGGACTTGTGACCCTGAATCTTGGCGAAGGCTATTATATGTTGATAGAAACCAAAGCTCCTCAAAACGGCTCTCAGCTCTATATGCTGCCTCAGGGGCAATGGTTCTTTGAGGTTGCCCTGAACGCCTCACCGGTGGCGTTCCAAGAAGTTGCCGGCACAAACGGCCTGAACCCGCCAGCATTTGCCGACAGCTATCGTTACCTGGTGAATTACCAACAACATGACTTACCCGCAACAGGCGGCGCGGGAACCGCGATCTTCATCGGCCTCGGCAGTCTGTTTATGATTGGCGGCACAGCGCTGCTTGCGGTTTTCCAACGGCGCGTCCGCAAGGTAGAAGCTTAGAATATCACCACGATGATTGGCCTCGAATCATTGGGAATGAGATCTATGAGATTACTGAAATTTTCACAGAAGCGATTTTGCTTGAGTCCATTCATTCCTATTAAGGAGGTGAGGTTGCCCGCAGATATGTTAGATTTGTTCCGTCCCTTTTCGCAAGGATCATAATAATTATTTTCATTAAGGAGAAGAAAAGTGATGATTTCAAAGAGAACAAAAAAGGCTGCTTCAATTCTTATGGCTCTGGCTCTTTTGTTTGGTTTTGGCGTCTCAACCCTTTGGGCGGCACCGGGAGATGAATTCCCTGATTTTAACCCCGATCGGGCTGTAAATTTAGTTGTTGAAAAGCTGTTAACGAGCGCGCAGCCACAGAATCCCGGAGACGGAAAGCCATGGACGAACTCTCTTGGTAAAGGCGTAGATGTAGAGTTCACTTTGCAGCGTCTCGATCCGGACAATAACAATGCTGTTCTTGGGACTTATTACGGCAAAACGGGAACCAACGGTCAGATTACGGCATGGTACCCTGACACGAATTATGTAACAGCCGTAAGCTTGCCCCAAGGCTTCTATCTGCTCCAAGAAACCAATTCGCCGTACAGTGCCAGCGGAGCCAACCCTTGGTACGAAAAAGCCGCCGACACCTACCTCTCCTTGCCTTATGACACCGGCAACAACACTTTCATCTACGAGCTCATTGTGTACCCCAAGAATGTTGGGGGCGAATACAGTAAAGCTGTCGTTAACCAGGCACTGGCTTATGGCGTAGGCGACACTGTAACATGGAAAATTGAAACCTTTATCAACAGCGGCATGACGGATTATCTCATTACAGATGAATTGGATGACAGACTGACCTATAATTCCGTCACTGTGTATTATGATGATGAAACAGTCGCAGCCAACCAATTGCCGGCAGCCGCTTACACCGCCGCTTGTGATACAAACAATGTTCTGACGGTGGCGCTGACAGACGCGGCCTCCTTGGTGGATGATACCGGCGCTACCAAAATCATAACAATCATCAACACCACCATTAATGATGACGCTTTCAGCGGCAATGATATCATTTTCAACGACGCCACCCTTTCCTTTGACACCGACACCGATAGCTATTCCTTTGATACGAATGAGGTATTCATTGTTCTCGCCACACTTAATCTTATCAAAGTCGACACCGCCGGCAATCCGTTAGCAGGCGCAACTTTCAGTGTTTCTGCCGCTGACGGCACGAATCACCAGTTTACAACAGGTGCTGACGGCGTCCTAAATATTGTGGGCATACCATGTGTCGCGGACGCGACTTCTGTCAAGGTCGTGCTTCAAGAAACCGTTGCTCCCAGCGGCTACGTCAAAATCAATGGCGACATCGATGTACCGTTGAGTCCGATCACGAAAACTATCGGTACCAACTTCCAATATGTTTCGTACAACTCCCTTAACAGCAACGGAGATCCCTACCCCATCCAAAACAGAACACCCTCCGAGCTTCCCAAAACCGGTGGCATCGGCACAATCATCTTCACAGCGATCGGTCTCATCCTGATCGCCGGCGCGGCCGTCCTCCTGATCAGAACCAGAAAAACAGCCACCAAATAATTCAACGCAAAGCTTAAACGCGTGAAGACGCAAACCAAGAAAATGGGGATTAAATATTCTTTAATCCCCATCTTGTTTTCTGGAGGTTCAACTCTGTGAGCAAACGAAAAAAACGGATCATCAACATAGCTCTCATATCGGTCATCATTGTGGGCGCCTGTATTGTCCTCTACCCCATTATCAGCAACCTGATATACACAAGACAAAGCCAGAACCTGATAACAACTTACAAAGCCAGGGTCAACGACCTTCAGGGCAGCTTTATCGAAGAAGAATGGCAAAAAGCTGTCGACTACAACGAAAGCCTGCTGGGCCACAGACCGGCCACAGACCCCTTCGTAGCCGGCAGCGGCATGGCTCTGGCCGGCGACTACATGAACATCTTAAACGTTAACGGCATCATGGGTTACCTTGATATCCCCCGCCTCAACATCCATCTTCCCGTCTATCACACCACCAGTGAACCTGTCCTGAAAAAAGGCGTTGGTCATTTGCAAAGCACGCCTCTTCCCATCGGCATGGAAGGTGTTAACCCCATTCTCTCCGCCCACACCGGCCTGCCCAGCGCCAGGCTTTTCACAGACCTCATCGACATGAAACCGGGCGATATCTTCTCTGTCCGCGTCATGGACAGAACCATGTATTACAAAACAGACGACGTCAAAGTGATTCTGCCGTCAGAAATATCTTCCCTGGTCGCCGTCCCCGGCAAAGACCTTATAACCTTGGTCACCTGCACCCCCCTCGGCATCAACAGCCACCGGCTGGTGGTCAGAGGAGAACGCTGCTACGAGATCGCGGACAGCCTGACCCTGGAACAAGAAAGCCGCGCCATGTGGTGGTTCATCCTCGCCGGCTCCGGCTTGTTCGCCGCTGTCTTTACGGGTATCATCATAATTATGAATCTGCAAAAACGAAAACAGACCACAAGTCATGAATCAAACTGAAGAGGAGGGCCCGTTCATGGCTCGTAAGGAAGACAGCCCGGAAATCGATAGACCCAAACTCAAAAAAGATCCGGAGGCCTTTCGCCAGAAGCTGGAAGTCCCCTATGAGGAACTTCGCGGAGAGACAGACGACTCCCACAACCGCGATGGATCCCGGCAGGAGACCAAAGACCCCAAGGAACCCGCTGAACACCGGCAATGGAAACTGGTTGAGCCCGAGCAACGCGCTCATAAGCGGGCTAAACAAGCCAAGCGATCCCCGCAGCACTTCGACCACAGTCAAAAGCAAAACCCCTCCTCCGTCAAAGAAACAATGAAACGAATAAAATGGCAGTATCTGCTGATCCCCCTAACCCTGGCTCTCTTGACGACAGGATATTCCGCCTTTCGGTTAACAGGCAACCATGAAATCATCGGCAACTATGACATAAGCCAATATGACCATATCTTATCCGAGACCGAGAAGCAGGAATGGCTGACAAAAGAAGCCAAGCCGCGAGAGGTTTTTATCCAACTGAACACCAAAATCACTGTAACCGAAGATAACAAGGCCAATTTGCGGCTCATCAATCCTGGCTACAGCCGTTATCGCTATCAGGTCAAGCTGACATTGGCGGGACACAACGACGCCCTCTATCAAACCCATCTAGACCCGGGAACAGTTATAGAATACGCGGATCTCAACGCGTCGCCGGCATCCGGAGAACACCACGCGGTTATGCTCTACACTTTTCTTGACGGCAACGGAAAAACGGTGGGCACAACTCAGAAAGAAGTCACATTGTCCGTACCCTGAGAAAAACCGCTTTCCATTCCATCTGATTTTCCATTCCATCTGATTTTCCATTCCATCTGCAGATATCTTTGAATCTTTGATTTTCGCAGGCTTTTTCTTTCAATATAATCAAAATCTATATGAAATTCCATTTTTGTATTATGTAGTTGTAATTCGCCTCTTTACTTTATTTATATTGATATATTATAGTTTTGATTTATCCATTTTCATTTTATTAAATAAAGAAATATAAGAAATACATCGTCATCGTGTTTACAATTACAAAATAATAATGTTTAATTGTATATAAGGGTTTGAATAAATGGCCGGGTATTTTGACGCAATACATCGGCTAAGCAGAATCAAAATGGGGGGGTTGTGAATTTTATCTTTATGGTTCTTATCGTAGATCAAGCTTTATATATTGACTTGTGTTTCCATGGCCCTCGACCAGGTTGGGTTAAACCAAAAATGTCACAAAGAGTTGCCGCTTGAGAATCCCAACCACGAGAGCAAATGGAACCGTTTAACCACGTTGAACGTTATCAACGCGGCTGAAAACGGAGAGCCTCGACTCCAGAACATAAGAGGCAGCGATATCTTATCAGGAACTCCAGGGACTAAGTCTAAATAGTCAATGGCCGTTATTGCAATTCCCGGCATTATTGTTATATTGACGAATGGTCAGTCGCCAGTAAGTTTTTTGGTGAGCTTAAATCATGGTTCGATCCGGCTCGTTGTTCAGACATTGCCCTGCAAGGGGGGGATGCCATTTTTGATGTTGCCCGGAAACGGGGCGGCCTTTAAGGGAGTCTTTTAAAGAAAACTCTCACAAATTCAAATGTCTTGGAATTTATCTTTTGTGATTCTTATTTTTGACTTTTAAACAAAGAGAACGAGGAGGAGATAGTCTTGAAAAGACAATTAGGAAAAGGCTTTATATGTTTTTTAATGGTTTTCATCTTGTTGATACCGGCATTCCCTTCAGCCGCTAACGCCGGGCTTTCCGATGGTCAGATTGTAACTCAGGGCGAGACCCTTTACTATGACTCGAATGGCAATCTGGTCGCCGTGTCGCCGGTGCTTGGCGAGAACAGCGTGGTGTCGGTATCCAAAACCGTTGCAGGCACAAACACCGAGAATGAATTCGAGGTTAATCTTGAAGTCAAAACAACTGTGGATATCAGTGATGTCACAATATCTGACGATGCTGCTGTTGTTCTCGTCCTTGATATGTCCAGTTCCATGGGCAGCGGCCCATCCTCTTACTTTGCCCAACTGCAGAACGCTTCTATTGCGTTCCTTGAAAGCTTCAAAGCAAACGCAAATGGCTCGGCCCGCTTCGCTTCCTTGGTTACGTATAATTCCAACGCCACCATCCAATACGACTGGGTGGATATCACGGTTCAAGCAAATTATGACGCAGTCGTCGCCGCCATTAATGGCATCAGCTCATCGGGAAACACTTTTATGGAAGGCGGCCTCATGCTGGCCAGAAATTTGCTTCATTCAGAAGCTTTTGACGCCAAGGTTGTTGATAGCGATGGCAACCTTTCCGCTATCGCCAATCGATCTGTAATCCTATTCACTGACGGCCTTCCCAACCGGGGCGGTCTATCCTATAGCACACCATCACTTGGTTTCCATGATAAAGGCTATACTCTTGCAAGCACTGCATCTGCCACCTCCGCTGCTGCTCAAGCCAGCGCCAGAACACAGGCGGATCTAATCAAGATTGGCGACACAGACCACTACAACGCCAAAGTCTACACCATAGCTTACGGGACAAGCGCCGGTTGGATGGGAACCAATCTTGCTTCGTCGCCGGACTGCGCCTTTGCGGCGGGCGACCAAGCCGGTCTGAACGAGGCCTTCAACGCGATTCAGGAAAGCATTAAGCGCTGGGCCGAGGCATGGACCGTTACCGATCCCATGGGATCGAATATCGACTATATCACGGGCTCGGGCTCCAATGCCACCGCCGCCTTCAACCCCGCCACCAACACACTGACTTGGAATCTGAGAGAGGAAAACGTGGATCCTGTCGACAATGTTTACACCTATTCCTATAGCTATAAGATCAGATTGGATAACACAGAAACCGGCTTCGTGGCCGGTGACGCTTACCCCACCAGCGAACCAACTAAACTCAAACTATCTTATGTCATGCACGATAGAGACAACTCTTCTTATGGGCCCACCTTAACCGCAAATTTCAAGATTCCTGAAGTCAAAGGCTTCCTTGGTTCTCTTGCGTTCAATAAAGTTAACGCAGGGGGCGAAATCCTTTCGGGCTGCGAGTTCGAGCTGGCGACAGCTGACGGGGCGGTCAGCTTAACAGAAACATCAGGCGCCGACGGCGTTGTTAACTTTGACGCCATTCCCTCCGGCTTCACGTATATGCTGGCAGAAACCGCTTTGCCCGCCGAGCTGCAGGATCTTTACGCCTTGAGCGGCGAAACCGTTACGGTTACCATCGCCATGGGGATTGTGTCCGTCAAGGATAGCAGCAACAATTCTCTTCATTCTGGCTTTGATTTCATCAACCAAAAGGCCATTTATGACTTCACCTTCAAGAAAATCGACGGCAACATTTTCATCAGAAGTCAAGACAACCTCATCGGAAAAAATAAAATCCTTCCGTTGCCTGGCGCGGAATTCACGGTCTTCAAACTGACGGATGAAGGTATAGCCGCCTTCGCTGTTGGAGAAAACTGGGATCCGAAATCGTTGGATGCCGCGGATCTGGCCGAGTTTTTGGTTCCGGCGGATCTGGTCAAAGGAACTGCTGGGGCAGCCTGCGATTATTGGGAGTTGTATGACCAGCAAACCAGTGATAAAGAAGGCGATGTAACGCTGAGTTTGCAAAAAGCTTTCTATATGCTTGTGGAAACAAAAGCCCCCGTTGTTGACGGAGAACACTATGTTTTGCCTGCGGGACAATGGTTCCTCACAGTTGACAGCACATTGTCAACACCCATAGAAATCAAAGGTGTCGCCGCCAACGGCAAGCAACCGCCAACCTTTGTCAATCCAAAAGATAATGGCTACAATCTGATGAATATGCGCGTGAACGAGCTGCCTCAAACAGGCGGCATGGGCACAATCATCTTCTCCGTGGTTGGTCTCACGCTGATCGCCGGCGCGGCCATAGTCCTCATCAGAACCAGAAAAACAGCATCCAAATAGCCCATCAAGCCCCTTGCTGCATACCACAATTTGTCTGGGAAAGCTGTCTGCGGAAAATCGTCTGCGGAAAGCCGTCTGCGGAAGGTCTGACCAAGAAAGATGGGGATTAAATATTCGTTAATCCCCATCTTATTTTCAAGGTCGCTCTCATCCAAATAGGATACAGATCAGACCCCAGCCGGGACAATGGACAATGGGCAATTGCAATGGACAATTGACAATGGACAATGGACAATTGCAATGGACAATGGACAATGGACAATGGACAATTGTGAGATCAAGCGGTCAATGTTTGGCACGTCGCCTATTATTGTCCCATCATGTCTTGCTGTCTCGTGCTCTGAAACGCAATGAAACACGCAGATCCTGGGTACAATCAACAGTAAAGGTTCCTCATTGTCCATTGTCCACTGTCCATTGTCCATTGTCCATTGTCCATTGTCCATTGTCCACCTCCGTAGAAATTGAAGTAGCGGCTTTCGTCAAAATCTGGTAGACTTTGGTTGACACCCCCATCTTGTTTTCTGGAGGTTAATTCTGTGAATAAGCGAAAAAGGCTGACCATCAGAATCATCGCCGCACTCATCCTTCTTGCGGGAATCACTGTACTTGTCTATCCTTATGTCACCAATTTCCTGTACAACACCCAAGTCACCCAAATGGTCCAATCCTTTGAGGCGGACATCCTCAAAGATGACAGCCGGTTGGAACAGCTCTACCAGAAGATGGTCGCAGAAAACGAGCAGCTTTTTGCCAATGGCCAACAAAACTTATACGACCCCTTTGCCTATGAACAGCCGGGCCTCGACTTAACCCAATACGGTTTAACCGACAACATCGTCGGTTACATCACCATTCCGAAAATGGACATCGTTCTCCCCATCTATCTGGGTGCCAGCAATGGAAACCTCAAACTGGGCGCTGTTCATCTAACTCAGACCTCTTACCCCGTCGGCGGGCCAAACACGAACAGTCTCATAGCCGCCCACAGAGGTTACAGCAAAGCGCTGATGTTTAGAAAGATTGACGTGCTGGAAATAGGCGACGCCATCGAAATCAGAAACTTTCGCGAGACCTTAACGTATCGGGTAATCCGAACAGAGGAAATCGATGCCAACGACATCAGCGCGGTCTTTATCCAACCTCAAAAAGAGCTTATAACTCTTATGTCATGTCAGCCTTATCCCCGCAACTATATGCGCTATTTGGTTTTTTGTGAACGTATGCCATGACGCGGATCGAGCAGCTCGAGGCGGAGGGAGGGTGAAGGAAGCCATCTAGCGCCCACCTCCCGCCGCCTCAAGCTGTTTGTGTCACGAACAGCTTGTTATTTCGAAAAGAGGCTGTCGCACCGAGTGCGACAGCCTCTTTTCTCGTATCTGGCAGCGACCTATTTTCCCGCTAAGTATCGTCGGCCCTGGAGGTCTTAACTACCGTGTTCGGGATGGGAACGGGTGGGACCCCTCCGGTATAGCCA
>Ga0082212_10002319_pt1 | contig 27908 bp, 15 predicted proteins | sample TergutNt197P3_FD_71548 | JGI IMG/M metagenome (GOLD analysis project Ga0082212, IMG submission 71548) | Neocapritermes taracua P3 segment gut microbial communities from Petit-Saut dam, French Guiana - Nt197 P3 | ecosystem: Host-associated > Arthropoda: Insects > Digestive system > Gut ...
CACATAAAAAATCACCGGAAGGAAATGATCAACAGATTGATCAGATGTAACAGATTTTTTCAATTCATCTGCTATATCTGTTTCATCTGTTGAAAAAACTTTGTGTTTCTTCGTGTCCTTCGTGGTGAGAAAAAAATTGTGTGAACAGCTACGCAAATTGAAACCAAGAAAGGCAAACACAAATGCAACCTAAAAACACAATCACCCGGCGTGAGATGCTGATCAAGACTGGCAAAACGGCCTCGTTTCTGGGGCTTTTGACGACGATGGGGCAACATGTCAACGGGCAACAAGCCGGCGGGCAACAACCTGCGTCCAACCCCATGCCGAAACCGCGTATTATCAGCCACAACACGGGATATTATTACGGTTGGCCAACCGTCGGCATTCGCGAGAACGGCGAGTTGCTTGTCGTCAGTTCCGGGATGCGTGAAGAGCATGTTTGTCCCTTCGGAACGGTTGATCTCATTCGCTCACACGACGACGGCGAAACATGGACGTGGCACCAGACGCTACTCGACGGGCCCATTGACGACCGCGATTCCGGTGTCTGCGTTACTGCAAAGGGCACGATTCTTGTGACGACGTTTACATCGCTGGCCTACGAAGGCACGCTCAAACGGGTGGAAGCGGCTGAAGCGGCGGGCAGTCCGATCTGGCCAAAGGAGCGGCTGCTCAAATGGCAGGGCGTTCACAATCGCATTTCCGCCGAACAACGGCAAAACGAACTCGGCTGTTGGATGATTCGCTCAACCGAAGGCGGCGTGACCTGGTCGCAGCGTTATTCGAGCATCGTCAATTCGCCACACGGGCCGGCGCAACTTTCCGACGGTCGTTTGCTCTACGCGGGCAAAAAACTCTGGGACGGCGGTCAAAACGGCGTGTGCCAGTCAACCGACGACGGTCAAACCTGGCAATGGCTCGCCGATATTCCGACGCGCGACGGCGACAGTGAGCAGGACTATCACGAATTGCACCAAGTCGAAGCGGCCAATGGCGACATCATCGTGCAGATACGCAACCATAACAAGGCCAACGATAATGAAAACCTGCAATGTGAATCAAGCGACGGCGGCAAAACATGGTCGAAACCGCACACCATCGGCGTATGGGGCATTCCCTCGTTTTTAATGCGGCTCAAAGATGACCGCCTGTTGATGACTTATGGGCATCGTCGTCAACCTCTTGGTGTGCAAGCACGTCTCAGCGAAGACAACGGTAAAACCTGGGGCGAACCGATTGTCCTCTACGGCGACGGCATTTCCGGCGACCTCGGCTACCCGTCCACCGTGCAACTCGCCGATGGTTCGCTGTTGACCGTATGGTATGAAGCCATTCAGGGCAAATGTGTGTTGCAGATGCTCAAATGGCCATTGCCGGAGTAGTAGCGATTTAGGAATTATGCGGCGTTTTGATCGGCGATGTGGATTTCGCCGTTCTCGCCGACATCAATGAAACGTACCGAGATCGGAATCGAAACACCGGAATCCTGCATGGTGACACCATAAATCGTGTCGGCGGCGGTCATGGTTTTCTTCGAGTGCGTGACAATGAGAAACTGCGTCCGAACTTCAAATTCCTTGATGACCCTGGCGAAACGGTCGATGTTCGCCTCATCAAGTGCGGCGTCCACTTCGTCAAGAATGCAAATCGGACTGGGCCGGAAACTAAACAAGGCCAACAGCAACGCAACGCAAGTCAGCGTCTTTTCGCCGCCGCTCAGAAGCGTCACGCTTTTGAGCTCTTTTCCCGGCGGTCGGGCAACAATTTCGACGCCGCTTTCCAGGGGATTCGATTCGTCTTCCAGCACGAGATCGGCATGACCGCCGCCGAACAATTGTTGGAACAGCCGCAGGAAGTGTTCCCTCACGCCGACAAAGGTTTCCTCAAACAATTGCTGGCTGTCGATGTTGATACGGTCGATGATTTTTTCAATCGACCGTTTCGCATTGATGAGGTCCTGGTACTGATTGGAAAGCGTTGTGAACCGTGTTTCCAGCGTCTCCAGTGTTTCAATCGCCTCAAGGTTCACGCTGCCAAGCTTTTGAATATTCGTCCGCAGTTCGTCGATTTCGGTCTGGTAGTCGTGGGGCAAATCCACGGAATGAAGGCTTCGGACTTCGGACTTCGGACTTCGGGGTTGGTGCGCGAAGTGCTCACCTGAAGCCTGAAGCCTGCCGTCGGAAGCCTCTTGCGGTTGCCATTCAGCGATATCAACATCGTATTCTTCCCGCATCCGGTCGGCACATGTTCGCATGTCTTGTCGGACGCGTCCGAGTTCCAATTGCCGCTTGTGCAATTCGGCACGGGTTGCGTCGAGTCCGTTCTGCGATTGCTTGAGCGTTGTGTTAAGCGATGTTCGTTCGGTTGCGATTTCGTTGCGCGACTGCTCGAATGCCTTTGCGTCAAAGGCGATTTTTTCCTTGCGATGGTACAACAGGGCCAAACTTGATTCAATGCGCAATATGGCAAGCGACGCTTGTTCCGCCCGTGTTCCCAGCTGTCGGTTTTGTCGGCGGTTTTCGTCGAGCAGATTGAAACGTTCTTTTTGATATTCCTCGTATTGCTTGCGACGGTCGCTCAAAAATGTGAGACGCTCTTCGCTTTTGGCCAGTTCGATTTTGATGCTCGTCGTCTTTTTCGCCAGCTCGCAACGCTGTTCGTCAAGTTCGCCCCATTGCCGCTTGACCCCTTCGAGTTCGGCTTCGACGGTCTCGATTTTCGCGTCAAGTTCCTCTTTTTGCGTCATCGCCACTTCGAGGTCGATGGCCGCCTTTTCATGCTGCGCGTCAAGCGAATCGGACTCTTCCTCCAGTGTTTTGCCCTGGGCTTCAATCTGTTGCAACCGCTCTTCCGCGTTGGCCGACTTGATTTTTTGCGATTCCCATTCCGAGACAACCTGTTGATGTTCACGTGTCGCCCGTTCAAGAGTCTGCTCATCTTCGGCCAATCGCGATTGTAACACTTCCTGATTCAGTTCCATTTCGCGTACGTCGGTTTCGATGCGTGTCAACTGATCGCTGAGTGTTCGCAACTCGCTCCGGCGCGAGATCAACCCGCTCATCCCGTGCAACGGCCCGACAATCAGCGTCCCGTCTGCCGCGAGGTATTCGCCCGCGACGGTCAAAAAATTTGTGCGTCCGTCACTTTCGCGGTACAATGCCTTTGCATGAGCAAGCGTTTCGACAAACCACGTTCTTCCGAGTAATCGCCTCGCAAGTGTCGCATATTGAGGATCGGTTTCGACAAACTGGTCCGCCCGACCATGCACGCCGGTACGCCCCCCAAATTGCCCCCCGGCTTGACCACCCCGCATAACTCCCGCATCACCGGACTGTGTGTCGAGCCAGAGAAATCCGACACGACCGGCCAATTGGTTTGACGACCGTTCAATCTCCCTGGTGATTTCCGTTTCCGGCAAAACGACAATATACTGCGCCGCCGGCCCTAACGCGATTTCGATGAGCGACGCCGCTTCAACATGCACACGAAACAGGTCGGCCACAAGCCCATGCACATGCCGATAGGGACTGTCCGGTGTTCGCGGTTGACGTAACACTTCCTTGACGCCCGGGCTAAGCCCCTCGTGACGCTTGAGCAGGTCCTCAAGCACATTGATGCGTTCTGCCGTTCCGCTTTGACGTTGCTTCAGTTCCAGCAGTTCGCCTCGCAGGGTTTCGAGTTCTTCCTTACGATCGGTTTTTCGCGTTTTGGTTGCGTCGAGTTGTCCGGCACGGCGTTCCGTCTTTTGTATAAGTTCGTCGCACAGAGTCCGGTTGCGTGCCACCTGTTCCCGCGAATCGACCATCTGTCGACGAATGGCCGTCAGGCGTTCTTCGTTCTGCAATCGCGATTGCAACAATCCGGTCTGCCGCGACTCATAGCCGCTGATCTCTCCGGCCAGCCGATTGGTCAGACGGTAATTCGCGTCCAAATCATGTCCCAGTTGGTTGCGTTGCGATTCGACGGTCTCGCACTGCGTACAGATTTGTTCCCATTGAATGCCGTGCTGCTCATAATGGGCGGTCACTTCCGCATGACGATCCGTTGCAACGCGAATCTCTTCGTCGGTTTGCCGCATCATCTCGTCCGTGTCGGTGTTGCGATGCGCCAAGTCAAGCAACCGCCGACCTGTGCGTCGGATTTCGGCTTCGATTTCCTCAATCTGTGCCGTTTGCAGCTCAATAGCCGCATCTTCGCCCGCAATGCGCTCGGTGACGGCGGCGATTTCGGCGATCACGTGTTTTGATTCCCGTGTGATGTCGTCAAGTTGTCGATCATATTCCGCGAGTTGTTTCTCTGCCGCGTCAACTTGCTCAACCAACGACGTTTCTTTTGCCGTCAATTCGGCGACTTGACACCGCGTCTGCTCGACCTGTGACGACCACTTGCGCCAGTCGAGCCACGCTGTGTGAACCCGCAGTTCCTGTAAGCGTGTCGTGTATTGACGATACAACTGGGCTTTGCCGGCCTGTGACTTCGTGTTACGAAGTTGCGTCTCGACTTCTTTGACTATGTCGGAAAGCCGCAAAATATTCTGCTCGACCCGTTCCAACCGACGTTGCACCTCGAGTTTCTTGGCGTTGAAACGGCTGATGCCCGCCGCCTCTTCAAAAATCGCACGACGCTGCATTGACGAGCTTTGCAGCAACAACTCGACGCGGCCTTGTTCGATGATGCCGTAAGCCTGTGTGCCCAATCCCGTGCCGCTGAGAATTTCTCTGATGTCTTTGAGTCGTGACGGCTGCCGGTTGATGAGATATTCGGCATCACCGTTACGATACACACGCCGCGTGATATGAATTTCGCTCGAATCGACGTCGAAAATCCGCCGCGAATTGTCAAAGGTCAGCGTGACTTCGGCGACGTTGAGCGGCTGGCGCGTACCCGAACCGTTGAAAATGACGTCCGTCATTTCATTACCGCGAAGCTTCTTGATGCTTTGCTCCCCGAGCACCCACTTGATCGCATCGACGATGTTTGATTTCCCGGAACCGTTCGGCCCCACCAAGGCGGAAATTCCGGACTCGAATTCCATTCGCGTCTTGTCGGCAAAACTTTTGAAGCCGGAAAGCTCAATGGCCTTTAACATTGGGTTATAGCAACTTGCTTATTGTATGTATTTTACCTGGTTTCGTGTTCGTAAAAACAAATGGTGTCAAATGATACGAAAAACAGAGCCAAAAAACAAGGGCAATCACCAAAAATGAGCCTTTCGCCTTTGCATGAGTGCGCCGTCAAGTTTACAAATGTGGGTTGGTACATGGCCGCTGGGAGCGTAGCGCGATGCCCGGACCGAGTTGTGCGATGATGATGTTGATCATCGCGTCAAAAATTTCGCCCCCTTGCAACCGATGTGTGACATGTGGTAAAATGCTTGTAAAGCAGGGGGCATCGATCTCATCTTTTGTCATTGAATTACGTGCGGATTCTGGTGAGTTTATGAAATTACGCGACTATTTCGAACATTTTGGCATTGAAGGTAATCCGTTTTCCGAAGAAGACGCTCAAAAAGACCACGTTTTTCAGGAACATTGCATCGAAACGACCTTTCATCCGGCATGGGATAAATTGTACGGAAAACCTGCCGAGCCGGATACGGCCATTATTTTCGGCGAAAAGGGTTCCGGCAAGACCGCGCTACGTTACCAGATGATTAACGCGGTCAAAAAGTATAACGATCATCACTCCGACCGGCACCCGCTTGTCATTGAATATGCAAACTGGAATCCGTTTCTGGATCATTTTCGCCGGAGATATTCGGACAAAAAACGAATCGAGTACGTGCTGGGCTGTTGGCAACTCTGGGATCATATTGATGCCATCTTGTCGCTTGGCATGACCCAGCTTGCCGATCAGCTTTTGATTCCCGACGAGGTTTCCTATCCCGCCGCCACGTCGAAAAAATGGCTTGACCCGTCTCGCTTGACGCATCATAAAAAGCGTGACCTGCTGGCTCTCGCCGCGTTTTACGATCAACCGAAAGGCGACGCGCCGGTTGTGCGTTGGAAGCAATTGGCCGCCAAGATCGGGTTTTTCGACTGGAAGTCGTTTTTTCGGCGAAATTGGGACATGTTTCTCGGTGCGATTTTGACGATTGTGTTCTTCTTCGTCTTGTGGCGATTGGGTTACGGCGTCACGGTTGTGGCAAAATGGTGGTTTTACGCCGTGATTTTGGGGAGCTGGTTTCCCCGACTTTGGAAAACCGCCTGTCGTTACAATCGTGCCTATTGGGTGACGCGGCGATTACGCGTTTTGAATCTCAGCGTGTCGTCGGTCTTTCAGCGACTGATGCAGTTTGAGCCGGTCGATTACGCCGGAATTTCGTTTCCCGCCCGACGCGGAACCGATACGCGCTACGAACTATTGAGCCGTTACATCGACGTGCTCGACGCACTGGGGTACTGCGGCATGATCGTGATGATCGACCAGGTGGACGAACCGTATTTGATCAGCGGCTCGCCCGAACTGATGCAAAAAGTGCTTTGGCCCATGTTCGACAATAAGTTGCTGAAATACCCCGGTGTCGGTTTTAAATTTCTGTTGCCGAGCGAACTGCTGTCGTTCTTGGAACGCGAGAGCACCGATTTTCATCAACGGGCACGCATCGACAAGCAAAACCTGATCCGTTCGCTCGACTGGACGGGCAAGTCGCTTTACGACCTGGCCAACGACCGCATCCGCTCGTGCAGTTCGATACCGAACACAAAGATCGACGATTTTTTCGACCCATCGGTCTCGCGCACGCGTCTCGAATCGTCTTTTGAGCAAATGCGTGTTCCGCGTCATCTGTTCAAATTTCTTTACCGCGTCATCATGGCACACGTCAACGCTCACAGCGACGGCGAACCGGTCTGGGAGATTTCGCCCACTCGTTTTGAAACCGAAATGGCGCTCTACCTGAACGACCGCCGCGCATCAGAACGTAACGTCGGTGTGATTTGAGCTAACCAAGTTCTACATGATCGCCCCGTTCACGCGAGACGTAGTCAAACTACTGGGTTTGTCGGGCATCCAGACACGTTGCCACTCCAATTCCGTTTGACGCAAGTTTTCGGAATCGGACAATTCCGGTTGTGATGTCGTTTTCTCAACTTTTTGCGTACTTTCGGCAATCACTTCCGCCGGGAAAACATGGCAGGTCACGGCCAGGCAAAACGTGTCGGGGGTGTCGTGTATTCTGGTTCCTTTGGGACCTTCCGTTACCCAGCCACCGTCAAACGGTTGCGGGAGTGCCACGAGCAGCGTTTTGCCCGCCGGAATGGTGACCGGCAGATTGAATTTCCGTGTCTGCAATTTGGGAACCGTAATAAAGACCTCATTCTCAGGGTCGAGAGCGTAACGTTGCGTCCCGATGGTTCGGCTGAATGTCACGTGCAATTCCTTCATACGAACCGAACCGTCTTCCAGCACTTCAGGACGATATTGGATCGTCGTGCCGTCCCGGAGTCCTTCAATGGCGGTACCGTCGTCGCCTTTGGAATTGTTCCAGGCATAGAGAACGGTTGTCGTATCATTAATACGCCCGCTTTGCCCGGAAATGATCGTCACTTTGGGAGCTTGCAAAAGATTGCTTCGCGAATCGCCTTGAACGGATTGCAGTCCCAGAGCAAAGTCATCGGTGTCGATAAAACGAATCAGGGTCGGCGCGTATTGTTCGATGACGTTCATCACACCGGCGGCCGGCGGCGTGTTGTCCTCACTCATCAAATCACTGACACGCAATGCGGCGGGAGCTTTTTGTTCCTGTGCAATCGGCAGCAAGACCCAACCCTGTTCGGCCAGCATCCCTTTTGGAGCGATTGCCCATGACGCACATTCGATCAATCGCGTTTCAATGCACACCTGCGGCATCGAATCGAAGTCGCAGGGAATCGGTTGCGGTGGTGATTCGACGAGTTCCCGAAATTTTTCCATTCGGAGATCGCGCGGGAGATGTTGAACGCTTTCCCAGAATTCCATCATTTCCGGGGAGATTTCCGTTTTGTCAACCGGGGAATATTGCGCGGCACGTTCCGCGTCAAACAGCGAGTTTCGCACATTTTTCGCCGCTTCCAAGTCGCTTTCCGAAGGCCGGAACGCTTGAGCAATTTCCGGCGAAACTTTGTGCGTCGGCGGCACTTGACGCGACTGAGGATTGAACAATTGTTGCAGAAACTGCGCCTGTGCCGTACTCGCACACAGCAAAACAAGTACCCACGTTGCGAGCAGGCACAGAGTCCGACGTCCGTTTTCAGTTTTCATGGTATTCTCCGTAAAGATTGGGGTTGACGGTAAATCGTCGGAGAATAACAAATCCGTCACCGGGAATCAAGAGAGATTATTGATGTTCATGCTATTCCCACAAGACAAGATGTGGTAACATGGATAAATAAGAGCATGTTTTCAATTGCGAATTTCACAAGAAACAGCTGCCGGGAACGCAGTGAGCGTAGCGAATGGAGATTGCGGTTGCCACCCCAATCCGGTCACTCCACTACGCTTCATGCTCTGGTTTTTGGAACAACTTGTTTTTGCGTGCCTCGTATCAGGAAATCTCAAGCACCAACGAGCGGCGGAAACTCGGCAGGACGATTTTCCCGTTGTCCGCTTTGCCGTCTGTCCGGCGATTTTCCCACGGGTCGTAATACCGCACCCGTTTGCCTTTCGCGTCAAGGTCGATTACCAGATCCGTGAGTGTTTCCGGTGACTTTTCCTCATCGAGTTCGGTTTTCCAGGTATTCCGTTTGTCACGACACCAAACGAACGTCTTCGTCTTGCCTTCGAGTCCGTAAAGATACAGCCGTTCGTTGTCGAGTTCAAAAGGCCGGAAGTTTTCGGCAGGGGGATCAAGCCCTTCGACGGCGGCAGCGAAACGTCCGAACTGGAACCAAAGGTTGTTCGGCGCCACGTACTGGTCCCAGTGCCAACAATGCCCGGGTCCTGCGGCACCGGCAAAAAACGGAGCAAACAACACGTCGTGCAAAATGATGCCGTACTTGTCCTTTTTGTAAAGTTGGAACGGCCCGGAGTGATTCGGTTCGACGGCACCGGCCTCGGCAAGAAGCACCGGCTTCGGAATCTTCAGAGCGAGCAGGTCTTTGACGGCTTCGGCTGCAAGCAGTGCAACCGGTTCACTGCAAATTTTCCACTGCGCACCGAGATCAAGATAGCGATGAACCTGCAACACGTCGTTGCCCGGCAGTTCACAGAGCCGGTGGTAACGGTTCTTCTTGTTTTCGACATCGTAGCTGCCCAAACTTTGCATCGCAAGGTTTTTCGGAAAACGTTTGTGGAGCTCGGCCAGCATTTCGGTTGACCACGGCCAAACGGCATCGACGGGAATACCGACGGCATCCATTTCGTTCCAAAGTTCCCAACCAAAAACGATCGGATCGTCGCCGAAACGCCCGGAGTACCATTCAAGTTTTTTCTTGTACAATGCCCGGCCTGCTTCGCCGGTGAAGAAATCCAGCGTGTTTTCCGCCGGCCCGCCATTGGTTTTGAGATGCATGGGACGGGCTGCCCACGGTTGGTTTCCCTCACCGAGGTGCCGGAAATGCTCGGTGCAGAGTTTCAAACGGATGCCGTATTGCCGGGCCAGCGCAAAGAGTCTGTGAAGCTTTTTTGCTCTTGATTCGTCAAAGTTTCCGCTCCGTTCCCGTTCGACTTCGTACTCCTGATTCGACAACCATATACGGATGAAATTCGCGTTGTTGTCACGGAGCGGTTTGAACCAATCGTTTTCGAGTTTGGTCAGATCATCGTCGTCACGCCACGGTGGACCGATCATATTCAGGCCGATGGGAATATACGGCTTCCCGTTGGCGAGATCAAAATATCGCGGATCACGTTTGCTGCATTGCACGAACTCGGCAAGGTCGCCTGACATGTTACCCGGCACGCCGGATTCCTGCGAGAAAAGCCCGGAAGCACAACAACCGGCAACAGCAGCGCCGCTAAAGGCCAAAAAGTCGCGTCGTTTCATTTGTTCTGACATGACAATCTCCTGGGATTGAGGATAGAAATAGAGCATGCAACATCAAAAATGTTGCGTTGCTGATAGTGAACTTTGTACGTCCTTTATGTCCTTTGTGGTAAATTATTTTAACCACAAAGGACATAAAGATTTCACAAGGGACACAAAGGAAAATTAATGTCGGTTCACAGACGATTCATGGTGTACTACCCGAACCACTTCCTGGCACGGTTTTTCACGCTGTCGAGTTCGAGCACCTCATTGAGCAACCGGGTGTCTTCGTCGATTTCAAAATCGAACATGCCAAACGCGGTGAAGTCGGCTCCGTTGGCGAATGTGTATTCCAGTGCGGTTCGCGGCGGAATGGCACCAGCGGCCATGATCTTGTAGGCAATCCAGGGTTTTTCCACCGCAGCCATCACGTCGATGACTTTTTGCGCGTCGTCGCACCACGACGAATCGTAATTGAGGTTGGCCGTGGGGTAATTGTTGCCGTGGAAGGTCTTGAGATAAAAATCGTTCTTGATGTTTTCCTTTTCGCACACTTCGATTACTTCCAATTTGTGCGACGCAACGCCCACCGGCACACCGAACGACTTCATCGTGGCCACCGCTTTTTTGATCAGGTCGGGCCGCCCGATCAGACCGTCGGCCTGCACGCCCCAGAGATACAGCGAATCAACGCCGGCATCGACGCATTCCTGGCAGCACTGCGTATAATCCGCCATTTCCTCGTTGATCGGAGCGGTCGGGCAGATGATCCACTGAATTTTGCCTCCTTGTTTTTTATACTCGCGCATTCCATCGATCACGCCCGCCGCCGTATGAATGACGACCGCGTTAATGCCGTGGGCTTCGGCGATGCGCATCGTTTCGAAAATCTTTTCCGGTGTGTTGTAGTGCGCCGCAAGATTGTAAACATACCGCAAATCCCGCGAGTGCGTGTAATGCGTGAGGAGATTGCCGCCGAGCAACATGCGACCGATTTTCATGCCTGCGATTTCGCCTGCGGGTATCTGTTGGTTGGCAACAATCGGTTCCTGAGCCATGACCGACTTCGGCATGGCCGGCATTCCGGCGGCGGTCGCCATGGTGGCCCCCAATGCGGTGGCCTTCACAAAATCACGTCGATTCATTTTTTGAGACATTATCGTTTCTCCTGTTAATTCTTGAGATGGACAATATCATTCCAGTATAACAAACGGGATTGCAGAAAACAACGGCGGGCATCCAAAGAATTGCCCTGTCAAGATTAATTGTGTGGGCATTTTTCTCACACAAAGTTATGGAGGCACGGAGAACACTCCCTCTCCGTGCCTTTGTGCCTCCGTGTGAAACACCACATTTTCAGATTTGGCGTGTGTCCTACCGAATCACCGTCTGCGACCCATAATTACCCTGCGGCGGCATGGCCAAGTAGGAGTTGTTAGACGGTTGCGGACTACCGGGCGGGATGTTGTTCGGCACATTGTTTGGTACGCTGAATTGCGGCGTGCCTTGATAATTCACCTGTCCCGGTGCTGCTACTCCTCGTGACATCGTGGCACCGGGTTGCCCTTGGGATTGCGTTGCAGGGAGATTCCAACCCGAAACACCCGGTCCCGGTGCGGCGGTGTTATTGGTCGGCATGTTGACAGGGTTGTTTGGCTGGTTGCCGTATGGCGGGTACACCGGAGCAGGAGTCGCATTGACAGCAGGGTTTTGACGGGCAATCTGCTGGCCGGACGCATCAGGCAGAAAGTCGTTTTTCGTCTCAAATGCCCAGTCTCGCGGTCTTGAACCCACTATCACATTGCGTTCAAACTCGTCTTTGGAAAAAGGATTGAGTTGGCCGGGAAGAATTTTTTCGAAAACCGACTTTCTATTGATTTTCGTGATTTCATATCCTTTGCAATCCTCGCCGTTTGCTTCATATAACAGGAGAATTTTCGCCTGAAACGTCTGCCGGTCGATCGCGACAACCACTCTTTTGAATTCCTTGGCATCTTCCAACCATTTCGGCCATGCCTCAAGGCAGATGCAATTCGGCAGGCTTGCAGGAGTATTCTTAACCAACAGATAGAAGCGTTCCTGCAACTCGCGGGGATTGGCACCGACGAGGATCATCAGCGGCGAGTCCATCACGCCCTTACCGCGTTCCTCAACCGGGATCACAAATTCCGTCAGTTTCTTGTCCGCGAAATCGAACTGATAAACCGCATTTCCCGTACAAACGATCTTCATTTTTTTATTGGTTTCATAACTTTTTTTACCGTCGATCCATTCGCTGTCGATTTCGATTGACCCTTTATCTGGGGCGCGGAACTTGACCTTACCGTAGGTTTCCGACGTACCATGAGCACTGTATTCCCTTCGGGTGAACTCATAATCCAGTGCCTCAATCGTTTTGCTTTGTTCGTGCCATGCCGACAAAAATCCGTTGATTTCGTCCCACTCTTCCTTGCTCAACGAGTATCCCTCCGGCGGCGGAAGTATCTGCCGACCGTTCGGAATCAGCACCGTGCTACCGTTTGGAAATCCCGGTTGCGGCCCATTCGGGTGGGCACCAAGCGGATGGCTTATCATGTGATCGGCAGGGGGAGTTGTTCCGGTTGGCACTTGGCCGGTTGGCGCAGGGCCGGTGAGTGTCTGAGCATTTGGTGCGAGACCGGTTGACGGATATTGCCCCGGTGCAGCGGCAGCATTTGGCGGCATCGTTCCGGTACCAAGCATCGTCCCGGTAGCAGACATCGCTCCAGGTGTGGCATTCGTGTACCCCCCCGCCGGAACGCCGGTGGCCGGTGGTTGGGGCGGGAATTGCGGTTGCGTTTGTGGTTGGAATTGTGGCTGGGGTTGTGGGTTAAATACACCACCCTGAGTAGGCTGGCTAACCCCGACACCTCCGCCAAACTGGGGAACTTGGGAAAAAGAAGCGTCTTGATACCACGTCAACGCGCCAAATGTGAGCAAAACGAGTAAACTGGGAATATTTCTGCGAAAAGTCATGGTTGGCTCCGTCCAAAGTGGCAAAAAACCGGCAACCGTCCCTGGCACCGGCAGGTGGGAATCGTCAATAAACTAACACTGACTCGTAGTTTACCGTATATCGACAATCCGATAAAGAGCAAATAACATAAAAAAATAAGACTCATTTGTGATGGCATCCGGGAGCGATTTGATCCACAGCTTCAGGAATTTTCACATTCGTCAATCAATTCGTTGACTTCCGAGCGGAGTTGCACCAAGCGGTCATAGACGCTTTCCAACTCGTCCGTGTCGTTTTGATTGACGTACGTAGAGGCGTTATTACTTGCGTACATATTGTGAGGCGGGTCGAATTTCCTGTTCGACGGATTGTTGATTCTTCGTGCCGCCAGCGATTGTTTCAATTCGTTGATATGCTGCATTTTTTCCGACAAGATACTCAGGATGATCCCCAAAAACAGGCAAACAGCTCCGAGGGCAAGAATCGGAAGGCCGTAATTCAGCCAGATGGTGGAACTGGCAAAAAGACTTCGGAGAAAAATGACAACGCCGCAGGCAATGGCACACCAACCGATCAATAGGGAAAGATAACTTGCGTTGGCGGTCAAGACAACGAAGTTTTCATTTTCGTACTGGCTTATCATTTCCCAAGGCAATGGAGATACGCCGGTATCATCACTGTCGGTCTGATAGTTTTGATAAGAATCACGCTTTTTATTATGTTGAGCGGCAATTCCTTGTTTTGGATTTCGTACAAAATCCGGTGATTCAGGATTTCGTATGGGAATCACTACCGGCGCGTCATCATAGCGGTAGTGTTTTTGTCCGTCTTCAATTTCAGCAGGTTTTGATGGCTGTGAAATTTTCGTTTCTGGTTGTAGAGTCGGCTTGTACACAAAATCTTTGCCGCGAAGCGGAGGGTCAGAATCTTTTGATTTTTGCTCAAATAAAACATCGGATTTTGAATCGATTTCAAAATATCCTGTGTCCTCACGATTTCGGTGTTCAAAATCAAAGCGGTGGAATTGACGGAAAGTTTCTGACTGCAATGACTTATCTGTCGTATTTGTGTCGTTTTCGGAGTCTGAATGGTTGTATCTATCTTGAGTTGGTGAGCGTTTCTGAGCCAAACCCTGAAGGTGGCACAATGGCATGGATTCTTGTTCGATATCCTTACGTATTCGCGTCAACTCATCCAGAAGGTCTGAGTGTTCATTCAGGTGTTTTTCGTGAAAAAAGAATTCGCGATGGGGAGGAAATTTTTCAGTCATTGGAATATAACTCTATGGAAAACATTATTTTATGATTTTCCAATACAAAAATCTGAAAGAAGGCGTCAAATCCTCGACCCGATGAAAACCTAAACAAAATTACACATATTTCTCTACTGGAAGTTTCGTCATAATTGGAACATGTTCTCAAAGGAAAATGCCTAAAAGCCTTATTTATTTTTGTCAAGCTAATGCCGAAAAAAACAAGTATGAATACAGACATGATTTTCTAATGTTTTCGATTTATGAACGTAAGGAAAGGAAGTGATTCATGCTTTTTCCAGAGAAATGTCATACAATGGGGATTTTTTTGTTGAGAAAAAGATGACACTGGCTAAAATTGCTAAAGTAGAATGTTTGAGATTTTACGCAAATTACTCTGGTAATGCGAATCCAGAGTGACTAAGATAGACTTTTCAGGGTCATTTCCTGAAATGGATACTTGACACCTAATCATTGAAATGGCCAGAACTCTTGTCTCCAGACTGACTTCCAAGCGACAGACTGATTTTTCCTGTGAGGAATATATGAAAAACCGCCACTTGTTACCGTTGTTTGTTGCGATTTTTGTCGCAATTTTGATTGTGCCGTCGGCTATCCAGGCGCAAGATCAGACATTGATCGAAACCTTCCAAACTGCGGAGGGAACAACTTATTTCGCAGTTGGTTTGCAGGCGGAACAGTTGCCCGCCGATTTGCAGCCGGAATCCTATGAAATTGCGATCATTGTTGATACCTCCAGTACGCAGACCGGAAAACTTCGGACGGCTTCGCTGAATGCCGCGCGCCAGGTGATCGCTTCGCTTCCGGCAAACGCCGTCGTCCGACTTTTCAAATCGGATGTCGAAACAGAGCCTCTGTCGAATGGTTTTGTAAGCGTCAAAGACAGTGCGGCCGTTAGCAGTGCTTTGCGATTCTTGAATGACACCACTCCGTTGGGAGCCGGTGATCTCATGGCGGCACTTCGCGAGGCGGCCAATGCCTTTGACAAAAGCAGTACGGCGACGCAAGTGGTACTCCTCATCGGTAACGGCAACAGCGATGCCAACCTCAAAGATTTGGAAGACAATCTGGTCGACGCCATTTTTGATTTTCAGGAAAATCAGATCCCGGTCAACTTCTTTACTGTGGGGGAAAATGTGGATTATGTCCTGCTCGGCCAAATCGCCTACCAAACCGGCGGGCAGGTTGTCGCGGCAACCTGGCTGGAAGCCGACCAAGTAGGGGATGCTCTCGCATCGGTCTTGACAACTTCCGTGTTCTGGGTGTCCGATCGGGGTGACAATTGGTTTGAAAATGTCGAATTGTTCCCCAACATCCTTCCGCCGATCCGTTCCGACCGTGAAACGTTCCTGATCGGAAGAACCCAAGCCGATCTGCCACAGGGACAAATTCAGCTTGTTCTTGTAAACAAGGACTTGACCGAGAGTACATGCAGCTGGAATGTTATGGCCAAACCGTCTGAAACGACCAATGCATACTTGACGGCCTTGGTTGAAGACGCATCCATAGACGAGGGCTTTGCGTTGCCGTTGGCCGGACGCGGTTATTTGGACCTGGCTAAAAACTTGTATATCGCTTCGCAACTTGCCACTCCGATGTCCGATCTTGCCATACAAGATCGTGCCAACCAGCAAGCGTTGCTTGAGGAGATGGGGCTGAATGACTCGTTTAGCGACATACGAATCGGGTCGCTTTCGTCCGCCGAACAGGCTGAACGCAAAGGCTCGCTCAGGCAGAGTATTATGGAAGACGTTTATCCGATGGTGGCTGCCGACAAACCTTTCGTTGACAACGTGAGAGCCACCATATCGATGCTTGACACGCAAATGACAAAGGAAGTGACGGTTGCCATGGCTCAGGCGGACAAACTGATGAAAACCGATCCGCAAGGGGCGCAGCAAATTGTCGAGAACACGAAACAACTCGTCAGACAAACCGGCGGTCTTTCGGCGGATTCGCGCAACAAGATGATCGGACAACTGGAAAACAAAGCACGCCAGGCATCGCAACAGGCATATTTAAAAGAGATCAAATTCCAGGAACAGCAGACCAAGTTGGCCGCGATTCAGGAACGCTTGCTTGCGGAAACACGGGTGGCCCAGGATGCCGCCCGACTCAAGGCCGTGATGGAGCGATTTTCCGCGCTGATGAAAGCACGCGATTATCAAAATGCAAAGCTTGTCGCCAATAGTGTCACGGATATCGCCGGAACCGCAACGGCACCGAGTCTCGGTTCACTGGCAGCCGAATGGAATTATACACTCAGTTCCTACGACCGCTTGCGTGACCTCCGCGACCGGGCGATGGTGGGCGTCACACTCAGCATCCATGAAACGAATGTCGTTCTCCCGGACAACACGCCGCTGGTGTATCCCGAGCCGGAAGTCTGGGCCTTGCTGACGGAATACCGCAAAGAGCATTACGAAGTGATGAGTCTCTTTTCGCAAACCAAGAAAGAGGAAAAAATTTACAAATCACTTGATTTGGAAACGGATGTTCATATCCAAGACATGACCTTGCGAGAGCTGCTCGATCAATGGCAAGAGGAATTCGGCATCGATATTGTTATCGATAAAAGAGCGTTTGATACGGAACAATTACCTGATCCGACCGATCTTATTATTGATGATATCAATGTTTCAGGAATATTGTTCCGAAATGCGCTGAAACTGGCCTTGCGAAGTTTGGAGGAAACATCCTATATCGTTCGCGACGAAGTGATGACGATCGTTCCGACGAAAATTGCCGAACAGACGCTTATCCTGCGTTCCTATCCCGTGGGTGACCTCGTCGTTGGGATACAGTCCGGCGGCGGCATGGGGGGTATGATGGGTGGCATGGGAGGTATGATGGGTGGAATGGGCGGAATGATGGGAGGCATGGGGGGTATGGGAGGATACGGCGGTGGCATGGGAGGATACGGCGGTGGTGGAAACCGCGGCGGATACGGTGGCGGCGGCAGCAGTTACGGCGGTAGTAGTTATGGTGGAGGACGGCGCTATAATGTCGGGCTTCCGGCAGCAGCCTACGACAGTCTGCTGCGTTACAACTACTACATGAACTTGAGCCAGCGCGGGTTGCTGTACTCGCCGAACGAAGGGAATCGCTCCTATTCGATCATCGACGACGAAGCCCAGCGGATGATTGTTCCGCAAAAAAAAACGAGTCACTGAAACCTGTTCTTAACAATATTGACCGAAACCTGTTCGACGCACAAAACGTCGGACAGGTTTTGGATACTCTTTTTACGGCCAACAACATTCCCGATGATGTCATTTCGGAAACCGTCAAGTCGTTGATGTTAACCGGAAAATATCGCGCGGTGGTTGATCTGCTTTATGCGGCTATTCGGAACGACCAATCGACGCCGTGGATGTACGCCGCTTTGAACCTGGCACTGGAAATGGATCAGGCACCGATCAAGGAACGCGAACGTGCAATTCTTTCCTCCGCCCCCTATCTCACGTCGCCGGGTGAGCGTTTTGAACTCGGACGCCTGTTGGAACGAATCGGTTCCGACAAACGTGCGTTGCAATTCTATTATGAATCGTGCATGATGGCCCCGCAATTCGCCGAGGCATACCGCAATGCGATTCGACTGGCACACAACCTCAACGACGAAAAAGTGATGAAGGAACTGACCGTCGGCATTGCGTCGCAGTCTTGGAGCGGCCTGGAAATGGAGGAAATCTGGAAACGCGGCTCCAATCTGGCCAACGGTCTCATCGTCAAAATGCGAGAGGAAAACCGTAATGCGGAAGCCGACAAATACGAAGCGGCACTGCGCGATGCTTTGCGTTGCGATTGCGTTGTTCGCTTTGAATACACCGGCGACGCCGAGGTTGACATCGCGGTCAAAGAACCGGCCAATACGATCTGCTGGTTTGGCAGTCCTCGCACGTATGCAGGCGGGGTACTTGGCAAGAACCGTCTTTATTCCGCCGGACAACAGGGCATCAAAAACGGTGGGTACGCCTGTCCCATTGCGTTCAGCGGCACGTATGAGGTCTTGGTCGAACGTGTCTGGGGCAACGTTACCACAAATCGCGTGAGTGTGACCGTGTTCACGCATTACGGTACCGACCGCATGACGAAGGAAACGAAGTATGTGCCCTTGGACGAAAACGGTCAGGCTTTGATTCGCTTCGAGTTAGTTGACGGACGACGTACCGCGTCCATCGACGAAGCCGAACTGGCTGCATTGCTCGAAGAGGCAAACCGCGTTCGTTATGCCGGACAAGTGACGCAAAGCCTGCACCGCATGCAAAGCCGGGATGTACTTGTTGATACCCTCGTGGCCAACACCCAGGAAGCCGACCTGAGAAGACAAGCTCAAGCGAGAAACGAATCGCCCCTGCTTCTTGTACCGTCCGGCACCGTAATTGGGGCACCGTCGTCGATTCCCGGCAATCGCCAGGTGATCCGCGTATCCCCCGAGGCCGGATTCCAATCCATCAGAAACGCCGTCGAATACGGTAAGAGGTAAGAAATTTAAGAGGTGACGGAGGTAATGAGCCGGTGACGGAGCGGTATTCCGCGCAGTCACCGGATAATGAGGTGAGTTCTGATGCTCATTTCACAACGACCTTACTCACAACAATTTTGCCGCTACGAACGTTGAGATCGACTTTGCCGTCGGCGAAGGTGACAACGCCGAATCCGGTTTCGGTACACAGGAACGATTTGAAATCCCCGACTTGCGAATTGACAAACAGCGTTTGCGTTCGGGCATCGTAGCGCACGCCGGTCAAGCCTTGCAACAGCGCATAGCTTGCCATCGCGCGGGCGTACCAGTGGCCGCATTCGTATTCGTTGAACGGATTGCGACGTACGCCGTCGTGCCGCTTACGGAGCACTTCCACAATGTCCATTCCTTTGGCCGGTTCGCCGAGCAACATCAGGTGACTGGCCACCTGATACTCGATGCCCGTCCAAACCTCGTCGCTATAAACGAAGGGCAACATCGGTTTCCCGCCATGCGGCCAGGTGCAGAGCAATAACCCGCCGTCGTCTCCCATCGCATAGCTCGGACGTTGCGGATTGGAGTGTTCCGAAAGGTCGTGCCGCATGTTGTACTTGTAAATCGCCAACAAATGGCTCTTGACCAGTGCCTCGTCGATGATGTCGTTTTCGTAGCCACATACTTTTGCCATCCAAAGGCCGAGTACGCCGTCTGAAAGGCAACCGTTCCCATATTGGTACTTCGGCCCCTGCTCGTTGACGATGCGTGCGATGTCGCGATAACCGGCACTTTGGTCGTTCAGGTTGATTCGTCCGAAATTGTTCGTCAGTCCCTCTTTCGCGACGATTTGAATGAAATACTCGCCGTTATACAGCTTCTCGACCATCGCTTTTTGCCCCTTTGCGAGCAATTCCTTATACAGCGTCACGTCTTGTCCGAGTGCCTCACCCATTTCGACCGTCGCGGCCAGAGCACCGAGATAAAAGCTGCCGCAATGCCCGTCGGGGCCGTAATAGTTGATGTCATACGTGTTGTGATGCGATTCCTCCAGCAACCCTGTGTGACGCGGGTCCCACGACGCGATCATGAAATCAAGGCTTCGCGTGACAAGCGGCCAGTATTTTTCGAGCCAGGCATCGTTGTTTTCGGTGATTTGCCATTCGCGATACACTTTCATGATACCGCCGAGTTGACCATCCGCCGCGTCGAAGGCATGGCCACTGGGTGTAATCGGCAGATTCGCACGAAACGCCTGGCGTCCGGTTTCGGCAGATGATTCGTAATATTCGGTCTGTCGCAGCGACCGTTCCATCGACGGGAAGAGATGCGAAATTGCCTGCGCATAATTCCAAACGTGCGTGCAAGAACCGGAACAACAGCCCGAATTGTCGCCGCAACCCTCCCAGCACCAGAGGCGTCCGTCATGTTGACGCAACACCGTCGGCGTTTTGAGAATGGTCAGGTTGGCCGATACCGCTTCCAGGACGGCCGGCGGCAATGACGAATCATAAAACGCGTCAGTAAACGCTTCCGACATTCGACGCAACCGTCTGTAATCGCCGCGCCATGCTGCGGCAACGGCTTCCAGTGATCCAAACTGCGTGGCATACCACGGAACGTATTTGTCCGGGATCGGCATACAATCCTCGCAGCCCGGCTCGCAGATGATTGGCTCCGCTTTCGGCGTATCGCTGAGCGTCCAGCCGCTGAAATCATCGCCTTCGAAATCGTCGAAGAGCGTCACGCGGCTTCTGTCGGAAACGATGTTGTTGCCCGAACCGGTTTTCAAGTCATTGATCGGCTCGTCGGAGAAAATGATGTGGTCGAGATTGATGTGTCCCCAACCTCCCTGAACTTGATCGGAAATACGAAATGCCGCTTCTTTGCCGATCAGTTCGGTGACGTCCCATGTCGCCCAATCGAGGCGTTCCTGATCGTTTCCGCTCGCGGTGCGGACGACTTTGTCGTCAAACAGCAGTTGAGCCGCGCAGCTTTTGCCGCCGCCGATCAGAAAATGCACATACTTTTTTGTGATTTCAAACGGGTCCGACGTCAGGTTGCCGATCAAATCGTCGCCACCCCGGTCAAAGGAATTGACAAAGCGTCGTCCGAGATAACCGGTGATCGGCTGCTGGTTCGGTGCCGCACCGCGCGACGGGCCGTTTTGAAAGGCCGGGCCGCCGCCTGTGCGATTCCCGACTTCGAGTTGGGATTCGGGAACATACCACGCCGTCAAAAGCCGAATCGTCTTTTCCCCTCCGGCGGGCAAATCAAACGGCACGGCAAGCGTCGCACCCGGTGCGTTGGAATTGACCGGCGGATTGTCAACGATGCGGCCTTGTGCGACGTTATCCCAGGCAATCGTCATGGCATCCCACCAACCGCCGCGGAACCAGCAATGATCGACAATCGCATCATCACCGTCCACAAAAAAGGCGAACGCGCCTTTCGTGTCCCGTTCCGGCCCGGCCGCTTGATTATAAAGCACGAAACCGCCTTCGATCTCGCCGATGGATCCGCTTGCGTTCATAAAATTCCGCGAATTGAACGAAAAAATCGCTTTGACGGGCTTGTCGGTTTTGTTGACAAATTTGTATTCCAATGCCCCAACCGGCAAGCTGGATGTGTCGGCATTCGGCGGCGTAAACGGACTCCAACCGATCAGTTGCACGTCAACCGGCAACGATTTGTCTTTCAAGGAAATAACCGCAAACGGAAACCGTGCCAAAAATTCGCATTCCTTGAAACGCGGAAACCCGTAAGTTGTCCCAGAGGCACCGTTGCCCGTTCCAGGGGCTCCGAAATATTTCCAATTGGGAATCGGCCCTTCGATCACGCGCGATTTGTTCTGTTCCGGGGTATCACCGAGAACACAAAGTGCCGCATAACAGCCGGGTTCGTTAAAAAAGTTCATTCCGTGGCGCACAGACATGTGGGAAATCGCGCCGGTTCCTTCGAGACAATACATTCCGGCTCCCATCCCGCCGATGGGAAAGGCGATCCGGTCGAGATTTGCCCCGCGATACGGGCCGTTAAATTCGTGTTGCGCCGTGACGGGAAGCGGCTTTAATAACGCAAAAGCCGTTATCAGGAAAAGGCAGGTTGCAAAGACAGGTTTTGCTCTCATGGGTGCGTTCCTTATTCAAGATTCAAGGGGTTCGTCGAAAAATGCAATTGCCTGTCATTATAAGGGGATGCCAATGGAAATGCAAGATGGTTTTTGCGCAATTGCGCAATCTTACGATTGCGGCTCCGTTCTTGCGGCGAGCGTTTTGTGGTATGATGGTGGTGCCAGTTCCGCTTCGACCGCTCCGTCACCGTCGCGGCTCTGATTGCGGCAGTCACGGCGTGACCGCACTACCTTCCACCTTTTCGAGACACTTATGACCCCCATATCATTCGAAAATATCCGACATCTCATTGAGCCGAACCCGATTCTTGTGCGCGAGTTGAAGCAATTCGTGCGGAATCGGCTGTTGCTCTATTTCATGCTGGCATACCTGGCGGTGATTTCGCTGGTCACGGTGGTTGTACTGGCCATACCGGAACTCGTCATGGGTTTTCGGTTCCTGTTCATCTCTTTCGTCGAGTGCAACGGCCAGGAACTCTTCGCGTTCCACATTTTGGCCTATTATTTCTTCGCGAGTGCGTTTCTGATTCTCTTCGGCGGCATCAAACTCGGTTTCGAGCGATACAAAAACGATCTCGGCTATTACACGACCGTACCGCCCTGGCGTATCATATCGGGCAAGTTTCTGCTCGGTGTGGTTGTGTCGCTGATTTTCCTGAGTCTTTCGCTGCCGCTTCTGACCATCGCCTACATGATGCGCGGCATCGACCTCACGACAATCATCACGGCGGCGTTGTTTTATTTTTTTATGTCGCTGGTGCATTACGCGGTAACACTCGCGTTTTTCGCCGGGGCACGCTCGCTGACCCGCATTTACCTGTTCGGCCTGTTGCTGGCCGTTCTCCAGTTCGTCGGTTTTTGCATCGGCGTACTGATGAGTTGGCCATTCGTCGATCATCCGGAATTTCGCGGGTCGGATTTATATATAGTCATCATCATTTACATGGTCCAATGGGCGTTCATCCTTTTCCCGCTACCGTTTGCGATCTGTCAGGTGTCGCCGGAAAGCTCGAACCGCATGATGCTCGTGCGCGTTTGCATGACGCTGTTTTATATCCTGACGGCATCGGCGTTTACCGTGTGCCTTCTTCGTGACGTACTCTATCGCGGCATGGCCTACAACGATTTCAACACAACGGTCGGTATGACGAGTTGCATCGCTCTGGCCTGCATTTTCGTGATTTACCCGATCATTTTCCTGATTAACATCTGCGAACGCGAGCAATACAGCATCCGTCAGCGTCGCCTGGTTTCGCGAATCGGGCTGTTGCGATTCCTGTATTTTCTGCACGCAACCGGCGTGGCCAACGCGATTCTGTGGTACGCTTTTTTCCTCATCGCAAACCTGTTCATGTTTTTCGTATGGTACAGCCTCACTTACGAACGCGGTGGGTATCACGAATACGAGATGATGGTGAGGGAAACGTTCTGGCGATTGATCGCTTTTGCCATCATGGTCTATTGCTGGGCCATCGTGTTTTTTGGGTTATGGAAGCTGTTCCTGCACCGTTTCCTCCCGCGCGAATGGCTGTCGTTTCCGCTGTTCTGCTTCGCGATCATCTGCTACGTGTTTTATATCGTTGCGATGATTGCTTTTGACACCTATCATGATGATGAGATCATCAGTATGCTGTTTGCGATTTTCCCCATCGTCATTTTTGAAGAGAACGGCACCAAGTTGCAATATGCATTCGGCATCATCGGCATGATTCTCGTGTCACTGCCGTGTCTTGGGTACATCGTCCTGGCGTACCAGGCCTTATCGCCTTACGATGCCCCGAAAATTCTCAGCGAATCCGAATTGCGCGAAGCGGTTGAGCAAACGCAGAACGATGGTAGGGCGGACACGCCGTGACCGCCGTAATCAGAGCCGCAATCGTAAGATTGCGAAAAAACCGCCCTACCTTGAAACGCTGTTTCCCAAAATTATAATTTGACAAAGTCCTCCACCCTTAACTTTGGATCGAACTATGAAATCACACCGTAAAGTTCTCACGTTGAATATTCCGCACCGCATGGATTTCGTGAATATCACGCAAGAGGTGGCCGCCGCCGTGCGAGAAAGCGGCATCCGCGAAGGATTGGCACTCGTCAATGCGATGCACATCACGGCTTCGGTGTTTATCAACGACGATGAGTCAGGGTTGCACCAGGACTATAAGGAATGGCTCGAACAACTCGCGCCCTTCGACCCGTCACCGACGCGGTATCGCCACAATCGCACCGGCGAAGACAACGGCGATGCCCATCATAAGCGGCAGATCATGGGACGCGAGGTCGTCGTTGCTATTACCGACGGAAAACTCGATTTCGGCACTTGGGAGCAAATTTTCTACGGCGAATTCGACGGACGAAGACCCAAACGCGTTCTCATCAAAATCATCGGGGAGTAATACAACCAAACATATCTACACATCGTTATTATCCGCAGATACACGCGGATTTTCGCAGATAAATGATCAGCGTAAGGTATTCAGGAAGAAAAGTATCACTACTCATTCCATCACACATGGCGTCTAAGTTTTTCTAGGTTTGCTATTTTATTGGTACTATGTTTGACTGAATGACTTCATCTGCGTCAATCGGCGTGTATCTGCGGATGAATATTTGTGGAGATACGTTTGATGTTGCATTCGGGATGATTGGCATGTCGATCTGAAACAAGGACGATTTTTATGAGCAAAAAACATCATAACCGCAACGAGGCCGCCGCCAAACCGATGGAAGGTGGCAAATCGCAAAAACCTTCCGATATGTCGCCGGACGATTTCAAAGACGACACACCGAAAAAATGGGTGGGGCCGCCTGTTCCCCAAGTCGAGCGTCAACCCTTCGCCCGAGTTTTGACCGAGTTTCTGCTGATTTTCGCAATATTTTTCATATATGGTGCCTGGCCGGTTCCCGATACCAACGAACCGTATTACGTTCTCAAAGCGATGCACGCCTGGCAGCCCGACATGTTGAAAAACGATGCGTTTTTGAACAGTCACAACACGCATTGGTTGTTTTACAAAACCTTCGGCTGGGCAACGCTTTACATGGGGCTCGAAGCATCCACCTGGCTCGGACGGTCGATGCTTTGGCTCGGCTTGGCCTTCGGTTGGTATCGCCTAAGCCGCGTGATCGTGCCGGTTCCTTGGGCGTCGGTCATTTCGGCTATGGTGTTTGCTTGTTTTATGGTCAAATTTCAAATGGCCGGGGAATGGATCATCGGCGGCATTGAAGGAAAAGTGTTCGCTTACGTGTTCGTTTTTCTCGGCCTCGACGCACTCGCCCGAAACCGCTGGAACCTGATGTGGGTGTTGTTCGGCATGGCCGCCGCGTATCATCCAGTCGTGGGTGGTTGGGCAGTCGTTGCCGGGGGGATCGCCTGGCTGTTGCAGCGGCGTTCCGACCGCAAGCCGCTTCTGCGTATGATCCTGCCGTTGTTCATCGGCGGAGCGATTTCGCTGTTCGGAGTTGCGCCGGCCATGATGATCGAAGATAGGCTTCAGACTTCAGACTTCAGGCTTCAGGAGGAACAGATTTCAGAAAATGATCTTCAGGAAGTAGCATCGAATGATAACCCCGAAGCCCGAAGCCCAAAGCCCGAAGCCTTGCAAGAACATGCCAACTACATTGCTGTGTTCAAACGGCTTCCGCACCATCTGTTGCCGTACAAGTTTCGCCCAAGCTGGGTGATTCGGCTGTCGCTGTTGGCGGTGGCCTGGTTGTTCTGCGCGGCCATTGTTTGGGGACGCAAAACCATCCGCCCGGACGACCCGCAAGCCGTGCCCGACAATGAGCCGATTATTCAACCGCCCGCTCCGCCGGGGTTTCGTATTGCGTGTTTCATCGTCGGGACGATCCTCATTTCCTGCGCCGGGTTTCTCATCGCTTACGGACTTCGCGTTCCGATTGAGGACGAAAGTCAACTTCCCTCGCAGGTGGTTCTTGCTGCGAAATTGCTCCAGTTTTACTGGTTTCGCATGACCGATTTCACCATTCCGCTGGGTATGGCCCTGTGCGGCACGGCGATTTTGTACCGCACCATTACACTGTGCCGTAAAACGCAATACCCGACGGATGTGTCATGGTGGGTCAAAACGCTCGGCGGTTCGGCACTTGTGGTCGGCATCGTCTATGGGCTGGCGTTTTGGTCTTTCGCAAATTTCTGTCCGGCGATTCGCATCGGCTTGCTGTATGAGTCGTTCACACTCGAATCAAGCACGCTGGCCTACGGCGTTGTACTCGTATTCGGCGGTTTTCTGCTGTTCTGCTTACGCAACCATACGCCGCAACCCGACCGTCCTCCGGCGCGTTCGATGCTGCAATTGATGTTGAGCCTGCTGATTGTATTCGGTGCCTCCGTGCCGATGTTTCTCGATCATACACACAGTCGGTTGTATCCGACGGTTCCGCGCACGGTGCTTTACAATTCCCTCAACGATTACCGGTCGTGGCGGGAAATGTGCGACTGGATCGCAGGAGATACCGATCTGGACGGCGAATTGATCCCAAATACGGAAGAAGATGCCGTCTTTTTGGTGCCGCGTCGCGATGAAACCTTCAAGTGGTATGCCAAACGGGCAAATGTCAGCACTTGGAAGGAAATGCCGCAAGACGCCGTGTCGATGGTCAAGTGGTACGAAACGATGAATGATTGCTATTCGCTCAATTTGTCCGATGAGGAAAAAGAGAAAATCAGCGATAGAATCGCCTCGTTGCTTTCCTTCGTTTTGAAAACGAAATCACGCGACGACCTGATCACCCTACAGGAAAAATATGGCTTCACGTACATCTTGTCGCAGCGAACCCCAGCGGAGCAATACCAATTGAACCTGCCTATCGTCCACGAAACGGAATTTTACACCCTTTATCGTGCCGATGCACAAACACTGAATCCGCAAGACTCACTTCCTGTGACCATTGAGGAACCATTGCCGTTTGAACCGTCACCGGCCAATACTGTTCCTGTGATGACAACACCTGTGACGTTGGGGCAATGACATAAAGAATTTGTCGGTGTCTAAGACGCACGGCTAAACTGTAGTCACAACATGACCGCCCTTACCTTCTTGCGGCTCGTTTCACAATATTTTCTGAAATTTTTTCATTTCCCTCTTGACGGCACGATCTCTTTGTGCTAATTTGTGCTACAAATGTATCATAATCGTTGTCAAGAGGGTTTTTATGCAGAATCGGTCTAAAAAGGGGCGAGCAAAAAAAGAGTTGCCGAAAATCACCACGGCGGAATGGGAAGTGTTGGATGTGCTCTGGCAACGTGGGGCGGTCAGTGCGTCGCAGGTGGCCGTGACGTTGAAATCACGCACCGGTTGGAGTCTCGGTGCCGTACGCACTTTTCTCACACGGCTGATCAATAAGGGCGTCGTTCGCATTCTCGACGACGAGCCGATCAATCGTTACGAAGCCGTTTTCGACCGTGAAACCTTCGTGCATTGGGAAAGTCACGGGTTTCTCGAAAAATATTTCGGCGGCGCGTTCCACCTCATGGTCGCCAGTTACCTGAAACACGAAAACATCCCGCCGGATGAAATCGCAAGATTGAAACAATTGCTCGACGAACGTTGAATATGACAAAAAGTCGTCCTGAAAGGACGCAATGTCTATAACCCCCGGCTTTAGCCAAAAGTATCTACACATCGTTGTAGTCCGCAGATACACGCGTTTCTTCTGCCGCAGCGCAAGATTTTCGCAGATGATTAATCAATATAGGATATTCAGATAGAATAAATAAAATTTATCAACCAAAAGTACATGATACATAAACAACCTGTTTTGACTATTTTATCTAAACGAAATTTTACTATACTGTGAAACGTCAATAGACTGACCTTTTGTCTTTGTGAACTTTGTGTAGCCCTTTGTGTTACTAACATTCAATATCCTGAAAAAATTCACGATGTATTTCAAGTGTCGATATAAGTTGTTCAAAAATGGTATTTTGCGGCAGTCTCTTTGTCCCGAAGGGACAGTATTTCGATAACCCCCGGCTTCAGCCAAAAGTATCTACACAAGTATTTGGCCGGAAATTGGGGTTGTGGTGATTTACGGAATTATGGTAAAACAAACGGGATGGAATTCAAATTAAATTGCCGGATCGGCGGCTGGAACGTCGAT